>Ga0316613_10001390_pt1 | contig 16569 bp, 16 predicted proteins | sample OWC_soil_day10_C_2_FD_207647 | JGI IMG/M metagenome (GOLD analysis project Ga0316613, IMG submission 207647) | Wetland soil microbial communities from Old Woman Creek delta, Ohio, United States - OWC_soil_day10_CT_b | ecosystem: Environmental > Terrestrial > Soil > Wetlands | place: USA: Ohio...
ACGGCCGTGTCGCCCGACACCACGAGGAGGGTTTCCTGCTGCACACTCAGCGCCGCGTCGTCGAGTTCGAGGAAGATGCGCGTTTCTTCGAGGTGCACCGCATCGGGATCGACGCGGGATGCGGGCATGTCGATCTTCAGCGTGATCTTGCCGCCCGGGGCCACGCGATCGACGACGAATTGCAGCGGTGGCGCTTCGCCCTCGGCCGGCTGCGTCGCGGGCTTCTCCTCGCGCGCGCCCACCACCTGCAGCTTGGGTCCCGTGCTGGGAACGAGCACCACGACTCGCTGCGCCCCGGATGGAAACTGCTTCTCGATCGCGACCGTTCCGCTTGCGGCCGGCAGCGTGTACTGGAACGCGAGACCCTGGTCCTTCGCGAGCGGACCCGGCCAGCCCGACGGGTAGAGAGGCCCGTAGAAGCGCAGTTCGTCCCCGTCGTGCACGAGGCCTTCGGGCTGGATGCCGAGCGGGATCCTGAATTCCTCGGCGCCCTTCGGCAGCCGTGCGCGGAATAGTGGCTTCGCCTCGGCGCGGCGCGGCGCTGCGGCGAACACCGTGCGCGCGCCGTGATTCTCGAAGCGGTGCAGTTCGGAGATGCCGATGCGCCCGCCGGCGGACGTCACCTCGAGCCGCGCTTCGACGACGGCGACGCCGCTCGCGTCCTCGCTCGGATCGCCGACGCGCACCGTCACGCGCTTCTCGGTCTCGCCGGCCGCGAACGAGACACGCTCGCCGGGGTAGGGGATCCCGGCGTAGCGCGCGCCGACCAGATACGCGGTGCTCGGGTCGTTGGCGATGCCCTCGAAGGCGAAGTGCCCCGCGGCGTCCGAGCGCGCGCGCCGCAAGCCCGGCGTGCCGCTCGCCGGCAGCGCGTAGAGCAGCATCTCGACGTCCCCGATCCGCGCAGGGTCGTCCGGGTTCACGATCTCGCCGCGGATCGCGCCGCTGCCCGCGGGCACGTCGGCTACCTGCGCACCCGCCGTCCCATCGTGTTGGGCCGCGGCGGACGTCGCGAAGAGCAACGCCGCCAGGCACGCGACGCTCGCGTGCCTCATGCCGCTTCGCGCGGGAGAAGCGCCCGTCGGTCGCTGCGCGTTTCCGGATGCGGCCAGAGTACGACCAGCGCGCCGAGGATGAAGGTGTAGCCGCCGATCCAGATCCAGTTGACGAGCGGATTGCGGTGGATCTTGACCGTCGCGGAGCCGTCGGGTTCGAGGGCGGTCAGGATCACGTAGAAGTCTTCGAGGAGCGTGGAGCGGATCGACGGGATCGAAGCGGGCTGCTGCTCGAGCCAGTAGACGCGCCGCTCGGGCACCATCACGGCGAGCGGCTCGCTGCCGTGGAACAGCGCGAGCCGCGCGACGGCACCGCCGTAGTGCTGCTTCGGCAGCGCCTTCGCGGTCAGATACTCGAGCTTGTAGCCGTCGTTCATCGAGATGGTCTCGCCGGGCTTCACGTTTTCGAGGCGCTCCTCGTTGAACGCCGAGCCCGAGATCCCGATCAGGATGAAGACGATGCCGAGGTGGACGACGTAGCCGCCGTAGCGGCGCTGGTTCCTGCGCAGCAGCGTCGCGAGGGCCGTCAGCACCGATTCGCCGGCGTTGCGCATGCGCGCTCCCACCGCGCGCCAGTATTCCTGCGCGATCGTCGCCGTCACGAAGGCGCCGAGCGACCAGAACACCACCGGATAGACGGCCAGCGCGTCGCCGAGCGCGAGGACTGTCGCGACGACCGCTGCCGCGCCCACGAGTCCGGGGACCACGAACTGGCGCCGCAGGCTCGTCGGAGACGCGCGCCGCCACGCGACCAGCGGGCCGACGCCGGTCAGGAAGAGCAGCGCGGCGGCGAACGGTCCGGTCAGCTTGTTGAAGAACTGCGGACCCACGGAAATCTTGGTGCCGCGTACGCCTTCCGACAGCACCGGGAACATCGTGCCCCAGAAGACGATCACGAGGATCGCCATGAACACCCAGTTGTTGAGCACGAAGCTCGCCTCGCGCGACACCACCGACTCCAGCCGGTTGGCGCTGCGCAGGCTCGCGCGGCGACTCCACAGCAACACGAAGAAGCCCAGCGCCGCGACCGCGACGTAGCCGAGGAACACATAGCCGAACCAGCCGGCGGCGGTGAACGAGTGCACCGACGAGATCACACCGCTACGCGTGAGGAAGGTGCCGAACAGGCACAGCGAGTAGGTGAGCCCGATCAGCACCATGTTCCAGATCTTCAGCATGTCGCGCTTTTCCTGGATGATCACCGAATGCAGATACGCGGTGGCCGGCAGCCACGGCATGAACGACGCGTTCTCGACCGGATCCCACGCCCAGTAGCCGCCCCAGCCGAGCACTTCGTAGGCCCAGCGTCCGCCGAGCAGGATGCCCATCGAGAGGAAGAACCACGGCACCAGCGTCCAGCGGCGCGTCGCGCGCAGCCACACGTCGCTCTGCCGGTTCGTCATCAGTGCGGCGAAGGCAAACGCGAAGGGCACCGAGAATCCCGTGAAGCCCGCGTAGAGCACCACCGGGTGGATCAGCATCAGCGGGTGCTGGAGCAGCGGGTTGAGGCCCGCGCCGTCGGACATCACGTCGCCGGGCGGGAGCTTGGTGAACGGGTTGATCGCCAGCGCGGGAAGATCGATGAGCGCGAGGAAGAACGCCGCGTTGAGGAGCAACACCGCCGCGACCCAGGGCAGCAACCGCCGCTGTGAATCGCGCAGCAGCCACATCGCGGCCGACGCGTAGATCAGCGAGATGAACACCCACAACAGCAGCGAGCCGCCCTGGCCGCCCCAGAGCGCAGACACGCGATACGGCAGCGTCATGCTGCGTGCGCTGTGCTGCGCGACATAGGCGAGCCGGTAGTCGGCGGTGATGAGGCAGTAGAGCAGCGCGCCCACACCGATCGCGGTGAGCAGAAACGTCGCCCACACCGCGCGGCGCGCGACTTCACTCCACTCGGTGCGACCGCTGCCGCCCGCCACGCCCGCCGCGACGCCGCCGAGCGCAGCGATCAGCGCGAGCCACAGCGCGTAGTAACCAATCTCCGGCACGGGTCAGGCCTCCGGCGCGCGGGGGGGATGACTCAGAACGGCGCGCGCTCGGCCGTCTTGGCTTCGAACTTGGACGGGCACTTCGCCATCACGTTGTCGGCGACGAAGACCGCGCCGCTGGCCATGCGGCCTTCGAGCACCACCTCGGCGCCGTCCTGGAACATGTCCGGCGTCTCGAGCGTGCCGTAGAGGACGGGCATCGGTTCCGCGCTGGCCGCCTCGTGCGGCGGTTCGTTCACGACCTGGAAGCGCAGCTGGCGGTTTGCGAGGTCGCGTTCGATCGAGCCGGGCGCCACGTAGCCGTGTACGCGCACCGCCTTGCCCTCGGCGTTTGCCGCGCGGAACTCCGCAAGCGACTGGTAATACTGGAAGGTGCCGATCTTCTCGAGATTGGTGGCCGCGTACCAGCCGAGCAGGCCGGCGACGACGAGTGCCCCGAACGCGATCTGAAGACCTTTCGACATGTGGGCGCAGGCTAGCAGCCGAACTTTGACTTTCCATGCGACCGAAGCGCCGAACGGCGCGTGTCGATCGCGCGACAACTCCTCGCCGCAGCGATTGTTTTGGCGCGCGCGACGCTTGACGGCCGGAAACCCGGCGGCTATCCGCCCGCCATGTCGCATCCCTGGGCGAAACGCGCCGCTTCGATCCAGCCGTTCCTCGCGATGGAAGTGATGGAGCGCGCCTTCGAACTGGCGCGCGCGGGCGCACGGGTGATCCACCTCGAGATCGGCGAGCCCGACTTTCCGCCGCCGCGGGAAGCGGTCGACGCGTGCGCGCAGGCGCTGCTCGCCGGCGAGACGCACTACACGGACAGTCGCGGCGTCGCCGAGCTGCGGGAAGCGATCGCCGCCGAGAAGAGCGCTCGCGCCGGTGTCGCGATCGATCCCGAACGCGTGCTGGTCACGAGTGGAACGTCGCCCGCGATGCTGCTCGTCTTCGGTCTGCTCGTGGAGCCGGGCGCCGAAGTGCTGATCCCGACGCCGCACTACCCGTGCTACCCGAACTTCGCGCGTTTCTGCGGCGGCGTTCCGGTCTTCGTGCCGACGGATCCCACCAGCGGCTATCAGGTCGACGTCGACGCCGTACGCCGCGCGATCGGCCCGCGCACCGCCTGCCTCATCGTCGGTTCGCCGGCGAACCCGACCGGCGCGGTCCAGAGCGCCGAGACGCTCGCCGCGCTCGCCGGACTCGGCGTGCCGCTCGTCTCCGACGAGATCTACGACGGTCTCGTCTTCGACGGCGGTCATGCGCCCTCGGCGCTCGCCGCGTCCGAGGACGGGTTCGTGCTCGACGGTTTCTCAAAACGCTACGCGATGACCGGCTTCCGGCTCGGCTTCGCGATCGTTCCGTCCGCAGCACTTCGCCCGCTGCAGGTGATGCAGCAGAACCTCTTCATCTCCGCCAACCACTTCGTGCAGCGCGCCGGTGTTGCTGCGCTCGCACACGGCGAGGCGACGCGTCGCGCGATGCTCGCCGCCTACACGCGCCGCCGGGGTCTGCTCGTCGAGGGATTGCGAAAACTCGGCTTCGAGATTCCGGTGCCGCCGGCGGGCGCCTTCTACGTGTTCGCCGATGCGCGCCGCTTCGGGTCCGATTCGCGCCGCCTCGCCTTCGACCTGCTCGAACGCGCCCACGTCGCGGTGACGCCCGGCGTCGACTTCGGCGCCGCAGGCGAAGGCTTCCTGCGCTTCTCGCTCTCGGCGCCCGATGCGGAGATCGACGAGGCGTTGGTTCGCCTCGCGCGCGCGTTGCCCCGGTGAAGATCCGCGACGTGCGTCTCGTCGCGACCGCCGCCGCACCCGGCGGCTTCCCGCGCGAAGGCATCGCCGAGGTCGCTTTCCTGGGGCGCTCCAACGTCGGCAAGTCGAGTCTTCTCAACGCGCTGGTCGGGCGGAAGGCGCTTGCCCGGACTTCGTCGACGCCCGGCAAGACGCGCCTCGCGAATTTCTTCCTGGTCGAGCGCGACATGACCACGCGCGCCGCGCGCCGCGTGCTCTTCGTCGACCTGCCGGGCTACGGCTGGGCGAAGGTCGCGAAGACCGAACGCGCGGCCTGGCAGAAACTCGTCGAGTCCTACCTCGGGGGTCGCGCGCCGCTGCGCCTGGCGATCCTGCTCCACGACGTGCGCCGCGACCCGACCGACGAGGAACGCGATCTGCTCGCGTGGCTCGCCGCGCGCGAAGTGCCGGCGCTCGTCGCGATCACCAAGAGCGACAAGCTGGCGCCGATGCGCCGCGCCGAACGCGTGAAGCAACTCGTGCGCGACTACGGGCTCGCGCCCGAGGCGATGATCGCGACGTCCGCAGAGAAGAAGGACGGCATCGACACACTGTGGCGCGCGATCGACGCACGTCTCGCGTAGCAATCCGCCCGACCGCCAGTCCGAAGCCGTCCACTCCCTTGCCTCGGCTCGTGACGGACGAGGCGACGGGCGTCGAGTCCCTGCGAAAGCTGCGCTGGCATTCCCGAGCTAGCCGCCGTCGTTCCTCACCCGCGATGGTCCCCGGAACCGAGTTCTTGCCGGAGCGATCGCGTCTTGGGATTCGAGGTCGAAACGGGATACGTGCTGCGAGTCCGCTTCGAGGATGGCAGCGTCCAACGGATCGATCTCGAGCCCGTACTCGAGGGCGAGACCTATGGTCCGCTGCGCGATCTCGAGCTGTTTCGGTCGGTGCGAATCGATCCCGAGGCGCACACGCTGGTCTGGCCGAACGGCGCGGATTTCGACCCCGCCACGCTCCACGACTGGCCCCGCTACGCCGCCGCATTCGCCGAGCGTGGGCGCATCTGGCGGACGCGCGCCGGCGGCTGAGGGCCCTACCTCTTCTGCGAGGCATCGCCGGCTTCGTCGCGAGCGCGACGCCCTTGACGCCGGCTCCTGAGCGGCGGTGGCGGACGTCAGAATTCGGGCGGCCGTTGCAGCATCTCGCGGCGGGCGATCCACAAGCCGGGCGCCATCGGCAGCCAGAAGCTGAAACCGCGCAGCAACAGCGTCGCGGCCATCGCCGGCTCGAGCGCGACGCCGTGCACGTGCAGCATCGCCACGCAGGTTCCCTCGAAGGTGCCGAGGCCCCCGGGTACCCAGGCGAGGGTCGCGACCACCGACGCGACGACGAAGCTCGCGAACACCAGCTCCGGCGCGACCGGCGTCACCAGGGCGTGCAGCACGACCGCCAGCGTTGCGGCATCGAGCGCGAAGATGCCCAGCTGCATGGCGGTCGTCTCGATGCCGAGGCGCAAACTGAAGAGCGGACCGGGCGGGGCCTCGGCGAGCGCCGCAAGCGTCTCGCGCACGACGGGCAGCCGAAGCAGAAAGCCGGGCAGGCGCTGCGCCGCGCGACCGCGCAGCAGGAACACGGCGAGCAGGACACCGGCGGTGAGCACCGCGAAGACGATCGCGAGCGCGAGCAGGGCGCGATGCACTTCGCCTCGATGCGCGAGGATCCCGAGCGCGATGGCGAGGGAGATCGCGTAGGCAACGTACGAACTGGCGAGTCCCGCGAGCATGGCCGTGACGGAAAAACCGCGCGGCACACCACGGCCGCGCAGGGAGCGAAGCACCAACACGGTCCCACTCAGGCCCGCCGAGGGGAGCGCCTGGTCGGCGAAGAGCTTCGCGAGCCCGAGCGGCAGCAGGTCCCGCAGCCGCACGCTCATTCCGCTGTGCTTCAGCGCGCGCTGCCAGACGCCTGCGGCGCAGGCGTAGGTCGCCGCCTGGAGCGCGATCGCGACGCCGAGCCAGAGTGGCCGCGCATCCCGCGCAAGCTCGAGAAAGCGCCGGGGTTCGCCGCGATGCGCCACGAGCACTGCGAGCCCGACTAGCAGCACGCCACCCGAAATCCACCCGGCGCGAGCCGTGAGTCTGGCTGGGTGTCGGGCCGTTCCCTGCTCCTTGGGAGCACTCACCGGAACAGATCCTGGCGGGGATCGCGCAGCAGCGCGTGGATGTCGCCGTCGCCCTCGACCGCGACCCCCTCGATCCACACCGCGGGCACGCCCGCGTCCTTTCCCATCAGCAAGCCGGCCGCCGCGGCGAGCTGGTCGACGAGCGCCATGTTGGTGACTTCGAGGGTGCGGCCGACGAGATCGCTGCGGCCGCGCCAGTCCGAGAGCGGTGCGATGCCGGCGCAGCCGATCGCGACGTCCACGAGCCCCTCGCGCCAGGGACGCCCGAAGGTGTCGGAAACGAGTACGCCGAGCGGGCCGTCGCCAGCGGCGAGGAGTGCGTCGCGCAAGCGGCGCGCCGATGCGTCGGGATCTTCGGGGAGCAGCACCGCGTAGCCTTCGCCGGGTGCGTTCGAGAGGTCGACGCCGGCGTTGGCGCACACGAATCCGTGCCGCGTCTCGGCGATCCACACCCCGTGCGCATGGCGCACCACGCGCGCCGTCTCGCGCATCACGATCTCGACGTGGCGGGGATCCTTGCCGTCCTCGGCGGCGATGCGCCGCGCTTCCGCCGACGGCTCGACGTCGGCGAGCCGCACGATGCGGCCCTCCGCCTTCGATACCACCTTCTGGCACACGACGAGTACGCCGTCGGAGAGTCGCGCGTCGCTGCCGCGCGCGGCGGCGCGGAGCAGCGCGGCGAGGTCGTCTCCCGCTCGAACGGCGGGGATGCCGTGCAGCGGCACGAGGCGGATCGGGGCCGCCTTCACGCGTGCCTCTCGACGCCGAGCGCGCGCAGCGCGGCGCGCGTGTGCGCGCCGCCCTCCGGTGTGGAGAGGAACGCGCGCAGTGCGGCTTCGTCGTCGAGGTCGATCGCGAGCGACGCGAGCGGCAGCTCGACGAGCGGCACCTGCGCCGCGCGCGCGGCGTCGCGGTGCGCGTTCGCGCTGTTTGCGCCGAAGCGCGACGGGATGGCGCCGTGCGGTTTGCGTGCGAGCGCCGCGGTGCCGCCGTCGCGGGCGGGCGCCAGCACCGCGCACGGCGCCGCTGCACGCGCGAGCGCCGCGAGCATGGCTTCGAGGTCGGCCGTGCGTGCCCCCGCCACGTCGCCGAGGACGACCAGGGTTCCATCGCGCGCCGCCTCGCCGAGATCGCGCGCGGCGCGGTCGATCGCCTCGTTGAGGCCCGGATCGTCGCCGAGCAGCGCGCGCGCCCCGGCGCGTTCGGCCGCCTCGGCGACGGCGGGATCCGGCGTCACGACGCCGATCGCGTCGAGTCCGCGCACGCCGCGCAGCGCCGCGACCACGTCTTCCAGCATCGCCAACGCGAGTCGCTCCGCGCCGTCGCGGCCGAGGGACTTGGCGAGGCGCGACTTTCCGGCTGCGAGATGCTTGACCGGCACGATCGCTGCTGTCACCCGCGCAACTCGTGATTCCGCTCGCCGCCCAACTCATGACCGCGCTCGCCGCCAAGTCCATGATTCCGCTCGCCGCCGGACGGCGGCGAGCCAACACGGGTCAGGTCGCTTGCGAGTTGGAGAGCTTCGGATGCGAGGTTTGCGGCGGCGTCGGCATTGCGCATCACGGTGTCGGTGACGCGGACGGCGAGACCGAGCGCTTCGACGTCGGCGCGCTGGGCGGCGTCGCGCAGGTCCATCACGTAGCCGCGCACCCAGTCGCGATAGAAACCCGCGACGCCGCGCGCGGAGACTTCGACGCCGATGCCGCGCAGCAGCCGATCGGCGGGTCCCTTCACCGGCGCGCCGCCGATGATCGGCGACACCGCGACCACGGGCGCGCGCGCCGCGGCGATCGCTTCGCGCACACCGCGCACCGCGATGATCGGCCCGATCGAGACGACCGGATTGCTCGGACACACGAGGATCACGTCGGCAGCGCGGATCGCTTCGATCACGCCGGGCGCCGCGCTGGCTGCCCGCGCAGCAGCGAGGTCGACGGCTTCCACTTCGTCCGGTGCGCCGTCGCGCGCGAGGTACTCCTCGAAGTGCACGCGCCGGCCGCCACGCAGCAGCACGTAGGTGGGACAGGGGGCTTCCGACATCGGCAGGATGCGAACCGCGACGCGGTACGTGCGCCGCACTTCGTCGGTGATGGCCGCGAGTCCGGCACCTTCGCGGAGCCGCAAGCTTCGGTGCAGGCAGGTGGCGAGGTCGCGGTCGCCGAGCCGGAACCAGGTCGGGTGGCCGAGCGCGCCGAGCGCCTCGACGGCGTGAAACGAATCCCCCGCGAGGCCGTAGCCCTTCTCGCGGTCGACGCGACCGGCGAGCGTGTAGGTGACGATGTCGAGGTCCGGCGAGACGTGGACGCCGTAGAAGTCGAGGTCATCACCGGTATTGCCGACGACGGTGATCCGCTCCGGATCGACGACGCGCGCGAGACCGGCGAGGAAACGCGCGGCGCCGACGCCTCCCGCGAGCGCGACCACGCGCGGGGCGCCGCCATCCGCGCTCGGGCCTGCGGTCACGGCGTCGGTGCGGTGGGCTGGATCTTGTTGCGGCGCTCGCGCAGCGTCTGGAGGTCGGCCTGGAGCTTCGGCAAGCGCTGGGAGATCTCGCGGAAGGCGGGGTCGTCGACGAGCGGCGTGGTGCGCTGCTCGTCGGAGGTGCTGATCAGCGCCGCGAGCGTGTCTTCCCGCTTCGCGATCTCGCCCTCGATGCCTTCGATCTGCCGGTCGAGTTCGGTCAGTGCGGCCTGCTGCTCGGGATCGAGCGGGGCGATCGGCGCCGGCGGCGGTGACGACACCGCAGAGGTCTCGTCGCGAACATCCTGGGAGAACGGGGTCGGCGCGGCGATCGTGGTCGGCTCGGCTTCGCGTGCAGCCTCGGTCTCCGGTTCGGCTTCCGCTTCCCCGGTCGCTTCGCTTGCGGCTCCCGTTTCGGCGGCGGGTGCCGTGCTCGGCGCCGCGATCGCTGCCACGTCCGGCGCCGGTTCCGCGGGCGCGGCAATCGGCTCGCCTCCGGCGGCCGCAGCGGGCGCGGTGTGCACCACGTCGCGCATCAGATCCTCGCGATGCGGCTGCGCGGCGACGTCGGGCGGCCTTGCGGGAGTGGCAGCGCCGCGCGACTCGACGCGATCGCGGATCGCGCTCGGGATGTTGTCGCGATCGGTCGTGTAGTGGGCGATGCCGTTCTCGTCGACCCACTTGTAGATGGTGGGCGGCTCCGCCTGCGCATGCGTCGCGATCACGAGGAACGCGACCGTCGCGGCGAACAGGAGGGGCCCGCGGAACAGCATGCCGCGCATTCTTCTTTAGGCCGCCGACGGCGTCAAGCTGCCGCGTGGACTGGCGTTGGTGGCCGTGTGCGGCGCTCGCTTCACAGCGGCGACGCGGCGCGCTGCGAGCGTCCTCGCGAGGCGGCACGCGACTTGCTCCCGCTGTTCCGCGTGGGTCGCATTTCCCGCCGCGCAGTCGCTGTGTTGCTCGCGCTGTTGCCCGTCGCCGCGGCTGCGGAGGCCGAGCGCGTCGCGTCCGGCGCGTCAGCCTGGCGGCTCGCGGCGCCGGCCGCCGACGAGGCCGGTGCGACGGCCGTCGCGGTGAGCGCCGACGCCCGCTGGGCGATGGGGGACGGCCGCGGCGTGCGACTGCGCGACGCGGCGGGCGCGTGGCGCCAACTCGATCTGCGCGGGGCCGTGCGCGACCTCACCTTCGCCCCCGACGGCGCGCTCTGGATCGCGAGCGCCGAGGGATTGTGGTGCTTCGCGGGTGGGCGCCTCGCGCTGCGCACGCCGGCGCCTGGCGACGAAGATCGCGACACGCTGCGCGTCGCGGTGACATCGCACGCGGTCGCGGTCGCGACCTCGGGCGGTGTGTACTGGAGTCGCGACGGCGTGCGCTTCGCGCGTGTCGAGGCGGCGTTCGGCGAATCGCCGGTCGCGGGACTCGCGCTCGAGGAGGGCGCCAGCGCTGCGACGCGGCTGTGGATCGCGTCGGAGCGCGGGCTGCTGCTTGCCGAGCTGCCCGCGCTTCGCGGCGTCGCAGGCGTCCGCGCCACGCGCGTGGAATTGCCATTCGATCTGCGCCCGGCGCTCGACGTCACGGTGTCCGGCGGGCGCGTGTTCGCACTCGGACCCGCGAATCTGCTCGAGCGAGCGGTCGACGGCTCGTTTCGCGTGCAGCCGACCGAGCTTCCGCCCGGTTCGACACCGATTCGCGTGATCGCCGCGACGGGCGTCGTCCTGATCGCGACCGATCGCGGCCTCGTCGCCGCGCCGGCCACGTCCGGACCGTGGCAGCGCGCTGCGGCGCCCGCGGGCAGCACGCCGGCACTGGACGTCGCGATCGCGGGGGACCAGGCGCTCGTCGCGGGTTCGCGCGGACTGCTCGTCGGAAGCCTGCAGGAAGCGGCGAGCGCGCGCTCCTCTCCGCTCGTCGACACACATTCAGCGTCGTGCGACCCGCCGATCCTCGAGGTTCAGCGCGCGGCGCTCCGCTATCTGCATCTCGACGGCGACCCCGCCGCTGCCATGCGGCGCGGCGTGCGCCTGCGCGGGCTGCTGCCGATCGTCACGCTCGAGGGTCGCAAGGGGCACGGCGGCGACACGCGCCACAGCTACGACGAGGCGTTCATCTCGGGCGGCTACCGGAAGCTCTCCGACAGCGACGCCTTCAGCACTCACGATCGCGACGTGCTGATGCGTTTCACCTGGGACCTCGGCGACACGCTCTACAACCCCGAGCAGATCGACGTTTCGAACGAGGCGCGCCGGCTCGTCGAATTGCGCGACGACGTGCTCGACGAACTCGACCAGCTCTACTTCGACCGCCGCCGCGCCCTCGACGCTGCCGCTGCCGCGGCGGCCGATCCGGGCGAGGCAGCGCGCGAGCGGCTGCGCGCCGAAGAACTCGCCGCGGGCCTCGACGGCTGGACCGACGGCTGGTTCGGGCGCAGCGCCGCGTGTGCGCGGCCGTGAACGGCAAGCACTCATCCCGTAACGGAGGGAATCTCATGCAACGCTCGAATCCGACACGGCGGGCAGCGGCTCGTGTCCTCGTCTGCTGCGGCGTGCTCGCCGCGGCGCCCGCGGCGCACGCGCTGCCGCTGATCTCGGAACTCTTCTACGACGCGGAGGGAACGGACGACGGCAAGTCGTTCGTGGAGCTGTGCGGAACGCCGGGTGCGTCGCTCGACGGCCTGCGGCTCGAAGTGGTGAACGGCGCCGACGGCGCCGTCGTCGCGACCCTCGACCTCTCGGGCGCCTTCCCCGCCAGTGGTCTCTTCGTCGTCGCCGACCACACCGCCGCCGGCGTCAGCAGCGTCGCCGGTGCGGATCTGCTGCTCGACTTCGACATCCAGAACGGGCCCGATTCGCTGGTGTTGCGCAGCGTCGCGGCGTTGCTCGACGCCGTCGGTTTCGGCGTCTTCGGGCCAACGGAGGTGTTCGCGGGCGAAGGCTCGCCCGCGATCGACGTGCCGGCGGGCGCAAGTCTCTCGCGGCGTTTCGCGAACGTGGACAGCGGCGACAATGGCGCGGACTTCGTGCAGCTGTCGGTGCCGACACCGGGCAGCGCGTCCCTCGCGGCGCTGCCCGAGCCCGGGACGGCTTCTCTATGCGCCCTCGGGCTCGTCGCACTTGCGACGCGGCGTCGCTCGCGCTGAGGAAGAACCCGGCTCGGCGGTCCTGGCGACGGGCCACCTGTCTCGGCGACGGGCGTCTAGCCCCCTTGCGACCGTCGCCCCGGCGCTCCGGTGTCCGCAGAGTGCGGGCGCCGGAGCGCCCTTCACTTCTGCTCAGGCCGATCGAGCTGCGGGCCGATAGGCAAGAGTCGTTGCATGCCCGCTGGGGGTCGCGCAAACTGGGCGCGCGCTCGGCGAACCGCGCAACGGACATTCGGTGTCGCGCTTGGCTTTCTCTTCGATCTTGCCTTGCGTTCGGTCTTGTGGGGGGCGAAACCCCGGATGCTCCCGGGCTTCAATACGAACGTTCGTCACGGTGGCGTGCTGTTCCACGTTCAGACGGAGGACAGTGGGCGCGCGCATCCGCACGTCATCACCCACCTCTACCACGGTGGGACGATCCTCGCGTCCGAGAAGCGCAGCTACGCCGAGCAGCTCGAAGCGCTCGATCTCTCGCGGCGCGTCCGCGAAGTGATGGACGCCCAGCATCACGCGATGCTGGGACGCCTGCGCGGCGGCGAACTCGACGAGCAGATCGAGCAGCGCCTCGGCGCCGACGTGTTCTCGTCGGCCGGCGCCAGGTCGAAGAGCGGTTCGGGCCGCACCGAACGCGCCGGCTCCGACTCGGAGCCGGAGCCCACGATTCCGCCCGAAGTCGTGCGACCGTTCGCGCCGCCCACGACGCCGGTGACTTCTCCCGCGTCCGCCAGCGTTGCTGCGGCGGCGGCACGAGGGGGAGCCGGCGTGGCAGAGCGGCCGCTCGACGAGATGATCCTCGACTACCTGGTCGAGGCGGCTCGCCGGCGCAAGCGCCGAGCGGAATGACGCCGGGCGCGCCCGCTCGCGCGACCGCGGAGGCCGCCCCGGCCCCGCGCGCCGGCGGCGACCCGCTGATCCGGCTCTTCCACGTGTCGAAGTCGTACAGCGCCGGGACCTTCGCGTTGCGCGACGTGTCGGTCGAGGTGAAGAAGGGCGAGCTGGTGTTCCTGACCGGCCCGAGTGGCGCGGGCAAGACGACGCTGATGAAGCTGCTCTTCGCCGCGGAGCGCCCGAGCGAGGGACAGATCCTCGTGTTGGGCCGCAATGTCGCGCGCATCGGCGAGCGCGGGATTCCGCGCCTGCGCCGCCGCGTCGGCGTGGTGTTCCAGGATTTCAAGCTGATCCCGACCCGTACGGCGGAAGAGAACGTCGCCGTCGCACTCGAAGTGATCGGCAAGTCGCCGCGCGAGGTGCGCGGCAAGTCGTTCGCGATGTTGAAGCGGGTCGGGCTCCAGCATCGGCGCCATCACCGGCCTGCGGCGCTCTCCGGGGGCGAACAGCAGCGCGTGGCGCTCGCGCGCGCGCTCGTGAACGATCCCGCGATCCTGCTCGCCGACGAGCCGACCGGCAACCTCGACGCCGCGCTGACCCTCGAGATCATGGACCTCATCGCCGCGGCGGCGGCGCGCGGCACGACGGTCCTGGTGGCCTCGCACGACGCCGCCCTGGTGAAGCGCTACGCGCGCCGCGTGCTGCGCCTCGAGGGCGGACAGCTCGTCGAGGATCTCTCGGGCAGCGCGATCCGGTGACCCCGATCGTCTTCCAGCTCTACTACTTCGTGCGCGCCGCGATCGCGGGCCTGCGCGGCTCCCGGCTGACGACCGTCGTCTCGATCGCAACGATCGCGGTGGCGGTGATCCCGCTCGGCGGGCTCTGGGTCGTTACGGGCAACATGCGCGCGCTGCTCGACCAGTTCGGCAACGAGTTGCAGCTCACCGCCTTCCTCGACGCGAAGGTGCGTTCGGACGCGGGGCGTTCGCTCGCCGCGCGCGCAGCGGCAATCCCGGGAGTCGAGCGCGTCGAGTTCGTGAGCCAGGAGCAGGCGCTCGAGCGCTTCCGCGCGCGGCTCGGCGGCAGCGCGCTGCTCGAAGCGCTGGAGGCGAATCCGCTGCCGGCGTCTCTCGCGATCGCGCTCGCCCCCGATCACCGCACGCCCGAAGCGGTTGCCGCGGTGTCGGAAGCGCTGCATGCACTGTCCGGTGTCGAGGACGTCGCGGGAGGCGAGTCGTGGATCGAAGGCTACGGCCGCGCGCTTCGGCTGGTCCGCAGCGCCGGCATCGGGCTCGGCGTGGTGCTCGCGCTCGCGACGCTGCTGATCATCACCAACACGATCCGCCTCGCCGTCTACGCGCGCCGCGACGAGTTGGAGATCCTCGCGCTGGTCGGCGCGAGCCGGACCTTCCTGCGCGTGCCGTTCCTGATCGAGGGCCTGCTGCAAGGGGCGGTGGGCGGGCTGCTCGGCGTCGGGCTGCTCTTCGCCATCTTCCACGTCGCGGTGCCGCAACTCCGCGACGCCCTCGAGCTCTTCCTCGGCTGGTCCGATCCGGCATTCCTGTCGCCGCGCAACGTCGGGATCCTGGTGTCGGGCGGCGCGGCGTTCGGCCTCACCGGCGCGGCGGCCGCCGTCGCCGCGACGCGCGTGTCGTGAAGTCGCGCGCCCTCGTAGCCGGCGTCCTGCTGCTGACGTGGGCGCCAGCGGCGCGCGGGCAGGACGCGCGCGAACAGGAACTCGAGGCACTGCGCCTCGCGATCGAGCAGCGCAAGCAGCGCATCGAGGTCTTCGAGCGCGAACAGAACGGCCTGCTCGACGCGCTCGAGGCGATCGACCAGGCCGTCGCAGCGGCCCTCGAGATCGCGGCGCACCGCGAGCGCGAAGCCGCCGAGGCAGGCGCAACCGCGCGCGACCTCGACGCGCAGCTGCCGGATCTCGAAGCGCAACTCGAGCGCACGCGCAGCGCGATGGCGACGCGCGTGGTGGCGCTCTACAAGACGGGGGAGCTGGGGCCCGCGCAGCTCGTCTTCGCGTCGCAGAGCCTGCGCGAGCTGCTCGATCGCGTCGACGTGTTGGGCAAGCTGCTCGCCCACGACCGACTGCTCTACGCGCGCTTCCGCGCCGAGCAACAGGCGCTGGACGCGGCGCGCGCCGCCGCCGCCGCCGCCGTGGAGCGCCGCGACGAGGCCCGCTCGCAACTCGGCCAGCGGCGTGCCCAGGCCGAGCAGGAGCGCGCCGCCAAGCAGACGTTGCTGGCCGCGGTGAGGAGCGACCGCGCCCGAGAGCGCGCTGCGCTCGACGAACTGGAAGCCGCGGCGCGCGCGCTCGAGGAGAAGATCGCGTCGCTCGGCAGCGAAGAAGCGCCCGCGCCGCCGGCGCCGCTCGTGCCGTTCGCGACGCTGCGCGGCCAGCTTCCCGCGCCGGTGGATGCATCGGTCGTGCAGCGCTTCGGGCGCGAAGTCGACGCGGAATTCCACACGCAGGTGTTCCACAAGGGCATCGACTTCGGCGCGACGCTCGGTGACCCGGTGCGCGCGGTGGCTGCTGGCACCGTGCGCTTCGCGGGCTGGTTTCGCGGCTACGGCCGCATGGTGATCCTCGACCACGGCGATCGCTTCTACACGGTGAGCGGCCATCTCGACGCGCTGCGCGTCGCGATGGGCAACTTCGTCGCGGCGGGTGAGCCGATCGGAACCGTCGGCGACACCGGTTCCCTGCGCGGGCCGCGCCTCTACTTCGAGATCCGCGAGGGATCCGAGGCCGTCGACCCGCTCGCCTGGCTCGCACCCGGCGCCGCGCGTGCGAAACGGAAGCCCGACCCTCGCGACCATTCCGCCGATTCCGGCAGCAGTGGTGCGTCGGCCGTCCCGCCAGCACCCTGACCCAAGATGGATCCTGCCACTCGGAAGCCAACGCGTGGGGCGCGGGGGCGGTGCGTTCGTCCAGAACGTCCTCGGCGGACGATGTGTCGCAGCTTCGCGTCGGAGCTTCGAGGCCGCCTGCGGATTGTTCTGGCCGAACGCCCCGCCCCCGCTACTTGCTTCTCCCTCTGGTACTTCTGCTGTTGAGGACGGAAAGCCAAGCGCGGGCGGGGGACTCGGCCGAAACCCGCGAAGCCGCTGGCCTCCGTCCGCCGAGGACGTTTCGGACGAGTCCACCGCCCGCGCGCCTCGCAGCACCGATCCA
>Ga0316613_10001391_pt1 | contig 16566 bp, 12 predicted proteins | sample OWC_soil_day10_C_2_FD_207647 | JGI IMG/M metagenome (GOLD analysis project Ga0316613, IMG submission 207647) | Wetland soil microbial communities from Old Woman Creek delta, Ohio, United States - OWC_soil_day10_CT_b | ecosystem: Environmental > Terrestrial > Soil > Wetlands | place: USA: Ohio...
TATTAACGGATTATGTCAGGCTTTAGTAAGAAACTATCTCAATAATATAGGCAAAGGAAAGCAAATCGAAAGCCCTATTCTCTTCCAAGGTGGGGTAGCGGCAAACAAGGGAATTAAAAGAGCTTTTGAAGAAGCACTAGGTTGCCCTGTAGTGGTTTCACCCTACCATAATGTTATGGGAGCCATTGGTGCCGCTTTATTAGCCAAAGAAGAAGTTGCTCAGACGAAACAAAGTGTTTTCCGAGGCTTTGATGTAATTGATTTTGTCTATACACCACGAAGCTTTGAGTGCAATGGCTGCGCTAATATGTGTGAAGTAGTGGAAATAAAAATGAACAACCAGATAGTAGCACGTTGGGGTGACCAATGTGGCAAATGGAGCAATAGTGTGACGGTTGCTTAAAGAAAGGCTAAAAAAGGATGATGATGTTTCTTGGCGATAAGGATTGGGCTACCACAGGGATTATTATATTATCAATATGGAGCAATCTGGGAAAGCTTTTTACAAGAGCTTGGGGCGGAGGTAGTTGTTACTGGTGATACTTCGAAAGCGACGCTGAATTGTGGAAGCGGATTGGACGAGGTATGCCTGCCGGCTAAAGTATACTTTGGGCATATCTATGAATTATATAAGCAGGTTGATTATCTTTTTACACCACGGATAATCAGCGTTGCGGCTGGACAATATACGTGTCCCAAAATTATTGGTATGCCTGATATGCTGCGCAGTAATATTGACAACTTACCGCCACTCATTGATGTCAACTTAAATCTTCGCCAAAATAGTCGCAGCTTGTATCAGGCGATTATAACGGTAGGACATATGCTAGGCAGAAACGCGCTTAGCAGTCTTTATGCATGGTATCATGCTTGGCAGTATCGGCGCCTGGATCAAGCAATCTGCTTTAATAAACCTGCTGGGCAGCGTATAGGCTTAATTGGTCACCCCTACATCATTTATGACCGACAAATTAGTATGAATATTATTGATAAATTGAATCACTTTGGTATTCATGTTATAACCCCTGAGATGATTAGTAATCGCCAAGCTGCCATTGCCGTTAAAACTCTTGGCAAAAAGATTTTTTGGTCTAATGGTTATCATATGGCAGGTGCGGCATTAGCCTTAATACAATCAGAGCAACCAGTTGACGGACTGATTTTCATAACTTCTTTTACCTGTGGACCTGACGCATTGATAGGTGAGTTGGTCAATCAGCGCGCCCAAGCACTTAATATCCCATGCATGCTTTTAACAGTAGACGAACATACGGCTGAGGCGGGCTTTGTGACCAGACTGGAAGCGTTTACGGATATGTTAATTCGGAGGAAACAGTCATGATTGTTACTTTTCCCCATATGGGAGATATGAGTATCGCTCTTAAGGCGCTCTTTATTGGTCTCGGACGGCAAGTGGTGCTTCCACCGCCCATTTCTAAAAGGACATTGGAATTGGGTATGAAATATTCTCCAGAAACCGCATGTCTGCCCTTTAAAGTCAATTTAGGGAATTTTATTGAAGCCCTTGAACAAGGTGCAAATACAATTGTAACTTGCGGAGGGGTTGGTCCCTGCCGATTAGGTTACTATGCTGAAATTCAGCAAGGTATTCTTAAAAATTTAGGCTTTCATTTTGATATGATGGTTGTTGAACCTGATATTGTTGATATTATAAAGCAATTGCACCGGGTTGCTTTTAAGCGTAATTTATGGGAGGTTTATTTAGCATTTCGCTTGGTTTTAGCTAAAATACACGCGATGGATAGTATTCAGCGAAAGGTGAATATGATACGACCAAGGGAAGTATCTGCAGGTGAATCGGATTTGATTTGGCGGCAATCTGTTGCTGTGATTGATGCCGTAGAAAATCTCTCTGCTTTAAGGGCCATATGGCACAAGGCAGAAATTGAACTGGACGGAGTTGAACTCAAGTCTGGAGTTAAACCACTGCGGATTGGTGTAGTTGGTGAAATTTATGTGATGCTTGAGCCGTCTATTAACCAAAACTTAGATTGGCGTTTAGGAAATATGGGAGTAGAAGTGTATAAAACCATGTATTTAAGTGACTATATAAACGGCCATTTGTTTAGAAAACGGGAATATCTTGAGAATTTAAAATATCTAGCCAGCTTGGCTCACCCCTATCTTGGTCACTATGTAGGTGGTCACGGTATAAAAAGTATTGCCCACACGGTTAATATGGGACAGGAAAACTATGACGGCATTATTCATATGTTTCCGTTTACTTGCATGCCTGAAATTATTGCTAAAAATATATTACCTAAGGTTAGCAGTGATATGGACATTCCGGTATTATCTTTAACTTTTGATGAACAATCAGGTGAAGCTGGCATAGTGACTCGATTGGAAGCTTTCATTGACTTGTTGAAGTACCGCCGTTTAAAACATCACTTGGCTTAAAAAGCGGAGCGAGTAAAAAAGTAATAGGGGAATCCGTTGCTAAGCAGTTACAGGAAAAATCCTGCAAGAATTCTAACGAAAACTTGCAGGATTTTTTGAGATGATTTGTCCTCTTCTTTAGCCTATTGCATCAATCTAAGTTTATGAGATTGTGGATGCCCAATCGCTGTCGCTAATATATATTTCCTTACGGGGTATAGGGCGACTATCTACATACAAGCCGAAATCGCTAAAAGAGACTTATCTATCAGAGAAACATGCATCTTTTAGTTCTTGACAATCGTAGAAAATCGTACTACTATTTCGATTAACGATGAGAGGAGATGCTGTATTGAGTAAATATTGGAGTAACGTAGTACGTCAATTAGAACCATATATTCCTGGAGAGCAGCCCAAAGATAAAACATATATAAAACTGAATACAAATGAAAATCCATACCCGCCGTCACCTAAAGTGATACAGGTGATGCAGGAAACCGTGAATGAAAGTTTAAGACTATACCCAAATCCTGCTTGTGATGAGCTGCGGGTGGGTATATCACAATATTATGGTTTAACGAAAGAACAGGTTTTTGTTGGAAATGGATCAGATGAGCTGTTGGCGTTTAGCTTTTTAGCGTTTTTTAATCCAGGGTCACCCATTCTATTTCCTGATATTACCTACAGTTTTTATCCGGTATATGCCGCGTTGTTTAACATCGAATATCAACTGGTCCCATTAAATGAAGATTTTTCAATTTCGGTCAACGGATTTGCTGAGAAAAATGGCGGTATTATCTTCCCGAACCCGAATGCCCCTACCGGAAAAGGTATTGCTCTCACTGCGATCGAAGAGATTTTGAAGCACAACGCTGATCAAGTCGTTATTGTTGATGAAGCTTATATTGATTTTGGCGGGGAATCAGCAGTCGCATTGATTAATCAAAACCCTAATCTCCTGATTATCCAAACCTTGTCAAAATCTCGTTCCCTAGCTGGGTTACGGGTAGGGTTTGCAATGGGGCATAAGGACTTGATTGAGGCATTAGATCGTGTGAAAAACTCTATTAATTCCTACACTTTGGATCGAGTGGCTTTAGCCGGAGCGCTGGAGTCTTTTAATGACGAAGCTTATTTTCAGGATGTCCGGCAAAGAGTAATTGCTACGAGGGAGAAAACTGTTGCGAGAATGAAAGAAATGGGATTTATCGTAATACCTTCAATAGCCAATTTCATCTTTATTAGTCATCCATTGCTGCCCGCAATTACCATCTATCAGCAGCTAAGACAAAAAGACATTCTCGTAAGGTATTTTAACAAACCTAGAATAGATAATTTCTTAAGGGTAAGTATTGGGTCAGATGAGGAGATGGAGTGCTTTTTGCAAGCCGTAGCTGAAGTTATTCAAAAACATACTAAATAAGAGACGCCTTCCACGGGAGGTGTCTTGATTGTAGGAATTTCACCCAATCATTTCTCTAACTTTGCCTCTTAATCCCGCCTCACCTTGGGTCACAAGTACTTGATAAGAACGCATAGCCGAAAATTGAGAAAATACATAATTGCGAAGAGCGTTAAAATTTTTACCGTTTAACTCCTGGTCGTTCATGTTATAGTCCAGCTTTGCAATATTTTTCAAAGCTGGTAGTGTCCATTTAACGGCTGGTCCACTTAAAACCCAGTCGTGATCACCTAGGTGAGTAACGAAATTCTCTTGACGGCGGGGAAGGGGTAAGGTGTTGCCGTCCGCAGACAAAAGGCCTTCCCGTATGGGATCTTTATCGGCAATTATACAAGCCGCTTTAATCCAGTCAATCACTTCTGCTTCGTCTTTGTCTGAGCCAGGATGGTTATGGGCACAAGCCTGGGCGATTACTACTTCTGGAGGAAACCCTCGATAAACGGACTCAGCAATACCTAGAACATGGTGAGCCCCCTGTCCGGCAAGCGTAATCTCCTTCAGACAAGTTCCATCTTCCTGCCATTGAAAGACCCATGGTTTGTGCAAATCATGGAGTGCTTGGGCTGCGATGACAATATCTCGGTCAAGTTTATAGTCGAAAGTTTCAAAATATCCTTGATACACGTTAAGGGATGAGCGTATGTTAAATGCAGTATGTGTGGCTAAACCACCTGGATAGGCGTGATGGCTCATATATCCACTCCCGGGAGCAGCGAAAAAGGGCTGAGAAGCCTGCTGAATATTTTCACTAGGTGGTAAAAAATCCGTCACTCCAATCATTTCACTTAAGTACTTAGCATCAACTAATTTCTGCCATAGCGTTCTTCTCGCATCACTAGTAGTGTAGCCTTCCATAAACGTGGGGGCAGGATTATGGATTACCTGTAACACTTGATCGCGCAATACCTGATTCTTAATTTCACCAGAAATTCCAGTAATGTAACTATAAGCTGACTGTACCATATTCGATTTTTGGGCCATTTGCAAAGGAGTCAGATTCAGACATTGATCAATACCGACTTTCACGGTTTTTAAAGTCTGCGCCCAGGAAAAATCGGGTAATGTAGTGATCATCATTGCCGTTGCTGTGCCCGCAGAAACTTGTAAGAATTTGCGCCGTGTAAGACCATCCTTGTCGCTAAATTGTAGCCCCATCATTGTGCACCTCCTATTATTCTCTATTGTAATTCTAATATTTTCCTATCTTCGTATTGTTACTGATATGTAAATATTTCGTAAATTATCAGATTCTATGAAGAATTGTGGTGATGTCGCGGCATGCTGAGATTGTTAGACTTGTGATTAGTGTATCGTGAATAAAATAGGCACGAGTAGCGGATACGAAAGAACCATCCGTCGATTCTTTCCTACGTACCAGAGACGTGTTTTGGATGAAATAGCTATTTCAAATTATAAAAACGGGATTTTCAAGCATAGCGAAGCTTGAAAATCCCGTTTTTATGATTTGTTAAGCCATCATTTATTACTAAAACTTATGGCTTAAACCATAACTCATACCTTTGGCAGAAATACTGGCTCCATTGTCTTGGTAATCACGATATCCTACATCTAAAGACGTGTTGCTGCCAAGATTATAGCCTAGACCAGCTTTCCAATCTTGTACGTTAGATGATTTTAGATAGGATGCATAGCCATTAATATCTTTGGTAATATTTTGTTTGTATGCAATACCACCATATATTTCAGAGGAAGAGTTTGATCCAGAATCGGACGCAACCTTTGATTTTACGTTACCTGTTGAAACAGCAATACTGTTATTAACCTTATATTGAAGGCCAACGGCGGTTGAATCAAATTTCAGACCAGAAATAGAACCTTGGTAAACACCATTGTTATATAGATTAAAGTCTTTCGAAGCTGTAGTGAGATAGTCACCAGTAATCGCTAATTTGTTATTAAGGCCATAGGCCAATTGATAGCCATCACCATGATACGTCCCGAGATCTCCGATTCCATCAACATTAGTCTGCAAGTTGTTGTATGAATAACCAATCTGTACCTGACCTGCACCTAAATCGATGGGGGGTGTTGCTGCAAAAGCAGTACTGGCAAAAGCTAAAGAAACAAGTGCTGGCAGAATAATTTTTTTCACATTAATTCCTCCTAAAAATTTTGGGTTCAAAATAGATCCCATAGAGTTTGCCTAGTGTTATAACGGGTACAAGCAAAATATACTGATTTTTTTTTTGAATATCATTAGAAAAATGAAGGGGTCTATTACTACTATCCATGTATTGCTAATTCGATGTAATTGCTTTTCCCAGTATTCAGGGATTTTCTTTACGAATGGGATTAATGAGATAGACAAATATAATAATTTATCGCGTAGTTTTCTTGAATTTTTTCCAAGTTATTGGCTTTCAAGTATTTTATTAATGGAAAAAATTAAAAGAATGATTACATACTATGTATAGCCCCTAAATTGATTGAGATGACAATAGTTGTTCAATGAAATAAGCCAAAGTGAAGGATATCATATTATATTTTTTTATCAGTTGTATTAAGATTACAGAAAAATAATAAATACCTGCAAGAAGTCTAGAGAGAACTTGCAGGTATTTTGTATTTTGATGGTAAATAGAGTAGAAATAGTTATTAATGTATTATTTCTTGTCTACGATAGCTCATTATAAGACGCGTTGATTTTCACGATATAAAGTTAAACAAATAGGAATGGGAGAATAGGGTATGATTATTTTATATAACATTTTCATGGGAATTATTGCTACGTTCTTAGTTATACCACTATATATAATTCGTCTAATGAAAGAAAAAGGGTTTAGCGAAAGATTTCGGCAAAGCTTTGGGATAATTCCTAGAACTGCCCTGGAGCCAATAGTGAACAAAAGATGTATTTGGCTGCATGCTGCCTCGGTTGGAGAAATAGTTGCGGCCAGCCCGATTGTTAAAGAAATACGCAGGCAGTTTCCTGAAAGACCAATTTTAGTGTCTGTTATTACGGTAAACGGCTATGCAATGGCTAAAAGGATCATTCCTGAGGCCGACAGTATAATCTATATACTCCCTGATTTGCCGATACAAATGCGTAACATAGTAGCTAAGATAAAACCTGAAATCATTTTACTGGTAGAAACAGAGTTATGGCCTGGTTTCTTATGGGTTGCTAAACAATTCAATATTCCGGTAGTAATGGTTAATGGCCGTATTGGTGATAGAAATGTTAGACGCTATAAATTTTTGTTCTTTTTCTTTCCCTATATGCTGACAACGATAGTTAAGTTTTGTATGCAATCCGTCATCGATGCGCAATACATCATAAAAATAGGGGCTGATCCTCGTAAAGTCTTTGTAACTGGAAATACCAAGTTCGATCAAACTTATACAAACGTAAGCCAGGCGGGGAAAAATGAGTTAGTTCGACAACTTAAATTAGAAAAGCGTTGGCCTATTATTATAGCAGGCAGCACCCATAAGGGTGAAGAAGAGATAGTATTTACTGCTTTCCAAAAGATACTGGAACACTTTGAATTTGCGGTTCTAATTATTGCACCCCGAGACATACAGCGGGCAGATGAAGTGTCGCTTCTTGCGAGCCAGTATAATTTGTCAGCGGCATTACGTACGTCTCTAGGCGACTTTTCTGATGAAAATAGTATTATTGTACTTAATACGATAGGAGAACTTGGGAAAATTTATAGTATAGGGGACGTTGTTTACGTAGGTGGTAGCTTGGTCCCGCGCGGTGGTCATAATATTCTTGAACCGGCAGCACATGGAAAGCCGATTATTGTTGGTCCGTATATGTTTAACTTTAAGGATACGTACGCTTTGCTTAGTGAGCATCAAGCATGTGAAACAGTACAGGATGCTGATGAACTTACAGATAAGCTCTTGGTTCTCTTAACGGACAATAAAAAGCGAGAACTAATGGGTGAACGAGCTTTGGCAATTATCAATGAAAATAGTGGTGCAACAGCTAATACTGTGCAGCATGTAAAGGAGATAATAGGTACGCTTTATTCATACAATAAAGAAAGCAAGGAAAAAATATAATGGTAGATAAACCGTTTAACTTATGATTGAGTCCTCGCGGACTCAATAGATATAAAAACGCTGAGGAAGTGGCAATACAGCCATTTCCTCAGCGTTTTTATATCTATAGTTAACAAGCTTTAGCTTTGTATAAGACAAGGTATAGGAGACACTTCTTTCATCAGCGATGAATAAAATAAATTAGGTCATCATGTTTAGTAATGTCCATATTCGAACACATGAAATATAATGGAAGAGGAGGATTTATAATGCCTGAGGTATCTAAATTGGATACTTTATGTAAGTCAGTTATTGCTGAAATCTCCATGCGGTACTACCAATGAATGCCGGTCATGCATTGAAGAGGCTAATTGATGGTAACGAACGATATGTAACTGAAAGATATGCAGTAATTGACGTTGGTATAGAAAGAAGAGCGGAATTGGCAGAGGGGCAGTATCCGTTTGCGGTGATAGTTGGTTGTGCCGATTCCCGCGTTCCGCCAGAGATAGTATTTGACCAAGGGCTTGGTAATTTGTTCGTTGTGAGAACAGCTGGTGAAGTTGTAGACGACATTGTCCTTGGAAGTGTAGAGTATGCTGTTAAATACCTTGACGTAAGGTTGATAGTTGTTTTGGGACATGAAGACTGCGGAGCAGTCGAGGCAGCGGTAGAAGGTACCTATCAACCTGGTCATATTTCAGCGGTAGTAGAAGCGATAGGACCGGCTGTTGAAAAAGCAAAAACCCAAAAAGGCGATTTACTGAATAATGCTATCAAAGCAAATATTGATTTAAATGTATATAAACTAAAGTCGTCATCTCATATTCTGAGGGAAGCTATGATGAATAAATGTCTTAAAATTATTGGGGCATTGTATGATATACATGACGGCTACGTAGAATTCAAATACTAGATGATTGACGAAGTTCTTTTTCTGCACAAAAAGTAAATTAATTACACCAAGGATCGTAGGGGAAAAAATTCCTACAAGAACTCTAAAGAGGGCTTGCAGGAATTTTGTATTTTAATGGTAAATGGAATAAAAATAGTTGTCTTTTATAATCAGAAAAATCATAAGCAGATTGGGAGAGGAGATAAAAAGTATGAATCTTGCACGTTTTCCACGGCGACGTTATACGGAAGGCCAGATGCCTTTGGAGAGATTAACCCGTTTTTCTCAAGCTATCGGTGGCCCGAATATTTATATCAAGCGGGATGATATGCTTGGGTTAACTGGTGGAGGCAACAAGACACGAAAATTGGAGTTTCTGGTAGCTGATGCTTTGCTGCAAGGGGCGGATACTCTGATTACCTGCGGCGGTGTACAGTCTAATCACTGTCGATTAACTTTGGCGGCCGCAGTGAAAGAAGGACTGAAATGTCGGCTTGTTTTATCAGAAATTGTTCCAGGAAGCTATCATCCTGAGGCAAGTGGTAATGTATTTCTTTATCATCTGCTTGGTGTGGAAAGGGTCAAGGTAGTTCCATGGGGGACAAATCTAATGGCTGAGCTGCAAAGCACTGCAGCCGAAGCTGCAGATGAAGGGTGCAAGCCCTACATTATCCCAATGGGCGGTTCCAATCATCTTGGGGTACTCGGCTATGTCGCCTGTGCGGAGGAGATTATGAATCAAGCCTTTAAAGCAGGTATCGATATTCATCACATCGTGCTTCCCGGTGGAAGCGCTGGTACCCACAGTGGTCTGTTACTTGGATTACATGGTAATAATTGTCGAATACCGGTGACTGGGATCAGTATTCTTAATCCGAAAGAGGTGCTTGAAAACCGGATAGCTGAGCTGATGCAGCAGACGATCACTTATATGGGACTTGATGTAAGGATACCGCGTGAAGCAATTATCTGTTTTGACGATTATCTGGGTCCAGGTTATACGATGCCTACCACAGAAATGATTGATGCTGTCAAGCTGCTGGCTAGAACAGAAGGTATTCTGCTAGATCCGACTTATACGGGAAAAGCCATGGCCGGACTGATTGATCTTATAAAGCAAGGCTTTTTTTAAAAAGATGATAACGTTCTTTTCTTACATACGGGTGGCTCACCTAGTTTGTATGCTAATATTCCTTTATTTGTATCATGAGTAAGATTCTTAGTATCTATTAATCGTTATCTTGACGCTTCATGGAATCAAAGTAATAGAACCCTGCCCGCGTGTTTCAAATAAGATAATTAAAAAGCGGTTGCAAAAGTATGCTACTTTTGCAACCGCTTTTCTTATAGCAGCTGTTCATGAAGTTAGATTTCCCTTTTGGAACGCAAGAGTAACAGTTGAAGAAAGCGTTAAGGGATCTTAATGGTTCTTGAAAATACTATTTGTTGTTTTTTGTCAGAAAAACAAATAATAAAAAATTATTACCATAGGAGGAATTTATTACTTAATGGAGAAATCATAAAATACAGATAATTCAGAAACATAAGAAGAAGGTGATCGTATGGAATACAAAAAGTTGTTGGAATTGTACATACCCCTAGTTGATTTTATTGCTGACATTATCGGATCAAATTGTGAAGTACTCTTGCATGACATTGTCGACGTTGAAAATTCTGTGATTGCAATTCGAAATGGATATATAAGCGGGCGATATTTAGGATGCCCGTTAACTGACTTGGGATTCAAGCTGTTAGAGAATAAAACTTACTTACAGCATAATGCCCTTGTGAATTATCGAAGTCGTAATGATAGGGGAGAAAACCTAATATCCTCCACTTATTATATTAAGGATGAAAAGGGAGATTTAATTGGCATGCTTTGCGTTAATATTCTCAATTCCCTTGATAATCAGAGTCATAAAATTTTAGGGGAATATCCTTTGAAGACATTGTTTAATAATGCAGCTCCAATTGAAGATCATGAAGAAATTGCAGAATCCTTAAGTACTTCATTAGACAATGTAGTGGATAATGGGATTCATAACATGATAGCCAAATACAATATTACAGTGGACAGAATGTCGAGTGAGGAGAAATGCGCTATTGTACAAGAACTGCGGGAAAATGGAATCTTTAAGATTAAGGGTGCAATAACAAAGGCTGCTGTAACTTTACAAACATCAGAAAGCACGATTTATCGGTATTTAGCAATGAAATAAGGCATAGAAGCAGGATGAAAATTAGGTATCTACAGATTGAGTCACTTTTAGCTCCTCTATAGAAGAGTAGAGTCTTACAGGGGCTTGGTCAGAGGATAAATGGTAGAAATACCAAAAATCATTAGGAGGAATGAAAATGAAAGAGATAGTTAAAACATTAAAGGCCCCAGAGGCAATCGGGCCTTACTCACAAGCTGTAAAGGTTGGGGACTTTCTTTTTGCATCCGGGCAAATTCCGATTGATCCTCAAACTGGTGACCTTGTTAGCGGAGGTATTGAAGCACAAACCAAACAGGTTATGGAGAACATAAAACAAATTTTATTTGCTGGGGGTTTAAGTTTTAATAATGTCATAAAAACTACTGTTTTTATACTGAAAATGGAAGATTTCACAGCTGTAAATCAAATATACGGGAAATATTTTACTGCTGATTTACCAGCCCGCTCTTGTGTAGCAGTGGGTAGTCTGCCGAAAAAAGCGTTAGTAGAAATAGAAGTGATTGCATACTGTCGATAACAATAAGGATGTGATAAAATGCATGTCTCCTTAGAAGACATAAAAAAAGCCAGAGAGACTCTAACTGGTGTGATTTGCAGGACCGGATTGGCGTATACCAATACGGTAAGTGAAATGTGCGGCAATCATGTTTATCTCAAAATGGAGAACTTACAACGGACGGGTTCTTTTAAGCTGAGAGGAGCCTATAACAAAGTAGCAAATCTAAGCGAATGGGAAAGAAGTAAGGGGGTAATTGCATCATCGGCAGGAAACCATGCTCAGGGTGTAGCTCTTGCAGCCACTACATTTGGTATTCCTTCCACAATCGTGATGCCGAAACATGCACCCTTATCGAAGGTTAATGCAACTCGCGGATATGGAGCAAAAGTAGTTCTTCATGGCGATGTTTATGACGAAGCATATGCTAAAGCTAAATGTATTCAGGCTGAAGAGAATTCTACTTTTGTACATCCCTTTAATGATCCGATGGTAATTGCAGGGCAGGGCACCATAGCCTTAGAACTTCTAGAAGATTTGCCTGACGTAGAAGTGGTGGTTGTACCAATTGGTGGCGGAGGGTTAATCTCTGGCATGGCAGTTGCTCTAAAAAATTTAAAACCCGCAATTAAAATAATTGGTGTCCAGACCCAAAATATGCCTTGCATGGTAGAAGCAATCGCCAAGCAGTGTATAGTCACAATTGATGGAGTACCAACTATTGCTGATGGAATTGCTGTTAAAACCCCAGGGAATTTGAATTTTGATATCGTTAAGCACTACGTTGACGATATTGTTACGGTAGATGAGGAAGAAATAGCAGGAGCCATTTTATTGCTGTTAGAGAGGGTCAAAACCATATCGGAAGGCGCAGGCGCCGCAACGATTGCAGCTGTCCTACATCGCCTTTCTAAATATAAAAACCGCAAAATGGCAGCCGTAATTAGCGGTGGAAACATTGATGTAAATACGATGACGCGCATTATTAACAAGGGGTTGGTGAAGTCTGGGCGTAAGGCCTTTTTTGACACGATTATCTCGGATAAGCCAGGAAACTTGTGGAAGTTATTGCAGCTAACTGCTGATGCAGGTGCAAATGTACTTGCTGTAACCCATAGTCGGGACAATCGGGGCATGAATTTGGGATGCGCCAAGGTAGAGTTGGAACTGGAAACAGCTGATGAGGAGCAAATTTATGCATTAAAAAAGTTAATGGAAGAAAACCGGTACTGTGTGAACATACGATAAGAACGAAAGGAGAACGTGTATCATTATGGAAGAGAAAGAACTTACCAGAGGACTAAAATCACGGCATATTGAGCTGATTGCTTTGGGAGGAACCATTGGTGTTGGCCTTTTTATGGGGTCGGCAAGCACTATAAAGTGGGCAGGACCTTCTGTGTTACTTGCGTATGCCTTAGCAGGCATCATTATGTTCTTTGTTATGCGTATCATGGGGGAAATGCTTTATCTAGAACCCGTTACAGGCTCCTTTGCCACCTATGCCCATAAGTATGTCAGTCCTTTGGCTGGGTATCTGACTGCTTGGTGTTATTGGTTTTTATGGGTTACAGTAGGAATGGCGGAAGTCACGGCTATTGGTATTTATGTTAAGTATTGGTTTCCTCTCATTCCCCAATGGCTGCCAGCCTTGGTAGGAGTTGCGATTGTTGCATCTGCGAATTTAGTTGCCGTAAAGTATTATGGAGAATTTGAATTTTGGTTTGCACTTATTAAAATAGTAGCGATTGTAGCAATGATTGTAATTGGTCTTGGAATCATTCTTTTTGGTTTCGGAAATGGCGGTCAGCCTGTTGGTATAGAAAATCTTTATATCCATGGCGGATTTTTTGCCGGAGGTTTAGAGGGCTTCCTGTTTGCCCTTTGTCTAGTAACAGCGGCTTATCAAGGTGTAGAATTAGTTGGGATTACAGCTGGCGAAGCGCAAGACCCTAAGAATACACTGCGGAAAGCGACAAAAAACATTATTTGGCGTATTCTAATCTTCTATGTTGGTGCTATATTTGTTATTTTAGCAATTTATCCCTGGAATCAATTAGGTACGATTGGCAGCCCCTTTGTTATGACTTTTGCCAAAATTGGAATTGTTGCTGCGGCTGGTATTATCAATTTTGTCGTTTTGACGGCGGCTATGTCAGGGTGCAACAGTGGTATTTATAGTGCAGGCAGAATGTTATATACCTTATCTAAAAATGGTCAGGCTCCCAAGTTTTTTGGTAAGGTTTCGGAAAGCGGTATGCCAGGCAATAGTATTATGGTCACAATAGCCTGCTTATTATTAGGAGTGTTTTTAAATTACATAGCTCCAGAATCCAAGTTGTTTCTGTACATTTATAGTGCTAGTATTCTTCCTGGTATGATTCCTTGGTTTGTGCTGGCATTCAGTCAGATTAAGTTCAGAAAAAAATGGAAGGAAGAAATGAAAGATCATCCCTTCAAGTCACCATTTTTCCCCATCAGCAATTATATAACGGTTGTTTTTTTGATCCTGGTATTAATCGGAATGTGGTTTAATGATGATACGCGCATATCACTAATTGTTGGAGGGGGGTTCTGTGCCATCGTTATAGCAAGTTACTATGCTTTAGGTATGGGAAAAAGACAATCCATAAAGAAATTGGACGATCTTAATAATGAAGTAAGTTAGTGCAATAGATTCGACGCATAACCCCCAAAGTTTGTATTTCATATAAGTGGCTTTACTTCCAATCTGCCAAAGTAACAAAAACAAAGCTCAATTCAATTAGGCAGGGTGAATAAGTAAGGCCACTATTTTTTAATTACTACAGAAGGAATAAGGGCTTTTTAAAAACTGATATTTTTTATTAGATAATTATCATATAATTTAGGTAAAAATTTTATTGAAAAAGAGGGGTTTACTTTATGACAAGAAAAATGAAAACAATGGATGGAAATACAGCAGCAGCCCATATTTCATATGCATTTACCGATGTAGCAGCCATTTTCCCCATTACGCCATCCTCTAATATGGCAGAACATGCTGATGAGTGGGCAGCCCAAGGCCGAAAAAATATTTTCGGACAAACGGTTGAGATTGTAGAAATGCAGTCAGAGGGCGGGGCGGCAGGCGCTGTGCATGGCTCATTGCAGGCAGGTGCCTTAACGACTACCTATACCGCATCGCAAGGATTGTTATTGATGATTCCCAATATGTATAAAATTGCTGGTGAACTGCTGCCGGGAGTATTCCATGTTAGTTCAAGAGCTCTGGGTGCTAATGCTCTTAGCATTTTCGGTGATCATCAAGATGTTATGGCCACTAGGCAGACAGGCTTTGCTCTACTAGCAGAAAGCAGTGTGCAGCAAGTAATGGATTTGTCAGCTGTAGCCCATTTGTCAGCAATTAAAGGAAAAGTACCATTTCTTAATTTTTTTGATGGCTTTCGCACATCTCATGAAGTACAAAAAATTGAGATTCTGGAATATGACGAATTGGCTCCTTTACTAGATCAAAATGCATTAGATGCATTTCGGAGAAGGGCGTTACATCCTGATCATCCTGCAATGAAAGGAACCGTACAGAATTCTGATATCTATTTTCAGCAACGGGAGGTTTCCAATCAATATTATCAAGCCCTCCCTGAAATTGTTGAAAACTATATGGCGGAGATTACAAAACTTACGGGGCGGGAATATCATCTTTTCAATTATTATGGTGCCGCAGATGCTGATAGCATGATCATTGCCATGGGATCCGTATGTGAGGCCATTGAAGAAACAGTAGACTATCTTAATGCCAAAGGTGAAAAGGTAGGACTTTTGACGGTGCACTTATATAGGCCCTTCTCAACAGAACATTTCTTCAATGCTATTCCTAAAACAGTGAAAAATATTACCGTTTTGGATAGAACAAAAGAGTTAGGAGCATTTGCTGAGCCTCTATATCTGGATGTAAAGGCAGTGTTTAGCGGCAAAGAATGGCAGCCAACTATCGTAGGAGGCAGATGTGGCGTTGGCGGCAAAGACGTAGTTCCTGGACATATTCAAGCTATTTATGAAAATATGAAACAAAAACAGCCGAAGGACAATTTCACTGTAGGTATCATAGATGATGTAACGCATACATCTCTTCCTTTTGGCGAAGATATTGATACCATGGCAGTGGGAACTAAATCATGTAAATTCTGGGGACTTGGATCAGATGGGACGGTTGGAGCGAATAAGAGCGCCATTACTATTATCGGTGACCATACCAACCTATACGCTCAGGCCTACTTTGCCTATGATTCCAAAAAATCCGGCGGTGTGACCATTTCTCACCTTAGGTTTGGCGAAAAACCAATTAAATCCCCCTATCTTATTCATAAAGCAGACTTTATTGCTTGCCACAATCAATCTTATGTAGATAAATACAATGTTCTAGAAGGCTTAAAGCAAGGCGGCAGCTTTCTCTTGAACTGTAATTGGAGCAAGGAAGAGCTGGATAAACAACTGCCTGCTGCTATGAAACGCTATATATACCAAAATAACATCCATTTTTATATTTTAGATGCTGTCGGTATTGCCCAAGAGATTGGTCTAGGCGGCAGAATCAACATGATTATGCAATCAGCCTTTTTCAAAATTGCTAACATAATACCAATGGAAGATGCCATTAGGCATTTAAAAAATGCTGTAGTAAAATCCTATAGCAATAAAGGCGAGAAAGTCATCCAGATGAATCATGCAGCTATCGATAAAGGAGTAGAGTCTATTATCAAAATAACGGTACCATCCTCTTGGGGAAATGCACAAGAGGATGCTGCTAATAGCAAAGAGATTCCAGACTTTATAAAAAATATTTTAATACCGATGAATAGGCAAGAAGGCGATAAGTTGCCGGTAAGTTCCTTTATCAGCATGGAAGATGGTACATTCCCTATGGGGACAACGGCTTATGAAAAACGAGGAATTGCGATTAACATTCCTTGTTGGCTGCCAGAGAACTGTATTCAATGTAACCAATGTTCATTTGTATGTCCTCATGCCGTTATTAGGCCGATACTCATCAATGAGGAAGAAATGAAAAAAGCTCCTCCTGGCTTCTTAGCTAAGCCTA
>Ga0316613_10001392_pt1 | contig 16561 bp, 15 predicted proteins | sample OWC_soil_day10_C_2_FD_207647 | JGI IMG/M metagenome (GOLD analysis project Ga0316613, IMG submission 207647) | Wetland soil microbial communities from Old Woman Creek delta, Ohio, United States - OWC_soil_day10_CT_b | ecosystem: Environmental > Terrestrial > Soil > Wetlands | place: USA: Ohio...
ACACTTTCGGATTTTTGCAATAATTTATTTATCTTTCTTGTTCTTTCTAATAATAGACTAGCCATAACAGACCTCCCCTTCAATCTATCCATTTATTCTATTTTTACAGTATCGTGGTAATATATTAATATATTACCACGATACTATAAATAATTATAGATACTTACATAATATTCTTTACATTTTATAAGATAAAACGACTTAGATCTTGATTTACTACAATATGAGCCAATTTTGAATCGACATATTCTCTATTGATTGCAATATTTTTTTCTTTCATATCAGGTGCTTCAAAAGCTAAATCTTCTAACAACTTTTCTAGAATAGTATGCAATCGTCTAGCACCGATATTTTCAGTTTGATCATTGACATTACAAGCAATTTCAGCAAGTTCATCAATAGCGTCCTCAGTAAATTCTATATGCACACCTTCAGTTTCTAATAAACATACATATTGTTTAATCAGAGCATTTGCAGGTTCCGTTAGAATTTGTTTAAAATCAGCTTTTGATAAATTCGTCAATTCTACACGAATTGGAAAACGCCCTTGCAATTCTGGAATCAAATCTGATGGTTTTGATTTATGAAAAGCTCCAGCCGCAATGAATAAAATATGATCTGTTTTGATCGGACCATATTTAGTCACAACCGTAGAACCTTCCACGATTGGCAGGATATCTCGTTGTACACCTTCCCTAGAAACATCCGGACCAGAAGAATTACCACTGCCAGCAACTTTATCAATTTCATCTAGAAAAATGATACCATTTTCTTCAGCAATTTTCATTGCAGTTGTGATGACTTCATCCATATCAACAAGTTTTTGCGCTTCTTCTTGTGTAAAGATCTTTCTGGCATTTGCTACAGTTACTTTACGTTTCTTTTGTTTTTTAGGCATGAGACTCCCTAACATATCTTGAATGTTATTGCCCATTTCCTCTATCCCTGAACCAGAAAACATCCCAATCATTGGCGCCGCTGTATCTTCTACACTAATTTCAATGAGCTCATCTTCCATTTCACCTGCTACTAGACGTTTTCTACACCATTCTTTACCCGCTTGATATTTAGGTTCTTCATCTACCTGATTATTATTCGTCGCATCATTACTATTGCTACTATTGTTGTTAAATAACACTTCAAATGGATTGCGGTTATTTTCTTTCTTTTGTGTTGGTATAAAACATTCAACAATTCTTTCATTGGCAAGTTCTAAGGCTTTATCATTCACTTCAAGCATTTTTTCTTTTTTCAACATGCGAATTGAAGTTTCAACTAAATCTCGCACCATAGATTCTACATCACGACCAACATAACCAACTTCCGTAAATTTAGTTGCTTCTACTTTTACAAAAGGTGCATTTACGAGCTTTGCAAGGCGTCTAGCAATTTCCGTTTTACCAACACCTGTAGAACCAATCATTAAAATATTTTTGGGAATTATTTCATCTTTTAATACATCAGTTAATTGTTTACTTCGCCAACGATTCCGAAGTGCAACAGCAACAGACTTTTTAGCTTGCGCTTGCCCAACAATGTATTTATCTAGCTCACTTACTATCTCTTTCGGTGTTTGTTCTTTCAATTCCACCCCTCCTAATCTAGCTCTTCTACGGTGATATGATGATTGGTAAATACACAGATATCTGCTGCAATTTCCAATGCTTCTTTCACGATTTCAGGTGCTGATAAGTCAGAATGTCTTACCATTCCACGAGCAGCTGCCAATGCATATGCACCACCAGAACCAATTGCAGTTACACCATCATCTGGCTCAATCACTTCGCCATTACCAGATAAAATAAGCATTTTTTCGCTGTCCATGACAAGTAGCAATGCCTCTAATTTTCTAAGCACACGATCCGTACGCCATTCTTTGGCAAGTTCTACAGCTGCACGCATTAAGTTTCCATTAAACTCTTCTAGTTTAGTTTCAAATTTACCAAACAAGGTAAATGCATCCGCAACGGACCCAGCAAACCCTGCCAGAATTTTACCATGATATAAGCGCCTAACTTTTTTAGCATTATGCTTCATTACCGTATTTCCACCAAATGTAACTTGACCATCCCCAGCAATTGCTGTTTTCCCTTTGTGCTTTACCGCCACGATTGTGGTAGCATGAAACATAGTAGCACCTCCCCATGCACGATTTTATATATTATGTTTAAAACTTTCTAAACTCACTAATGCACGTTCTGCAATTGTACGATTTTTTAATTTCTTATCTTTTATTCTTTCCTCAAGTGGGGGCAACAGACCGAAATTTACATTCATCGGTTGAAATTTTTTTGCATCTGCATTCGTAATATATTGACATATCGCACCGTGTGCTGTATCGGCAGGATATATGACAGGCTCTTGACCACTCGTTATTTTCGCTGCATTTATCCCTGCAACTAGACCAGAAGCCGCTGATTCAATATAACCTTCTACCCCTGTCATTTGCCCTGCAAATAATATCTTTGGATTTTTTTGCATTTGCAAAGTAGGTTTTAGTACCGTTGGTGAATTAATAAAAGTATTACGGTGCATAACACCATAACGAACAAACTCCGCTGTATCGAGCCCTGGGATAAGACCGAACACCCTCTTTTGTTCTGGCCATTTTAAATGTGTTTGAAAACCTACAATATTGTAAAGGCTTGCCGCATAATTGTCTTGACGCAGTTGCACAACGGCATATGGCTTTTCACCAGTAACCGGGTGTTCAAGCCCAACTGGTTTTAAAGGTCCATACCTTAATGTATCTACGCCACGGCTTGCCATTTCTTCCACAGGCATACACCCTTCAAAGAAAATTGCTTTTTCGAAGTCTTTCGTTGCTGTTTTCTCTGCATTCACAAGTTCATTCCAAAACATTAGATATTCTTCTTTATTCATTGGACAGTTAATATAGTCATCATCACCTTTACCATAACGTGATGCTTTATACGCTTTATCCATATTTAAAGATTCTTTGACGACAATCGGCGCCGCCGCATCATAGAAATATAAATATTCTTGGCCTGTTAACTTTGCAATTTCTCGAGAAAATAACGGTGAAGTCAAGGGGCCGCTTGCTATAATAATAACATCATCCGTTTGCAGAATCTCTGTCACTTCTTCATTTATGATCTGAATTAATGGATGATTTTTGATTTTTTTTGTAACATATTCACTGAAACCTTGACGATCTACCGCAAGGGCACCTCCAGCAGGAACTTTTGTCGCATCAGCAGCTTCCATAATAAGTGAATCCATCTGACGCATTTCTTCTTTCATTAATCCTACTGCATTTTCAAGACCAGCGCCACGAAGAGAATTACTACATACGAGTTCCGCAAAGTTTTCACTATGATGCGCTGGTGTTGATACTTTAGGGCGCATTTCATATAAATCTACGTTGATACCTTTTTGAGCGATTTGCCACGCAGCTTCACTACCTGCAAGACCTGCTCCAATAACAATTACTTTAGCCACTAATTTTCCTCCGTTTTTTTCGTACTAGTTTTCTTTTTTACCGCTGTTTTCCGCTTTGGCTTGACAACTGTTTTTTTCATTTGCGTTACTGCTTTTGTCGCTTTAGTTATGCTATCATTGTTTTCACTATTTTCAACTTTTGTTTCTGCCTTTTTCTTTAACTTATCTAATTCTTTATTAATTGGGTTATCTTTTCTCGTTTCACAGACTTCATTGCTACAATAAAGAAGAAACCGACCATTTTTATAGTTATGCTTTAACATTGCTGCACCGCAAGTTGGGCAAGTTTCTTTCATGGGCATATCCCAAGTAACAAAATCACATTCTGGATAGTTTTTACAACCATAGAAATTCTTACCGCGTTTCGTGCGACGCTCAACGATATTACCACCGCACTTCACACAGAGCGCTCCAGTATCCTTTAATAGCGCTTTTGTATTTCTGCATTCAGGAAAGCCCGGACATGCTAAAAATTTGCCATACCGCCCTTGTTTTACTACCATCAGCTTACCACAGTGTTCACAGGGAACATCAGAAACTTCTACAGGAAGCTCCACATGCCCGATTTCCTCTTCGGCATGTTCCAGAGTTTTAGCGAATGGTTCATAAAATTGTTTTAATAGCTCATTTTTCTCAATTTTACCTTCGGCGATTTCATCCAATTTATTTTCAAGACTTGCAGAAAATTCCGCATCAACAATATCTTTAAAATATTCTTTGAGCATGTCAACGACAACAAAGCCCAATTCTGTTGGTTCAAAATTTTTCTCTACCCTGACCACATAGCCTCTACCTAAAATCGTTTCAATAATTGGCGAATATGTACTTGGACGACCAATTCCCTTTTCTTCAAGAATTTTAACAAGGGAAGCTTCATTATATCTTGGTGGTGGCTCAGTGAAATGTTGTTTTGGCAAGACTTTTTGCAAGTTTATCACTTGATCAACCGCAAGCTCTGGTAAACTTACATCTTTCTCGGTTTCTTTTTTGTCTTTTCCTTCAATATATATAGCAGTAAAGCCAGCGAATTTTAATTGTGAGCCGGTTGCTTTGATTCCATATTTTCCTGCTTGAATCGCAATGGTTAATGTATCATAAATCGCCGCTGACATTTGACTCGCAACAAAACGTTCCCAAATAAGCGTATAAAGTTTTAATTGATCTTTAGATAAACTCGTTGCTATACTATCCGGCGTAAATAAAACACTGGTTGGTCGAATCGCTTCATGCGCATCTTGCGATTTTTTCGTTGAATATACAGGTGATTTTTCTGGTAAGTAACTACTGCCAAATTTTTCGTTAACGTAATCAATTGCCTCTTTCTGTGCAATTTCAGATACCCGAGTCGAATCTGTACGCATATAAGTAATTAAACCAACTGGGCCTTTTTTGCCCAATTCCAAGCCTTCATATAATTGTTGGGCAAGCATCATCGTTTTACGAGAAGTAAAACCCAATTTACGTGAAGCATCTTGTTGTAAGCTACTCGTGATGAACGGTGGTGCTGCTTTACGTTGGCGTTGACGTTTTTTCACTTCATTTACGACAAAAGATTGTTTTTCTAGATCTTCCCGTACCTTTTCTGCTTCTGCTTCATTGCTAATCGAAAACTTATTGCCATTAATCGTCACTAATTCTGCATCAAATATTACTGATTTTGGTTTTTCTCTAAGTTTTACTCCAACTGACCAATATTCTTCTGACACAAAGCTTTGCACTTCTTTTTCCCGATCGCAGATTAATTTTACGGTTACTGATTGCACCCGCCCTGCACTTAGTCCTTTACGAACCTTCCGCCATAAAAGTGGGCTTAATTTATACCCTACAATTCGATCTAACATACGACGTGCTTGTTGCGCATCGACACGATCCAAATTAATCGGACGCGGTTTTTTCACCGCTTCTTGTATCGCTGGCTTGGTAATCTCGTTGAATACGATTCTACAAGATTCGTACTCATCCACATTTAGTATATGTGCTAAATGCCAAGCAATTGCTTCCCCTTCACGATCCGGGTCAGATGCGAGATAAACTTTATCTGCATTTTTCGCTGCTGTCTTTAACGATTTAATAATATCGCCTTTACCGCGGATATTAATATATTTCGGTGTAAAATCATTTTCAAGATCTACTCCAAATTGACTCTTAGGCAGATCGCGTAAATGCCCCATAGAAGCTTTTACGGTATAATTTTTACCTAAATATTTTTCTATTGTTTTGGCTTTTGCCGGTGATTCCACAACAACTAGCGTTTTACTCACAAAACGTCCTCCTTAATAGCACGAACATAGCAATGCGGGCTATGTTCAAGCAATAAGCCACGCAATTCCATTTGTAATAATATAAAAGTGATATTCGAAACATCACTTCGTGTTTTTAATATTATTTCATCTATAGTCATAGGTTCATTATATGTTAATAAATCATAAATAGATTTTTCTTCTTTTGATAAAACAATTGCATTATTTTTTTCAGATGCTGCATACGTCAGATTATATTCTTCTAATATATCATGCACTGATTCAACTAGCTTAGCACCTTGTTTTATTAATTTATGACAGCCTCTACTGGCCGATGAAAATACACTTCCCGGTACAGCAAAAACATCTCTCCCCTCGCTTAGGGCAAATTCAGCCGTAATCAGCGAACCACTTTTGAGCGCGGCTTCAACAACCACAGTTCCATCAGCAACTCCACTTATAATCCGATTGCGGGCTGGAAAAAACTTTGGATTTGGCCTAGTGCCCGGCGCATACTCGGAAAGAATGAGCCCGCATTCAGCAATTTGATCTAATAGTTTACGATTCTCAGGTGGGTAACTAACATTAACGCCACAGCCTAATACGGCTACCGTTGCCCCAACTTCTAAAGCGCCTTGATGTGCGGCTGTATCAATACCAATCGCCGCGCCACTGATTACACTCATCTTAGATTTTGTTAACTCACGGCCTAACATCTTGGCAATATTTCTACCATAATTGGAGGCTTTTCGTGCCCCAACAATTGCAATACTTCGATTATAAAACTTCATGTCACCGCGATAAAAAAGTAACATTGGGGGATTAAAAATATTTTTTAGTCCCTTTGGATACAGTTCATCTTGATAACTGCATAAATAAATTTTTTGCCTTTCCCATGAACTTGCTACTTTATCTATGTCTATTGATTTTTGTCTCAACTCAGTTAATTTAACACAACTAGCCTTGCCAAGGCAACCACTAAAGCGTATTTCTTTGTCGCTTGCGTACCAAGCGCATTCAGCACTACCAAAATAGTCCACCAATTTACGTAAATGCGCACTACCGATTCCCGGCACCATTTGCAACACAGCCAAAAATATTTTGTCCACTTGCCAACACCACCTAGTAAAATCTCTGTGATCTAAATGAAGCTTCAAATTATGGGTAATTATAACACATCACCGTTTTATATTACAATCACCGTCAATTATTTGCAAAGGTTATTTAAAATACAGTCTGCAATATTTTCTGCCGCATTTGGTTTTGAAATCTTCTTGGCATTCATTTTCATATGATCAAGTACATTAGATTCTATTCTAAATATTGTGTCAATTACTTTTTCTAATATACTAATTTTATCAATTCTGATTGCAACCTTTTTCGCTATTAAAAATCTTGTATTTTCTTCTTCCTGCCCTGGGATGGGCTGGTATATTAACATCGGTAATGCTGCGCATAACGCCTCACTTACCGTTAAGCCACCTGCTTTTGAAATAAGCACATCAGATATCGCCATAAGTTCATGTACATTATGAATAAAACCAAATACTTTCATTTCATGCTTAATCGATTGTTTGATTTTTTGTAGTTTATCATAAAGTTTTTTATTTTTACCAGCAACAACGATTAGCTGCAACTGCGTTTTACACTGATTCAAAGCATGTAGCACTTCTAGCATCGGAAATAGACCTGCGCCACCGCCCATGAGTAATACTACTCTACTATTTTCAGAAAAACCAATACGCGCTAAAAGCATAGTTTTATCATAATTTTGTCTATACATAATAGAAACAGGAATCCCAAAAGCATAGCTTTGTTCCTGCTTGACTTGATACTTTATTAAATCTTGTAGCAAGCTTTTTTCCGCCACAAAATATTGTTTTATCGCTTTATTAATCCACAATCTATGTACAACAAAATCCGTAATAACACCAACCGTATAAAAATCAATTTGACATTCTTCTTTCAAATACGCCATCATTCCTGCTGGTGTTGCATGCGTACAGACGACAACATCTGGATCATAAGCGAGTAAGTATGGCTTCATTTTGTTGGCAAAAAAGCAACTAATACGTCGTCTCATAAGCAATGCCCATTTACTTTCATTGCCCCAAGTATACGCATTCGCATATGCCTGAGGAAAAAAAGAAAGACTTTTAAAATAAATACTTAACAAGATACGAGCAAAAATTTTATTTAGATATTCAAAAACATCAACATGTTGAATTACAATATCATGATTGATTCGTTGCATTGCCTGAGCAATCGCCACAGCTGCTTGCTGATGACCGCCACCAATCGGTGCACTCAGAAACAAAACTTTCAGCGATTTTTTCATAAAATCCACTACTCCTCAAAAAGATTTTCTGCGTAAAGCTCGACTTTTCCATTATCTGGACAAACATCTAGCAGTTGCTGAACATTACAACCATTCAGAATAACAGCATTGGTTATATTGAGCATCGGCACTAATACAAATCTTCGCAATGCCATATAAGGATGCGGTAAAGTTAATTTTGGTAAAGCTAACGAAGCATCATGGTAGAACAATAGATCAATATCAATTGTTCTTGGTCCCCAATGAATGTTCCTAGCTCTCCCTAATTCTTTTTCAATCAACAGGCAGGCATCTAGTAACTCTTCAGGTGGTAGATTCGTAGATATTTCAATTACTCCATTTAAATAACTTGCTTGATTTTTTAGTCCATATGGTTCTGTTTCGTAGATCGAAGAAATTTTTTCTACAGTAATTTGCGTATTTGCATTCATTTTTTCGATTGCAGATAAAATATTTTGTTTTCTATCCCCCATATTAGAGCCTAAGCCCAATAAGATCATATTATCTACGACTCCGCGTGGTCTCTACTTGCACAAAATCAATTGGCCCAGATATGAGTACCGAAGGCTTGCGAACACGTACAGTCACTTCGTCGACTACAGCATATGTTGCTAAAATTTGATCACCAATATGTCCTGCTAAGGCTTCAAGTAAGCTAAACCGTTTATTCTCTGCCAAATCTTTTACCAATTGATAAACCGAAATATAGTCTACTGCATCCTCTAACTGATCTGTATCAGCCGCCTTATCCTCTACTGTTTTCATTTCAACATCAAAATAGAATCGTTGCCCTTGCTCACGTTCATACTCATATACACCATGAAAACCATAAAACATTACATTACTAATTAAAATTTTACTCATCTTTCTCTACTCCTCATCATTGCATCCATCATTTTTAAAGTTCTTTTCACTTGTTTTACATCATGAACTCGGTGAATTTGAACACCCTTAGTTTTACCGAGTGCGGCTGTCGCAATTGTACCTTCAACCCTTTCATTCACAGGCAAATCCAGAACCTCGCCGATAAAACGTTTACGTGAAGTTCCCAAAAGTACTGGGCACCCTAGTGCTTGCAGTTGCTCTAATTTTGACATAATATATAAATTTTGCTCAACTGTTTTCGCAAAACCAATACCTGGATCAATCATTATATTTTCACGTTTTATTCCATTTTCTATACCTATATCAATACTTTTCTTAAAAAACCAATTGATATCGTTCATAATGCCCTCTGGATAACTCATTTCATTTTTATTATGCATAACCACAACAGGCACGTCATATTTTGCCACAACACCCGCCATGCCTGTATCACATTGTAGGCCCCATACATCATTAATGATATGAGCCCCGCACTGCAGCGCAGCTTCTGCTACACTCGCCTTATAAGTATCAATTGATACTGGCACTTTACAATATGGTAAAACAGCTTCTAGTACAGGAAGTAATCTATCCAATTCCTGCTCGGCAGAAATTTTTTCAGACCCTTTGTACGGTCTTGTTGATTCAGCACCGATATCAATAATATCCGCGCCATCCGCTTGCAGCTCTTTAACACGTTGAATTGCTAATTCTAAGTCATTATATTTGCCACCATCAGAAAACGAATCTGGCGTAATATTTAAAATTCCCATTACTAGACTAATTTCGCGATTAATCGTCAAATTCCTGTCTTTCCATTTATATTCACGCATGGGTAATTGCGCTGCATCCTTTAACATTTGTTCTATTTCGCTTGCAACCTTTGCCAACCCCCATGGCTGAACCTTTAATTGTGCCAAAGCCAGCCCATACTGCTTACTGGTTGCAAAAATTAAGGCATCTGTTAATTCTTCACTTAAATCTGCAGAATGTCTCGATACCGCCACGTCACCACCCTTACCTAAAAAAGTCTGTTTTAATACATTGGCAGCTTTTGATCGAATGTTCTCTATTTTTATTATTTTAAAAATCGCTTTAGCTTTAAGAATATGAACCCCCATTGGATCACAATCAATTTTTTCAAGTTCATATTGTGCCTCTGCAAGGCTTTTAATTTCAATAAGATTTATATTCATGCTTCCTCCCTATTGCCAGTAAATACATTTTTATTGTATCATAACTATTATACATATTAAAAAATTATATACAAATATTATATATAGTTTTGTACTATTAGGAGGAAACTTAATGAAAAACCGGCTTGATCCAAACTCATTTAACATTCCTGTCGAAGAAATCCAAAATGGATTTTATAGTGATATTTACTTCTTACGGACGCAAGAAATTTTAAATAAAGACAAGTATCACCCTCGCGTTACTATGCAAATCTTCCAACGAGATTATGCTACACTTTGTGGCATTGATGAAGCAATCGCGATCATCAAACGTTGTGCTTATCATCCTGAAAACATTATCATTCATGCATTGCATGACGGAGATAAAGTTGCTCCTTGGGAAACGATTATGACACTTGAAGGAGACCTGGCAGATTTTTCACATTTAGAAACTGTATATCTCGGCGTAATTGCTCGTCAAACAAAAGTCGCTACAAATACAAGCAAAGCTGTCGCTGCAGCAAACGGCAAACCTGTCTTATTTTTCCCATCACGCTTTGATCATTACAGCGTACAGCAATCCGATGGTTACGCCGCAAAAATTGGTGGCATGAGTGGCATTTCTACCCCTGCTAACGCAGTCGCTTGGGACGAGGAAGCAGCCGGTACAATTCCACATGCTCTAATTGCAACCTATTTAGGTGATACACTAAAAGCAACCCAGGCTTTTGACAAACATATTGATCCAAAAATAAGTAGAGTTGCCCTTGTCGATTACAATAATGATTGTGTAGCGACAAGTCTGCAAGTGGCTCGCGCTTTAGGCGATAAACTTTATGGCGTTCGCTTAGACACTTCCGATAAAATGGTAGATGCTTCACTTATCGATCAATTAGGTAATTTCATTCCAACAGGCGTCAATGAGCAACTTGTAAAAAATGTTCGTCAAGCACTTGATGCTGAAGGTTTTAACAAAGTAAAAATCATGGTATCAGGTGGTTTTACCCCAGAAAAAATCGCCAAATTTGAAGCAGATAAAATCCCTGTTGATGTCTATGCTGTTGGCAGTAGTATCTTCGCAACCAATTTTGACTTTACTGCTGATATCGTTTTAGTTGACGGCAAACCAAGCTCCAAAAAAGGTCGTCATTTCAATCCTAATCCACGCTTAGAATTAGTAAAATAGATAGTTCAATTATAAAACGACACCGCAATGGTGTCGTTTTATAATTTTACCCTTTAAAATTATATTCACAAAGTGGTATCGCATTAACACTCATTGTTTATCTGTTGCGTCTTCTAACTTTTGATTTAACTATATCTTTTATCCACTCATCAAAGTTTTTATGATTTTCATACTCACAGACATCATACTCTTCTGGGTACATTTCTTGAAAAGCAGCTTTAAATTCATCCATATTAAAATCATCGATATCTATTTTTAAATGAGTTGCCACTTTAAAGATTTTTTTATTAATAAATTTTATCGGACTTACCTTTGACTTTCTGTCTAAATAAATTGGCTGTCCATTCTTTTCTACTCCAAAGGCTTGGGCAACTTCAAAAGCTCGTTCTTTCACTTTAAAAACTAAATCACCAGTAGCTAACTTCGTAATGATATCCATGGATTCCTCACATTTCCACTTACTTAGTTCCTCTACCGCCGCCAACCTATTACGCCAACTTGTTTTATCACTGGCCTGCTCAACCAATTTGTTAATATTCGCAGGCGCTTCCAATTTGAAATCCATAGATGAATACCTCCAGTTTATCACTCTTACTCAATACTTGTTTTATAATATGAACCAAATCCTTTTAAATTAAAACCGCCCTCCAAAACGAGAGCGGTTTTTCGTATTTATTTCATAAATATTATTTTACCATATAAAAAATTTAAAACATAATAAAAACATAAACTTTCAATGCCACTTTATTATGCTACCTTTAAAAGGCTATATTCAATAATAAATAATTATGATAAACTATATTTATAATTTCTTTTCTTCAGCATATAAATTTTTACCAATCTTTGTAACAGCTTTTTTTTCAATTCTCGATACATAACTACGTGATATTCCCAAAATTTTTGCAATATCACGTTGTGTCTTACGGACACCGTCTGGTATACCAAAACGCATATTAAGTACCAATTTTTCTCGCTGATTTAACGTATTGATTTGCTTTGTTAATCGTTCATTTTCACACTGCGTTTCAACAGAATCTGCTACAACATCAGACTCCGTACCAAGAACATCAATAAGGGTGATTTCATTACCCTCTTTATCAATACCAATCGGATCATAAAGGCTCACTTCCGAGCGTACTCTCCTCGTACTACGTAGGTGCATCAGAATTTCATTTTCAATGCACCTTGCTGCATAGGTAGCAAGACGAATCTTTTTATTGGTATCAAAGGTATTGATTGCTTTAATTAAACCAATCGTGCCAATTGATATGAGATCGTCTATATCTTCGCCAGTATTATCAAACTTTTTAACAATATGTGCGACCAGTCGTAGATTTCGTTCAATAAGTACACTTTTTGCCGATTCATCGCCTTCAGCAAGTTTCATTAGATAAACTTGTTCCTCTTTTTCCGATAATGGTAATGGAAATGTATTTTGTGTAACATAGGCAACAAACAACATGATACTTTTTCCCATTGCACCCAATAGTGCTAATAAAATGGACACAGTAACACCTCCGCTCCGTCTGTGCTTTATCATATGGCTTACAAAGAACTATTGTGCTAAGAAATGATTGGAAATTTATTTTCTGTCGAAAGGAAAAGATGCTATGGAAAATTATTTAGGAGACATCATCATATTTTTCTCCATTGTTCTGATGATTGTCTATTCTGCTTGGGACGACCTTTTCGCTGATTAAAATAAAACTGACCATTACAAAGATAGATTTGCAATGGCCAGTTTTATTTTTTTACATACATTACAAGACTATAACTGAAAATAATACATAGATTAATCTTACTAAGAGATCAGTAAAACAAATCTATATAGTATCAATAGTAAGGAGTTTATTTTTAATCATTGTTTCATACAACGCATAAAAATAGAGGAGACAAAGTCTCCTCAAAGAAATTGAACTAAATAACTCTCCGAGCTCCGATATAACATGAACCCCAATACCCATCATAAAGGTTATCAATTCTCACGCCACTACTCGAGGTAGCGCTGATAAATTTACCATTGCCTAGATAAATTCCGGAATGAGAAGCTCCGTAAGTATATGTAGAAAAAAACACCAAATCGCCAGGCTGTAAATTTGATACCGCATAACCGCTTTCAAATTGCTCATCAGCAGCTCTTGGTAACGAAATACCTGCGTTGGCATAAACATAACGTACAAACCCAGAACAATCAAAACCACTTGGAGTCGTACCACCAAATACATACGGTACACCGATGTATTGAAAGGATGTTTGTACAATTCGTCTTGCAACATAAGAACCCCCACGACTTACTTCAGGCAGTTCACGTCCCATTAACGCCCGATATGTTGCAGCACCGACAAGCCCATCTGCTTCTAACCCTCTAGATTCTTGGAATGCTTTCACCGCTCTTGCTGTCGCTGAACCAAAATCACCATCAACAGCAACACTATAACCTAAACTAGCTAAGGCACTTTGGAGCTGTGTTACCTCTTCACCTTGGTCTCCCATTCTAATTGCAGATGCATTCGCAACAGAAAACCAACTTACCATTAATAAGGATAGTGCTAATACACGTAATGCCTTAATCAAAAGGTCACTCCTCTCTCGTTTTGCCTACGAGGTTAGCTGACGGGTTTGGGTAGTAGAGTCACCCATTATGTATTAGCTTGTATGCCAACAAACAACTAACATACAAATCAATACAAAATTCACCCCAAAACAATGGTTCCCCCGCTCTTGAGTTAGATTCGGCTTAATTTATACTCAATATTTACTTACGTTCGACAAAACTTTATATTTTCCTGCTAATTAGAATTTTTCTAGGTCTTTTTATTCATTTTTATTATCAATCATTGATTTTTTATCTAAAATATTTGGCTCATGGCGAACAAAATAAAGTGGTCTTTGTTTTACTTCTTCAAAAATACGTCCTACATATTCACCAATAATCCCAATCCCAATTAATTGCAATCCACCCAAAAATAAAATACTAGCCGATATTGTTGCCCAACCTGGTACCGCATCTTCAGTAAACCACTTGATATAAATAACATGCGAAGTAACGCCAAGACTGATTAGCCCGAAAATCACGCCCGTGTAAAAAGCAAATCTAAGTGGCTTTTTCGAATAAGAAGTAATCCCATCCAAGGCAAAATGCAACATTTTACTGATCGAAAATTTTGAACTACCGGCAAAACGTTTGGGAGCAACAAATTCAATTTGAATTTGTTTATAGCCGATAGCACCAATCATGCCACGAATAAATCTAGCCCGTTCTTTAAAACGACGAAAACTTTCTACGACACATTTGTCCATTAAACGAAAATCCGATCCACCTGGTTGAATTTTCACCTTAGACAAGGAATTCATTAATTTATAAAACAACGCTGAAGTAGCATTCTTAAGCCAAGAAACACCTTCTGTCGTCTTACGTATAGTTTGAACAACTTCATACCCATGTTCCCATTTTTTAATTAAAATGGGTAAAAAGGCCGGTGGATGCTGCATGTCGCCATCCATCGTAATAACAGCATCACCATTTGCATGATCAAGCCCACAAGTTAATGCAATTTGATGGCCAAAATTGCGCGCTAAATAAAGCGGTTTTACGCGATTATCTTTCTGTGCTAAGCCGTCAAGGATAAAGATACTTGCATCTTTAGAACCATCATCAATAAACATTAATTCAAAATCATAAGGTAAAGGTTCCATAACCTTACAAACTTCTGTATAAAAATGTTCAATATTATCTTCTTCATTGAACACCGGTACTACAATTGATATTAACTTCATTATTACCCTCCTAAAACTTTGTTACAATATACAAGTATGGTAACAAATAATTCTGAAAAATATCAGTAATCCCATGATAGATTTTTCCAAAAACAAATGCTCAAAGTGCATGCTTACACTTTGAGCACTTATTTTAATTATTTGTAAATCTCGACAAAAATTCTTTTGTACGAGAATTTTTAGGATGATTAAATAATTCACTTGGTGGTGCATCTTCAGCGATCACTCCATCCGCCATAAATACAACTCGCGTAGATACATCCCGCGCAAATGACATTTCATGCGTAACAATAATCATCGTTAACCCTTCTTTTGCAAGATCACGCATAACAGCAAGTACCTCACCGACCATTTGGGGATCTAACGCTGAGGTCGGCTCATCAAATAGTAGTACTTGCGGTTCAATCGCGAGTGCTCTGGCAATTGCAATTCTCTGTTTCTGTCCTCCGGACAATTGACTTGGTTTTGCATTGATATATTGCGCCATACCGACTTTATTTAAATATTTTAAAGCATTTTTTCTTGCCACTTCTTTATCTTGCTTTAAAACCTTTACAGGACCTACCATGCAATTTTGCAAAACCGTCATATTGTTAAATAAATTAAACTGTTGAAATACCATGCCAACTTTTGTTCTATAAAGCGTAATGGCTTGATCCGTATCAGTAATTGATTCACCCATATAAATAATCTGCCCTGAGGTAGGTACCTCCAGCATATTAATACAACGAAGCATCGTTGATTTACCTGAACCAGATGCACCAATGATACTAACAACATCGCCCTTATGAATGCTAAAGTCAATATCTTTTAAAATTTCACGTTCACCAAAATATTTCACTAAATGTTTAACCTCTAAAATAGGCTTTTCATTTATTTGCAGTGTTTTCTTTTCCATATATTAATTTCTGCCTTTCTTATTCGCTATATCAAAAGGGCCACAAGGATCAGCCATAGGATCATATTCTACTAAAGCGTAGTTATCAGAACCATCCATCTTTCTTTCAATCCAACGTAATAATCTAGATACAGTAAAAGTTAAAATAAAGTAAATCACACAGGTGATAAAAAATACTTCGAAATATTTATAATAAACGCCAGCCGCCGTTTTTGAGGCAAAATATAATTCCGTTACTGATATTACATTCAGCACCGATGTATCTTTAATATTAATAATTAAATTATTCCCAATTTGTGGCATAATATTGCGAAATGCTTGTGGTAAAACAACATTATACATTGTCTGGAAATGACTCATCCCGATTGCTTTAGCTGCCTCTGTTTGCCCAACATCAACTGAATAAATCCCACCACGCACCGTTTCTGCCATATAGGCCCCAGTATTAATCGATACCACTAAGAAACCAGCAAACATTGCTGACATATCAAGTTCAAACATGCTCATAGAACCATAATATACAACCATCGCTTGTACAATCATTGGCGTTCCACGAAACACTTCTATATAAGTAGATAAAAGAAATTGTATCGTCTTATAAAAATACCTTGTGAACTTACT
>Ga0316613_10001393_pt1 | contig 16560 bp, 16 predicted proteins | sample OWC_soil_day10_C_2_FD_207647 | JGI IMG/M metagenome (GOLD analysis project Ga0316613, IMG submission 207647) | Wetland soil microbial communities from Old Woman Creek delta, Ohio, United States - OWC_soil_day10_CT_b | ecosystem: Environmental > Terrestrial > Soil > Wetlands | place: USA: Ohio...
TTTCCACAACCTTTCTCGACAACCTTTCGCGCGTGCTAAAACTGGATGCGGCAGAGCGCCGCCATCTGTTTCTTCTGACCCAGCAGCGCCCGCCCGCCGAGCCAGGCAAGACATGGTGCGTAGTCCCTCCCCTCGTCCACCGCCTGATGGGGGATCTCGTGCTGCGCCCAGCCTACGTGATCAACCTAAGGTGGGATGTGCTCGCCTGGAATGCGGCGGGAAATCAAGTGTTCCGCTTTTCTTCCTACGTGCCTGAGCGTCGCAATCTGCTGTGGATGCTGTTCACGGACCCAGCAACGCGGGCGCTTTTTGATCCATGGGAAGAACAGGCGCTTCAGTTACTTTCTCACTTCCGGCGAGATTTCGTCAGAGCCACCCAGGAGCCTGATATCTGCGCCCTGGTCAAGGACCTGGAAAAAGTTTCCCCGGACTTCAAAACGTGGTGGCAGGAACAGGATATCCACGGCCCCACCCATGGCTTTCGGCAGCTTCAGATTGATGGCATCGGTCGCATTTCCTTCGAACACACCATGCTCACGATTGATGAAGGCCGGCACTTGCGACTGGTGTACTACGCCGCGTCAGAGGGCAGTGCTGAAAGTCAGGAGTTTGAAAGCTGGTTGCAGTCTTCGAAAAAATGACAAAGAGCGTATTTTATTGGGATTGCGGTTCCCAGAGAACATCGCTCCACTTCAGGGAGTAGGCAGTGGAATTTCAGAAAATAGGTAATCGGCACGATCTCACCAAAGTCGCCCAGCAACTGAATATCACGCTTTCGAAGGCCGCAGAGAAGTACTTTCACGAGATTCAATCTCTGAATTGTGAAATTTCGCGCATTGAAGGCTTGACGTTGATGAATGAGGAAGGCGAACGAAAGAAGGCCTTCCACTCCACCAAGGCGATCCTCGCGTCATGTGCAGAACAACTCCAACAGACACGGCGTGACGGAGGGTTTGGTGGACTGGGCGCTCCCATACAGACCATCAAAGCGTGGCGCAATCATCAACAGGCGCAAGCAATGCACGCGCAGACAGAGAAAGATTTCGATGAACCCGAGACCCTGGCTAGCCGAAGGGCTCAGATTGCCGCCCATAACGAGCATGTCGACGGCCAGCAACGTGAACTACCCTCGCTTCGGGAGAAGTTGGTAGCCCACAAAACCGTGCATGTTGCAATTCTCCGATTTCAGGAGGCCGCAGGCGACGCAGTGAACGCTGCATTCGGTGAAGGATGGATAGCACCTGACTTTACGGAACGCTTCCAAACCATGACAACTCTTGTGTTGGCAGGCCGACTTACGGACGCCACCCGACAGCTAGCAGAGCTGTCTTTTCAGAAAACACCGCCCTCCACCACCTACGCCCGCTGGCTGCAGGAAGCGATAGCTATCCGTGATGCTGCATACCACCAGTACGCGGGGGTTGCCGCCTCAGGGGCCTACTCTGAAATAGCCGTACATTCCGCCCAGCTTGCGAGCGGCACCTTGGGCAAAGGGCCTACCTCTCAACTCGAAAACTGCACGCATCCGGCAGATAAGTGGCAGTTGCTCTCGGGTCTTGCCACCGACCCTAGAAATTTCCAGGTTGACGCGCTCTGGGCAATCTATTGGGCTATGTTCCAATGCGGGCAGCAGATGGCGGGCCTACTTTCCGAGGCCGATGCCCACGAGGATATATTTACCGGGAAATTCAGTGCGCAACTCGATCACTGGCTGTCCCACTGGGCGACATCACGAATCCGTGAGTTTGGCTACCCAGAAACCCAGTCCTACTTGGGTACGCTGGAAATAGCCGGCACCGCAGAAGAGACCAGGCTAGGGGCCGACATCGGCTTGATCATTGAGCTGAACGTGGGAGGCCTTGTTTGCAGAAAAGTAGCACTGTTCCAAGCAAAGAAAGCAAAACAGGGCACGGCGGACATTGGCAGTAAAACAGGACAGTTGACCAAGCTATCACACCACCCTCAGACAGGCTTCTATCTCTTCTACCACCAATCGCAGTATCCACTCAATGCTCCCGCACCGACTGTCTGTTCCGCAGACACACTGAGGCAACGAATTGTCGACGCGGAGCGAAGCCCAGAAGCGCGCTCACTTTACCTGGATGTTCGAAAATTCGGCTGGGATTGGGGCAGTTTTGTGACCTTCGGTCTTTGTTGCGCTGAGAGCAACGTGGGCGAGTCGTTCGACACGATCGATGATGCGCTCCACATACTTGGCGGCGGTAATGTTGCCCTTCTGCCGAAATACCTGCATGTGGTTGCGATTAACAATAAGCCCGCTGTTCTCGAACTGCAACAAAGGCTCCAGAAGCATTACCACGAAACCGAAAAAGTGCGTCAAAAGAGCAACGACAGAAATAGGGGACATTCCCGCACGCAAGACGGCTACGAACATGGATTGGGCTAAGAAAAATCGTCCTGACGATCGGAGAAGCTGTGCCGGGCGAGCCACACCAAAATATCAAACACCTCGTGCTCGCCCAGTATCCCATGACGCACTGCCACCACGTATTGTTGCGGCAATCTGCTGCCCCAACCTTTGCTCGATCACCGGCTTCCACGGCACCAGGCTGAACCCCATGCCGTCATCAAGCATGGCGTAACGCCCGCTGACGAGCATCACGCTACGGCGGTAGACGCCCAAGACACGCTGCCCATCGGCCACGGGCCGATGCTCCAGCCCGGTTTCGGCGGCAATGTCTTTGGCGGTTTGCGCCAGTTCCCGATTGCGCAGCGTGCCCAGCAGGTTACGCGCCAGAATCACGCGCGGCCCTTGCCGTTCGGCCAGTCCCTGTTCGGAAAGGAAGTCGGCACGTTGACGGAGCACCTCCTTTACCTCAGCACCAAAGCCCAGGTCGCTCAGCTCCTTGCTGCCGCCGATTAACTGCTGATCTAGCCAGGTGGCGCCGATCACGCGGGTCTGCCGATCGATGGGCAATTGCGATTTCAGTTCTACCGACACGCCGCCACCCAAGCGCTGCGCGTCGTACTGGCGGCCTTGTTCAGCCAAGGCGTCGGACACTCGCCAGACACCTTCGGCCATGCGCTCCACAATGCCGGCGCGGCGCAGGGCTTCGAGCCTGCGGACGTGCGCCGCTACCACCTCACCCGGGGCTCGATCGGGCGTCGCTTGGCCTTGGGCAACCGCAAGGTGATGATCAGCGCGGTAGATACCGTCCACCGCCAGCGCAGCGATGTTCCGATCGGCCGCTCGCACATCGGTCGAGCCTTTCACCTCCACCACAGCGCCGGTTGGGTACTGCTCCAGCTCCGACCGCGGCGGCAGCGTGACATAGTGCGCCTTGCCGTCGGTCCCGTCGATGACCAGATAGCCCCTGTCGTACAGTTCGTCGGCAAGGCCCTTCCCGGCCACACGACCAACTACGGTACGACCATCGTCGACGGGCTGGAACACCGCCAACTCGCGTTGTTGGCCGCTCATCACGCGCTGCATGGTACGGATAATGTCACCGCGCTCGCCCATCGCCCGTAGCGTGGCTTCCGCGTCGGCATGAACGGCCCACACACCCGGTTGGTTCTCGCTCGCCAGTCCCATGCGCTGCAAGCGCTGCAGGCGCCCGATCAACAGCTGTCGCTGGCTTTGTAGCCGAGGTTCTGCAAAGCGCAGAACCAGTACCTGGCCATCCACCGCCTCACGCTGCAAGGTGCGGTCCAGCCCGGTCCAGCGCTCCTCATCGACTTCGCGCTGTAGGCTGTGCTGGATCTCCAGTTCGGTGCGCGGCCCCAGCCATTCAGTTGCCAGCTCCGAAGCACGATTGCGCATGCCCTGACCGATGTAGTCGCGCGAGATGATGAGGTCGCGGCCGGTGTCGTCCTTGCCACGCAAAACGACGTGCGTATGCGGGTTGTCGGTGTTCCAATGATCGACCGCCACCCAGTCCAGCCGCGTGCCCAGATCGGCTTCCATGCGCGCCATCAGGTGCCGGGTGTAGGTGCGCAGGTCGTCGAGTTGCTCAGCGTCTTCGGGTGAGAGAATGAAGCGAAACTGGTGCCGGTCTTCCCGGCCGCGTTCCTCGAAGCCGGCCAAGTCCGCGTCGTCGGTCATTGGGCCGTAAGCCTGGCCCGGCTCGCCACTGCGCCCTACCCCTTCGCGTTCGATATAACGCAGGTGCGTGACGGTTGACCGCGGCCCTGCCTTGGCAAGATTGACCAGCCGAGTCTTGATGGTCACGCGCCGGGCATTGGGTGTCAGCGAGCGACCAGCGAAACGCGCCGCGACATGGCCACGGCCAAGCCGCGCCCCGGGGCGATTACCTGCCTTTCTGGCCTTGCCTCCAGCCTTGCTCACTTGGCGCAGGACCTGGTTGATAAAGGCATCGCCGCGTTGTTTGGGTGCGCCCGGCCGGACACGGAAATGGTCGTCATCAGATCGGCTCATGCCGTGTCTCCATCCAAGGCCATCGCATCAGAACATCGCCAGCACGCGCTTTTCCCAAGCCCCGCAAAGCGTTGACCGATCGCGCGGCACGGTGCCGCGATCAGGCGCGTGCCGCGCCACCCCCACGTGCAGACTAAGTTTTCGCGCACCGAAGTGCCGCGACCTTTTATCTTGCCCTGCATCTTTTTCGGATCTGACAGCACGGATCCGCGGAGCTCCGGCGGCGCTGCCCAGGGCACAGCCTGCCAGTCGAAGAGTGCCAGCCAAGCCTGCGGCATGACGCGCTCGAAACAATCCATCCGCACATTGATACGCACGAAGACGTACGCGAACACGTGCGAACAACCCGCCTCAAAATGCAGCAATGAACGCAGAGCAAAGCGCGGCGCGAATGCGTTCAAGCTGCACGCGACATGACGTTGCGCCAGCACCGGCAATGACAGTTTCGATAGCGAGTCAACGCCAAAACGAGACCGCAACTGCCTCCGGTCAGTCTGCATGCCACCAGTCGATTTCATGGTTGCTCCTCCAGATAGACCGGCTGCGCCCGGCCGATCACTGCAGATACCGCAATGGGCCCAAAATACCGGCTGTCGAACGACGCCGGATTGGTGACACTGAGCAGAAACAGTTCATCCTCAGTGAGCACCCGGCACTGCGACCAGGATGGCAGTAGTCGGCCCAGCCGGTCGACGCGCAACACGGCGGCCTCCGGCACGCCGTCGATGCGCACGACGCCATCCACGATGCAGACGTGTTGAGGTGCAACCGCACCAACACGTTTGAGCAGCGGGATGTGAGACGGCAGGTAGCCGCGTTGCGCAGCCAATGCAGCGGGTTCTGCCGGAAGCTCGGCCAGCACGATGCTGCCGACGTGCAGCGGGTCGTTTTTCGGATTGACCGGCTCGATGCGATACCAGCCCACCGGTACGCTGTTGGACGGGTTGTAGACGACGTGCCTCGAAGGCGCCACGAAGGACGCCCAGGCCAGCGCAGCGAGGCCGCTGGCGGACAGCACTGCCAGCACGAGGCGTGCGCGCCTGCACGAGCGAGGTTTGGCAGTCATTGGAATTTCTTCCCGGCGAGCCAGGCGGCATGGCATTCGACGGTGTATGCGGGTAGCGGAAGACGCGCCGCCAGACGCTTGCCCAGCGTGCGCCAGTACGCGGGCGAGATGTCGCTTAGGTCGATATCCAGTACCTCGATGGCGTCGATCAAGGGCAGTACCGCTTGCACCTGTCGTTCGCCTTCGGCATGCAGCAGGATGCGCGCGCCAGGTTGTATGCCGGGGATACGCTGCACCGCGTCCAGCGGCATGCAGGCCTGCATCACCATGAGCTGCCAACGTGTCGTGCCATAGTCGTTGGACTCCCAGCGGATACGGCAAAAGATGGATGTCGGCAGGAACATCGCGTTGCGCCGCCAGCGGTCGAGCTGGATGGTGCGCACTGGATTGCCGAAGCGTAGGTAGAGGTTGATGCGCTTGTCCAGGTAAGCGAGGGCCACACGGGTCAACGGCACATGGTCGACTTGGCCGACACGTGTGTGCAGCGATGGCAGCGAAGCTACCGCGTTTGTTGTGGCTTGAACCGGCGTGTTTGTATTCATGAGATCTTCTCCGGGAACTCGCGTTCCAGTAAAGCGCGCAGCAGTACAGCCACCGTCGTGTTTTGGGTAAAGGCCGAAACCTTGATGCGCGCGCGCAACGCCGGTGTCACGTCGAGGGTCAAGCGCGCGGTGTAGAGATCGCCCTTGCTGATGTCGCTGCCGTCACCCTGGCGAATCCACGCCTCCGCGTGCGGATTTGCCGGTGGTCGTGTGCCGATAGCGATGCGCTTGCTGTTCATGGCGACCACCGCAACAACTCATCAACCAGTGCAGTGATTTCCCGTGCGGCAGCGCTGTCCACCGACTGTTCGCGTGCAAGCCGGCCAGCCGCCACGCTGTCGGCGAAAACGATACGTTGGCGCACCTCTGCACGTAGCGCGGGCAGCGGTTGATCGGCGAGCGAACTGCGCGCCTCGCGTCCAATCACCGTGGTACTGACACGCCGGTTGATGACAAAGGCCGCGCGCAGCGCTGGCCGGAACACCTGAGCCTCGCGGATCAATGCCACCATCTCGGCGCTGGCCCAGACGTCGTAAGGGCTGGGTTGTACCGGGATCAGCACGCAGTCGGCCGCCAGCAGCGCGGAGCGCGCGAGTGCGGCGATTCTGGGCGGACCGTCGATCACGATGTGATCGCAGCGCCGGGCGAGTTCCGGCGCTTCCTGATGCAGGGTTTCCCGTGCCAAGCCGACGGCGCTGAACAACCGGGGCAGCCCTTGCTGGCTGCGCCGTTGTGTCCAATCGAGCGATGACCCTTGCGGATCGGCATCGAGCAGGATGACCTGCTTGCCCTGCAAAGCGAGTTCGCCGGCAATGTGGGTGGCGAGCGTGGTCTTGCCGACCCCGCCTTTCTGGTTGAGCAAGGCGATGATCATGGTGCGGCCCTCCCGCGTGGAAAGACTGCCTGTTTTTGCCTTGCAAAACGTCTTTGGTTTTGGCTTTTGTTCTGCCGTTGTTTTTGGTTATCAGCAGTTATCCACCGAAACGGCGCGCTTCTTCTAAAAGTTAGGAATTTAAAGTTAGGGAAGTTAAGGGCGGCAGAAACCCATGCCGTTATTGGGTTTTCGGCCCGTTCGTACTCCTGATAGCACGAGTGTCGTACTCCCGATAGCACGATACCCCTTACGCCTGATAGCACGAGCCCATCCACAGGTATTCCCGGAGTTATCCCCGTGCCGTCTGCAGCACGGGACGGAAGACGAGGATTTCCGGCTCGCCGGGCAACTGTTCGATGCTCAAGGTGTAGCCCGGCAAAGACTGGCATGTCACCAAGGCGCGCAGGTCGTAGGCGAAGTCCGAGAATCGCGCTGAGCTCCCCGATTTTCGGTGCAGGTGCGGAAAGTCGAATTGCCAGCCACCGGGCTGTTTGCCGCCGTGTTTGCGCACCAGGCGATACAGCCAGCGCTCGATGCCGCCCGTGAGCTTGAAATACGCCGGGTCGATGGTCAGCACCAGGGCTTCGTCCAGCACGCCAGCATAGAACCAATCGGGCAGGATCAATTCGATACCCAGCGGAACGCCTTTGCTGTCGGCCCGCTCCTTCCATTCGTTGATCCACGAGAAACGGTGCAGGCGTCGGCCCGTCGTTTCGCGGATCGAAGTCGCCACGCTGGTGGATTGCAAGCGGTCCAGCGCTGCCTTCAGGCGCTGATAGTCGTGCAGCGACGTGCCGCGCCCGATGAAGCGCAGGATTTCGTAGGGGGTGGCCTGCATCCGGCGTGAGCTGCGGATGCCCGCATCCCGCGCTTCCACGATCTGGCTGGCCGCCCAGATCAGGATGTCGGCATCCCAGATTGTGGCGATGCCATGCTCTTGCGTTCCCTCCACGCGCACGGTCACACCCCCAGAGCGAAAGTCGATCGGCGTGATACGCCGCGACTTGGCCAGCGAGAAGAACGGATAGGCCATCAGGTCCTGGGCGTCGCGCGGCGCCATGTCGCCCGGCAGCGCGCGAAACAGGTCGAGCTGTTCGTGCTGCTGCATCGGTTGCGCTGGCAGCAGCGATGGACCGGACATAGAGGGGGCCACCGGCGCGCCTGGCCTGCCCAACCTCAGCGGCGTCCATGTTGACCCTCGCGGCTGTCGCCCGAGTGGTGCTCGGCGTATTCAGGGTCGGAGGTGGCCTCGAAGCTGCGGGCATCCGCCCAGGTTTCGAGGTCGGCCACGGCATACATGACACGTCGGCCGAACTTGCGGAAGCGCGGCCCGCCGCCGATCACGCGCTGCTTCTCCAGCGTGCGCGGCGACAACCGCAGAAATTCGGCGGCTTCGTCGTTGGTCAGGTAGCGGGCGGGCTGCGTGGCAGCGGTTGAGGGTGTGGCCGCGGGTGCGATAGCGGGCCGTAACGGGACGGGTCTCATGGCATAAACCTCCATCGGTCAGGGTCGCCGGTCGCAATAGCGCGACCGGATGGAGGCAGTCTCAAGAAAGCGAGGCGTTCTGCTCAGGGATGTTCTGCGTCCGATGCAGAACATCCCTGCTCAAGCGGCGGAAGCTGTGCCAAGCGGCGATAGCCGCCGCGCATCAGCCTTTTTCCGCGCTGCACCAGGCGGCGCACGCGGGCACGCAGATCGCCATCGGCATGCCAGCCCTCGGCCACGGCATCGGGACCGAACAGCACGTCGGCTACTGTGCGCAAGGACGCACCCGCCAGGGTGCCGTCGAGCGCCTGCAGGGTGTGCAGTTCCTGGAGTGAAGAGTGAGATGGACGCGGCTTAACCACCGCAGCAGTCACGGGGTCGTCGGCCGCCTGCAGCTTGTCCAGCTCACCGGCCAGCACACGGCAGCGGGCGCAAGGCCCCCGACAGGCGCGAATGGCGTAGACGTAGGCCATACCATCTCCTAACGCAGGCGCAAGTGCCAACCGCAGGCAACCGCCGGGTTGCCGGACGACGAGAATCAGACGGCGTCCATCGTGAAGCAATTGCTTATAGCCGGGAATGCGCCAGAACTCGAAGGGCGTGGCATCGGGCGGAGGGTCTGCGTCGGGATAGAGCTGCACCACGGTATCGTGATCGGCAAACCAGGCTGGATGCGCGTCCCGCGCATCCAGCTCCGGGTCTTCCAGCAGCCGCAGGCCCCACCGGTACGCCGTCTCGGGATTGATGAAGCGGCGCTGCCAGTCCCGCCGGTAGTCCGGGTCACGCCGCAGGTATTCCCAAGCCAAGGCCGGACCGTCCAGATGCAGGACGTAGAGATACGCGGCGCTCGGATACCAATGATCGGAACTCGGCTCTGCCATGGCGCAACCTCCTGTCAGACAGCAGGAAAAGTCGCCAGGGCGCCAGCATTGTGAAGCTACGGAGTCGTCACCAAAAATTCATATCGAGAGTCGATAATCGGGTACTGTCAAGACGGCTTGGCTCCGATGCGTTGCAGGGATCGTCCGAATGCGACGGCAGCGCAACCGAAGATGGTGCGCAGCATGGCGACGGTGCAGCAAACAACGCCGGAGATCGTGACTGTTTGGGTTGCCATTGCACCGCCCTGGTGCAGAGTGCGGATTAATGCACACAGCATCTTAACTGAGACCCAAATAGACACAGTGCGCTGCCGTTGCCCCGGCTTTGCAGCTTCTGGATGGCCCGCCGCAGCGGGCCATTGTTCGATCAGTCGATGATCGAACCGTTGATGCGGGCCAGTCGCGCATAGTCGGACAAGGTGCGCTGCGCAACGAAATACAGATCCCGCTCAACGGGCAGCTTCAGTGGCCCGACGATGGATGCCAGATCGGATATCCGCACGCTGCCCAGCTCGGGCATGCCGATACCGACATCGCACAGACCAAAGGCCGTATCGCCATTCTCGGGATCGAGTTCGGTCAGTAGCCAGGTCGCGTGCGCGTCCGGGGTGAACAGCTTGACGACGGGAGCCGGGTCGATGTCCTGGCCTTCGGCACGTGCTCGGCCATTGGCGAGCAGTTGGGCGCGTTGTTCGTCGGTGATGAGCATTTGGGTCATGGTCGCTTCCTTTGAAGGGTTCGCTCCACGGCGGAGCGAGGCGACGGGGGCGCACGCGCCAAGCGCAGCCGTCATACCCCAACACGGTCCGGTGCGGGCCGGGGTTGACGGCAAGCCGCGTGCGCCAGGCTCGCGCACTTGTCCGCTGTGGGGTGAACCTGGGAGCGACCAGGATGCCCACAAAGCCGACGATGCACGAAAGCGTATTGCTGGATGCACGAAAAACCTCGAATGCGTCATTAAGGATTTGCAGAAGATCGTCAAAACGTACAGACGGACGTCAACGAATCTACGGAAGCACAGACATACGAATCCGGCTTTACGCAGAAGCGCAAAAAGCACGATGAAAAGCGAGCTACCGTGCCCCGATAGAGTAGACCGAAACAGCCAATGAGTTAAATATAACGTGGTTTTAATTGTGCCGTTAATCGACGCTTCTATGCATGCAGAAGCGTTCAATCCAGCGTGGCCGCCCAACCGGCGCCACCACTTTCGAGGCCGAACCGGCGCAAGCCTTCGGCGCGGCGGTGCGCGCGCTGAGAACGGAGCAAGGGATGGCGCAGGAGACTCTGGCCAACCTGGCCAGCATCGAGCGCTCGCACATGGGCAAGATCGAGCGCGGTGAACATATGCCCACGCTGGCGATCATTCTCAAGATCGCACGAGCGCTGGGTTGCAGTTCGGCCGACTTGATGACGGCAACGGAAAGCCGGCTTGCGGCTTCCGAGCCGGCGCACTGACCGTCAAAAGAGGCCCCGCCACGGCGGGCGGGGCGTTGGGGCGGCGATCAGTCGCCCTTGCTGCGCGACCAGATCAGGTTGTGCGTGCCGCCCTCGGCTTCGATGAGACGGGCGTAGATCGTCGCCGGGAACGAAGGATCGTCCAGGCTCGCCGACAGATAAGGCCGTTCGGCCTGGCTGATTTTCTTCCACGCCGCGCCGACTTCCAGCCCGTTGGCGGCCTGAATGCGGTAGTCGGGAGCGTTCTCGCTGCTCTTGTCGTTCTGGATGAATCTGACCTTGACGCTGAGCGTCAGAGTGCGAAGCGTGCCGGTGAAGCCGTCTTTGTCTGCGGTGAAGGTGCCGATGGTGGCCATGATGTTTTCTCCTTGCGGTTTAACCAAGGTCGCGCCCATCGCGTCCTTGTCGGTGATCCGCCCGGCGCGGGACGGGCTGGCCGCACCGCACAGCGGCCGCAACAGCGTGGAGGACCGGGAGGCGCAAAGAATTTGTCCCGCGAGGAATGCGCCGAACGCAGTGACTGCGCAGGGGAAATTGTTTGCGCCGGACGGTTGCGGCCATGAAGCCCGAGGCGCAGCCGTGCCCCCGCCAGGATTCACGACAAGCCAAGGACGCATGGGCCTACTTGCTCCGCAAGGAGACAGGGCCGACTCGGCATCCGCGCCGGACGGCTTCACCGACTTGTCCCTTGATGCGGGCAACGTCGACCACCTCAAAGGAAAGCGCAAACGATCCCGCCACATCCTGCGGCGGCATTCTTGAGGCGTGGTGTGGAAGCTCCATAGTTAGGCTGGGCGGCGTGTCTGTGAATCGTCTGTCATGACGTGGCGGTAACGAACCGCCAACATTGAGGATGGCACGCATTTGCACAATCTGCCGCAGCAAGCCAGGGCGTAGCCCTGCACCCTGTCCATTGCGGTGGGACGCTGGCCTGGCCGATCCGGCTCAAGCCGGTTCGGCGGTTTTACAGGGGCGCCAAGCTGCGCGCGGCGGGGATTGCCCGTGGGGCTTTCCCCTGGAGGCAAGCGGAGCGCGCAGCGCCGTAGGCGCGAAGGCGTGAGGGATTGAAGCCGAATGGCCGTGACGGCAAAGGCGGCACGGGGCACAGCCCGAAAGCCCGGCGGCGCATCGCGCCGACACGCCCAGACACTCCTTGGAATTTCTGATCTTCGACCCTAGAAATCGCAAGTAACGTGTACGCTTCTAATTTTCGTGCAGAAGACACAACAAGATGACGCTCCCATCCGAGTTTGATAGTTCAAGCAGCGCGGCAGCCGGTATTTATCGGCAAAACGCCCTTTACATTCGGATGTCGAGTTTTTTTGATCTGGAGCCGCAAGAGAATAGTCTGCTTCCGGTGGCGGTAGCAATGCATGCTCATGAGTACGTTCATTTTCTGCACAACGCTTCAACAACAGCCGGGCATGCCTATTTGCATTCAAACCTTATGCTACTAAGAGCTATGGCTGGCGGCTGCAATGACCAAGGATTTTTTCTCGGCCCTGATGAGATGTCAGAGGAAGGGCGAATATTTCTGCGCTACGCGGCCACCTTGATGAATGCCCAACTTGGAACAACGTCAGCCAAGAACATAAGCGATTGCAAAGAAGTTTCTCTATGGAAATATGATTTCCCAAGAATATCAACGAGTGAAAATACATCCATAGCGATTTCCACTTTTAGAGCACAGGATGGAATCGGAACCTCAAAAAGCCAGGATATTGCGATTGGCCTGAGCTTCGTTACTGAGGGAGTTGCTTACGAAATTGACCGGGAGATGCGGCGGCTTAGTGGAGTTCAAGCCGAAGATTTGGACGCACAAGTTCCTATTTTCCCTTACCTTGCCTATCGCGAAGCTGTACGAAGCTGGTCAGGGCGCATCTTGCTGGCACACGACCTAATCGCGATCGGTATCACAGCACTTGCCCATATGTTACCTGGATTTTGGTTGGCCACTATCTGTGACGCGCTAAGAACGACAAGCGAGCCTGTGAGTAGCATACTTGAAAAAGCAAGGGCTAGCTGCCGCGATGATTCGGAACGAGTACTTGCTGCACTTCGCGAGCAGCGCAATGACCTGAGCAATGGAGATGCCACATGGACAGCCATTGGGGAATACATAAAGATGGCAGAGGCCGGAGTACAGTTGCGTCAAAAGCACTGGGCTCCTGAATTTCTATTCATTTCCAAGCCACTCACGCCTGAAGAATTTAAAGGATTAATTGGTACGATGCTTGATTGCCTCGTTATTCAAGGCAAGCCAAACGAAGAGTTTGATATGTATTGGATAGGGCCAGGACTGATCGCTGCAGATGAGAAAACGGCTAGTTACCTTGGCACTCTTCAGGCTGCATTGCATTTTAGTCAGCTTCATCTGAAAGTGGATGGCTCTGCCGTTTCTACAGCGACACTGATAAGCAAATCAACTCTATGCCCTTTTTCCGGCGGATGCCAAGCAGAGCGAAATGATCAATATCCTACCGCCTGCAAATCATCTCCGTGGATGCGCTTTAATCCTTCAAATCCTGGCGAGCAGGTTTGTTGGTATGCAGCTGGCGTCAAAGGACTTAGAAATCCGGCAAATTCTTCTAGTGGTACCAGAAGTATTTAAGCCATTAGCTTAGCACGCTTAACCCTTCGTTTTGATGAGCCACCATGTGGCACGAGGCAAGGCGCGGCACGTGCCGAAGGCATAGACCGCCACGATGCACGGGCGGCAGGTGGTGCAGGTCATGGCAGTTTCCTTTTAAGCGAAGCGCCCCAGTCGAAGCTCGGGCGCTTGCCTTCTGTGCGGGTCAAGCGGCCAGCACCTCGGCGAGTTCATCCGCCACGGCTTCGGCATCTTCCGGGGCGTTCTGCTCCGGGCCTGCTTCCGGCGCATCCTCTTGCGGGCCTTCAGCCTTGAAGATGGCGGGCATCCAGCCCGTGCCATCGGCCAGCCGCTCGGCTTCGCTGGCGATGTCGGTCTTCTTGAGCTTCGACAGCCGCGTGACATGCTCCGGCGCGTACTCGCCCACGGCTTGGAGAATTACGGCCTTCGGCACATGCCGGAAATACCCCTCGGCGGTCGGCTTCCACCATGCGGCCATATCGAGGCCTACGGCCCGCGCCAGTTCCGCGCCGGGCTGGTGCGGCGTGGCGCGAGGCGTCACCACGTCCACCGTGGAAGCCACGCACACAGCCAGCAGCTTGACCAGCTCGCCTTGCTCCATCGCCACCAGCGCGGCGAACAGTTTGGCGCTGTCTTCGGGCATCTTGCCAGCCCATGCCTGTTGCAGTTCGCGCAGCGCCACGGCGGCAGGCGATTCGGGCCAATCCGGGGCCATCCCTTCCAGCCGGTCTTGCGCCGTGAGGCGCACGCCCAGCGGCAGGTCGTGGCCGTAGTGGCTTGCCTGCAAAACGGTCTGCACCATGCAATGCACCAGCGCGGCCAGCGCCACCTGCGGATGCCGGGCCACTTCGATTTGCAGCGCCGCCGTGCGGTGCGCGCTCAAGCGCTGTGCCAGCCGGTCGGGCGTGGCGGGGGCCTTCGCTTCGCACGTCGTTTCGCCTTCGTCGTCGTTTTCGGCGTCCTCGCCGCCGAAGCCCTGCTGCAGCTGCTCCAGCATGCGTAGCGCCTTGGCCTCGGCCTCGCGTAGCAGCCCGCGATGAATCACGGCCTCGCCGTTGCGGTCGATGGTGACGATGGCCCCGGCTGCGGCCTTCACGTTCGGGCTGTAGTCCTGCAAGCCATCTTCCAGCGCCTGCAGTCGTTCGCCCAGGGTTTCGCCTTCCTCTTGCAGTGCATCGGCCTTTTCTTCATCCTCGGCTTCCAGCGCGGCATCGAGGGCTTCGCCCACCTCCTGCATCTTGGTTTGCAGTTTCTCGATGAGCTGAGCCTCGCGCTTGGTCGGTTCGCGCCGCTCTCTCGGGGCACGCTGGAAGGCGTGCAGGTCGGCATGGGTCATGCCGGGCGTGGCATCCACCCACACCCAACCCTCGGCGCGAACAGTGGCGGCAATGCCTGCCAACCTGTCTTGCGCAAGCCGTTCCAGCAGCGCGGCGTCGGTCAAATACACGCCTGCATCGTCTTCCGCGAACAGGTCGCGGCGCACGCCACCGCCTGCGGCCTCATAGGCATCCAGCCCGACAAAACGCACCAGCGGATGCCGGAAGGCGTCGATTTCCCGCTCCGTCAGACGTTCGCGCAGATTGGACGGATGACGCTGCCACGTCGGCGCATCGTAGAACGCACATTCCTGCGCGGCGTGGTCGTCAGTGATGGCAAGCGCCATCAACTGATCAAGCGTGACAGCATCGGCGCGATAGTCGGCCATCAGGCGCGGCGAAACGTTCGCCAGCTTCAAGCGGCGCTGCACCACCAGCGGCGTGACGGAAAAATCCGCTGCAATGTCTTCGACAGGCCGACCTTCGGCCACCAGTGCGGCGAACGCCTCGAACTGGTCTGCCGGGTGCATGGCTTCGCGCTGCACGTTTTCGGTGAGGCTGGCGGTGCGGGCCGTGCCATCGGCCACCAACAGGCAAGGCACCTCCCATTCCTTCGGGATGCGGTGCTTCTTCGCCAGCAGCTTGAGGGCAGCAAGGCGACGGCCACCGGCCACGACTTCGTAATGCTCGCCATCGGGTGCAGCAATCACGATAAGGTTTTGCAGCAGGCCCACGCGCTGGATGCTCGCGGCCAGTTCGGGGATGGACATGCGCGGGGTCTTGCGCACGTTGCGGCCCGTGGGGCGCAGCACCAGTCGCGACAAGGGAACCAGAATCAGGTTCTTGCTCGGGTCGGCGGCTTCCAGCGGGATAGCGGCGGCGGTGTTGATGGCGTGAGCTTCGGTTTGGGTAATGGCGTTCATGATGTATCTCCAATCAAGTGAAATAAACAAGGAATGGAGGGGGAACCGCCCCTCCGGCGGGGGACGATTCAGGCTTTGAGGGCGCGCATGCCATCGGCCAGCAGCCACAGGGCGCGGTTCAGACGGATGTTTTGGTCAATGCCCTGCACCGGGCGCGTGCTCTGCCTGCGGCCATTCGCGGAGCGGCCATGCAATCCTCCCTTGGTCAGGTTCTCCTGCGTGCGGTTGAACACGCTCCAAAGGTCGGGGCGGCGGTCGTCGAACCGGCGCGGCATCAGGATTTGCGATTCGGTGACGGGCGCGGGCTTGTCCGGGTCGTCGTACTTGAGGGCCAGCGCAGCGCGGGCGAACACTTCGGATTCGCCATCGTCCAGCGTGATGCCACGCATCAGGTCGCGGGATTCCTTCACCTGCTCAAAGCCGTCTAGCACTTGATAAGCACCCTCAATGACGAGTCCGGCCACATCGCCTTTGTGGGGTACGCGCACATCCGCCACGGTGTCGCCGCAGACAAGGCCATTGCTGCAAACGAAACGGAACATCCCGGCCAGCATCTGATAGCTGCTGGTGCCGTCGTGCGAGTTCAGCAGCACTATTTCATTGGCTTCCGCGCCGTTGATCTGGCTAGCATGGCGTAGGCGCAGCATGTGCTTGGTGTGCTCGCGCTTGCCTTCATCGCGCACGCGGGTCTGCGTCACCATGAAGGGCTGAAAGCCTTCTTTGCGCAGTTCGGTCAGCACGGCGGCAGTGGGGATGTAGCTGTACCGCTCGGAACGGCTCTCATGCGGGGCGTCCGCGAAGATGGACGGGGCCACGCGGCGGATTTGGTCATCGGACAGCGGGGAATCGCTGCGCAGCGATGGGGAACGGGAAGCGAAACGGGATGCGAGTTGCATGGTCTTTCTCCTGACAAAAAAAGGTTTGCTGTTCACACCGCACACCGGATTCCAAGATTCGGAGCCCAGCCTTTCGGCTGTTCGGTGCGGTCGGCACGAGGAACCCGGT
>Ga0316613_10001394_pt1 | contig 16546 bp, 12 predicted proteins | sample OWC_soil_day10_C_2_FD_207647 | JGI IMG/M metagenome (GOLD analysis project Ga0316613, IMG submission 207647) | Wetland soil microbial communities from Old Woman Creek delta, Ohio, United States - OWC_soil_day10_CT_b | ecosystem: Environmental > Terrestrial > Soil > Wetlands | place: USA: Ohio...
ACAGCACCTTCAGGGTCTGCTCGAGCGGGCAGCCGACCTTGTCGACCTTCGCGCCGGCCGGCGTGTTCGGGCACTTGTCCGCCTCGTCGCACACGCCATCACCATCGCTGTCGGCGCACTTGGCCGGCGGCGGCGGCGGCGGCGGCGGCGGCGGCGGCGGCGGCGGCGCGGCTACCGGCTCGGGCGCCGGGGCACCGAAGCGGCGGCCGACGTGCACGCCGATGACCCACGGGTTGATATCGACGGTACCCGCGTCGATGGTGGCGGACACCGTGTTGCCGCCTGGCGTGGTCGTGGCGGGGACACGGATCTCCGCGTCAGACTCGATCTGGATATACCGCACCTGGACGTTGCCGAACCACTTCTTCGCCTCGCCCGGGAAGAAGTCGACGCCGACCACGCCGGCCGCGCCGAACGAGTCGTCTAGGGTGAGCTGGGTGTTGGTCGGCAGGCCGACGGCGGCCAGGGTGTCACCACGCAGCTTCTCGTCGCTGAACATGGTGTAGTTCGCACCGACGCCGACGTACGGCTGCACGCTCGCCTTGGCGTCCATCGGGCGCCACACGAGGCTCAGGGTCGGGGGCAGGTGGTCGGTGTACCCGGCTCGGATCCTGCCACCACCGGACTGGCCACCACCGGCATAGGGCTTCAGGTCGATGCCGTGAGTGAACGGCCAGGCCAACAGCAGTTCGACGCCGAAGTTGTTGTGGAACATCCAGGTGACGTCGAACGTCGCGCTGACGTCGTCGTCCACGACCAGCGTGGACTCCGGAATGCCCGCGAGGGGACCGATCGGCTTCAGGTTATCCGACTCAGGATTGAGATAGGAGAGGCCGGCCCGGACCAGAAAGTCTCCCTTCTGCTCGCCGGGCGCCGTATCCCACGCCTGCGCTGCGAGCGGCGCGGTGGCGAGCGTCGCCACCACCATGGCCTTCAATGCTTTCGAGTACATCGCGAACTCCCGTGATTAAGTAATTCTGCGTTGCAGTATAAACGGCCGCGGCCTCTCAGCCGCTACGTGTTGATACGCTGTGACTGTCTATAATGCACAACAACGGCGCGCATTATGCACGCGTGCGGGCCCGCAAAGCAACGCAGGCCGCTTGAGATTACCGCTTTTTGACATTCCCGGGCATCCGCGGCGCAATTGATGCGTTTCAGCAACAGCCGCTCGCACCGGTCGCTGTGGCCCGAACTGGAGACGCCAATGCACCCGCTCAAGTCCCTGCCCGGCCTGCTCCGGGCCCTCGGTCTGGCCCTGGCCATCGGCCTTGCCCTGGCCCCGCCGGCCCGGGCCGCGGACGAGATCCTGATCCCTTACGAGCGCTTCACGCTCGACAACGGCCTGACGGTGATCGTGCACACGGACCGCAAGGCACCGGTGGTCGCGGTCAACCTCTGGTACCACGTCGGCTCGAAGAACGAGAAGCCAGGCAAGACGGGTTTTGCCCACCTTTTCGAGCACCTGATGTTCCAGGGCTCTGAGAACTACAAGGACGAGTACTTCAAGCCCTTCGAGCAGGTCGGTGCCACGAACATGAACGGCACCACCAATTTCGACCGCACGAATTACTTCCAGAACGTGCCGACCACGGCCCTCGACCTCGCGTTGTGGATGGAGTCGGACCGCATGGGGCACCTGCTCGGGGTCATCGACCAGGCGCGCCTCGACGAGCAGCGCGGCGTCGTGCAGAACGAGAAGCGCCAGGGTGAGAACCGACCCTACGGCCGCGTGTGGGAATCGCTGTTCCGGGCCAGCTTCCCGGCCGGCCACCCCTACCGCTGGACGCCGATCGGTTCGATGGAGGACCTGAACGCTGCCAGCCTCGACGACGTCCACCAGTGGTTCCGTGACTACTACGGGGCCGCCAACGCCATCCTGGTGCTGGCCGGCGACATCGACGTCGAGACCGCCCGCGCCAAGGCCGAACAGTACTTCGGACACATCGCGCCCGGTCCCGCGCTGACGCGGCCCGGCGTCTGGACGGCCGCCCGCACGGCAAGCACGCGCGAGACCATGTACGACCAGGTCGCGCAGACGCGCCTCTACCGCGTCTGGAATGGCCCCCAGGACGGCACGCAGGACGCCGAGCTGCTCGCGCTCGCCGCCCAGGTGCTCGGCGGCGGCAAGACCTCGCGTCTCTATGAGCGGCTCGTCTACCGCGATCGCATCGCCGACACCGTGAGCGCCGGGCACACGGCGCTCGAGATCGCGGGCCTGTTCGGCATCACCGCGGACGTGAAGGCCGGCGTGCCGCACGCCCGGGTCGAGGCGGCGATCGAGGAGGAGTTGCAGCGCTTCATCGCCAAGGGACCTTCCGCCGAGGAGCTCGAGCGGGCCCGGACCGGGATGCGCGCAGGTTTCATCAAGGGTCTCGAGCGCATCGGCGGCTTCGGCGGCAAGGCCGACGTGCTGGCCGCCTGCGAGGTGTACGAGGGCGACCCGGGCTGCTACCGGCGATCCCTCGAGACGCTGCGCACCGCAACCTCGGAGGACGTGCGCGAAGCCGCTCGCCGATGGCTGTCCCAGGGCGATCACACCCTGGAGGTGCTGCCCTACCCGGCCCACCGCGCTGCGGCGGCGAGCGCGGTGGATCGCAGCACCGGCGTGCCGGTGATCGCGGAGTTCCCCGGCGTGGCCTTCCCCGACATCGAGCGTCACCGTCTTTCGAACGGACTGCCGGTGATGCTGGCCCACCGGCCGGGCGTACCGGTCGCGCGCGTGTCGCTGCTGTTCGATGCCGGGTACGCCGCCGACCAGGGTCGCCGCGCGGGCACAGCGAGTTTCACCATGGCCATGCTCGACGAGGGCACGAAGTCGCTCGGGGCGCTCGCGATCGCCGACCGCGCCGAGTCGCTCGGAGCCGATCTCGCGACCGGCTCCTCGCTCGACACGTCGTCCGCCTCGGTCTCCGCCCTCGCCGAGCGCCTCGACGACTCGGTCGCACTGCTCGCCGACATCGTGCGCAACCCGGCGTTTCCGCCCGAGGAGATCGAGCGGGTCCGCAAGGAGTGGATCGCCGCCATCGGCCGCGAGAAATCGAGCCCGGACGCGCTCGCGAGCCGGCTCCTGCCGCCGCTGCTTTACGGCGAAGGCCATCCTTACGCCATCCCCTTCACGGGCTCGGGCACCGAGGCCTCGGTCGCGGCGCTGACGCGCGAGGATCTCCTCGCCTTCCAGCGCGACTGGCTGCGGCCGGACAACGCGACCCTGATCGTCACCGGCGATACGACCGCCGCGCAGCTCCTGCCGGTGCTCGAGAAGCACTTCGGCAGCTGGCAGGCCGCGGCTTCGCAGCGGCCTGCGAAGGCGCTCCCCAAGGCGGCGACGCCCGCCGCACCCCGCGTATACCTGGTGGACAAGCCGGGCGCCGTGCAGAGCAACATCCTCGTGGGCCAGGTGCTGGCCTCGAGCAGCGCGCCCAACCGGCTCGAGACGGACACGATGAACAACGTGCTCGGCGGCACGTTCACCTCCCGCATCAACATGAACCTGCGCGAGGACAAGCACTGGTCGTACGGGGCGCGCTCGAGCCTGCCGGATGCTCTCGGCGGACGGCCGTGGCTGCTCTCCGCGCCCGTGCAGACCGACAAGACCGTCGAGTCCCTGCGCGAGCTGCAGCGGGAGATCGCCGAATTCGTGAGCGCCCAGCCGGCCACGGCCGAGGAGATCGCCAAGATCCGCAACCGCGACGTGCGGGCGCTGTCGGGGCGCTACGAGACCAATGCGGCCGTGAGCGGCGCCATCGCCGAGATGATCACCTTCGGCTGGCCGGACGACTACGTGCGCTCGCTCAAGTCGCGCCTCGAGGCGCAGACCGACGAGGCCGTGCGCACCGCGGCGCGCGAGTCGCTCGACCCCGGCCGCATGACCTGGGTGGTAATCGGCGACCTCAAGACCATCGAACAGCCGATCCGCGAGCTCGGGCTGGGCGAGGTGCGGGTGCTCGACGCGGACGGCCAGGTGATCCGCTGATCCCGGGGAGACCACGACGATGAACAGTCTCGATCGCGTGCTCTGGATCCTGATGCTCGCGCTGGCAACGGCGGGCTGCCGCTCTCCCGCCGAGCGTCCTGAACCGGTGGCGGCAGCGGCCGCACCGACCGCGCCCAGCCCCGCCACGGCGTCGGTTCCGTCCGCGGCCTCGGCGCAGGCCACGTCGTGGTGGACCGACCGCGTTTTCTACGAAATTTTCGTACGCTCCTTCGCCGACTCGACCACCGGCCCGCTCGCCAACGATGGCATCGGCGACCTTCCGGGCCTGATCGAGCGGCTCGACTACCTCAACGACGGCGACCCCGCCACGACCTCCGACCTCGGCATCACCGGCATCTGGCTCATGCCCATCAGCCCGTCGCCGAGCTACCACGGCTACGACGTCACCGATTACTACGGCATCAATCCGCAATACGGCACGATGGAGGACTTCAGGCGGTTTCTCGCCGAGGCGCAGCGCCGCGGCATCCGCGTCGTCGTGGACCTCGTGCTCAACCACTCCTCGTCCGAGCACCCCAACTTCAAGCGGGCGCTGCGCGGCGATCCCGAATACCGGGACTGGTACCTGTTCGTGCCGCCCGACCGCGTGCCGCAGACCCGCGGACCCTGGGACCAGCAGGTCTGGCAGAAACTGGACGAGCAGTTCTACTACGGCATTTTCTGGTCCGGCATGCCGGACCTGAACTACCGCAATCCCGACGTGACGGCCGAGGCCTACCGCATCGCGGAGTTCTGGCTGAAAGAGGTCGGCGTGGACGGTTTCCGCCTCGACGCGGTCCGTCACCTCATCGAGGACGGCGACGTGATGAACGACACGCCGGAGACCATCGCCTGGCTGCGGGGCTTCCAGTCGCACGTGAAGCGCGTCGCGCCGGGCGCGCTCACCATCGGCGAGATCTGGACGGTCACCGAGACCGTCAGCGACTACGTCCGCGCCGACGCGATCGACCTCGCCTTCGAGTTCGAGCTCGCCAAGGGAATCCTCGACGCGGCCCGGAGCGGCAACAAGGCCAAGCTCGCCTACGCGCTCGACAACGTCGCGGCGAGCTACCCGGCCAATCGCTTCGCCACGATGGTCACGAACCACGACCAGGACCGCATCGCCAGCGTGCTCGACGAGGACCCGGCGCGGCTGCGGCTCGCAGCCGGCCTGCTCCTGACGCTGCCGGGCGTGCCGTTCCTCTACTACGGCGAGGAGATCGGCCAGATCGGCGAGAAGCCCGACGAAATGATCCGCAACCCGATGCCGTGGACCGGGGGTCCCAATGGCGGTTTCACCGCCGCCGCACGGCCCTGGGAGAAACTGCAGCCCGGCCACGAGCGCCGCAACGTCGCGGCGCAGGAAGCCGATCCCGAGTCGCTGCTCAACTACTACCGTCGACTGATCCGGCTGCGCCAGTCGGAGCGGGCGCTGTCGCGCGGCGCGGTGCATTCGCTCGAGACCGGCCGCGAGGACGTGATCGCCTGGGAGCGGAGCGAGGCCGGTCGCCGGCTGGTCGTGGTCGCCAATCTCTCCGAGGAGACGCTGCCCGGGTTCGCGATCCCCGGGGCCGACGCGCCGGCCGTCACGGTCGAACTCCTGCACGGGACGACGGTCGAGTCCGGCAAGGCCATGCTCGCGCCGCTCCGCGTCCACGTGTTCGCCCCGCGCCCGTGAGCCAAGTCAGGAGTCCTCGCATGAATCGTCTGCGCGCCGGCCTGCTCGCCCTGCTGCTCCCTCTGCTTGCGACCGCGAATGCGGCGTCGGCCGATTCGCCACCGCTCGAGCCCGCCGCCGCAGAGCGCTTCGCGCGGCTCGCGCTCGACTGCGTGCACCGCGAGTATCCGAACAAGATCGCCCACGTGCTGCAGTCCGACGCCGACACGCAGCCGCCGCGCGTCCTCACGCCGGCGTTCTACGGCTGCTACGACTGGCACTCGTCCGTGCACGGCCACTGGCTGCTGGCGCGGCTCGCGCGCGTCTTCCCCGACACTCCGTTCGCGAAGGAGGCGCGGGCGGCGCTCGCGGTGAGCCTGACGCCCGCGAACATCGCCGCCGAGGTCACCTACCTTCGCGGACCGGGTCGCACGTCGTTCGAGCGGCCCTACGGGCTCGCCTGGCTGCTCGCGCTCGCCGCCGAGCTGCGTGCCTGGGACGACCCGCAGGCGCGCGAGTGGGCCGAGACCCTCGCGCCCCTCGAGATCGAGTCGGCGCAGCGCATCATGGCGTGGCTGCCGAAACTGCAGTACCCGATCCGCTCGGGCGAGCACAGCCAGACGGCTTTCGCCTTCGGCCTGATCGCAGACTGGACGCAGGTGCGTGGCGACGTCGGTCTCGCGCGGCTGCTCGAGGAGCGCGCACGCCGCTACTACCTCGCGGATCGCGACTGCGCGCTGCGTTACGAGCCCTCGGGCGAGGACTTCCTCTCGCCCTGTCTGGCGGAGGCCGACTTCATGCGGCGCGTGCTGCCGGGGAAGGAGTTCGCGGCGTGGCTGGACGGCTTCCTGCTGGGGCTGCCCACCGACGGCCGCGCTGACTGGATCGCGCCCGGCATCGTTACCGACCGGACCGACCCCAAGCTCGCGCACATCGACGGGCTGAACCTGAGCCGCGCCTGGATGCTCGAAGGCATCGCGAGCGGCCTGCCCGCGAAAGACCGCCGCCGCACGGCGCTGCTCGCCGCGTCGCGCGCGCATGCCGCCGCCGCGCTGCCCGCGGTGACCGGAGAGCATTACGAGGGCGGGCACTGGCTCGGCACGTTCGCGGTCTATCTCACGACCCGCGCCGGCCTGCGCGAGTGACCGCCCGCCAGATCATGAACGCCACGAACACGATCGTTACGACCGGGCCGATCGCTTCCTCGAAACTGCCCGACCTCAGGGCGTCGGCGACGAGCCCGATCGCGGTCGCGGCGACGAAGGCAAGAATCACGAGCGGCACGACCGGGCGCCTGCGCGGCTCGACGCTGCTGGGCGGCTTGGTGGGAAGCCGCGTGGGCCGATCTGGCTTCGCCGCAGCGGGCGGCTGACCCTTCCTGTCCGGCGCCCGCGCCTCCGCCATCGACCATGGGTTCGCATCGCGCGAGGTCGGCGCCGGGGGCGGCGGCAGGCCCGGCGTGGTATTGGCGTCTCGGTTCCTCGTCTTCATCGCGCAGCCCTCGCTGCGCCATCCTACTGCAGTTCGTGACGGCGAGGCGCGACGCCCTCGACGGGCCCGACCACCGCGCCCGCTCCCACGTACAGCTCGACCTCGCGCTCGAAGCGCAGCGTTCCCTGGACCTCGGCGCCCGACTCGATGGTGATGCGCGGCAGCCGATCGGACTTGCGCCACGACCCGCCGCCCGGCTTCTCGACGAGAATCCCGCCGTCCACGTGCGAGCCCGCGCCCACGAACACGTCGCCGTTCACGGTCTCGATTCCGCCGCGCACGGTCGCGCCCTCGAGCCGGAGCGCGCCGTTCACGTTCTCGAGGCGACCGTCCACGCGCGCACCCCGCATCAGCGTCAGCTTGCCGTTGACCGTGCCGGCGTCGCCGCTCACCAGTACGTCCTCGGCGAGCGTGATCGCGCCGTTCACCGTCTCGACCGCCCCGGCCGTGGCGCGCGACTCGAGGCGGATCGAGCCGTTCACCGTCTCGACCTCGCGGACGCGGGCGCCGCTGCCGATGGTGATCGAGCCGTTGACGGTCTCGACGTCACCGGCCTCCCGGCCTGCCTCCACGTCGATGCTGCCGTTGACCTTGCTGATGTCTGCGGCGGCACCAAGCGCCACGGCTGAGAACGCGAACAGCAGGGTGGCGAGGTAGCGGGTCATGGGGCGCCTCCGGACGACAAGTTCAAGTGTGGCTTCGATGCGCCGGACCGCCAAAGGGTTGCAAGAGCGCCTTTGCCCGCCGATGCGCTAGGCTTCGAGAGCGCCCGGCATTGGGCAAGCACCGAGAAGGATCCGCCATGAAGACACGCGCCGCCGTCGCCTACCGGGCCGGAGAGCCCCTCGTGATCGAGACCGTGGACCTCGAGGGCCCCAGGGCCGGAGAGGTGCTGGTCGAGATCCGCGCCAGCGGCGTGTGCCACACCGACGAGTTCACCCGCTCGGGCGCCGACCCGGAGGGGTTGTTCCCGGTGATCTTCGGGCACGAAGGCGCGGGCGTGGTGGTGGACCTCGGCCCGGGGGTCACCTCGCTGAAGAAGGGCGACCACGTCATCCCGCTCTACACACCGGAATGCCGGCAGTGCAAATCGTGCCTCTCGCACAAGACCAATCTCTGCACCGCGATCCGCGCCACGCAGGGGCAGGGCGTGATGCCGGACGGCACCAGCCGCTTCTCGATCGGCGGCGAGAAGGTCCATCACTACATGGGCTGCTCGACGTTCTCGAACTACACCGTGCTGCCCGAGATCGCACTCGCGAAGATCCGCGAGGACGCGCCTTTCGAGAAGGTCTGCTACATCGGCTGCGGCGTCACGACCGGCATCGGCGCCGTGATCAACACGGCGAAGGTCGAGCCGGGCGCCAACGTCGTGGTGTTCGGCCTCGGCGGCATCGGCTTGAACGTGATCCAGGGCGCGCGCATGGCCGGTGCCGACAAGATCGTGGGCGTGGACATCAACCCGGGACGCAAGGCGCTCGCCGAGCGCTTCGGCATGACGCACTTCGTGAACCCCAAGGAGGTCGAGGGCGACCTCGTGCCTTATCTCGTCGCGCTCACCGACGGCGGCGCGGACTACAGCTTCGAGTGCGTCGGCAACGTGGACCTCATGCGCCAGGCGCTCGAGTGCTGCCACCGCGGCTGGGGCGTGTCGGTGATCATCGGCGTCGCCGGCGCGGGCCAGGAGATCCGGACGCGCCCGTTCCAGCTCGTGACCGGCCGCGTCTGGAAAGGCTCGGCCTTCGGCGGCGCGCGCGGCCGCACCGACGTGCCGAAGATCGTCGACTGGTACATGCGCGGGAAGATCGAGATCGACCCGCTCATCACGCACGTGCTGCCGCTCGCGCGCATCAACGACGCATTCGACCTGATGCACGCGGGAGAATCGATCCGCACGGTGGTGACGTTCTGAAGAACCTCGCCGTCCGGACGGCGACGCGTCCCGCGGAGCAAAGGACACACCGATGGAAGATGGCGCTCTCGGACTCGACCTGATCAAGCTGCTCGTGTTCCCGATCGTCGGCTTCGTGGCCGGCTTCGCGGCGCAGTGGCTGCTGCAGGCGCGCAGGTCGCGCGACGAACTGCTGCGTGCGCTCGCGACCGAGCGCGCCGCGGCGCTGCGCAACCTCTGGGCCATCACCACGCTGCCGCGCGAGATCACCTCGCTCGCGGCGGATGCCACGGTCGGAGAGCCCGTACGCCAGCGCCTGAACGCGGCGATCATGGACTGGTACACGGGGGGCGGTGGCGCGCTGTACCTGTCCTGGCACGCGACCCAGCGCGTGTTCGACCTGCTCGACGGCTTGCGCTCGGACGCGACCCGCCGCACCGCGCTCGACGGACTCGTGTCGGCACTGCGGACACGCCTGAAGTACGACAGCGGCATCTATTCGCGCCCGGAGACGCGGCGGCCACTGCGCCGGCCCCGGCCGTCACCATGGGAGTGAGAACGAGGCTGGCCGTTGTGACGCTCGCGCTTTGGGCCGGCGCCGCGCCCGCCCGGGCCGCGGCACCCGCCGAGGGCACGGTGCCACTCGACGCCTATCCGCCGACCACCATCGTAGCGGTGCGCGATGCCGGCGTACGCGACCTGCGCGGATCGTTCCGCGCTACCGTTTGCGCCCGCCTCCCCGCCAGCGGGCCGCCCTGCGAGGACGTGCTGCTGAAGCTCGCGAGCGAGCCTCCGGCCGCGCCGTTACTGCGCGCGGACGATCTCGCCCGCCGCTACCGGATCGCCTTCGTCCCGGGCCTGTTCAACGAGTGCTTCGAGGACCTCGCGCGGCCGTTCTCCGACGTGCAGGCCGACCTCGAGGCACGCGGATTCACCGTGGACTACTTCGCGGTCGCGGGCCGCGGCTCGGTCGCACAGAACGCCGCGCGGCTCGCCGGGCATTTCGTCACCTTGCCGGTGGACGATCGCCCGCTGATCGTGTTCGCCTACTCGAAGGGCCTCGTGGACCTGCTCGAGTTCATGGTGCGCTACCCCGATCTGGCGCGACCCATCGCAGCGGTGGTGTCGGTCGCCGGCGCTTCGAACGGCAGTCCGCTCGCCGACCGCATGCACGCGATCTACCGCAGCCTGGGCGCGCGATTCCCGCTGCCGGACTGCGCACGCGGCACGGGCGAGGAGATCCTGGACCTGCGGCCAGACACGCGCATCGCGTGGTGGCAGGACCACGGCGACTCGCTCACCGTGCCGATCTTCTCGCTGGTGGCGGCGCCGCAGCCCGACCACGTCTCACCGGCCACGCGGGCGACCTACAACGAGCTCGCGAAGATCGACCCGCGCAACGACGGCAAGCTGCTCTGGCAGGACCAGATCCCGCCGCGCAGCCACCTGCTCGGCTACGTGAACGCAGACCACTGGTCGATCGCGGTGCCCATTTTGAAGGAGGCCCCGAAGGCCGCCTTCATGTTCCGCGACACGGCGCCGCGTACGGTGCTGGCGGAGGCCGCGATCGAGGTCGTGGCCGCGACGCTCGCGGCACGCCCGAAGGAGTAGCATCCGCAGAGCGTGTGCTCCGGGGGTGACGAGACCATGCCGACGACGATCCGCCTGGGCCTGCAGGACAGGATGTTCCTGCTCGCGGACACGCGCGAGACACCGATGCACGTCGGCGGACTGCAGGTATTCAGGATCCCGCCCCGGACGCCGGCCCACTTCGTCGCCCGGCTCTACGACGAGATGCGCGCGTATCCGGTCTCGGTGCCACCGCTCAACTACCGGCTGGCGGGCGGCCTCACCGGCAAAGTCCTGCCGAGCTGGGAAGTTGCCGACGACGTGGACCTCGGCTACCACTTCCGTCACTCGGCGCTGCCGAGCCCGGGCGGTGAGCGCGAGCTCGGCGAGCTCGTTTCGCGCCTGCACTCGAACCACATGGACTTGTCGCGGCCCCTCTGGGAATACCACCTGATCTCGGGGCTCACCGGCCGGCGCTTCGCCATCTACACCAAGCTGCACCACGCGATGTTCGACGGCGCGGCCGGCATGCGCCTGATGAACTTCTCGACCGACCCGGCGACGAGCTTCGGTCCGCCGTTCTGGGCGGACGGGTCGCGGCGTCGCGAGGAACCGGACGCCCGTCCGAGCCCGTTGCTCGAGTGGCTGCCGGCCCTGGTCGAGGACGAGGTCAAGTCGCTGCCGAGTCTCGTGCGCGGCCTCGCGGCGACGGCCGGGGCGGCCATCGGCGTCGGCGCGCCGCCCGACCTCACCTCGATCGCCGAGGCGCCGCGCATGCTGTTCAACGTGCGCGTCAGTGCACAGCGCCGCGTCGCGACCTATGCCGTGCGCCTCGCCCGCCTCCAGGCCGTCGGCAAGGCCACCGGCGCCACCGTCAACGAGGTGCTGCTCGGCGTGTGCAGCGGCGCACTGCGGCGCTATCTGCTGGAACGCGACGCCCTGCCCGGGGAGTCGCTGATCTCGGCGGTACCCATGGCGCTGCACCACGAGGAAGGCGCGGCGGCCGGTAACGCGGTGACCTGCCTCAACGCGCGGCTCGGCACCGACATCGAGGACGTGTGCCAGCGCTTCGAGACCATCTGCCGCACGAGCGCCGCCGGCAAGGCGCAGCTGCGCGGCATGACCCGCACCGCGGCCATGCACTTCGCCACGCTGCTCAGCGTGCCGCTGCTCGTCTCGTGGCTGCCGGGCATGGACCGGCTGATCGGCCCGCAGTCGAACCTGCTCATCTCGAACGTGCCCGGCCCGCGCAAGCGCCTGTACTTCCACGGTGCCGGGATGCTGGCGCACTACCCCGTCTCGCAGGTCGGTCACGGAATGGCGCTCAACATCACCGTGATCAGCTACGCGGGCGGGTTGTACTTCGGCCTTGTCGCCTGTCCGGAGGCGGTGCCGAGCGTGCAGCGGCTCGCGATCCACATGGAGGCGTCGATGCAGGAACTCGAAGCGACGTTTCGGGACGCCCCTCGCAAGCGACAGTCAGGGAAGACGCGCGGTGCGCGCAAGCCGTCGACCCGCGATCAGGCAACGAGGACCCGGCGCGCAGCTGGGGCGACGCGTCGGCCGCGCTGACGGGCGGGGCTGCAGCACCACGAACGCATATGACCGAGCCGTTGAGCAATGCAGGCCGGGCCGGGTCGGCGCCGCGCTGGATGCGACGCGCAGGCTGGGCGGCCTCGATCGCGTACGTTGGGTATCTCGTCCTCGGCAACCTGCTGCTGAACCTTCCGGTCGGCCGGCAACTGGCGAACCTGCAGCCCCACAAGTTCGTGGCCGGCTGGAGCACCGCCTGGACGCTGTATCCCGGCCACGCCCACGTCAACGCCCTGCGCATCGCCGGCCACATCCGTCACACGGTGTGGTCCGTCCAGGCGGACGCGGCGAGCGGCCGACTCGCCCTGCTGCCGCTGCTGGCGAAGGAACTGCGCATTCTCAACGCGAAGGCGAGCGGCGTGACGGGCGGCACAAGCCTGATCGACGTCGAGCGGCTGCCGCCCGAGCCCAGGCCGGGCGGCTGGACGGTGAGATTCGACCACGCGGTCGCCGAGGGTGTGCGCCACGCCTATTTCGAGGACCTCGTGCTGGTGGGCAACGGACAGGCCGAGATCCGCTTCGTGAAGGTCTTGCGCGGCGGCCCGATGGAAGTGTTGCCGTCCCGGGCGACGTTCACAGATGGCGTCGTATGGCGGGATGGCGCCGCGCTGGCGCGGGCCGCCACGATCGAGACCCGCTTCTCGGTGGACCGTCATGTGCGTGCGGAGGCGCCCGGGATCCTCAAGCTGGCCAAGATCGACCTCGAGGTCGAGATCGAGGCGACGCCGGCCGGCGTCTCGATCGAGACGCCGGCCGGCGAAAAGCCCGCAGTGCGAATCGTCGAGGGCCCCGGGGCGCTGGACGTACGCCTCCACTGGTTGCGCGGCTCGCTCGCACCCGGCGGCACGCTGCGGCTGACGGTCCTCATGCAGGACGATCTCGAGGGCCGGGTCGCGACCACGCTCGCGAACCTCGCCCTGGACGTCGCCGACGACGAGTTGCGGCTCACCGGCATGCTTGCGCCTTCGGGCAACGCCGCCGTACGGGCGGACGCCGACCTCCGCATCCGTGGCAGGGAGATTCCCGTGCCTGACATCGCATTACTGGTACCGCGCACCTCCGGCCATGTCACGGGGCAGTGGCGATTCGCGTCGCTCGCCTGGCTCGGGGCGTTCGTGCCGGGATCGCGACTCATGTCGTTCGACGGCGCCGGGAGTGTGATCGCCGACCTGAATCTCACGGACGGCCAGGTCGCGCCGGGCAGCGTCCTCAGGGTGCCGCACGTCGCCGCGACCGCCCACGCGCTCGGCAACCGTTTCGAGGGCGACGCGCGGGCGGAGATCCGCTTCCAGGCAACCGGGGCCGGAAAGCTGCGACCGCACCTCGACCTCGTCATGGAACGCTTCGAGATCGCCCCCGGGGACGCGCCGGGCCGGCCGTACGTGAATGGAAGCAACCTCGAGGTCCAGGCAGACGCGGAGGGCGAACTCGACGAGCTCAGCGACCGGTTCCACGCGCGACTCAGGTTCAACGACGCCGAGGTTTCCGACCTCCGCGTCTACAACCGCTACCTGCCGCGGACCCGCGTGCAGTTCGAGGGCGGCGCAGGCCGGCTGAGCGGCGATCTCTACTTCGACGCCGCAGGCGACGTCGGCCGCGGCACGGTCAAGGTGGTCGGCCGCGGCGTGCGTCTAGGCGTTGCCGGCCTGACGCTGCAGGGTGATCTCGCGATGGATACGAAACTGCGCCGCGCGGACCTGAAGCAGCGTGCTTTCACCGTGGATGGCAGCCGGATTTCGCTGAAGGGCGTCCGGGTCTCGGATGCCGAGGGCCTGATCGCCAGCGACTGGTGGGCCGACGCGGATCTCGACGACGCGCGCCTCGACTGGGACAAGCCCATGTCCCTCGACAGCCGGTTGCAGGCGCACATGAAGGACGTGAGCGTGCTGATCGGCCTCTACGGACGGCGCAAGGACTTCCCCGCATGGGTTGGCAAGGTGGTAGACGCCGGCGAGGCGACCGCGCAGGGAAGGATGCAGTGGAGGGGCGACACGCTGCTGCTCGCGCCCTTCGAGGTCAGCAACGAACGCTTCGACGTCGACGCCCGATTGCGGCTGCACCAGAAGAGGCTCGACGGCGACCTGTTCGCCCGCTGGGGCGTGTTGAGCCTGGGCGTCGGGCTCGAGGACGGGGAGAAGCAGTATCACCTCGTGGGCGCACGCAGGTGGTTCGACGGGCGGCCCGTCCCTGTTCTGCGATAAGGTGACCACAGATGAAGATCCTCTCCGAACACGCCTGCTACGGCGGCACGCAGCGCTTCCTCGCCCACGACTCGCGCGAGTGCGCGACCGAGATGCGCTTCGCGGTCTACGAACCGCCACAGGCCCGGCACGGGCGCGTACCGGTCCTCTACTACCTCGCGGGGCTGACCTGCACCGAGGAGACCTTCATGATCAAGGCGGGCGCCCAGCGGCTCGCCGCCGAACTCGGGCTCCTGCTCGTTGCACCCGACACCAGCCCGCGGCAACCGCGACTCCCGGGCGACGATGCGAGCTGGGACTTCGGTCTGGGCGCGGGCTTCTACGTGGACGCAACCGAGGCGCCGTGGTCGGCGAATTACCGGATGTATTCCTACGTAGCTCGCGAACTGCCGGAGCTCGTCGCCGCCGACTTCCCGGCGGACACCGCGCGCAGCGGCATCTTCGGTCACTCGATGGGCGGGCACGGCGCGCTCGTCTGCGCGCTGCGCAACCCCGCGCAGTACCTTTCACTGTCGGCCTTCGCACCGATCGCGGCGCCGATGCAGTGCCCGTGGGGCCGCAAGGCGTTCACCGGTTACCTCGGCGTCGACGAGTCCGGCTGGCTCGACTACGACGCGAGCGTGTTGGTCGCGCAAAGGCCGTTCCACTCGCCGATCCTCGTGGACCAGGGCACGGCCGACAAATTCCTCGCCGAGCAACTGAACCCCGAAGTATTCGCGGACGCCTGCCGGCGCTCGGGCCAGCCCTTTGAGCTACGCATGCACGCGGGCTACGACCACGGCTACTGGTTCATCCAGACCTTCATGGAGGATCACATGCGGTGGCATGCGCGGCAGCTCGGGCATTCAAGCGGGCCGTGATTCGGCACCTGGGTCGACCACGCTCGCGCCAACCGCGGGCTCGCCGCCGCCGGAGCGCGCACCCTCGAGACGCCTCGCCTGCGTCCCGCTCCTGTCAGCCTGCCGAGCACTGCAGCAGCACCGTCCGCTCGAGTCCCGCATAGCGGTGGCGCAGCGCCGCGCGGTAAGTGGGGTCGGCCATCATCGTGAGGAAATGCCGCCGCGACGGGTAGCGCACCACCAGCACCTCGTCCCAGTCGGTCTCGGGCTGCCCTGCGGCGCCGATGAACACCTGCTGCACGGGCCCCTGGAACACGACCTGGGCCTGGCTCACGGCCCCGACGGTTTCGGTGAAGGCGGTCTTGTACCGGCCGTAGGCCTCGCTACCCGTGCACGGCGCCTCGTCGCCGTCCTCGTACCGCGCCTGTGCCCGGAACTTGAGCAGGTTGACCATGGTGATGGGTCGGTCGTCCGGCACGTCTCGGAGCGCGCGCACCTGGTCGGCCGTGGGATCGATGCTGCGATCGACGAACATGGCATTCACTCCGGTTGAACCACCAACGTGCCTTCCCGCGACGTCATCTGCCTGAACAGCTCCGAGAGCCGCCGCGTCACCGCCCCCGGCCGACCGTCACCGATCACCCGGCCGTCGACCCGCGTCACGGCCGCAAGCTCGCCCATCGTCCCGGAGCAGAACATCTCGTCGGCCCGATAGGCCTCGGTGAGGGAGAGGTCGCGCTCCTCGCAGGGAATGCCATGACTCGCGCAGAGCTCGAGCACGGCGCCGCGGGTGATGCCCTCGGGACAGGCGACCAGCCGCGGCGTGAGCACGCGGCCCCCGTCCACGAGAAAGACGTGCGTCGCGTTGGTCTCGGCGATGAAGCCGCGCGTGTCGAGCATCAGCGCGTCGTCGGCGCCCGCCACGTTGGCCTCGATCTTGGCGAGAATCGACTGGATCAGGTTGTTGTGGTGGATCTTCGGGTCGAGGCAGTCGGGCGGGAAGCGGCGCACGCTGCTGGTGACGAGCGCGAGTCCGTCGCTGTCGTACACGGGCGGCTTGTGCTCGGCGAGCACGATCAGCGTCGGGCCCGACTGGTTGAGGCGCGGATCCATGCCGGAAGTCACCTTCACGCCGCGCGTGAGGGTGAGGCGGATGTGCACACCGTCGGTCATGTGGTTCGCCTCGAGCGTCCGCCGGATCTCGGTGACGATCTGCTCGCGCGACGGGATGTCCGTGAACGCGAGCGCCTTCGCAGATCCCACCAGCCGGTCGAGGTGCTGCTCGAGTCGGAAGATACGCCCCGCATAGAGCCGCAGGCCTTCCCACAC
>Ga0316613_10001395_pt1 | contig 16541 bp, 15 predicted proteins | sample OWC_soil_day10_C_2_FD_207647 | JGI IMG/M metagenome (GOLD analysis project Ga0316613, IMG submission 207647) | Wetland soil microbial communities from Old Woman Creek delta, Ohio, United States - OWC_soil_day10_CT_b | ecosystem: Environmental > Terrestrial > Soil > Wetlands | place: USA: Ohio...
ATGGGGCGACACCCCCACCCCACCGAGTGCCGCAAAAGACATTGAGCTCATACGCCTAGCCTTGCACGAACTCGGGGGTACAGAGTCTCCGGCTGGATCACGTGCGCGAACGCTCGACAGCCTCTACACGCGCTGCTGCTCGGTTTCAGAAGAATTAAGGCCCTTGCTGACAACAGCGCCGCTCCCCCTACCGCGCAGACTCAGACCCACAATTCGGGCCATGCAGGACACACTAAGTGATCTTGCCGACAAGCTGATCGATCTGAGCAAGGTTGCCGACACACACGAGGAGAACAAAGCCCACCACACCCGCTACGCTGTCGAGCTTGTACTCTGGCGGGTTTTGGACACTCTGTCCCGCCACCTGTTTATCGGAAGCCTTACCGCCTCGCCACCCATTCCTGGAATATGGCGACGACTACATGAAACCTATACCAACGCCCGCCTGAGGAGCTGCACAAATCACACTCCGGAAGGGACAACCCGCTCGTTGCAGGATGTCTATTACGCCGCAGTGTTGCTTGGATGCGCGCAACCAGCTTCTTTCACGGGAGCCGAAATAGACTTTCTCGAGGCCTATACCGAACGTTTCTCCAGTCAAATTGACTCAAACCGGAACCCTCCCGGATCGAATCCGCTGATGTTCTGGATCGATCCTGCACGCGACACCGTCGCAACGCCATGCACCAGAAAACCGCCGCCCCCGGAAACCCCCGTCCGTTTCTTTTCCTGCAGCCGTCTTGCCGCATTGCTTGCCGAACAGTTGGCATCACTGAATGAAGGCGTTTCTCCAGAAGACCTCAACCTCCCAGCTTTTGCCGCCACGCCCGCGGGAAAGGGCGTTTTGAAACGACTCATCGGATTCTGGGGCTCCCCTGGGAAACGCCGTTTTCCTCGACGACGGCAGAATTATCGTGGAGAGCTGTGCATCGGCTTCGACAATCTCTGCCGTCTCTACCGCACCCCATCGCAACCCGTCGACACCTCAGACTGGATCATCACCAACGAAAGCCCCGACGGCTACTCGGTAATGCATGCAGCAGGAAAAATCCGCGCAATCACCGTAGGCGATGTCGTGTCTCTAAAAACGGAGACGGGGGACACCTGGCAGGCCTGCATCATCCGCTGGGCCATTTCGGAGAACCAGGAACATATCGAGCTTGGACTGCAGGTACTATCGGCCCAGGCCTTCACCGCGGACATTGCCTTTCTGCGCGGTGACGACAGAAGAACCGGCCAACCAGCCCTTGTTTTGCCTGCAACCCCTGCACTTCGCCCGGAAGAATCCCTGGTCGTCCCATCAGGACTGCTCTCCAGTCACTTCAAGAACATCGTGCTGATAGAGGAGAAGAACAACATTGAGGTACGAGAGATCAACATTGGCCAATGTGACGAACAAAACGGCAGGGTAGAGATATTCGAGATAGCAACACAAGCAGGCGAAGAACGATGACGGTCAACAACCCGCCTTTTCACTGCGAAACTCAGGAAGCGTCGCAGCCACCAACGCTCCAACCAGCAGTACAGCCCATGACAAATAGAGCCACAGCAAGAAAATGGGAAGCGTTGCGAACGCTCCATACACCAGCGTGATTGAAGGAAAACACGACAGGTAGAACTCGAACCCTCTTTGCATCATCAAAAAGCAGAACGAAGCAAAAAAGCCAGCGCTCAGGGCATCAAGAACCCTGACTTGCGTGTTGGGAACGGCGTAATAAAGGCCCGCAAAAAACACCGCAGCAACAACCACCCCCGTCGCCTTGGATAGCAAACTGTGCAGCCATTCCTGCTGGACAATAAGTCCGGAGGAAAGAGTCACTCCATATGAAATAGCCGCAACAATGTACGCGACCACCACCGGCCATAACAGAATCAACGCCGAATAGAGCGTCACGCGCCGCCACCACACGCGTTTGTTTGCCGCATTCCACACGTGATTAAAGGCGCGCTCAACCGTCTGGAGCAAAAGGAAGACCGTCGCCACCAAGACTAACAGGCCAACAACGGTGACATTGAGAGCCTTCTGGGAAAACTCGAAAAGATACGAGACGATCAAATCGGCGCTGCGCTCGGGCAGCATGTTGCGCATGACGTGATCCAACTGGTCAACCATGACCATGAACGAGGGCATGGCAGACATGGCCCCCAACACAACGGCAACCAGCGGAACAATCGAGATAAGCGTAGCAAAAGCCAGGCTCGCGCTGACCTGGTCAAAATCCTCTTCGACAAACCGCCGGAATATCCTGACCGTAAAACGAGCAAGCAGAGCAAGCCGGAGTTTCATCGAATACTGTGGCGGAGTAGTTGGGTATCCGGCAAGGGGCAATGTTTCAATGCCGTTGCCGCTGTGTCGCGGCAACCAGCATCAAAAACACGGCGCGAGCTTCAAGCCAGCTCGGCAAGGATAGTGCTGGACGCATATACGCGTTCGCCGATAACGACTTTGATCTGTGCGTCAAGCGGCAAGTACAAATCAACCCTAGAGCCGAAGCGAATGAATCCATAGCGCTGCCCCGCCGCCAAACGCGCACCTGCATCGACGTAATTCAGTATCCGCCGAGCCACAAGGCCTGCAATCTGGACACACGTAACGTCCTGACCATCATTCGTCTTGAGATGCAACGCGCAGCGCTCGTTCTCAACGGAAGCTTTATCCAGCGATGCATTCAAAAAGCTTCCCGGGTTATACCATTTCTGCTGAACCGTACATGCCAGTGGAGAACGGTTTGAATGCACGTTGAAGACATTCATGAACACGCTCACCTTCAACGCGCGACGACTCAGATAAGGGTCATCAACCTCTTCAACGACGACAATCCGCCCGTCAGCCGGAGCCACGACGCTTTTTTGCCCGCCCGCCACCACCCGACCTGGATCGCGAAAGAACTGAAGGCAAAATACAAAAACCAGCCAGAAAGGCAGAGACCAGAAGCCGGCGGCGGAAGCCACCAAGGCAATAACCAGCGAAGCCGCGATAAACGGCCAGCCTTCCTTGGCAAGAAATGGATGGGGATAATTCATCAAGGGCGACAGGGAATTGTAAGCGATGGGATGACAACCAGCGAGAGGCAGAGCCAGACCGCTTCAGCTCCGCACTCCCGATTACTGGTTTATGTCAGTTCTTGGTTTGGTCAACCAACTTGTTCTTCTTGATCCACGGCATCATGTCGCGAAGCTTGGCACCCACCGTCTCGATCGGATGCGCCGCCGTCAAACGGCGACGGGCCGTCATTGACGGATAGTTGGTCCGCCCTTCCTCGATGAACATCTTGGCGTATTCACCATTCTGGATTCGCTTGAGCGCCTGGCGCATGGCATAACGCGACTCCTCGTTGATGACCTCCGGCCCGCTCACATACTCGCCATACTCGGCATTGTTCGAGATGGAGTAATTCATGTTGGCGATGCCGCCTTCGTACATCAGATCGACAATCAGCTTCAACTCGTGCAGGCATTCAAAATAGGCCATCTCAGGAGCGTAACCTGCTTCCACCAATGTTTCGAAGCCGGTCTTGACCAACTCCACAGCGCCACCACAAAGCACGCATTGCTCACCAAAGAGATCGGTCTCCGTCTCTTCGCGGAAAGTGGTTTCGATCACTCCGCCCTTGGTTCCACCGTTTGCCGCAGCATAAGACAAAGCGATGTCGCGAGCCTTCTTGGACACGTCCTGATGAACCGCGATCAGCGAAGGAACGCCACCCCCCTTCAGATACTCGGAGCGAACCGTGTGTCCCGGACCTTTCGGCGCCACCATGATGACATCGAGATCCGCGCGCGGAATCACCTGATTGTAATGAACATTGAATCCGTGCGCGAAGGCAAGAGCCGCGCCTTTCTTGATATTCGGCTCGACATCGTTGTAATACACAGCCGGGATATTTTCGTCGGGCAGCAACATCATAACTACGTCAGCCCCCTTGACCGCCTTGGCCACTTCTTCAACCTTGAGGCCCGCCTTCTCGACCTTGCTCCACGAAGCACCGCCCTTACGCAGGCCAACCGTCACCTTGACGCCCGAATCGCTGAGATTCTGAGCATGCGCATGCCCCTGGGAACCGTAACCGATGATGGCAACCTTCTTGCCCTTGATCAGCGAGAGGTCTGCATCCTTGTCGTAATAAACCTTCATATCAATCCTTTCTAAGAAAAAACTGGAAAATCAGACTTTCAGAACCCGGTCGCCACGCCCGATACCGCTAACGCCCGTGCGCACCGTCTCGAGGATCAGATCCTTGTCGATAGCCTGGATAAAGGAATCGAGCTTGGAACCGCTCCCGGTCAATTCAATGACGTAAGTCGCCTCGGTCACATCAATGATGCGCCCCCGGTAGATATCTGCCATGCGCTTCATCTCTTCGCGGTCCTTGCCCGACGCCCGAACCTTGATCAGCATCAACTCGCGCTCGATGTGCGCCGCCTCGGAAAGATCCACGACCTTGATGACGTCGATCAACTTGTTGAGTTGCTTGGTAATCTGCTCGATGATCTCATCGCTGCCGGAGGTCACGATAGTCAGCCTGGAAAGGGACATATCCTCGGTCGGAGCTACCGTCAGCGTCTCGATATTATACCCACGCGCCGAAAAAAGCCCGGCCACCCGAGAAAGCGCCCCTGCCTCGTTTTCCAACAGGATCGAAATAATGTGTCGCATGTTGTCTTCCCCTTACAGATTCTCGTCAGCCAGGACCATCTCCGACAGTCCCTTGCCGGCAGCGACCATCGGGAAGACGTTGGCCTCCCGGGCAGTTCGTATATCAAGAAACACCAGGTCGTCCTTGTGGTCGACAAAGGCCTTTTTCAGCGCCGGCTCGACGTCCTCGGGGCGCTCCACCCGTATGCCGACATGCCCGTAGGCCTCGGCGAGCTTGACGAAATCGGGAATGGAGTCCATGTAAGTCTGCGAGTATCGCCGGCTGTAGAACATTTCCTGCCACTGGCGAACCATGCCCAGATAACGATTGTTGAGGTTGATGATCTTGATCGGCAGACCGAACTGCTTGGCCGTCGACAGTTCCTGAATACACATCTGGATAGACCCGTCCCCGGTCACGCACGCGACCTGGCGGTCGGGATTGGCAAAAGCAGCACCGATGGCGTAAGGCAAGCCCACCCCCATGGTTCCCAACCCCCCCGAATTCAACCAACGGCGCGGTTTGTCGAACTTGTAGTACTGCGCCGCCCACATCTGGTGCTGACCGACGTCGGACGTAATGATGGCATCGCCCTGAGTGACTTCCCACAACTTCTCAATGACGTACTGAGGCATGATCGCGTCCGCCATCGAGTACTTCATGCATTGCCGGGTGCGCCAGGTTTCGATCTCTGCCCACCAGTCGGAAACGTCTTTTCTTCCCTGCTCCGATTCGAGCAGGCGAATCATCTCTTCCAGAACGTCCGGCACGTTGCCTACGATCGGGACGTCGACACGCACGCGCTTCGAGATTGATGAAGGATCGATATCGACGTGAATTATCTTGCGCGGAACAGAAGAAAAATCTTCGGGATTGCCAATCACACGGTCGTCGAAACGTGTTCCGATAGCCAGCAAAACATCACAGTTCTGCATCGCCAGATTCGCCTCAAGCGTTCCATGCATTCCTGGCATTCCAAGGAACTGCCTGTCCGTTCCCGGATACCCACCGAGCCCCATCAAGGTGTTGGTGATAGGAAACCCGAGCAGATGCGTCAAACGAGTCAACTGTTCGCTGGCGTTCGACAGGATGACTCCACCGCCGGTATAGATCATGGGCCGTTTCGCCCCCAGAAGGAGTTGAATCGCCTTCTTGATTTGCCCGGAATGCCCCTTGATGACTGGGTTGTACGAGCGCAGCTTGATTTCCCGGGGATACTCGAACTTGCACTTGGCCGCCGTTACGTCCTTAGGCACATCCACGACAACCGGCCCCGGACGACCCGTATTGGCGATATAAAACGCCTTCTTGATCGTCTGCGCGAGGTCGCGCACATCCTTGACCAGAAAGTTGTGCTTCACACACGGGCGAGTAATACCCACGGTGTCGCATTCCTGGAAGGCATCCTGGCCAATATACGTCGTTGGCACCTGCCCCGAGATAACGACCATCGGGATCGAATCCATATTTGCCGTAGCAATGCCAGTTACCGCGTTGGTTGCGCCCGGTCCAGAAGTCACCATCGCCACGCCGACGCGCTGCGTCGACCGGGAATAAGCATCTGCCGCATGTACAGCAGCCTGTTCGTGACGAACGAGAATATGCTTTACCTTGTCCTGTTTGAACAGCTCGTCATAAATGTGCAGGACCGAACCGCCCGGATAGCCAAATACATAATCGACCTTTTCTTCCTGCAGGCACCTGATTACAATTTCCGCACCGGTCATTAGGGTCATGATTCTCGCCTTACAAAGAAAAACGCTGGGAAAAACCGGCAACGTTAAAGCCTGGCCCCCATTTGGTCAAGACTGACGTTTTCTCACATCGGTATTCCAGGAGTATCATTCAGCTCCCAATTTCCTCAAGGATCCCGATTCTGGCCAGTCAACGCGAACTGTCGGACTTTCTCGCCGCGACCGAACGACGCGCCTTCAAGCAAGCAATGTTCGCCGTTCGCAATGAAGAGACCGCACTCGACATCGTGCAGGATTCGATGATGAAGCTCGCCGAAAAATATGGCGACCATCCCGTCGAAGAATTGCCTATGCTGTTTCAGCGCATAATCCAGAACACGATTCGCGACTACTACCGGCGGAGTAAAGTGCGTTCCCTATGGACTACACTGCTTTCGGCATTCACCTCGGGAGAAGATGAAGACTACGATCCGCTGGAAACTCTGGAAGTCGACTCCGAGTCGTATACGGCAAACACGCCCGAAAAGCAGCTCCAGCAATCACAAGTACTTGATATAATTGAAAAAGAAATAAAACTTCTGCCTGCACGTCAACGCGAAGCCTTCCTCATGCGTTACTGGGAAGACATGGACGTTGCAGAGACGGCCTCGGCAATGGGCTGCTCGGAAGGCAGTGTCAAGACACACTGTTCGCGCGCGACGAATACACTGGCAACAGCACTGAAGGCAAAGGGAATCACACTATGAACGAGCAACATTTCGCCTACAAGGTCAGGCAGCACTTGAACCGCGGGTTGCACGACATAAACCCGGAAACGCTGGACCGGCTCGCCGCTGCACGGGAAATGGCCCTATCCCGGCATTCGCAGGCCATCGCACACCCCGTGCTGGCCACTGCCGGAAGCATCTTCTCGTTCCGATTTGAAAATCTGCGCATCAGCCAGTTGCTCGCGGCGTTTGCTCTTCTCGTATGCACCCTGTATTCAGCCTTCTGGGTTGCCGATCAGCGCGTCCAGGAACTGGGAAATATCGACTCGGCGATCCTGTCCGACGAACTGCCGCTTGGTGCATTCACCGACAAAGGCTTCGCCGCATGGCTAAACAGTTCGTCGTCGGAATAATACTGAGTGTTTTCCTGGTAGCCTCAGGCTGGTCCGAAACGACCAGCCCGTCTGTCATTGCGACACCTCCTCAGCCTACCTGGAGTGAACTGACCGTTCCACAGAAGGTTGTGCTGGCGCCGCTGAGCGACGAATGGGATTCTCTTGAACCCTATCGTCAAAAAAAATGGCTTGGCATCGCAGCCCGTTTTTCCTCGTTAAGTCCCGAAGAACAGCGCCGCGTTCAAGGCCAGATGCAGGAATGGGGAAAGCTGACCTCGGAACAACGCCAGATTGCTCGTGAAAACTACAAAGCCACAAGCCAACTCTCTGCCGATAAAAAACAGGAATTGAAACAGAAGTGGGAAGCGTATTCGAGCCTCCCCGAGGAAGAGAAGGAAAGACTGAAGAAACAGGCATCAAGTCGGCCGAGCAAGTCCCTGCTGCCCAGCGTATCGACCAATACCAAGGCTTCGGGAGCGATCCTGCTGCCCCCGCCGCCCGAATCCAACCGGGCATCCCCGCTGCCCAAGATGCCGCCACCCCAAGCGAAACGGCACTAGCAATGGCACAGATCGCGAGCCGCCCCGGAATACTCCGCCGGCTGGCGAGCATGTGTTACGACTTCCTTCTCCTGATCGGCGTACTTGTAGTTTTATTGCTGTTGCCGCACGCACTGATCGGTCACTTTCTTCATCGAATGGCAAGCCCGGTAATTCTCTGGGCACACCTTTTTCTCGTGCTGGCGGCCTATTTTGTCGGATTCTGGTCGTTCAGGGGACAAACGCTGGCGATGCGCACCTGGCGCGTCCGTCTGACCACGCGCACAGGCCGCGCCCCCGGCCCGGCGCAAGCACTGCTGCGCTTTCTCCTGTGCTGGCCGAGCATTCTATTGTGCGGCCTGGGAATTGTCTGGGCCGTGTTCGACCCGGAACGACAGTTCCTTCACGACCGGATTGTGGGCACGCGCGTCGTGTTCGATAGTGACAAGGCAGGAATCAACGCCGTTCAAACCACCAGATCAACCCGACCGCCGCCAGCATGAACAGCGCCGATGGCGCTATCGCGCTGAGGAAGGGCGACCAGCTATTGATCGCACCCAGGTTGGAAAAAAGCCCGTTGAGCATGTGGAACAACACCCCGATCATCACGCCGGAGAAAATCTTCAGACTGACGCCGCTGACCCGGTTGTGCGTATAGCCGAAAGGCAGGGCCAGAGCCACCATCACCAATGCCGCCAGCGGATAAATGATCTTTTTCCACATCGCGATTTCATAGCGCTGCGTCTTCTGCTTGTTCTCCGAAAGGTGGCGCGTATACGCAGACAGATGCAACAGCGACATGCGCTCCGGAGACACCATCAGCACGGAAAGAATGTCCGGGTTAAGCGCCGAGCGCCATTCCATGTCAGGAATGCTGATCCGCTCGGCATGATCGTCTTCGATATTGGTGCGCACAACACCTGACAACCGCCAACTTGCCGGCGGAACATACACACCGTCTTCCGCTTCCGTCACTGAGCGCAATCTGGCTTTCTGGTCAAATTCGTAGACGCGTATTCCCTTGAGACGGGTATCCGGCAAGACTGTCTTGACGTTGATGAAGCTGCGATCATCCTTGACCCACAGGCCGCTGCGCAGATCCTGCCCCACCGCCTTGCCTTTTTCCTGCAATCGCATTTGCTGCGCAGCACGCTCGGCAGGAGGGGTCACCGCTTCGCCAATCACGAAGGTTACCAAGCCGAAGACAGCCGCGACCATCATCAGACTGGACAACAGAGAGCGCGTCGACATGCCCGATGCGCGCAACACGGTGATTTCGGAATGCCGCGCCAACGTCGACAGCGCGTAGAGCGTCCCGATCAGCACAGCTACCGGCATCAACTCGTAAATCCGACCGGGCATGCGCAGGAGCACGAAACCAACCGCATGATGCAACTGATAGCCACCGCGACCGACGCTTTTCACCTCGTTGATCATGTCGAAGAAGCCGAACAGCGCGAGAAACGCCACCAATACCAGCACGATGGCGCCTGCAACCTCACGCGCCAGGTAACGACGATAGATTTTCATCGGAAGAACCGCGCGAAAGAAAGCACCGCGATACGGCGGAAGAAAAGCAACGGCAACAGGCAGATCATGAAAAGATGAATACCCAACAAGCCGGAAAGGAAGGAAATCTTGGAACTTGCCACCCATGCCTGACCAACGGTCATCAGGTTGTTGTACACAAGATAGGTAAACAAGGCCAGCAACATGTTGGCCGAACGCCCCGCCCGCGGATTAACGAACGATAGCGGAATCGCCAGCAGCGCCAGGATGACGGCGGAAATCGGCAGACCAACACGCCACAGCAGTTCGGCCCGGTAAGTGGGCAGGTCCTTGGCGATCAATTCCAGCGTCGGCGTATTCTTTGGCGTCTTCTCGATGCCTCGGGCCTCGCGGGTTTCCACGCGCACCGCGTAGCGCGCGTACTCCATGATCCTGAACTCCGTGGCACCCGGCTGCATTTCGTAACGCCGACCGTTCTCCAGAACGATGAAGCGGTCTCCGTTTTCAGCGAATTCCTGATGGCCGGTCGCAGCCATTGTCACACCAAGGCGCTGGTTCTGTACCGAGCTGACGAACACGTTCTTCACGTGGCTTTCGTCTTCCGCCACGTTCTCCACGAAGATGACTCTCTCTCCGGACGAAGATTCCTGAAAAGCGCCCGGTGTCGCCTGCCCAGCATCACGGTGCCGCTCCAGATTGCCGCGATATTCGGCGCTTTGCGACAAGGCCCATGGAGAGACAAAAAACGACAACGCCGCGATCGCCACCACCAGTGGAGCGATGAAAACCAGCACGGGACGAATCCATGCAGTCAGCGAGACGCCGCAGGAGAACCAGACCACCATCTCGGAGTCCCGATAGCTGCGCGACAGCGCCAGCAGGATGGCAATGAACAACGACAGCGAAAGCAGCGTCGGGATATAGTTCATTGCCGAAAAACCGAGCAATGCAACCACGGCTTCCGGCGCAATGGAGCCTTCCGCGGCTTCTCCCAAAAGGCGAATCAACTGGGTCGTCAGCAGAATGGCAAAGAGTGCGATGAACACACCGGCCGCCGACTGGGTAAACTCACGCCTGATGGCGCGCTGAAAGATCATTTTTTGACTTGGAAGAAATACTGCAGTGATAATCGGCTTCTGCAACCCCATGTAGGAGAAGCCGTTGGAATTTAGCATAAAAAGCAAGGCACAGGCGAAGCAGCGAAGCGGCTGCATCGTCATCGGCGTGTTCGAACAGCGCAAATTGCCGGTCTGCATCGACCAGTTCGACAAAGAAACCCGCCACGCCCTCTCGGAGATTCTTGCCCGTGGCGACATGGACGGCAAGTCCGGAACATCGCTTCTCCTGCACAACGTTCCTGCGCTTCCGGGAGAACGCCTGCTGCTGATCGGTCTCGGCAAGGAAAAGGATTTCCGCGACAAGGAATATGGAACGGCTATCCGTACGGCGGCAAAAGCACTGAACAACACGGGCGCAACAGACGCCACGCTGTATCTGGCGCAGCTCCCCGTCAAGAAAAGAAGCGCCGCCTGGCGCATCCGCCAGGCTGTCCTGGCGGTGAGCGACACACTGTATCGCTTCGACCAGTTCAAGAGCAAAAAGGATGACGCCAGACCACTCACCCGGCTGGTCCTCGCCCTTGACGACAAAACGCGGGAGGCACAAGCGCTCCAGGCTCTGGAACAAGGCAAAGCTATCGCCGAAGGCGTGGCCTTGGCCAGAACGCTGGGCAACCTCCCCGGCAATGTCTGCACCCCCGCCTACTTGGGAGAAGCAGCGCAAAAACTCGCGCAGGAGCATTCGCTGGACTGCCAGATTCTCGAACGATCCGAAATGGAAGCGCTCGGAATGAATTCGCTGCTGTCAGTCGCCAAAGGCTCGCACCAAGCGCCCAGACTCATCGTTGTTCATTACCGTGGCGGAAAGCCTGGCGACAAGCCCACCGTGTTGATCGGCAAGGGCGTCACCTTCGACAGTGGGGGCATTTCCCTGAAACCCGGCGAAGGCATGGACGAAATGAAGTTCGACATGTGCGGCGCCGCGAGCGTGCTTGGAACCCTGAAAGCGGCTGCGACGATGCAGCTCCCGATCAACCTGACCGTGATCATCCCGGCTGTCGAAAACATGCCCGGAGGAGCCGCCAGCAAACCAGGCGACATCGTCACCTCGCTTTCCGGGCAAACCATCGAAATTCTCAACACCGACGCCGAAGGGCGCCTCATCCTGTGCGACGCACTGACCTACGCCGAACGCTTCAATCCGCAGGCCGTCGTCGATGTCGCCACGCTGACAGGCGCCTGCGTCATTGCGCTCGGCCACGTCACCACGGGCCTGTTCGCCAACGACGATGAACTCGCGGAAGAGCTGCTGGATGCCGGAACCGCCGCATTCGATCGCGCCTGGCAATTGCCGTTGTGGGACGACTATCAGGAGCAGCTCAAAAGTAATTTCGCCGACATGGCCAACATTGGCGGACGCCCTGCCGGAAGCATCACCGCTGCCTGCTTCCTGTCGCGTTTTGCCAAGAAATTCCCCTGGGCTCACCTCGATATCGCGGGAACTGCCTGGAAATCGGGCGCGGAAAAGGGCGCTTCCGGGCGCCCGGTCCCGTTATTGACGCATTTTCTGCTTGAGCGTGCAGGGAAACTGCATTGACCCAGATATTCTTCTACCACAACGCTGCCGACCGGATCGAAGCCACCGTGGTACTGCTCGGAAAGGCCTTCCGGCAAGGCAAACCCGTGCTTGTCTTTGCCCCCGAGCAGGAAGTCGCCCGTGCGCTCGACCGTTATCTGTGGACGAGTCCGCCGACCGGTTTCGTCCCGCATGTATTCAGCGCATCCCCTCTGGCGAACGAAACCCCCATCGTCATCACCGACGACCCCACGACGGCAACGCAGAACGAACGCCTGTTCAATCTCGGCGCGGAAGTCCCGCCCGGCTTCTCCCGATTCAGCAGCATCATCGAAGTCGTCGGGCGAAGCGATGAAGAGCGCCAGGCCGCGCGTGCGCGAGTCAAGTTCTACAAGGATCGTGGATACGCGATCCAGTATTTTGATCTAGCGGAGAAGTCTTCATGAGCTTGCAGGGCGAAGCAAACGGAACCACTGGAGCTCCCGGCCGCCGACGGCGCAGTTTCCTGGCCACCAAACAGGATGACCGGATCGAGCAAGATACCGTCCCGGTCAAATCGGAGGATGAAGACATCCCCGTCCTGACCGAAGTCGTCGATCCGGAAGAACCGCCTAGCGCTCAACTCCAGAACGAAGACGCGACTCATGAAGAAGACTTTCAGGAGTTGGACGCATCCCTCCCGTTCGACACACAGCTTGAAGAACTCGCGGCACAGATGGCGCAGGCCATCGGCAGACAGATGGCCTACGAGTTGCCAACACTGGTGGAAGCCACGTTGCTCAGCGCCAGCGAGGAACTGCGCCAAGGCATCACCTCGACGATGGAGGCCGCCTTGCGCGACTTCATCGCCCGCCGCAAACAGTTGAAGCTGCCGCTGGACGAACCCGGCACCGGGTGGAACGACCTCGACTGAACGTACCGAGGCGGATTGCCAGGGAAACGGGCGCAGGCCCCGATCCGGTATAATTGCCTGTTTTTTCCACCTTCTTTCTGCCACCTCCACTCCGCACCCGATCCTATGGAACTCGCCAAGAGCTTTGAGCCGGCCGACATCGAACGTCGCTGGTACCCCGACTGGGAGGCCAAGGGCTATTTCGACGCCGGCCTCGACGCCAATAAAACCGACGCATTCTGCATCCTGCTCCCGCCGCCCAATGTCACCGGCACGTTGCACATGGGACATGGTTTCAACCAGGCAATCATGGACGCGCTGACGCGCTACCACCGCATGCGCGGCGACAACACGCTGTGGCAACCGGGCACCGATCACGCCGGCATCGCCACGCAGATCGTCGTCGAACGCCAGTTGGACGCTCAAGGCATTTCGCGCCACGACCTCGGCCGAGAGAAGTTCCTCGAAAAGGTCTGGGAGTGGAAGGAGTATTCGGGCAATACCATCACCCGCCAGATGCGCCGCCTCGGCACCTCGCCGGACTGGACGCGCGAGCGCTTCACGATGGATGCCGGCCTCTCCAAGATCGTCACCGAAACCTTCGTCCGGCTGTACAACGAGGGGCTGATCTACCGCGGCAAACGCCTGGTCAACTGGGACCCGGTGCTGCACACCGCCGTCTCCGACCTGGAAGTCGTGAGTGAGGAAGAAGACGGCTTCATGTGGCACATCCGCTACCCGCTGGCGGATGGCTCGGGCTCGCTGACAGTAGCGACGACCCGCCCGGAAACCATGCTCGGCGACACCGCCGTGATGGTGCACCCCGAGGACGAACGCTACAAGCACCTGATCGGCAAAACGGTGAAGCTGCCGCTGACCGACCGCGAAATCCCGATCATCGCCGACGCCTACGTCGACCTCGAATTCGGCACCGGTTGCGTCAAGGTCACGCCGGCGCACGACTTCAACGACTATGCCGTCGGCCAGCGGCACAACTTGCCTCAGATTAATGTGCTAACTCTTGAAGGGAAAGTTCGCCAGCAAGCGGAACACTATATTTCCTCGGCAAGTACCCTATATAGTGGTGGCGGCCTCTCTATTGAATCTGCTGTAAATCATCCACGAACTGGCCATTACTTGCCGGGAGATGCGATCTTCCTTCCGGAAAAATACGTTGGCATGGACCGCTTCGACGCACGCAAGGCGGTTGTCGCCGACCTTGAAGCGGCAGGCGTGCTCGTGCAGATCGACAAGCACAAGCTGAAAGTGCCGCGCGGCGACCGCACCGGCGTCGTCATCGAGCCGATGCTCACCGACCAGTGGTTCGTCGCCATGAGCAAGCCGGGCGCCGATGGCACCAGCATCGTCGGCAAGGCGCTCGAATGCGTGGCCTCGGGCGAGATCAAGTTCGTGCCCGAAAACTGGGTCAATACCTACAACCAGTGGCTGAACAACATCCAGGACTGGTGCATCTCGCGGCAACTCTGGTGGGGCCACCAGATTCCGGCCTGGTACGACGAACACGGCAACGTCTATGTCGCCCACAACGAAGAAGAAGCCAAGGCGCAAGCGGCAGCCAAGGGCATCGCCGGCGCGCTGACGCGCGACGCCGACGTGCTCGACACCTGGTATTCCTCCGCCCTGTGGCCGTTCTCCACGCTCGACTGGACGCCCGAGTGGCCCGAGAAGTCGAATCAGGCGCTCGATCTCTACCTGCCCTCGACCGTGCTCGTCACCGGCTTCGACATCATCTTCTTCTGGGTGGCGCGCATGGTCATGATGACCAAGCACATCACCGGCAAGATTCCGTTCAAGCACGTGTATGTGCACGGCCTGATCCGCGACGCGGAAGGCCAGAAGATGAGCAAGTCCAAGGGCAACGTGCTCGACCCGATCGACCTGATCGACGGCATCGGCCTTGAAGACCTGGTCAAGAAGCGCACCACCGGCCTGATGAACCCGAAGCAGGCGCAGCAGATCGAAAAGCGCACGCGCAAGGAATTCCCGGAAGGCATCCAGGCCTTCGGTACCGACGCTCTGCGTTTCACCTTCCTGTCGCTGGCCAGCCCCGGCCGCGACATCAAGTTCGACCTGCATCGCTGCGAGGGCTACCGCAATTTCTGCAACAAGCTGTGGAACGCCACGCGCTTCGTGCTCATGAATACCGAAGGCCAGGATTGCGGCTTCGATCCGGCAACCCCGGACGCCTGCCCCGACGGCTTGCGTTTCTCGTTTGCCGACCGCTGGATCGTCAGCAAACTGCAGCGCACCGAAGCCGAAATCGCGCAGCACTTCGCCGACTACCGCTTCGACCTGCTCGCGCGCGCCATCTACGAATTCATCTGGGACGAGTTCTGCGACTGGTACCTCGAACTCGCCAAGGTGCAGATCCAGACCGGATCGGCGGAAGCGGCTCGCGCCACGCGGCGGACCTTGCTCCTCGTACTCGAAACCGTGCTGCGCATGGCACACCCGCTGGTTCCCTTCATCACCGAGGAGCTGTGGCAGGCTGTCGCCCCGCTGGCGTACCGGAAGACGCATGAATCGATCATGCTCTCCGCGTACCCGAAGGCCGACCCGCTGAAATTCAACGAAGCCAGCGAAAACAAGGCGCAGCAACTCAAGGATCTGGCTTACGCCTGCCGTAACCTGCGCGGAGAAATGAATCTCTCGCCGGCGCAGAAGGTGCCGCTGATCGCCTGCGGCAATGCGGAAATGCTTGGCAAGTTTGCCCCCTACCTCAAGGCTCTGGCCAAGCTTTCCGACGTGCAGATCGTGGAAAGCATGCCGGATGACGCCAACGCGCCCATCGCCGTGGTTGGCGATACCCGCCTGATGCTCAAGATCGAGATCGACATCGCCGCCGAAACCGAACGGCTGACGAAGGAAATCGCCCGTCTCGAAGGAGAAATCGTCAAGGCAACCGCGAAGCTCGGCAACGAGAGCTTTGTCGCCCGCGCCCCGGCACAGGTCGTCGAACAGGAGAAAAAGCGCCTCGCCGACTTCTCCGCCACGGTCGAGAAACTCAAGCCGCAGCTTGAACGACTGAAACGCGGCTAAGCCAACCGCCCGCGGCAAGCAACAGGAACAGCCGGGAGGTCGCCACAGTGCGATGCTCCCGGCTTTCTTATTCCGGGGCGGCCGGTGGCCGACGACAACGCGCGGGTTTCATCAACCGCGCCGACAGTCGTGAATCAACGGCCAGGAAAACATCGTCTATCCTCAAATCATTCCTCCATGATTCGAGGTTGCCATGCCGTTCGACCCCTACCACCTCGGCCGCTTCATCGAAGCGCAGGAGCACACCTACGCCGCTGCACTGCGCGAACTGCAGGCGGGTCAGAAACACACGCACTGGATGTGGTTCATCTTCCCGCAAATCGCCGGTCTGGGCTTCAGCCCGACGGCAAAATACTACGCCCTCAAGAATGCCGACGAAGCGCGCGCCTATCTGGCGCACCCGCTGCTCGGCGCACGCCTGTGCGCATGCACGGGAGCCGTCAACACACTCGATGGACGCTCGCTGAGCCAGAT
>Ga0316613_10001396_pt1 | contig 16539 bp, 11 predicted proteins | sample OWC_soil_day10_C_2_FD_207647 | JGI IMG/M metagenome (GOLD analysis project Ga0316613, IMG submission 207647) | Wetland soil microbial communities from Old Woman Creek delta, Ohio, United States - OWC_soil_day10_CT_b | ecosystem: Environmental > Terrestrial > Soil > Wetlands | place: USA: Ohio...
GCCGAGAACAAAGAAAAAGCAGACAACGATCTTGCCCTTGCAAAAGCGATCAGGAATTCGTCCTCCAAGGTCGTGCTCGGCTATTTCTTCCACATGTCTCAAGCCGAGCTTGATTACCGGATCGACCAGAAACAAGTTGACAATCAGATCGAGCGCATCAGCACTTCAAAATACCCTTTCGTCATTTCTGACGGCCCCCAAATGATGTCTTTACCGTTTCCCAAGGCCTATGCCCCTCAAAGCAATCTCGAGGTTCTCGCCGAAGCGACACCCTTCGCGGGCTATTTCAATCGCACCACTGATTATGACGGAGTGATCCGATGGATTCCTCTGATCATACAGTGTGGCGAAAATCTCTATCTTCCCCTGTCGGTTTCCTGTGCTTGGCTTTATCTGGACAAGCCTCAGCTTGTGGTCAAGGTGGCTCGTTACGGGGCCAAGGGGGTGGAGATGGGCGAGAGGTTCATACCCACCGATGAAAACGGTCAACTGCTCATCAACTACCTCGGTCCGCAAAGAACCTTTCAAAACGTATCCATCGCCGATATCCTCGACGGCAAAATCCCTAAGGGCACTTTCAAAGACAGGATCGTGCTGGTGGGTGCCACAGCCATGGGAATCCATGACCTGAGGAGCACCCCCTTCAGCGTCTTCTACCCGGGCGTAGAGATCCATGCTACCGTGATAGAGAACATATTGGCGCAGAATTTTCTGAGCAAACCCAAATGGTCGACCATCTATGACCTCTTTGCCATAATCATCTTGGGGATCCTCACAGGGATCGCCCTTCCTCATTTGAGCGCTGTCAAAGGGATCCTTTTTGCAGGAGGCCTCTTTGCATTGCATATTATGGTTGCCCAACACCTTTTTGCAAGCTACGGGGTCTGGCTCAATATCGTGTATCCTCTAGCAGTTCTTGCGTTCACTTACACCGCTCTCACTTTGTATCATTACATCACCGAGGAGCGGGAGAGGAGGAAGATAAAAGGGGCTTTCAGACAGTATGTCTCCTCTCTGGTGATCGAGGAAATTCTCAAAGATCCGGCGCGGCTGAAGCTCGGAGGCCAGGAAAAGGTCATCACAGTGCTTTTCAGCGACCTGGCCGGCTTCAGTGGCTATTCCGAGCGCTATGCCCCGAACGAGATGATCAGCATCCTCAGCGAGTACTTTGAAACCATGACGGAACAGGTCTTCGCCCATCAGGGCACGCTCAAGGAATATGTGGGCGATGAGCTGATGGCTATTTTCGGCGCTCCCCTCGACCAGGTTGACCATGCGCAAAGGGCCTGCGCTGCAGCCCTTGCCATGCGGGACCGGCTTCAGGCTTTGCGCCAGGAGTGGGCCAGGATCGGCCGGCCTCCGCTGGCGGCCCGGACCGGGATCAACTCGGGGCTCATGCTGGTGGGAAATATCGGATCCCGTTACCGCTTCTCCTATGGCGCATTGGGGGACCAGGTCAACCTCGGTTCCCGTTTGGAAGGACTCAACAAGATGTACGGCACTGAGATCATTCTCGGGGAAAACACAGCGCGCCTGGTCGAAAGCTCCTTCTTGTTGCGAGAGCTCGACATGGTCAAGGTGGTCGGGAGAAAGCAGCCCCTACGCATTTATGAGCTCGTGGGCAAGGCGGATGATTCTCTTCCCGAGGAGAGGAAGCTGTGTTTGAGACACTTTGCAGCCGGGCTCGAGGCTTATCGCCAGCAGCTTTGGGAAGACGCCATAGCGTTTTTCAATCAGTCTCTGGCGATTTGGCCCGAGGATGAACCTTCCCGGATCATAGCTGAGCGATGCAGGATCTACCAGGTAGCGAGTCCGCCAGCGGATTGGGATTGCGTTTTCGAACACACCAGCAAAGGCAAGTAAGAAAGGTGAGTTAGGCTACGCTCAACCTTCAAAGAGGCGTGATTGAGTGAACGGTTAGTGGACTGCGAAGCGTCTACATTAGAACATACAGTGAGGTGGAGCAGCAGCTTGACAACATCATGGTGTGATCGTCCCATCTTCCCCACGACAATAATGCCAGTTCCGATGCGATGCCCCATAATCTCGATCGCACAGTGATGGTGGCCACGGCTGGTCAGGCGATCCTGGAAGGAAAGCACCTCTCTGAAGGAGGCGTTACTCCAGGAGACTGGGTGCATGTCACGATAGCCGCCTAGTGGAAGTAATCAAGAACAAAATCAAAATCCTCAAACGGCAAGCTTATAGGTTCCGAGACATGACTTGTTTGGGGAAACCGCGATACGATCTCACGGACATTGAATAATCGAGTCGGAGCCTAGGTTTACTGTGCTCACTTGCGAAGCTCAATCTGCGATGATTCATAATTACCCTTGTGCTGGTTGGATTGTCTCGTTGCAGCATTGCTTTTGAGCCGTCAGGGGCCACTCATTTGACAGGCCAGCCAGCACAAGGGAACATACCTTTGATGAATTTGGGTTCTAAACTTCTCTGACACCGTCTGACGGATCGAATACCAGATTTTACAACTTACTTCAAGCTCAGACTCTATCACTTGCACCATCAAGGGTACTCATTAACCGGATGAATCCAGGCTCAACTCCAGCAAGTCCTCGATTCTGGCACACAATAACTTATCATCCTGAAATGAATTCTCGGCTGGCCTCCAGATTTACCATCTATGAGAGCTCGCCTCCTAGGACCACTTGTTCAGCATCATTGCTCTGTACAGAAACTGGGGTCAACATACGCATAATTACTCAAGTCTAAACAATAGACATAAGTAACTCCACCGGAATTAAATGTATATTTGTAATACGGACTGCCCGTTTTGATAGAAAAATTCTCGTTGGGACAGCTTCTGAGCAAAGATGCCTCCAGTATGGTGCCATACTCCGGCTCATACGGCGTGAGGAGCCGACAAGCTCCCGGTGGGCAAGAACCATTTTGACAGTTAGGGCAAAATAGCCCCGTGCAACCCCATATAGACGCAATGCATCCATCCCGATCCCTATTCCTAACGATGTAGAAGGAAACATCATCATGATCTGCTGGGAAAGTGCCTTCATCTGGAACGCTAAATGGAGTAGTCGTTTCCTGCCCTGTGCTTATGCATTCGCTTTGAGTCCTGCCGCCTGTTGGCTCAAGGATGGGGCAACCCGGCACCGCCATCTCAAAGGTAAAGACTTCCTTCCCAGATTTAATTATTATTGTCGACCTTGTCGTTGTTTTTGTGTTGGTCACGATCTTCCAGTTTCCATTGCCATCGGGCGTCCCTCTGAGTACCCTAGCTTGCTGAATATATTTCCCAAAATTTAGCGTTGGCTCTCCAACACCAACGGGGTAATAGCTAAAATTGCCCGGGTCAGAATAACCCTGGCCCCAAAAGTTAATTTGGTCAGCTGCCTTGCAGCAATCGGGAATGAGGAACGCAACGAAGTTCGATGCAGTCAAACTCACGCCGGAGGGACCCAAGATTTTATAAACCCACTCATAATACCCATCAGTCCTTTGGCTTAGGCTTGATAATGTTATTTTCCACGGTGGCTTTTCTTGTGCTGTCAGTGGCGCTTGGCAATGAGCATCATACTTCACTTCGATGCACGGCTCATCGCTGAACGCCATACCTGTTGCGGGGGCAAATGCTGTCACGATGACACCTGCAACGACAAAAAACACAACAAAAGACAGTTTTCTCTTCATTTTTCACTCCTTTCGTGTAATAGGTGTAAATCTAATCAGAAACGCACGACATTTCGCACTTTCTGGTGATAACCACTTCACTTATGAGTGCATTGTTACCCGATTTTCATGGAAACGCCAGTGTGACCTTCGCAAAAAAAGTTCTGTCCGGCTGGTAGCGTGGGTTATCCCGGTCTGCACTGTAATAGTTGAGCTCTTTGTCGAACAAATTTGTTACCCCTGCCGAAATGAATCCGTAACGCTTGGGCAGACGGTAACTGATCGCGGCATCGAACACCCAGAAGTTGTCTTCACCCGTCTCAAAGACTCCAGCATTCATCCGGCGGTCAAAAAGGCCTTTCTGATCCACATATGTTGCACGCAGACCAACACCTAGGCCGCAAGGGTGGAACAAATTGATCCCCAGCGGAACATAATGAGTCTTAACTTCTCTGGCGCCTTCGGCTATTTGTGGATCCATGTCAAGAATCTCGTACATATATTCTGCGGTGAGCGCGAGCCATTGGTGGGGCGCCCAGAAAAGATATGCGCGAAATAACTTGTCGGTTGAATCCGCTTCACGCGACTGCGGACTGGGAGTCATTGCCACAAAAGGAACTTCGAGATCCCTATAGGTAAACCCCATGCCTCCGTATAATCTCTTTGAAATTTTCTGATCGATAGCGGCACCATAGTTCCATGCGCTTGTCGCATTATCATCATCATAGAACTGGTTGAATCCTGCCACCTGCGTCGGCTCAAGGGTCTGATCGGTAATTAAAGTTCTTTTCAAAGTCCTGAACACCGCCCCCCGCAATGTTGTGTCCGGTAGCGGGTTCCAGGTGAGCCCGAATTTCGGGTTGAACTGGTCTTTATCCTGGCTTCCCGGCAGATCACTGCTGTAGAAGTCACCACTCGCTCCGAGAGAGACCGTCAGGTTCTTTAGAAAATTGAGGTATGAGTACAGGTAAAGATTGGAGTGATTGACATCTCTGTCGATTGTTCGGGCGTCCCAAATTGGCGGAATAGTTATTACTATGGGCGGCAGACCAGGGGGAAAAGGCGGAGGCGGGATAATGATGGGAGGAGGCGATAATACCGTCGTTATTGAATCTTGACTGTCTATCTTGAAATATCCTCCCCCAGCTACGAGATTAAAGGACTCCGACCGAAACAGATACGAAAGCTCGCCACTGTAAGCATCATCCTCACCCTTGAGGTCAGTTGTGAAAATAGGAAGGGGCTGATCCTGCTCACTTCGGTCTGCACTCTGGTACATAAAGTTACCGATCAGGGCAGAACTTGGCGAAAAAGCCTGCCGAAACCCGAAGCGCACTGTTTCGTTTTCAGTTTCTTCCTTGAGGTTCTCTAAAAAGTCATCCGCAAAGAACCTCATCTGAAGGTCACCATTCTTTATCTTTCTGTATCTGTATTCTGCTTGGATGCTTGTTTGAGGAGATATTTCATACTGAGCAAACACAGTTGCAATGTCATCGTCTTGGTTCGCATTTGTCCGCCACCCATCTGTTTCGAAATGGTTGTATCCCGCGCTGAAAGACAGCCGATTCGATACTCCAGAGACGATGCCTTCCCCTGCCCAGGTGCTATCTTCAGCGGCTGCGCCGCTGACTTGCACCGCAGCGCGATTCCTATTGAAAATAGGGTTGAACTCGGTAAAGGAAAGGGTCCCGGGCCCTTGAGCACTGATAAGGAACTGGTTGCTTTCCGCAAGGCGGGGCTGAATGGGAGTAATGTTGATCGGCTGAAGAAGTTGGGACTGGAGCAACTCACTGACCCTCGCTATTTCGTGACGCGGCAAAACAGAGTAAGAATCGCCCAGAAACCTGTGGGCGGAAAAGTTGCTGGGATCAGTATTAACGGATTTCCAACCCTCTACCAGGGCGAGTTGCTGAAAGCCTAGGTCAGCGTAGATCCGGGCAAGGCTTGCGCTTCGCGCCGCGAGATCAGAATCGAGCAGTAGCTTTGAGCGATACACTGCTCGGTTGTCATTAAGTTCAATGGCTTTTTGAAGGTCGTCCAGGGCTTCAACGGGCCGGTTCGTGGTCTGTTTTGCAATGGCATTGTAGAACCATGGCGTGGGGTCCTTTGGATCGAGTTCCTTGGCAATCGCATACTCGCGCTCATCCATGGTCCCGCGTTTCTCTTCAAAGTAGACTTTCCCGAGATAGCTCCGAACAAGGGAGTTGTTGGGGTCCAAGCTCGCGGCGATCTCGATTTCCTGTCCCCCTTCTCTTAAATCACCATCGCGAATTTTCGTGAGCCCCAAGCCCAGCCTCGGCAGGTAGTCGGCCTGGTCGAGCGCAATCGCTTTTTCAAACGCTTCCCTGGATACCTTTGTCTTTACTTGAGTGAGGTAAGCGAACCCCAGCACGGTCTGAGTTCTGGCGACGTTCGGATCCAGCGAGACTGCCTTCTGCGCCGCATCGAGCGACTTGTCAACTTCTCCGAAGGATGACTGAATCTCCGCCAATCTGGCCCATGCCAGAACATTGTCGGGCTTCACTTTCACCGCCTCTTCGAGGCTCGCCCTGGCGCCCTCCAGGTCAAAGCGGGCCTGCTGGGCATAGGAGAGAGCAATCCTTGCGGTAGCAGAGGATGGGTCCGACTCGACCGCTTTTTGTGCGAGGCTGGGCGCCTTGTCTTTGTCGTTCTGAACCACGGCCATGATGGATTGAAGCGCGTAGGCGTCAGAGTAGTCGGGCTTCAGGCGAAGGGCCCGATCGAGGTCCGCATTCGCCTCCTCAACCCGGCCCACCGCGAGCAACCGCGAGGCCCGGTCAGCCAGGAAACGTGGGTCATTGAGATCTTCTCTAGGCTTGGGGTCGCCCGGTCGAACATAGATCACCGGGGGATAATACAATGCCCACTGGACTGCATCCCGGGGCCTTGCCACAACGCGGAGAACAGGGGCCTTCCCTGCCTCGGCAACCGCCGATTGGCCGTTCGTTACGGTGAGGCTGCCGGCCTGGTTTGCCGCCAGGATCTCTCCGTCATACACGGTCAGGAAGGTTTTGTTTGCTTCAACGGTTACAAGGAATTCCGTTCCCCTTGCCCCTGCAATGCCGTATGGGGTGCGCACATCCAGGCTGCGCGGCCGACGGCTGAAGAAGTGCGCCGCGCCTTTGAAAAGCTCTACCGTGGAGGTCCCCTCGGCCTTGACGTCTTCGAGGGTGATCGAGGTGTTCTCACTCAAGCGGAGAACGGAATCGTTGCTCAGGACAACGTCGGCCCGGCTTTTCTCCTGTGCCCGCAGCATGTCGCCCGGGCAAAACGTATCGTTCAGTTTGACCGCCTGCCAGCGTGAATCCCCTTTGCCTTGGAACTCAATTGTTCCCTGCACTGAAACCGCTTTTGCGGCCCATCGCTCACATCTTTCTGCAAAGGAAAAGGAAGACCACAGCACTGTCAACAGGAGTGCAGCGAATACCTCGATACCAAAAAACCGCAAAGAGACATACTTCATTTCTTGCCCATTGATTTGGGAAGAAAAGAATACGCCTAACAGCCCTCATCTCTGGGTGGTAGGCATGATCAAAAACGTTTTGAGGTGACTGACCATAAGCACTTTCAGCTGCTGCATGAGTTGTATTGTGCAGAACAGAGTGAACCAGGCGACTCCTTGATAAGCAAAAACAGTGCCGAGGGCGTTGGAATCAAATCGTCAAAAAATCATTACGAATTCATTAGATCATGAAATAGCCCTATTGGCCGTAACAAAATGCGGGAGTAAGATTACCGTGAAGTTGGGAAAAAGTCCACCAATTTCGGGAGAAGCTCTTCACTCCTAAGTGTCCTTAAAGGGGGCTAGGCGGAGTGGTCCACGGATTTCCGAGATCACAGAATTATATAAAAACCCGTTTGGCTTAAAACTGACGACTTCGATAGATCTATTGAATTTCCACAAAACCACGCCACCTCCATTGTAGGGCTTAGGCAAATCTTTGGGATTGCCTGTGATTATGGGGTGGCTTATGGGCTCTTGTATTGGGATACTGCTGGCGGCAGGCAGCAGCGGAACGCGGTTGTTCCTGGGCAGATGACAGTGGTGGATATAGACAACGATGGAGTGGAGGAGTTGGTGGTCTCTTTCAGCGGTTATGGACTTTACTACTTCGATGAGATCGACGGCTGGCAGTTCCTCAACGCAGTTATCCCTGACGATATGAAGCCCATTAACTTCTATCCATAAACCGATCTTCCAGAGGGCATGGAGCGGTAGTCCCATGCCCGCTCTCCTATCTCTGGAGAACCAGGCCGCATTATGACTCATGTTGGTAATCGCGCGCTTTCACGGCTGGCTCAAGATTTGAGTATGCGATACGAACCCATTGAGATGTTGTGAAAAATGGCGAGTAGCGATTTCCACAAGACGATCCCCACCCTGCACTGAAGGTCTACCATTCCTTTCCGAATTTTATGGACAGTGATAGTGCGTCTTGTATATACTGATTTGTTTTGCTACCTTTCTCTTCGAGGATACGAGAAATTATGGTTCTGAATTCAATATGCAGCCTATTCTCTCACGATCTGGCAATCGACCTTGGCACCGCCAATACCCTTGTCTACATGAAAGGAAAAGGCATTATTCTCAATGAGCCTTCGGTGGTGGCAGTGCGAAAAAACGGTAGGGGGATAGGCAAGGTGCTTGCCGTTGGGCGAGAGGCGAAATTGATGCTGGGCCGAACACCGGGCGATATTGTGGCTACCCGTCCCATGAAAGGTGGGGTGATTGCCGATTTTGACGTGGCCGAGGCCATGCTTCGGTACTTCGTCAGAAAGGCTCATGCCGGACATAGACTTGCACGGCCTCGCATCATGATCGGAGTTCCCAGCGGGATCACGCAGGTGGAGAAGAAAGCGGTGAGGGAGTCGGCCGAGTCTGCCGGAGCGCGGGAGGTATATTTTATCGAGGAGCCCATGGCTGCTGCCATAGGGGCTGGCCTTCCAGTGACAGAGCCCAAAGCCAACATGATCGTCGATATTGGCGGTGGTACGACGGAAGTGGCTGTGATCTCCCTTGGGGGGATTGTTTACAGCATTTCAGTGAGAGTGGCTGGGGACCGGATGGATGAGGCGATCATTGAATATATCAGAAGGAAACATGGTGTTCTTATTGGTAGCAGCACGGCTGAGACCATTAAAATGACTATCGGGAACGCATTCCCCGGAGGTGAACTTGAGGACTTTGAGGTCAAGGGGAGAGATGTGGCGACGGGTATCCCGAAGCTTCTCACTATGTGCTCCGATGAGGCGAGGGAGGCGATCTCCGAACAGGTCAGAGTGATTTCGGGGGCAGTACACACCGCCTTGGAACAGATGCCTCCGGAGTTATCTGCCGACCTTATTGATTACGGGATTACGCTGGCAGGAGGTGGAGCGCGGCTAAAGAATCTGGACTTGCTGCTCAAAACGGAGACCAAGCTCCCGGTCAAGATTGCGGATGACCCTCTCTCAGCGGTGGCTGTGGGGGCAGGGATGGCTCTGAGCAACCTGGAGATCTTGAGAAACCTTGAAAAATAGCTCATCAAGAGCTGAGGAAGTCATAGTGAACCTACCTTGACAGCTCCGAATCCTTTGATTTCATGATATTTTCAATGAGCCAAAACAAAAATAGTTTCCCAAAAGAAAAGTCGAACAGGATTGTTCTTTTTGTTGACCTCCGCGATTCCACGGAAATCCTGATGAATTTCGAACAGGGAATTTATCAGAAAACGGAGCGACAATCCGACTCCGGCTTCACCTATGAAAAATTTCTCCTTGACGTTCATGAAACCTCCTATAAAGAGCTCTATTTGGGGCACGAAAACACCTATGTGGAAATTTACGGCGACGGAGTTATGGGAGTCTTCCCTGAAGACAATACCAAGTACATCCTTGAAAATATCTATCGACTTACAACAAGAATGCGGATTTATAATGATTCTCCCGGGGTTGACATGTCTAAGCCTCGCATTGATATAGGATGTGGCATCACGGTGGGACAGGTATCCTTTATGTATTACGCTTTGGATGGGCGATATCATGCTGTGGGCCAGTGCATTCATGAGGCGGCCAGAATAGAGGGGGTATCAGGATTATACGATGCTAGGATTCTAGTATCAGAGCGATTTCTCAATTTTGCGGAAGGCTACTTAAATTCGGATTCACGATTTTCGCATCGATTTATTGACCGAGTCTTATTAAAAGGCTTCCGGGAGCCTTTGAACCTTTTCGAACTTCTCCTGGATAATGATCCCAGGTTTGAAATCAAGAGAAATTCCATTCCCTTTTATTCCGAAGCCTATGCCAAATACTGCGAACAAAAGTGGGAAGCAGCCAAGAGAATTTTCTATCAGATCTACCATGGATACGGGCTGGGACTTGGCGCTGTGATGGCTAGAAGATGCGATATTTTAGCTAGCAGGTCACCAACCTCCGACTGGAACGGAACTTGGAAGTTAGAAGAAAAATAGGCCATTGTAGCCATGAATTTATTCACTGGGAACTCCTCAGGCTTTTATAAGACTCACCGCCATCCTTCGTGGATTTGAATTGGTTTCAGACCCGAGCGAAACGAAGCCGGTCCTTCTCTCGCAGAGGTTAAGTTGCACAGAAATCCGCGCCAGCTATAAGCGGGTGGCTTTAATAAGCGGGCATTCCTTTTGATGGCTGCTCGCTTCTCGATCGCTCCAAATTCGGACCTCTTGTGTATGGACTGAACTACTTTGACGAGACCAACGGCTGGCAGTTCCTCAACGGTGAAGTTCCTGACGATATGAACCCTGTTAACTTCTATCCTTAAGGCCGATGTTCTGGCAGGCATGGGGCACACGCCTCATGCTTACTTTTCCCTCGCGCGAGAACCGAGCCGCATTATGACTTGAGTTGGTAAACTTTTGCGGAGGAAGGCTTGCAAAAACGGGCTCTCGATAATGACTTCGATACGTTGTCATAGGTCGAGCGAATTTGCACGGCCATTTGTAGAGGTCATTGTCCGATGAAGACAGATTACATCCGCGACATCTCTCCGCTCAAATACGAGCGTCTGCAGGAACCGGAATCATTTATTATGATGACATCAGTGTGATTGGATATTAGACTCATAAGCCAGAGGGAGGCAATCGGGCGGTTGCACCCAGAGGGGACATGATCGAAACTGAATTTGCGCTTAAACCCATCGGGGTCATACGTTCTGAAGTCGTCACTCGCGAGGAGGCACCCAGCCAGGGATCCGAAGGAAGCCCTGACGCATGGCTCGAAGTCCGTTCGGCGTTTGCACAGGGGCTTGAAGGGATTGAGGTGGGCGATGACATTCTAGTGATCACATGGTTTCACAAAGGTCATCGCAAACTATTGAAGGTACATCCTCGCAGGGACAAGAACAGGACCCTGACGGGTGTCTTTGCGACACGATCTCCGGATAGACCCAATCCACTCGGCCTGCACCGGGTCACGGTTCACGAGATCTCCGGAAGCCGATTGAGAGTCGGACCGATAGAAGCGATTGACGGAACGCCGGTCGTCGACATCAAACCTGCGCTTCCACCATCAGCAGACTCGTAGCGATCACTCAACCCGCAAGCAGGCCTACGCCTCCTCTGCTCTTCCCTGCCTTCCGTCCTCCCTCCGGCAGGTCAGAGTTTTTCCGGGAAGGTTTCAGACACCACACTCAGCGCGTTGCCCTCCTCCGGATGACTTTTATGATCCACAGGCAGAAAAGCCCCACAAGAGCAACCGCTATCCAATAAATGAACCCGTATTGGCCTGCACTCACCATGATCTCACGGGTGATTGAAGAGGAACGGCCTTGGCTATCGGTGACGGTCATTGAGATTTTCTTGGTGCCTGGCAGGAAATACATGCTCCCAGAGGCCAAATTCGGTTTTGGGGGCTTTACGAGGCCCAACAGATTTCCAAAGTCCCAGCTCACTTGATCCTCCATCTCGACGGCATCGGCCTTAAAGTAACTGACCCACGTGATGACCGGAGAGAAGACGTACGGCTTTGCAGGGATAATGTTCACGGACAGCTCTGTGGGGGCACCTTGGGTCCAGGGATTCGGGTTCTGAGGCAGTTTGTTCCGCGTCAGATCAGGCTGGGCCTTTTCTCCTTCCCTGAGCTTCCTGTTCGGATTGGCATCCGCATTGATCAGGTACCCCGGAGGGGACTCCAGCAAATCCGTGATCACGCTGATATTCATCAGAGTTCGGCGGTAGACCTGATCCGGAGTAATTCGGTCAATCGTGTCAAGCGGGCTGTGGTAGTAAATATGCTTTGAAATAAGGAGAAGGCACGGCCAACCCGCTCCGGAAATCGGCCCATGCAGATCCGCCACATAGGAGTTAAGCGGATACTGTCCCCAAGGCCCCTTAGCGTATTTGTAGACCGCCTTACGACCGATTGCGGTGAGTGCCCAACTTGTCGCAAAAATTCCCCCCTTGTCATCCGCGTTGGTCGGCAAAATCTCCCCCGTGTCACCTTTTTCCTCCCAGCCCCAGGAACCGGCGCCGTCAATATTCACAAAACAGGTGATCTTGTTCTGAATGTCGGACCGCTTTTCCACAAACGCGGCGTGACCCATTTCAGCGTTGCTCCCGTATTCGTGGCCAAAGAGGGAGGCGAAGATCAGGGTTCTGTTTCTGAGAGTTTGGGGCATTTGTGAAAAATACTTCGCCATGGCAAGAACGCTTGCCTGGGCGCCGCAATTGTCGACCGCTCCGTCGAACCAGGTGTCGTAATGCCCTCCGACGACGATGTATTCATTCGTTTTGCCGTTGCCGGGAAGTTCGCCTACGATGTTTTGCGCCTTGCCGGGCGTGACACTGCACTTCAAGTTCAATCTGACCCGTGTCGCTCCTCCGTCCAACCTTTTTTTCAAAATCTCTCCGTCGCTTTTGCTGAGACTCAATACGGGCATCGGAAATAGGTTCGGAGTCTGGGCTTTCTGGTTCTTGATTTCACCGATTTTTCCCACAGGGTTGCCCGTCGGAGAGTCCACTATTGCCTCGGCCACAATGATGGCCTTTGCCCCCTTCTCCCTAGCGGTATCCAACGCTTTGGTATACTGATAGGAGGGAATAAAATGAAGGATTCTTTTCATGTGAATCAAAACAGCCTTTCCCTTCACATCAAGGCTTCTGAACTCTCCACTGATCCCATAGCCGGCATACACCACTTCGAGCTCAAGGTGATCCGCACCTTCACAGTTCCAAAGAGGGAATGCGTTCAGTCTTTGATCGGGTTTTCCCGAGCCTCCTATGATCGCAAGATCGTACTGCTCCGGCCACCAGCGATTCGGGAAAAACTCCTCGGACCGGACATTGCTCAAGCCTGCTTCCTGGTACCCTCTGAGAAGATATTCACCAGCCTCCCGACCTGCCTCATTCAGACGGATCCCCGAGTCAAAACCCCCGGCTTTTGTCGCGATATCAACGAGGGCCTGGTGATGGACGCGTATGGATTCCGGAGATATTCCAGATCCTCTGACGGATTGATCCAGTGCGTCTTTTTCATCGGGCAGCGCATGCGAAAAGGGTGGGCAGGTGAGAAATGTCCCAATCCCAACCAAGACCATCAAAAAAATTGAATATTTCCCCACAGACAGGATTGGCAGTTTTCTCATTTGATCCTCCTCTTTCAAACGATTCGAACGGCTGTTGTGAGGCTGGCGGGAAAGAAAGAGTTCGATGGTGAATCGCGGTTGCCGACGTCTCAACACGTGACCGTCTGCTTCAGGACAGAGTGGTGTTGCGTCTTTCAAGTTGGTGGGAAACCGCTTTCTTCGGAACATAAAAATAGATGAAACGTTCAGGGTTGTCAACATTCAAACCGACTGGTGATCTTGGAAGGTCGAACCTATCCTTTGCTCTCTATTCAGAAGTGGACAAGCCTGGCCTACTCTGGCAAGATGCAAGATTGCATGCACTTCATCTCGCAATGGTGTGATCGATAACGCTACGTCTCCTTGCTGTAGTTTTATGCCCTCCTTTGCCAAGGCTCCGGAGGACACCCGCATTCCTCCATGGTCAGCAGACCGTGGCTTCCTGCAAAGGCGGGCGAAAGAAGCATGTGGGGAGTGCAAGGACCGGAGAGTGCTGTGGTGACGACCATTAACCTCGACCATATGGCCATTGTTCTCGTAGAGCCGCAGATCCCTGAAAACATCGGGGCTGTGGCCAGGGCGATGAACAACATGGGAATCCGGCGCCTTATCCTGGTCAATCCCGAGCGTTGCGACCTGACGAGAATTCTCAGGATGGCCACAGGAACTTCCATCGACATCGTGGAAGCGATGGAGGTCTTCGAGGATCTGAACGAAGCGCTCGCCTCCTTTCACTATGTCGTCGGCACCACCGCCCGGAGCGGATCGCACAGGCCGTCGCTCACCAATCCCCGGGATCTGGCTCAAGAACTCATCAGCATTTCTCAAAACAACCATGTTGCTCTCCTCTTCGGTCCTGAAGACCGGGGCCTGTCCAACGAGCACCTGCGTCCCTGCCACACGATTGCGACCATCCCGACAGCCCAGTTCGCTTCACTGAATTTGGCCCAGGCCGTGATGATCTTCTGCTATGATCTTTTTCTTGCCAGCCGCCTCCCTTCGGAAGAGCCCCTTCCACGTCTCGCGAACAAATTCGAACTGGAAGGCATGTACGGGCATCTCAAGTCCGTCCTGACGAGAATCGGTTTCATCAACCCGCAAAATCCCGAACACTGGATGCTCAACATTCGGCGCTTCCTCTCCAGGATCCCCTTGCGAGCGAGGGACGTCCGCATCATTCGGGGAATATGCCGCCAAATGGACTGGTATGCGGCACAAATAGAAAAGCATCGAAAGAAAACCGAGAGAAATCTTGATTCCCCCCAAAAAGGGTATTAAAAGTAAGACATCGGACAGCGAACTAAGGAGGTCATTTCATGACTGAAAAAAGCCCGTTGGAAGGTAAACGCATTCTCGCCGTGGACGACGAGCCCGATGTTCTGGAAACCCTCGAAGCCTTGCTCCCCATGTGCGTGGTCGTGAAGGCTTCCACTGCGGATCAGGCCAAGAAGCTGATGGACAGCCAATCCTTTGACATTGCCATCCTCGACATCATGGGGGTTGACGGATACAAGCTTTTAGAGATTGCGAAAAAGAAAAAAATCATTCCCGTTATGCTCACGGCCCATGCTCTAAGCGTTGAAAGCACGGTCAAATCCATCAAGGGAGGCGCGGCCTCCTATGTCCCCAAAGACAAGATGGCCGAAATCCAAACCTTTCTCACAGACATCATGGAGGCAAAAGAAAAAGGGGGAAACAGCTGGTGGCGTTGGCTGGATCGTCTTGGCTCTTATTATGAAAGGAAATTCGGCCGCGAGTGGCAAAAAGACGATAAGGATTTCTGGCGGAACTTCCCGTCTTGGTAAGAAGAGGGTGCACGGTACTCGGCACACGGTGCACGGCGAAAGACCTTAAGCGTTTCCGTGCGTCTTGCGCCCTGAGCCCTCCTCCTCTCAATCTGACTCATGCCTTTTGCCGGTTCTGATCCACAAACCAGTCAATGAGCTTCCGCGCAATGCTGATTGTATCGGGGATGGTGGGGAGATGGTCGGCCGTGAACCATCGTGCATCGACGATCTCCTTTCCATCCATCGCGACCTCGCCGCCGGCATACTCCGCAGTGAAACCGATCATGAGGGAGTTGGGGAAAGGCCAGGGCTGACTTCCGAAGTAGCGAATGTTCTTGAGCTCGATCCCTGCTTCCTCTTTGACCTCACGCCGGACGCAATCCTCCAGAGATTCCCCCGGCTCCACGAACCCGGCCAGGACGCTGTACATTGCTCCCGGGAACCTTGAGGCATGAGCCAGAAGAATCGCCTCGTCCCGCACCACCGCAACAATGATAGCCGGAGACATTCGGGGAAAACTGATGATCCCGCAGCTCGGGCACACCTTGGCCCGTTCGTCCGTCTTGTTTTCTGTCGGAGTTCCGCACCTGCCGCAATACCGATGCGTTCGATCCCAGTCCATGATCTGAAAGGCGCGGCCCGCAATCCAGAACATCTCTTCATCAAGGGCTCCATAAAGCTTGCGCAGGCTTTGGAGTTCCATTTCTTGTGGAACGCAGACGTCCGTTTCACACTCCGCGGCAAGGCATGAATGGCCGTTTATGGACCCTAAATACTGTCTGTTGAGGACCTTTAGAGGAAGTGTGTCCAGGCCTTTCAAAAGAGGAAGGCGCACTCCCTGGTCTGATCTCTGAACGAGAAGCTTGTTCCCGGAGAACACAAACCACCAAGCAGGTTCTCGGTCGTCAAAGCTGTGTTGATAGGAGGAAACAAAAGCCATTGACCATGCCTTTCCTTTGCTAACCCTGGTGGGGAAGGTTGACGATTCTCTGATACGCTCCATTGAACTCCGCCCACAAAGCCACTCCGATGCGATTCTGGGTGTCCACGATCTCTTTGAGGACGGTCTCGTCCGTGAGGGGATTGACGAGAACCGCTCGCAGCACCACGATGTTCTGAGGCCGGTAGAGGGTGGATTCCAGCTTTGTCCTGGACACAAAGGAGGTGTCGTCTTGCCTCAGAGCCTTGTGAAGCTTGATGTTCAGGGCATTGACCAGGTGATTCACTTTTCGAATTCCCCTGTCGAGGAATTTGATTCTTCGCCGGTTCCTGGTCTCCCTTCTTTCCCCCTGCCACTTCGCAAGCTGTTCATGGACCTGCCGGGGAACAAAGCGGTAGATCAGGATGAAAAGCTCCGGGGTGTTGAGGGTTTCGAAGTTGCCGCATCCATCAAGAATTCCCTTCAGGGTATAGGTGTTCTCTCTGGCGCTTCTCAAGAGAAGCCGATACCCGTCCCGGCCCATGATCTTCAGGGCCGCCCATGGCTTGAGGCTGTCGAACGGCCTTGAG
>Ga0316613_10001397_pt1 | contig 16536 bp, 15 predicted proteins | sample OWC_soil_day10_C_2_FD_207647 | JGI IMG/M metagenome (GOLD analysis project Ga0316613, IMG submission 207647) | Wetland soil microbial communities from Old Woman Creek delta, Ohio, United States - OWC_soil_day10_CT_b | ecosystem: Environmental > Terrestrial > Soil > Wetlands | place: USA: Ohio...
TCAGAAATAATATAAGCAGGATAGCCAGCAAAGTGGCTGCTGAAATGCAGATTCTCTTAACAATATATCGTTTCACAAACGTTACCCTCCCAAATTAAGCAGCCAGAGGAATAACAGGCAGGACCTGTAACCCCTCCGGCAGCCAGAATATAAAACTCACAAAGTCTTATTTCTTAGTCGTATTCTTAAAATAACGGTTGATCGCGATGGAGTGGAATTCCACGCCTTCAACACCAGCTTTCTGCATTACTGCATTTCCCTTCTGGTAAACCGGAAGAATCACTGCATTATCACAAACTATCTTTTCTGCACCAATTAAGGCTTTCCATCTTGCTGCTGGATCAAGTGCAAGATCCCCTTTCTTAGCAGACTGTATGATGGAATCATATTCAGCATTTGACCAGAATCCATAGTTGTTGGGGCTGTCAGTAATCCACATATCAAGATAAGTCATAGGATCTGCATAGTCCGGTCCCCAACGGGTAAGACCAAGTTCAAACGTACCTTCCTGCATGCGCTCTACACGGTTTTTCTTAGGCATCTGCTCTAAGTTAATGGTGATACCCGGAAGTGTAGTCTGTATCTCTGACTGAAGAAACTGTGCCACATTAATGGCAGATTCTGTATCTTCCACAATCATGGTGTAAGTCAGGCTCTCCACTCCCAGTTCTTTTTTCGCCTCTTCCCAATATTTCAAAGCTTCAGCTTTATCTGTCTTAAAGTAGTTGCTTCCTGCATCTTCTCTATAATCTTTTCCGTCAGGACCTGTTGCAAGAAGGGTTGGTACTGCAAAATATGCCGGAATCGAACCATCTTTTAAAATATTTTTGCATACTGCCTCTTTGTCAAAGCAAAGGGACAATGCCTTTCTTAAATTAAGGTTTTCAAGGCCTGCCACTTTGGTATTGGGTGACATATACCATAAATAACCTGCCATAATATTCTTAAATTCAGGATCTGCCTGGAACTGCTCCACCTGCTCTCCAGAAAGTGTGACCAAGTCCAAATCTCCGTTCTGATATGCAAGCATTGCCTGCTGGGAATCCTTAATAACCTGATAATTGATTCCATCAAGTTTTACCTTTTCCGCATCCCAGTAATCCGGATTTTTCTCCAGAGTGATGGTAGTGGCTGCCGGCTCATAGGCGGTAATCTTAAATGGTCCGTTTGACAGAAGCGTATCCGGTGTACTTGCATACTGATCCCCACACTTGGTGAAAAATTCTTCATTTACCGGATAGAAGGTTGGGAAAGCCATTAAAGATTCAAAAAATGGCACCGGAACGTCAAGTTCTACTTTCAGTGTCTTATCATCAACTGCAGTTACTCCCAATTCTTCTAATGGTTTTTCACCAGAGGAGACTGCATCTGCGTTCTTAATCCCTGCAATTCCAACAATAAAAGCGTATTCACTTGCTGTTACAGGATTCACTGCCCTTCTCCATGCAAATACAAAATCCTTAGCTGTAACAGGTGTTCCATTGGACCATTTCGCATCCCTTAGATGATAGGTAAGTGTCAGCCCATCTGCACTTTTATCCACACTCTCCGCCAATGCTGGAACCGGATTTCCGTCTGCATCCAACTCATAAAGACCATCCGTAGTATCCGCAATTACTTCGAATGAGGTTCCATCTGTGGCTATCTGCGGGTCCATGGAAGCGACCTCCACATCGATATGTACGTTTAATGCATTTCCTTTTGCCGCTTCCGCCGCCTTCGTCTCCGCCGCAGCCTGGGTTGTTTCCGAAACCGGAGCCGCAGGTTTGGAATTCCCACAAGCGGTTAAAGACCAGACCATTAATCCGGAAATCCCGAGTGACACCATTTTTTTCATGGCTTTTTTCATTTAATTACCTCCCAATTCAATTAAATTTAAAAAAACAAAGGCATCTGGCAGAATTGTTTTCTGTTCAGACGCCTTAGTCTTAATTTTCTATAACTTTATGATATTTTTATATATTTGTCAATAGCATTTAATATTCACTGCCTATAATAAAATCAATAAGTTAATTTTTGAATTACTCACTTAATATTTTTAAATAATATGTTGAATAAATAAATATTAGTACCTCATTTTTTATATAAATATGCTGGTACAAATAAAATAAGACGCAGAATCTTATCAATTCAACGTCTTGCTTTCATTCCATTATGTTTCCAATCCGAAACGCTCTTCCAATATACTTCTAAGTACATCAACGATACCGCCTGCATCAATCCCGGTCTCATCAACGGTGATATCCGCGTACTGCTCATAATAAGGAATCCGCTCTTCGTACAAATCCTTTAGTGTCATTCCATCTTTCAGCACAACTCCACGATCCGTTAAATTACCAAGCCGTTCCTCTACTGCTTCATAACTGAGCTTTAAATAAACCACTGTACTGATCTTTTTAAGATGTTCCATGGCTTCCTTTCCGTAGATAACACTTCCTCCAGGAGCAATGACACTGTTATGAACGGAAAGCTCTGCATTCACTCTGTTCTCCACATGAAGAAAGCCCTCTTGCCCCTCCTCGGCAATAATCTCTTTTAACAGCCGTCCCTCCTGTTCCTGAATTACAATATCCACATCAACAAAGGAATACCCCAGGCGCTTTGCCAAAAGAACCCCTACTGTACTCTTTCCTGATGCCGGCATTCCAATTAAGGTAATATTGTCAAGATTCTGGTTTCTTCTCATTTCCTTTTCCTCCTGTCCTTTGACTTCTTATCCGATTTTCTTACTGAATAACCAAAAGTGCCCACCTTTTTTCCAAGTTCAAAATATTCTCCATGGGAATAAGTAATCAGTTTGGATTGATTCAAATGAAATTTGTTCTGCTCATCCATATACCGGTTGTCCACCGTTACACCCACTACCTCAGCAAGAAAAAGATCATGACTTCCAAGGGGCTTGATCTCTGTAACTTTACAGGAGAGAATCACCGGGCTTTCTGCGATTCCCGGCACTCCTATATTTGTTAAAGAGCAGGGAGTTAATTTCATATCCGCAAATTTATCCACGTCTCTTCCAGATTTCACACCGCAGTAATCTGCTGCCCGAACCAAATCTGCAGTCACCAGGTTTAAAGCAAACTCACCGGTTTCCTTAATAATATCATAGGAATAGCGCTCCCGCCTGATGGAAATGGACAGCATAGCAGGAGAAGAACAGATCGTCCCGGCCCAGGCTATCGTAATAATATTGGGCTTTTCTCCCTGCCGCATACAGCTCACCATAACTGCAGGTACTGGATAAAGCATATTTCCAGGCTTCCAGTCTATCTTGCCGGATGGCTTCGCCTGCCCGGACTCTCTGTTATTCTTATCTTTCATGATTCCTGCCCCCCTCTATTCCTGCACTGCAAGCATAATACCTGGAATCAGCTGCTTTTTCCTGGATACAACACCAGGAAGGCTTACCAGATGATCTTCACCGCTGTCTGTGGAATCCTCTGCGCGGAATGCGGTTGCAATCAGTTGCTTCGCACCCTGCCCCTCACAAAGAAGTTCGGTTGACTCCGTAAGAATATTGGTCAGCATAAAGAACATCATGTCTACCCCATGCTCCTCTCTGGCCTTTTTCATATAAGGAAGCATTCTCTCTTTTAATTCTTCCAGTTCCTTTGGGTTTAAGGAGCTGATCTGTCCTACTCCAAAGTTCACCTTACCAAATGTAAACTTCTTAAAGTCCTGATAGAAAATCTCTCCGTCTGTTTTACCTTTTAAATTGCTTCCTGCTGCAAACATGGATGAAGCGTATTTTTCCACCTCAATCCCTGCTCTGTCTGCAAGATTAAGAGCCGCCCTCTTATCTGCCTCTGTGCAGGTAGGAGAACGAAACAGAAGCGTATCAGAAATGATGGCGCTGCATAATAATCCCGCTATCTTCGGTTCTATCTCCACATGATTTTCCTGATACATCTGGTATATAATCGTAGCCGTACATCCAACCGGCTGGTTGCGGAAGAATACCGGAGCTATGGTTTCCACAGTTCCAAGTCTGTGGTGATCAATAATCTCCAGCACCTCAGCGCTTTCCATTCCCTCAACAGCCTGGGACCGTTCATTATGGTCAACCAGTATCAGACGTTTTCCTTTCGCGCCAAGAAGGTTTCTACGGGATATCATACCCTTGTATTTTCCATTCTTATCAAGAACAGGGAAATCACGGTGGCGTTTGCTGGCCATTACATCCTTAATATCGTCAATATAATCCTCTACCTCAAAGGTAATCAATCCGTCTGTTTTCATAAAATAACTGATGGGAATACTCTGATTCACCAGACGGGCGGCGGTATAGGTATCATACGGAGTTGTCATAACTGCACACCCACGCTCCTGGGCAAGCTTCTTTATGGTCATGGATACTGCAGCACCTTCACAGACAATAATGCAGGCCGCTTCCATCTCAATGGCACACAGCTGGGATTCATAACGGTTTCCTAAAATAACCAGATCACCTTTGGCAATATAGTATTCCATCATATCAGGATTGGCTGCAGCAATTAATACCTTTCCGTTATTAAAATAATCACTGACATCACCAACCACCATGTTTCCTTCTAAAGTCTCCACAATGTTGGCATACTGGGTATTGGCTTTTGACAAAATACTGCTGTCATACACATTCATATAGGACTTGGCAATATCACCTACTGTAATAAGCCCCTCTAACATACCGTCGTCAGTCACAGCAGGAATGGTCACAGCATTGGCCTCCTGCATTAAATTCCAGGCATTTTTCAAAGACAGGTTTTTCTTTACCCCACGGGTCTCCCTTATCTCAATATCCAGCACCTGGGTCTTTACATTCTCAATCAGTTCTGGTGGCTCAACTCCAAAATAATTAAGTACGAACTGTGTTTCTTCATTCACCCTCCCAGCTCTTCCCGGCTGATAGTCTTCCTTTGTCAGCAGCCTTTTTAAATTGGCATAACAGACAGCTGAACAAATGGAATCTGTATCCGGGTTTTTATGTCCAATTACAATTGTTCTCCTGTTTCTACGGTTCTCCTCCATGGGTTCCTCCTTTATTTCATAATCTGTTTACACAGCGTTCATATTGTGTTCACATGTGTTTTTTATACTAATTGTATAGAATTCAAACAAACAAAAACGCTTAAATGGTCAAATTGCACATAGATTTTTCATAATTGCCCCGGCTGCCTGGCAGCCGGGGTCTCCTCATTTTACAAGGTTTTATCCTTTGTGAAGTATTCCCATTATATCATAATTTAGTAAATTGTAAATAAGCGATGACTGGTGTTAACATGCTCTTAGTGAGAACATTTCCCTTTCAAGGCAAATAATGGAAATTAAAAACAATTCCATTAAATGGAGTATTATTGGAATTACAATAGTAATACTAATGCCTTTATGCTACAATAAATTATTATATTTTAAATCTGCAGGCAGGTGAAATAAGTTGAAGATTGTCATTGAGGAATTACACGATGGGGAAGAAGACCAAATAATTATTAAATGCCGGGAGATGACTGATGAGTTGATTCATCTACTGGCTATGATTAAATTACATGATGCGCTTATTGCTTACGATGGAAATAATATTCACCGTCTTCAGCCAAAAGAGATCTATTACATTGAAGTTGTTGATAATAAAACTTTCCTATATTGCAAAGATAAGGTGCTTGAATCAAAACAAAAATTATATGAATTAGAAAACCTTCTTTTAAATAGTGACTTTCTTCGGGTATCAAAATCGGTACTGCTTAATTTAAGAAAAGTTAAAACGCTGAGTCCTGCGCTGAGCGGACGCTTTGAAGCAACTCTTGCCAATAACGAAAAAGTTATTATCTCCCGGCAGTATGTAAACGATTTAAAGAAAATTCTCGGAATATAGGAGGTGTCAGCATGAATATAGAAAATCTGTTAAAAACAATGTTTCGTTCCTTCTTCATAATAGTAACTGGGATTATTGCTTCTATGTACGTATTTTGTTTGGTATTTAATCCAGATGCCAGCTTTTCCCTGCATGACATCGGCGGAATACTAATGATGGCTTTTGTCAGCGATCTTCCATATCTGCTTTTTTACTCGGGTAAGGAACTCAGCAAAAAGCAGATGTACATTCGTAAAGCAATACACCTGCCAGTACTTTTATCCGTAGTTTTGTATTTTGCCTGTCTTTGGGACTGGATCAATATTAGCCACACCAAAGAGGTGCTGACATTTGTTTTGCTTTTTCTATTTGTATATATTATGGTTTTTATAACTTGTAAATATCAAGATAAAAAATTAGCAGACAAGCTAAATCATCGACTTAGAGAGCGTTACCGTTCATATTAGAATATCACTATAAAGATGGCAGGCTATTTACAGCTTACCATCTTTTTTTTACATCTTACCTTTTACTATTCGCAGCATACCTTTAGACCCATTGCCGGCACTGTATTGTTCTGGTACAGTGATTACCGAAAGAGGTGACTAAAAATGGATAAAATTATTGAAGTATCAAATTTGCAAAAAAATTACTCAAATCTATGTGCCGTGAAAAATATTAGCTTTTATGTTGAGCGAGGAAAACTTTTTTCATTTTTAGGTAGTAACGGTGCAGGTAAATCAACGACAATTGACATCTTGTGCACATTAATGAATTTTGATGGGGGTGAAGTTACCATAGATGGGCTTAATCCACGCCATGACAGACAATCTATAAGAAGTATAATTGGTGTCGTTTTCCAGGATAACGTGCTAGATCCGTTGCTTACTGTACGGGAAAACCTCCTCATAAGAGCAGAATTCTATCAGTCAGACAGATCATTGATTCGTAAATCCGTCTACGAGGCTGCTCAGACAACCGAATTAAGTGAATTTATTGATCAACCCTATTGTAAGCTTTCAGGAGGACAGCGGCGCAGAGCGGATATTGCGCGGGCATTGATTAACACACCTAAAATACTTTTCCTGGATGAACCCACAACAGGCCTGGATCCGCAAACACGAAAAAGCATTTGGAATTCAATTAAACTGCTTCAGAAAAAAACAGGAATGACAGTTTTTCTTACAACCCACTACATGGAAGAAGCTGCCGAATCGGACTATGTAATTGTACTGGACCACGGAGAAATTGCAGCAAAGGGGACGCCTGTTGAATTAAAATCAAAGTATGCAACCGATTGTTTAAGGCTTTCCGTATCAAATGAATACACATTACGTCAGATTCTGCTGGATTTTAAGCTTAATTTTACCATGTCAGCAGGTGAGTTTATAATAAATCTGCCTGATACTATGAAAGCCTTGCCTGTATTAGAAAAATGCAAATCCTGCATCAGCAGTTTTCAGGTTCTACAAGGTACTATGGATGATGCTTTTATTGGTATTATGGGGAGGGATATAAGGAAATGAATATTTTAATCAAGCGGAACTTAAAAATCTTTTTTCGTGATAGAAGCGCAGTATTATTTTCTCTGCTTGCTATTTTTATCATTATTGCATTATACGCAGTATTTTTAGGTGATGTGTGGCTGGATGACTCCATGCAGAACATAAAAGGCACCAATTATTTAATGAATACCTGGCTTTTAGCAGGCCTTCTTGCAGTCGCGTCAATCACAACAACTATGGGTGCATTTGGCGTTATGATTGACGATAAAGTCCGCAAAATCAACAAGGATTTTAACTCTGCTCCAATTAAAAGCAGCCAGATCACATTTGGATATATTGGCAGTGCATTTTTAATAGGTGTAATAATATCGATTATTACGGTTTTTGTGTCGGATATATATATTGTCTTTTGTGGAGGAATGTGGATGACGCTTATTGAACTTTTAAAAGTCATATTACTTGTGATTTTCACAACAGCAACAAATACTTCTATTGTCTGCTTTATTGTTTCCTTTTTCAATAGCCACAGCGCATTCAGTACTGCCAGCACGATATTAGGGACTTCAATCGGGTTTTTGACAGGCATTTATCTCCCTATAGGAGCCCTGCCCAAATCCGTACAATTTGTCATAAAATTATTTCCTGTATCCCACGCTGCTTCACTCTTACGCCAGGTACTTATGGAAGATGCCATGAAGGCTTCATTTTCAGAAATACCAGCAAATCATCTAAATGAATTTAAAGAGTATATGGGAGTTACCTTCCGCTTTGGTGACTCTGTTGTCCCGTGGTGGCTCAGTGTTCTCATTCTGGTCTTCACAGCCACTTTATTTTATGGTCTGTCAATAATTAATCTATCAAAAAGAATTCATTAATAGTATGAAACTACTTTTATCTTAAAAGACCCCATTCCCAGATGATTGGGAAATGAGGTCTTTTATAGACATATTTAATTTATAACATAAAAAATCATTAGTCAAGAATCAGTCTTGCAGCACCGTAGATCCCAGCATCATTGCCCAGTGTCGCAAGAACGATTTTGCTCTTGCTTTTTGATATAGGAGTAAACTCATCATAATGCCGGAAAATCTCATCTATGAGATATTGCCCTGCCTTTGATACACCTCCGCCTATAACAAATACTTCCGGGTCAATGACCATGGTAATCTGAGCCAGGGCAAGGCCAAGATAATGACCCACGATATCGATCACAGACTTTGCCAGTTTATCTCCAGCCTTTGCTGCATCTAATACTTCCTTGGCAGTTACATCGTCTCCGAAATCCCGTAATACAGAAGGAATATCCGTAGAAGCCATCTTGCGTCTTGCTTCCCTCGCAATACCGGTGGCACTCGCAATCTGCTCCACACAGCCAACGCCGCCGCAGTTGCAATGTTCTGTCTCTTCATCCCGGATATGGATATGACCTATTTCACCTGCCAGTCCGTGCTTGCCGGCAATAATCTTCTCTCCTATGATTACGCCGCCGCCCACTCCTGTGCCCAGAGTGACCATAACTATGTCTTCGTAGCCTTTACCACCACCCTGCCACATCTCGCCCAGGGCAGCCACATTGGCATCATTTCCGCACAGCACCGGAATTCCATCCAGCCTGCTGCTCAGTTCTCTGCCTGGATATAAATCACGCCAGCCTAAATTAACGCAGACCTCCACATATCCGTCCGGCATAACCGGTCCAGGAACTCCCATTCCTATGCCTTTGATCTCATCAAGAGAGAGAGTAAGTTTTTTAAGTGTTTCCAGAATGGAAGCAGATACATCATCAAGAATGTATTTGCCGTTCTCTTCCGTTCTGGTACCAACCTCCCACTTATGAAGAAGTTCCCCTGTTGTTTCAAATATTCCGATCTTAACAGATGTTCCTCCCACATCTATGCCAACACACTTTTTTCCCATATCCAGATACACTCCTTTATGCTTTTGTACCACAGAGGCAGTTTAATTATAAGGATTTTGCCACTTCTGCTACATGCTCAGGCGTAAATCCAAAATGGTCAAATAACAGATTAGCAGGTCCGCTTGCTCCGAATCCGGTCATGGTCACATAAGCACCGTCAAGGCCCACATATTTACCCCAGCCGAAATCGCTTAATGCTTCCACTGCCACACGTTTTCTAACTGCCCTTGGAAGTACGGATTCCTTATACTCCTGGCTCTGCTCCTCAAATAAATCCATACATGGCATGGAAACTACACGGACTTTCTGGTCAGGAATAAGCGCTTTTGCCTTTACAGACAGTTCTACTTCGGATCCGCTGGCAATAAGAATCAGATCCGGTGTTCCTTCACAGTCATCGATTACATAGCCACCCTTTAACGCCTCTTTGCTGCTTCCTGGCATAGGAGTCAGATTCTGTCTGGTAAGAACCAGAGCTGTCGGTGTCTTTTTGGAAGTCAGTGCAGAGTACCATGCTGCTTCTGTCTCTGTTTCATCACAGGGACGGAATACATGGAAGTTTGGCAATGCACGTAACATGGCAAGCTGCTCGATTGGCTCATGAGTAGGACCGTCTTCACCAACACCAATACTGTCATGAGTGAATACGAAGGATAACGGTACTCCCATTAAAGCGGAAAGACGTGCCATCGGTTTTGTATAATCACTGAAAACAAAGAAAGTAGACACATAGGTACGAAGTCCGCCGTGAAGCATCATACCGTTTCCTATCGCTGTCATTCCAAGTTCCCGAACTCCGAAATGCATGTTTCTGCCAGCCGGGTTCTCCCTGCTGTAATCTCCCATATCCGACATATTTGTCTTATTGGAAGGTGCTAAATCCGCAGAACCGCCGATTAAGTTTGGCATATATGTCTTAATTCTGTTTAAAATCTGTCCGGATAAATTTCTGGTTGCATCTGCCTTCTCCGGCTTTTTCCAGAAATCGGCGCATGCCTCGATGGATTTTTCTCCTGCATCCGGATCATGGTAAGCATTCCACAGTTCTTCCATGTCTGGATACTCCTGGCAGTAAGCAGCAAACATAACATTCCATGCCGCTTCTGTCTCAGCCTTTTCCTCAGCAAGCTTTCTGTAATGGCTGTAAACTTCCTCCGGAACATAGAATGGTTCCATAGATGGCCAGCCTAAGTTTTCCTTTAATGCAGTAATGTTATCAGCACCCAGAGGTTCCCCGTGAGCGCTTGCCTTACCCTGCTTTGCAGGACAGCCATAGCCGATCTGTGTCTTTATGGTGATAAAGGAAGGATGCTCTGTATCTGCCTTTGCCTCTTCGATTGCACGTCCGATGGCCTCTAAATCATTCCCATCCTCAACCGTAATAATCTGGAAACCAAATGCTTCCATACGTTTTTGTACATTCTCTGTAAATGCAATATCAGTACTTCCTTCAATGGAAATTTTATTGGAATCATAAAAAACAATTAATTTTCCCAGACCAAGAGTTCCTGCAAGAGAAAATACTTCGGAGGAAATTCCTTCCATCATGCAGCCGTCTCCACCCAAAGCAAAGGTGTAATGATCAACTACCGGATAGTTGTCCTTATTAAATACAGCAGCAAGATGACTTTCGGCAATTGCCATACCCACTGCCATACCCATACCAGCTCCAAGAGGACCTGTGGTTGCCTCAATACCTACCGTATGGCCATACTCTGGATGTCCAGGTGTTTTAGAACCAAGCTGGCGGAAATTCATCACATCCTCTTTGGATAAATTACCATATCCAAACAGATGAAGCAAAGAGTACAACAGCATGGATCCATGACCTCCAGACAGAATAAAACGGTCTCTGTTGGCCCATGTTGGATCTGCCGGATTATGATTCATGTGATTTGCCCATAATTCATACGCAGCAGATGCGCAGCCTAAAGGAAGTCCCGGATGTCCGGAGTTGGCTTTCTGGATTGCATCGGCAGAAAGGATGCGGATTGCATTAATTGACATAGTATCGATGTTGCTCATTGGTATTGTCCTCCTATTTGTAATCTTATTTCTTTCATGTTCTGGGGTCCGGATACGATCAGAGTATTGGGAAATCTGCCGTTTCGGATTTTTGTTATGGGAAAATCAAATGTACCGGAAAATTTAAGCCTTCCTGACATGTTATAGACTCTGCAAGAGTCTTCATTATACAAAATTACCAGGTTTCCGTCAATATCAGCATGAGTATACTGATATTGGGAACCGCTGGTAAACATCAGGTTCCCATTGGATTTATATACAGAAAGCTTATACGGATTTTCCCCTTCAGGATTATCGGTAATCATTCCTGCATACTTGTCCGAGTAAAATACACTTTTTATCTCATCTTCAGCCGGAATCTGCTTAATCAGTTCCGGAGAAAGTGCATTCTTTGTGGAATAAAACGAAATACCATTATCTGCAAACGCACAGGAGTATGTGTCATCAAGAAACCTTACCTGTGCTACAAATGTTGACTCATAAGGTTCATCAAATCCCCCCACAAGCCTGTCCGGAACACTTTTACCGATTTCTGCAAAATTATGAAAGGCAACTCTTCCATTCATTGTTCCATTCTTTAAAAATGCATAAGATCCAATCAGCTGTGTTCCATCAGGAGATAAGCTGATATCCACCGGATAACCGGAATCTCCTCCTAATAAAGCTTTGATCTTCACATCCAGAGAACTGCCATCCCGTTTATAAAAATACACATAATTGGAAGTAGTATCTTCTAAGATCGCAGCCACGACTCCGTGGGCAGATACAGACGCCTTTATAATAGGCAGTACCGTGTTTGCCACTCCGGTATTACCCGTCTTATCAAAGATATAGATGGAATTACCCTGTTGATCTGCAATGACCGCAAAAGGGCCATTGACACTGGCAACCGGTGATTTCATCTCATAGCTCTGTATCCATACCTCTTTCCCCTGGTTATCAATATAGGAAGCTCCATCCTTGCTGTACTTTAACACATTGGTTCCAAAGTCCAAATATCCAACGTAGCTTCCTTCATTGAGCGATTTTTCCCAGACGACGCTGTATCCAGTATACTGATAATAATTCAAATATGTATACAGACTGACTGCACCAGCAGACAGGATAAAAAGCACCACGAGAAAAATCTTTAACTTTTTCTTTTTAACCTTTGTGCGGGCTCTTTTTATGATTTCATTGCTGTCCTCGTCCTTTTGCGGTGAAGCCGGGACAATCTGACGCCGCAGCTGGTCTTTCTTTATCTCTCTGTTCATAGAGTTCATATCGCTCATGCAGTTTCTCCTAAAAATGCCCATATGTAATTGTAGTATACATCAAATCAGAGAGAAACGCATTAAGTTTTTCTACGGAAGACGCAATTTCTGGCCCGCAACTATCTTATTTTCATCTTCCAGTCCATTCAGTTCACAAATTTCTTTTAATTTATTGACACTCTTATATTCTGCAATACAAATCCCATACAGCGTTTCTCCTTCTACCACGGTATGAATCCGTTGGCCATCCGTTGCTGCTGCCTGGGTTGCAGGTGGTGTCTCAGATTTGGCTGCCTGGGTTACCGTTTCTTCCGTTGCCTTTTGTGCTGCTGCCTCTGTCTGTGCAGCTGCAGCCGTCTCAACGGCCGACTCCCCAGCCTCTGCCGCTGTCTGCGCCTGTACGGCTCCCGGCATGGTTTCAGACATGGTTTCCTTGTTAACTGCAGAGGTCGGATAAACTTCTCCATCTGCTTCCTCTACCACTACTCCCGATTCCTTTTTTTCACCCTTTTGCTGGGTCTTATCACCCAGGAGTATTTTTTCTGCCTTGGCCGGAATTGCAGAGACTACCACACTTTCCATGCTTTTCATACGCTCATAGTTGTTAAACATAACAATTCCGCCAGCTAATACGACAACTGACATGGCCATGCACATGCCCCGGAGAAGTCCGACAGTCTGATGCCTGTCCACCGCTTCTTCCTTGTTCTCGCCCATTCGCTTGCGGAATTCTTCAATTACCTTATCATTTGTATCGGTTTCGATACGTTTTACATCTTTGCGCAGTACCATATAGTCCTGCATCATTTGATTGCGTTCATAATAGATACTGTACCCCTGAAGCTTATAAAAACCATCTTCTGAGGTTACATAAATTGTTTCATCCCCCTCTGTTCCACAACTTAGATACATTAGTTTGTTGGGACCTCCAAAATACTGCATGTGCTGCTTCCAGTAATTTAAAGGACTTAAATCTTCGCCGGGACTTGCGCATATAAACCAGCCCTGTATGGATCTTTTGGGAAAAAGCTGTTCCATATTCTGGGACGCTCTTTTCCATGACAGTTCTGTAAAGGATACCTTTTTGCCCTCTTCCGTCACATCCTCCATCTCCAACGCTCCGTCAATGAAGATATACGGCGTCCCGTCACTTAACTCCATGCTGCCAAGCAAAAGCCCGACCCGCAGTCTTTGTCCACTTACAGGAAAAAGACGTTTTAAATATGTGTTAACATAATCCTCTACATATAATTTTACGATTTCATCCCGTTCCCCAATCTGTCTGATGTTTTTGGGCAGCTTCGGGAACGGATTGTATAATTCATCCATTGGATCACCCCGCTATTCTATTTAATCCAATGAATCATAGCATAAGGCTTTTGAAAAACGTGTCAAAGAAAGTACGAGTTTTCCCATAACTTTTCGACAAGACAAATACTGCGGCTGATGCAGTCTGCCATACGCATGACAACAGAAAGCCGGATACTCTGAAGCATAAGCGGATCGTAATTTCCACAGCTTCCCACAATACCTGTTATAAAAATATCCCCTACTGCCCGAAGCTCTTTGCTGACTCCAAGGCCTGGTTTTAACGCCCCTTTTCCAAGGGTGACATAACCAATGTGCTCTATATTTCCAACCGAGGCATCCACAGCTACCACTACATGATTGGGATATCGCAGCTTCAAAATAGCCTGATAGGTATCTAAATTCATGGCGTGTACCGGACGCTCTAACGTGCCCAGTAATTCTAAATGCTCCAGTCCCATTTCATTTAGCTTATATCCAATTAAGGGCCCAAGGCTGTCTCCCGTGGAACGGTCGGTGCCTATGCATAAAAACAGCACACCTGCCGATTTTCCATTCTCCTGTTCCGAGCATATCATGCTGTAAAGTCTGGACGCAAACTCCTCTGCTTCAAAGGTCTGCCTGGTGTCATAATAAAAAACATCCCGATTTCCCCGGATTGCAATTCTTTCCCATAATTTCATAATATACTGCCCTGCTGTCCTTATTTTTCTCTGTTCTATTATAAGCAGGGTTCTTTAGAATTATTCACCTCATTCCTCTGGAAAAACGCAAAAAAAGTACAGGCCTGCCGTTTAAGCCGGCTGGTTCCTGTACCTTTATTTTAGTCTTTTATGCTATTATAAATTTCCTTGGCTTCACTAATAGTTTGTGCCTTCCCCATCCGTATCATATCTGCCAGTTCATCAAGCTTTTCCGGGATCATATATTCAGATCCGATATAAGAGGCATAATTATCATTGATAAACAGCGTCTGCTCCTTAACCCGTATCTGAGCTTCTTTCCAGTTATTAACCGCCTCTTCGTGCTCCTTCTCAAGCTGTGAGATCTTTTCTCTTTTACTGCTGGCGATTTCATCGGAAATAATCGTACTTGTTACCTTATCAAATGTATTTAATGCCTCCTGTTTCTTGTCCGCAATATCAGCAAGATCCTGTTCTGTTCTTGCAATCTCATCATCGAACTTCTCCAGATTATAGACCTTCTCGTTACGATCCTTTTTTATAGAACGGATAATGGCACGAAGCTTTCTCCGATTGGATTTTATAGAGTTTTTAATAGCCCTTCCCTTTTTTAAAGCCTCTGGGTGTCTGACTCTTGTCCGGTTGTTAATCAGAATATAAATCCCGCCAAAAAGCAGAATTGAGACAAAATAAATTCCCGCCAGATAAAATGATTTTCTTTGGGGTATGAGAAAATAGATTCCACAGGGTATGGCAAGGAAGAAAATAAGTGCGGTAAAAAGCAGGATAATGATTTCAGAAAACCCCCTGGTGAAAAACAAAGCATAATACCAGGTGCTCCTGCAATAAGACGGAACATGATCCCGTTTAAAAACAGATTTTAATTCAGTTAACAATTCTTTGTTTTTATCCTTAAGCTCCTGAGTTTCCTCTTCAATCCGTTCCTTAACTCCCTGGGTTTTGGCCTTTTCCCTCTTGTTTCTTAAACGCTTTAGATTGTCCTGTTCTTTCGCGATTTCTCTGTCATAGGTATCATTAATTTCCTGTACCCTTTTTTTCACCGTAAGGCTGATGGCATCGGTCACAGCCTTTCTCTCTGCTTCCAGTTCTCTAAAAAGACTCTTTTCTTCCAGACGATGTTTTTCAAGCAAACTCTTGCTTACCGATAGTTCCTGAACGGCTCTGCAAGCCTCTCCAAGAAATCCAACCTGATCTTCTATAGGCTGTGCCATCTTTTGTCTTCCTCCTTCGGTTTTTCCTCTCACAATTTTATCATAGGTTGATTTGTTTTACAATGTCCTGAATTTCTTCCTTGCCATATTCCTGCATATAATGCTATAATCGTTTCATCAAATTACTGCCGGTCACCGAAATTTGTCAGTTAGAAGGGGAATTTATTATGTTTCGTATGTGGGCAAAATTAATAACCAATACCCGGATCGTAAAAGATACCGTCATCTGTATCTCCGATTACAGTCTGTCCAGAACTTCCATGGTGTTTCAGTCTCTGGAGGAGATCTGCTATCAGTTTGATCTTGGAAAGCCCATATGGCTTGATTCTACTGTTAAGGATTTTAAAATTCATTCAAAAGCACGATTTACTCAGGATAATTTTATAGAACTCATCGATTTTGATTTTCTGGAGATACAGATCATAGAAGAATAGTTACTGGTAAAGAAAAAGTCCCCCATTTACATGGCAGGACTTTTTTATTTAAATCAGATTATAATCTCTTTAAAAGCTCTTCTCTTTCCTTCTCAAACCCAGGCTTTCCAAGGAGAGCAAACATATTCTTTTTATAGCTTTCCACGCCCGGCTGGTTGAACGGATTCACTCCAAGAATATAGCCGCTTACACCACAGGCATATTCAAAGAAGTAAAACAGCTTCCCTAAGCTGTATTCATCCTGATCCGGAATGTTCACCATCAGATTGGGGACATCTCCGTCACTGTGCGCCAGAATCGTTCCATTCATCGCGCTCTTGTTCACGAAGTCCACGCTCTTTCCCGCCAGAT
>Ga0316613_10001400_pt1 | contig 16524 bp, 14 predicted proteins | sample OWC_soil_day10_C_2_FD_207647 | JGI IMG/M metagenome (GOLD analysis project Ga0316613, IMG submission 207647) | Wetland soil microbial communities from Old Woman Creek delta, Ohio, United States - OWC_soil_day10_CT_b | ecosystem: Environmental > Terrestrial > Soil > Wetlands | place: USA: Ohio...
TGTAATGGTTACGGATGATCGATTTACACAGCCATGTCCTGCCCGAAATGGATGATGGGGCCAAAGATCAGAAAACAGCGTTAGCAATGCTCGGACTAGCCGTGGCCAGTGGCACGGGAACTATTGTTGCAACGCCGCATGTTATTGAAAACGCCCATCGGCCAGCGTGGGAAACCGTTGTTGAAGAATGCCGGAAACTTGCCGCAGCTAGTGAACAGCAAGGTACTAATATCCGGATATGTCCAGGCGCGGAAGTGGCCATGGCCTATGATAGTTTAGCGTATCTAGAGAAGCCGGGTCCATACTGTATTAATAACAGCAAATACATTCTTGTTGAACTGCCCACCCATATAATCCCTGAATATACCGATGAATTTTTCTTTGTCCTCCAAACCAGGGGCTTTTATCCGGTTTTAGCCCATCCTGAGCGCAATATTGAACTATCGCATCATCCCGAGCGGTTGGCGGAATGGATCAATCGGGGGATTCTGGTGCAGATTAACGGGTCCAGCCTTATGGGGAAAATGGGCGACAAGGTCAGGCGCTTTGCCGAATTATTAGTTGCCAGGAACATGGTCCATTGCCTCGGTTCCGATGCCCACGGCTTCAATAGCCGGAGACCAATGCTGGACGGAGCGACAGCAAAACTTGCCAGCCTGGCCGGGCCCCAAAAAGCCAAGGAAATCACTGCTACCACTCCCGGCAAAATACTGCGGGGCGAAGAATTCATCCCGCAAGCCATCTCGGAATGTACAAAAAAGAACGGGGTTTTTAGTCGCTTGTTTGGGCGATTATTGTGAATTAGAAAAACAATTAATCCCAATGACCGAATAATGTTGAAAAATGTTTAAAACCGAATAATAGTAATCATTTTACCATAAATGTAAAATAATTACAAGTAAAAAAGAGTGTCCTTCTTAAAGGGGCACTCTTTTTTACTTAACCGGGCTAGCGATTAGAAAATAAGCGGTTGCTGTTCCGGGGGAAAAGTCTGGCTACAAAAATCTAGAAGATAATAATAAAAAAATACTAAATGGAATATTTTAACCAAAATATAATACAAATAATGGAAATTTAATATAGCTGTATTTAAAATTAACCTTCTGATTATTGATATTATTTGCACAAATTAAAACCCTTTACCAAGGTAGAGCGCTCCTGGGGTGAGGGGCGTTTTTTGTTTACTTTAATCGAATGGAAGTATAAGACATAATGTGACGAAAAATGTAAACAATGGAGGTTATTGGTCACATTCCGTCGGAAATATATCCTTGATATGTTAAAGCCTGGGAATTAATATAAATATATGGTTTAAACGAAATTTCGGTAGGAAATAATGGTAAACAACAGGAGGAGAGAATGCGCCATATCGTAAAGGCAGTGCTTGCATTATTATGTATAGCTATCATCGGCGGGAGTGCAGCCCAGGCCGAGGAGTACCGGCTCGGACCGGGGGATGTTGTTAGTATTAGTGTTTGGGGACTGGAAGACGCCGAGGCCCCCAAGTTAAGTAATACGGCGGATGGATACCTTGTGACGCCGGACGGCAATATATCCTTGCCGCTGGCGGGAGAGCTCAAGGCCGCCGGTCTTACTACCCATCAACTGACGGAGCGTGTTACCCAAGCCCTCCAAGAATATATGAATAATCCCAAAGTTACGGTCAACCTCGTCAAACTTAGGACAACCAGGATCTATGTATTGGGCGAAGTAAACCATCCCGGCATGTATGAACTGGAGAAAACCCATAATGTTCTGGATGCCATTGGCGCAGCTAATGGCTATACCATGTACGCGGCGAAAAAGACGGTCTTTATTGTGCGGAACGGACGGTCAGAGAAACCAATAAAAATAGACTTAGTCAAGCTTTTAGCCAAAGGCGATATGAGTCAGAACTACACCTTAGCTGAAGGTGATGTCGTTTACTTAACCTCGAATAATAAAATTGACTTTTCTAAAGATATCTTACCATTTTTATCAGGCGCTTATTATATTAGTCATTTTGGCGATAATTAGCCACTTTCTTATGGAGACGGAGGAAAAACAGTGGACGACAAGACCATCGATTTAAAAGATATTGTGCGAGTAATAAAAAAACGCTGGCGGATCATCGGGGCTACCTTCCTGGTAGTAGTTATCCTGGTCGCAGTAATTACCTTTCTTACCCCGCCAACCTATCAAGCCGAAACCACCCTGCGGATAAAACAACCGAAGAGCTTAGCCTCTTCCCTGCTAAGTGATGCGACCTTTGGCAATTCCAATGCGACTAAAGAACAAATGTCTACTTACGCCGAAATCCTTAAAAGCCGGACGGTAGTGGAAAAAGTGATTGATACTACTCAGGCCGATAAAGAGAAACCGCCGTCATATGGCGGTATGTTAGGGCGCATTACTACCCAGGCAGTAAAAGACACCGAAATTCTTAGTGTCAGAGTAAAGGCATCATCGCCGGAAGAAGCCCAGTTTGTTGCTAATACCCTGGTCAATACTTTCCTCGCAAGAATGCAGGAATTAGTCCGGACTGAACAAGGGGCGGTGCGGCAATTCATTGGTGAACGTCTGGCGGAGGCCAAAAAAGACCTTGAAAAAAATGAAGCCGCCTTAGAAGATTTTAAACGTGACCAAAAAATCGTTGTCCCGGAAGAAGAGGCCAAAGCCATGGTGGCCCGTCATGCGGCGGTAGACCAAATGGCGGCCGACAATGCCGTGGCCATCGCGGCGTCTCAGGCGCGTCTTGGCAGTATTGACCACGAACTGAATGGGCAAAGCCCAGGGGTTATCGCCGACAGTCCGTTGATTCAGCAATATAAAGGTAAACTGGCCGAACTGGAAGTCAACCTGGTTACGCTAAGACAAAACTTTACCGACAAACATCCCCAGGTGACCGCGACTAAAGCGGCTATTGAAGAGACTAAAGCCAGCCTGAGTGCGGAAATCAGCCGGGTTCTTAATGCCGAGGCCCCGTCAGCCAATCCAGTTTACCAAGGCCTGATTCAGGCTAAAGTCCAAAACCAGGCTGAGCTATCGGCGGCTGCGGCCCAGTTGGGGGCGATTAATCAGGTTAAAGCTGCCAGCGACCAGGAAATGGGTCAATTGCCCAGCAAAGAACAAGTCTTGGTCAAGCTGACCCGAGAAGCCGATGTATCCAAGCAAATCTATCTGATGCTGGCTCAGCGCTATGAAGAAGCCCGGATCAGCGAAATCATGGAGCCGACCGATGTCCAGGTTATTGACACCGCGGTGCCGGACTACCGGCCGATCAGTCCTCGCATCGTTCTGAATATCCTTATCGGCATAATTCTGGGGCTATTCTTAGGCACCGCCCTAGCCTTTATTTACGAGTACATGAACCGGACCGTGCGGACCCCGGAAGATGTAAAACAGTACCTTGATCTTCCCGTATTGGGGAGCATTCCTAGCTACAAACACAGTGAAAAACTAATGAATCAGAGCAGCCTGTGGAGCAAACTGAAAGTGAGGCTTGGAATATGACTAATAAATATCAATTAATTGTTCATGAACAAATAAAATCCCCGATCTCCGAAGCCTATCGGGTGTTGCGAACCAATCTTAATTTTTGTAAAACCGATGGCGAACTAAAAACTATCATGTTTACCAGTGCCGGTCCCGGTGAAGGAAAATCCTTAACCGCCGCCAATACAGCCGTGGCCTTGGCTCAAACCGGGAAAAAAGTCCTGATCATCGACTGCGACCTCCGCAAGCCGGTCCAGTACAAAATATTCAACCGTGACCGCAGTAGCGGCATCACCAACATCCTGGTTAAGGATAATGTCAAGATTGCGTTTATTGCTGAGACTGACATCAGAAATCTATATTTTATGGCCAGTGGCCCCTTGCCGCCTAACCCTTCTGAGTTGATGGGCTCAGAGAAAATGCAGGAACTCCTCGGGGAGCTGAAATACCAGTTTGATTACATTATTATCGATGTGCCGCCGGTCATCGCCGTAACCGATGCTTGCGTCCTCGCTTCAAAAGTCGACGGCATCGTCATGGTACTGGATTCTAGCAAGGTCCGGCCCGAGATGGCCCAGCAAGCCAAAGAACTGCTCCAGCGAGCCCGCGGTCAGGTGCTGGGAGTGGTCCTCAACAAAGTAGAAGTCGAAACCGAATATTTGCACTACTATTACTACTACGACAGTAAAACCGTGGCTCAATAAAAAAACGGAGGTAGTCAAGTGCGATCAAAATTTATTACTCTTGCCCTAATGCTGGTTGATGCAGCCTTGGTCATGCTGGCGCCTTGCTTGGCATTATTGGTGCGCTTTGAGGGTGCGGGTAATGATTATTATTTTGCAATTATTCTTCATTATTTGCCCGTCGCGATATTTATCAGGCTTAGCGTTTTCTACGCGTTTGGCCTGTATCACCGCTTATGGCGCTATGCCAGCATTAATGAACTGTTGGCAATAAGCGGCGCGGTAACGGTCAGCTCGATTTTTCTCACCGTGTATCTCTTGCTGGCCGATTCCGGATTACCCAAAAGCCTGTATCTGTTAAGCTGGTTTTTCAACATCCTGCTTATCGGCAGCAGCCGGCTGTTTATCCGGATCATCCATCAACTGCGCCAAGTTCCGCATAACCAGCGGGTAAAGGTACTGATTGTCGGGGCTGGCGATGCCGGAGCGATGTTGGCCAGGGAAATTAACCACCGTTATTACGAAACCAAAGAACTGGTCGGGTTTGTCGATGATGATCCCTATAAACGCGACAAACTGCTGTTTGGGGCCAGAGTGCTGGGAAGCAGTGAGGATATTCGGAAAATAACCCAGAACCAAGCGATTAAAGAAATTATTATTGCCATGCCTTCAGTAAAAGGGACTGTGTTGCGTCGGATCATTAAAATCTGCCAGGCCACTGGCTGCAGTATCCAAAAAGTCCCCGGCCTGTTTGAACTTCTTGACGGAAAAGTAACCGTGCAGCAACTCCGCAATGTCGATATTGAGGACCTGCTGCAGCGCGACCCGGTTAAACTCGATATGCCCCAGATAAAAACCCGCTTAGCCAATAAACGAGTCCTGGTAACGGGCGCGGGCGGCTCGATTGGCTCGGAACTTTGCCGGCAGATTGCTCAAATGACCCCGGCTAGTTTAAGCCTTTTGGGTAAAGGGGAAAACAGTATTTACGAAATCGAACGCGAATTGCGGGGTAAATACCCAGAACTTAGCATTGAACCGATTATTGCCGATGTTCGGGACCGGCAGCGCATTGATAGTATTTTTAGCCGGGTAAAACCGCAAATCGTGTTTCATGCCGCGGCCCATAAACACGTCCCGCTGATGGAACGCCAGCCCGAAGAAGCGGTACGTAATAATATCTTTGGCACCCAGGCGGTGGCCGAGGCTGCTGATCGCTATAACAGTGAAACCTTTATCATGATTTCCACCGATAAGGCAGTAAACCCAACCAGCATTATGGGCACCACCAAACGGGTGGCCGAAATGATTATCCAGAACCTGAATAATCTCAGCCCTACCAAATTTGCCGCCGTGCGCTTTGGCAACGTGTTGGGCAGCCGGGGCAGCGTTGTCCCGCTATTTAAAAAACAAATTGCCGCCGGTGGCCCGCTAACCATCACCCATCCCGATATGCGGCGTTACTTTATGACCATCCCCGAAGCCTCCCAATTGGTCCTGCAGGCTCTGACCCAGGCCCAAGGCGGCGAAGTCTTCGTCCTCGACATGGGTCAGCCGGTAAAAATTCTCGACATGGCCCAGGATCTTATCCGCTTATCCGGTTTGGAACCTGATCGTGATATTCTAATAAAATTCACCGGCCTGCGCCCCGGCGAAAAACTGTTTGAAGAATTGCTCACCGCCGAGGAAGGTACCAACGCCACCAAACATGCCAAAATTTTCAAGGCTAATTTAAAAGCCATTGATCAACCGGCCCTGGTGAGTAATCTGCGCGACCTCAAAAATGCTATCGAACGTGATGAAATCCTTAGCCTATTAGCGAACTTAGTACCCACCTATACGGCGTTTGTTGCCCCAGAAAAGCAAAATAACGTTAATAAAGTTGTACCGGATGAAGCTGTGAATGAACGGATGGACCTTAATCCTGTTACCGTGGGATTGCAGTAGTTATCCATAGATCGTGTGCGGGGAGGTAGTATTACGAAGTTATATCCCATAGCGAAACATAGCATAGATTTCTTATTGTCCTTGATAGCGATTGTATTTTTGTTGCCGCTATTTTTACTTATAGCAATAGCAATAAAAATAGATTCTAAAGGATCGGTGATTTTTAAACAAAAACGCATCGGTGAGAACAAAAAGGAATTCTACATCCTAAAATTTAGGAGTATGGGGACAGATGCTCCACCTAATATGCCTACCCATCTGCTGAACAGTCATGAAATGCTGATAACAAAAGTTGGTCACTTTCTTAGAAAAACCAGTCTTGATGAATTGCCACAGCTTATTAATATTTTACGAGGCGAAATGAGTATTGTTGGTCCGCGCCCCGCGCTGTGGAATCAATATGATTTGATTGCCGAACGAGATAAATATCGTGTAAATAATATACGTCCAGGACTTACCGGCTGGGCTCAGATTAATGGTCGTGATGAGCTGCCGGTAAATATAAAAGCAAAATATGATGGTGAATATGCGGAAAAGATGTCCTTTTCTTTTGATATAAAAGTGTTCGTTAAAACAATATTTAAAGTAATTATGAGTGACGGGATAAGGGAAGGCGTTGGGTATACAAAATCGAGGGAATAGGTGAGTTATTATATGTTGAATAAGGGAGCGCTACTAGGTTAGTGAGGTAGATGTGAATGTTCAAAAACAAAACGTTATTAATTACTGGCGGTACAGGATCGTTTGGTAATGCGGTACTTAAGCGGTTTCTGAATAGTGATATTGGCGAAATACGGGTAATATCCAGGGATGAGAAAAAACAGGATGATATGCGTAAAGCTTACCGAAGTGACAAAATAAAGTTTCATATTGGCGATGTCCGGGACTTAGCCAGTGTTAAAAATGTCATGAATGGTGTGGACTTTGTATTTCATGCAGCTGCATTAAAGCAAGTGCCAACTTGTGAATTCTTTCCGTTAGAAGCGTTAAAAACCAATGTACTAGGCACGGACAATGTCCTGACCGCCGCTATTGAGGCTGGGGTAAAAAAGGTAATTTGCCTGTCTACTGATAAAGCTGCTTATCCAATAAATGCCATGGGCATATCCAAGGCCATGATGGAGAAAGTATTTATCGCCAAATCTAAAACCGTAAGTTCTGACAAAACCTTGATCTGTGGTACACGATATGGCAATGTTATGGCGTCACGTGGCTCGGTTATTCCGTTATTTATCGACCAAATAAAAAAAAGGCAACCGTTAACGGTTACCGATCCGAACATGACCCGGTTTTTAATGAGTTTGGATGAAGCGGTTGAACTGGTGGTTTTTGCTTTTAAGAATGGAAAACAAGGCGACTTGATGGTGCAAAAGTCGCCAGCCAGCACTATTAAAGACTTAGCTCAAGCCATCAAAGAATTATTTAAAGCTAATAATGAAATCAAAATTATTGGTACAAGGCATGGGGAAAAACTTTACGAAACGTTGCTGACCAAGGAAGAATATATTCATGCCATTGACATGGGGGACTTTTTCCGAGTACCGGCGGATACTAGAGACCTTAACTATGATAAATACTTTGTTGAAGGAAGTAAGCGGCTGTCATTAACTGATGAATACAATTCCCACAATACCCAGCGGCTTAACTTGGACCAAGTTAAAGAAAAGCTCCTGAGCTTGGATATCGTCCAAGACGAACTGGAACTGGGTGGGTGGCAAAGTCCACCTTATCAACAAGTAAGGGTGAGAATATGAAAATATTAATTACTGGGTCTAAAGGCTTCGTTGGTAAAAATTTAATTGCTGAACTTAAAAATAAAGGCTATACCGATATCTTGGAATACGATGTGGATACCGAGCCGGCGCTGTTAAATCAATACGCTGGAAAGTGTGAATTTATCTATCATCTTGCCGGAGTGAACAGACCGCAGGAAGAGCAAGAGTTTATGACCGGCAACTATGGCTTTACTGTGACCTTATTAGAAACTCTGCAAAAATACAACAATAAAGCGCCGATACTGTTGACTTCATCAATTCAGGCGGAATTGGATAATCCCTATGGTCACAGCAAAAAAGCTGGGGAAGATCTTTTGAAGACCTATGCCACTACCCAGGGAATACGTACGATGATCTATCGCCTGCCCAATCTGTTCGGCAAATGGGCCAGACCAAACTACAACTCAGTGGTCGCAACCTTCTGCCATAATATTGCCAACGATCAGGAAATAAAAATAAACGACCCTAAGGCCGAGTTGCGCTTAGCATATATTGATGATGTCGTGAATGAATTTATTGCAGCCATAAAAAGCAAAGAAAATCGCAACCCGGATGGTTTTTGTTATATCCCTAAAATATATGAAACCACTGTCGGCGAATTAGCCGAAAAACTTGGTGCTTTTAAGTCCAACCGCAAGACATTAATTATGCCTTCGTTGTTAGCTGACTTTGACCGGGCCTTGTATGCCACGCTATTATCTTATTTTCCCCAAGACGGGTTTAGCTACACCCTGGATATGAAACGGGACGATCGCGGCTGGTTGGCCGAATTCGTCAAATCGGCCAGCTTCGGCCAAATCTTCATTTCAAAAACTAAGCCGGGAATAACTCGCGGCAACCACTGGCATCACACCAAAGTAGAAAAATTCCTGGTCATTCAGGGACAAGCAGTAATCAAATTCCGTAAAATCGATTCGCATGAACTAATCCAGTATCATGTTAATAGCGACAAATTGGAAGTACTAGACATTCCGGTGGGTTACACCCACTCGATAACCAATACTGGCGACACCGAACTCATCACCCTGTTTTGGGCCGGGGAAACGTTTAATGCGGAAAAGCCCGACACCTACTACCTGGAGGCATAAATTCGTGCAAAAACTAAAACTTATGACCATCATCGGCACTCGCCCGGAAATCATCCGTCTTTCGGCGGTGATCAAAGCCTGTGACCGCTACTTTAATCACATTTTGGTTCACACCGGACAAAACTGGGATTACACCCTGAACCAAGTTTTCTTTGAGGACTTGGGATTACGTGAGCCGGACTACTATCTGGATACAGTGGGCGGCACGCTGGGGGAGACTATTGGCAATATTATTGCCAAGTCCTATGAAATATTGCAAAAGGACAAACCGGATGCGCTGCTTATTCTGGGCGACACCAATTCCGCATTAGCGGCTATTGCCGCTAAGCGCCTTAAAATACCTATCTTTCATATGGAAGCAGGCAACCGTTGCTTTGACCAAAACGTACCTGAAGAAATCAACCGGAAAATCGTTGACCATATTTCTGATATCAACCTTCCCTATACCGAGCATTCGCGGCGGTATCTCCTGGCTGAAGGCTTACGCAAAGAACATATCTTTGTTACTGGTTCGCCGATGCAAGAAGTACTGCGAGAACACCAGACTAAAATTGATGCCAGTACGATACTCGATCAACTAAGTCTTGAAGCCGGAAAGTATATCCTGGTATCCGCTCACCGCGAAGAGAATATTGATAATGAAGCAAACTTTTTGTCCTTAATGACAGCGATTAATAACATCGCTGAACGCTATCAGCTGCCGGTCATCTACTCCACCCATCCCCGGAGCAAAAAGTTCATCGACCAGCGCGGTTTCGTTTTTCACCACCTGGTTAAAAGTTTGCAACCGTTTGGTTTTCTCGACTATAACAAACTGCAGAAAAATGCCTTCTGTGTACTATCCGACAGCGGGACGCTGTCCGAAGAAAGCGCCATGCTGGGGTTCGCTGGTATATTGCTCAGAACTTCGACTGAACGTCCCGAAGTATTAGATAAGGGAACAGTAGTTATCGGTGGTATTACTGATGAGACTGTAGAACAGGCTATTGAATTGGCTAAATCTATGCAGGAAAATAGAGAATCTACGTCGTTAGCGCTAGACTATGTAGATTCCAATGTGTCGGTGAAGGTGGTTAAATTGATCCAGAGCTATACCAGGATAATTGATAAAGTTGTATGGGGAAATGCATAAATGAAAATATTTATCTTAACAACAATATTAGCACCGTATAGAGTTGAATATTTTAATGAGTTAGGAAAATATTGTGAATTAACGGTTTGCTTTGAGACTAAGACCGAAGAAGGGCGAGATGAAGAGTGGTATAAAAGTGATTTTAACAATTTTAAGGCGATTTTTCTAAAAGATTGGGATAAACCACAAGTTCGGATTAAGAAAGATATTTTTAAGCATATAAAAAATAACGACTATGATATTGCTATAGCGTTTGAGTACAGTACTCCGACTGCGTTACTATTTATGCTTAAAAATATAATCAATCATAAACTGTATTGTATAAATATAGATGGTGGTTTTATCTCTAATAATATTATAAAATCAGCGGTTAAACAGTTCTTTATAAAGAGAGCTGGGGCTTGTTTAGCAAGTGGTAACATGGCTGCGCAATATCTCATGCATTATGGCTGCAGAAAAGAACAAATTTTTTATCACAATTTTTCTTCTTTGCGTGAGCGAGAAATAATTGAAGGTCCAATAACAAAGAGGCATAAAGAATTATTAAAAAGAGATCTAAATATTAAGGAGAAGAAAATAATACTCTCTGTTGGACAGTTTATTTACCGAAAGGGTTTTGATGTACTTTTGGAAGCATGCACTATGGTGTCCAAGGAATTTGGTGTGTATATTGTTGGTGGACAACCAATAGCAGAATATATAGCGATAAAAGAAAAATATAAGTTAAAAAATGTTCATTTTGTTGGCTTTAAAAATAAAGAAGAACTGAAAAAGTATTACATGGCTAGTGATTTATTTGTATTACCAACCCGTGAGGATATATGGGGATTAGTCATCAATGAAGCAATGGCTTATGGGTTACCGATTATAACAACAAATAGATGTATCGCAGGTTTAGAACTTGTTGATAATGATAATGGGCGAATAGTTCCAATGAATGATGCTCGTAAGTTGGCTGAAGGCATTAATGAACTATTAGACAATGACCAAATGCTTAAACTTATGTCAGAGAATAGCCTGAAAAAAATAAGGCCATATACAATTGAAAATATGGTTAAGGTACATATGAATATATTTAAAAATATTATATGAATCAATGGTAAATCTGAGATGTTGTCAGTAGTCAGGTAGGGGGATCAATGAATATATTATATATTTCTAGTGTTTGTTCAAATAATAAATTTAATCAATTGTTTAACAACGCAAAAGTAAAGCCGGCCCAGCAAGCTCAAAAATATCATAGGTTACTAATTGAGGGACTAATTAATAATGAAAAAACATCAGTCGAAGTATTATCAGCTTTAAGTGTAAATCGTTCGATGTCATCCCAAATTTATTACAAAAGTGAGCTAGAAGAAGTTAACGGAATTAAATATAAGTATTTACCATTTATTAATTGGCCTATCCTTCGCCATATATTGTTATTTTGTACTTGCTTTTATAATGTGTTGAAATGGGGTATTAGAAACAAAGATGGTTTAATAATATGTGATGTACTTGACATTACTATTTCTGGGACTGCGTTATTGGTTGCTAAACTATTGGGAATCAATAATATAGGAATAGTAACTGATGTGCCGTCTTTTCTAGCAATAATGTCTAAACAACGCATAACTATAAGACAAAAAATAATTACGACTATAAATACTGTGATTATGAACCGTTTTAATGCATATGTTTTTCTAACAGAATATATGAATAAGTTGATAAATAAAAAGCATAAACCATACGTAGTTATCGAAGGCCAAGTAGATGTTAATATGGTACATATTTCAAATGAATTGATAGAAAAGTATAAAAAGAAAGTTTGCTTATATTCAGGAGCGATTAATCGAATTTATGGGATAGAAATGTTGACTCGTGCGTTTATAGCTGCAAATATAGATGACGCCGAGCTCCATATATACGGAAGTGGTGATTTCGAAGGTCAACTTAAAGAAGTCTGCAAAGAGCATACAGCAATAAAATATTTTGGGACAGTGCCGAATGATATGGTTATAAAGGAACAATTTAAAGCCACATTACTTATAAATCCTCGGCCAACTACTGAAGAATATACAAAGTATTCCTTTCCTTCAAAAAATATGGAATATATGGTATCAGGGACGCCTATGTTGACGACAATGTTGCCAGGTATGCCTAAAGATTATATAAATTACGCATTTATCATTGAAAATGAAACCATTGATAGTGTTGCAAAAAAACTAAAAGAAATATTGGCAATGGAAGAAGAAAAGCTTCATCAGTTAGGTTTGAAAACTAAAAAATTTGTCTTATATAATAAAAATAATGTTATCCAGGCAAAAAAAATATTAACACTCGTTAAGTAGAAACAAGACATATGAAGATAGCAATTATTTTGGAGGTTATTAATGAATAATATAACCAGACTCAATTATTTATCTACATATATTTCGAATCTTTGGGAGTTTTTCATTACTAAAAATAGATGTGCTAAAAGTCCCCAAGCATATTTTGGAAAAAAAATCTTGGAACAAAATGATGGCTCAAAATATATAGAAAAACTAATTAGTGATAATAAGCCATTTGCTATTGCGAGATTTGGAGCGGTTGAATGTGGGTGTTTTAACAGAGCATTGAAAATAAAGTTAGGTTTGGCAAAAAACTTTAAGCAAACTAATTTTTATCAAATGCGAAATAATACGGGCTTTTTTCCAGCTACTAATAATGAATTGCTGAAATTTACTCAGCTTCAAGAAAATTGTTTTAAAGAAATTGATTTACTTGCTGTATTTAATATTTTTATGGAAGATTATATAGTTAATCATTTCTGCAAGAATGCAAAGCTAACAACATTAACAACAGTTGATCCTGTATTATCTTCATGGACAAAAAGCTTAAGAGGGAAAAAAGTATTGGTGGTGCATCCGTTGGCCGAATTAATTCAGCAGCAATATAAAAAACGCGAGTTACTATTTGAAGATAAAGATAAATTGCCGGATTTTTATTTAAAAGTATTTCCGGCAGTTCAGACAATCGCTGGTGAGAAAGACGATAGATTTAATTCCTGGTTTGAAGCGTTAGATTATATGATAGATGAAATTAGTAAGATTGAGTTTGATATTGCATTAATTGGAGCGGGAGCTTATGGATTACCCTTGGCAGTGAAAATTAAAGCACAAATGAGAAAGCAAGCTATACATATCGGCGGAGCAACACAATTGTTATTTGGCATAAGAGGAAAACGATGGGATATACGTGAAGATTTTGCAGGCTATTTTAATGAGTATTGGGTACGGCCTGATAAAAAATATATACCTCAAAATGCTCAAGGTGTCGAAGGTGGATGCTATTGGTAAAAATTTAGTGAATTTGGAGATAACAATGTAGTATGGATAAACATATAGAAACAAAAAAGTTTAACATTTTGCAATTATTATTAGGCTTCTCGATTATGGTATTCCTTTTTAATCCATATAACATTGGAAATATATTATTCCTGTTGATTTCAATATATACCATAGTCCAAACAATAAAAAAAAGATTTACTTTTATAGTTGACTTGCAGTTCATTGTGTTGTTTTTATTTGTGATTTTTTATTCGCTCATTTCTTATTCATATGATTTTATTCCGATTAATTTAGCGGCTAAATATATTTTATACTTTTCGATTTTCTATTTGTTTGGAAGAAGTGTGAAATACATTAATGAACGAGAATTATTGTTTTACTTATATATGGTTATTATTGGTCTATTTCTGTTTGGTTTCTTAAGTGTTTCATATTCTGCAGTTGTATCAGGAAATATGTATGCTTTGGAAACAAGGCGAGCTACGGTTCCGTGGCTGGAAAATAGTGATGATTTGAACGGTACTAATATAGGTTGCTACCTTTCTCTAGGTATAGCTTTAACTGGTATGGTTTTAGTGAAATCTACTAAAACCATGAAATTTATAAATCTTATACTTGCGATAACGGCAATATATTCTACAATTCTATTGGGAAATAGGACCGGGCTTATTATTGCTGTGATGTCTGTAATAATCGTTTATATGTTACAGCTAAAAGAAAATAGTGCGAAAAAAAATATAGGATTATTGCTTATTACTATAATTTGTTTAATAGCCTTGCCAATCATGTACGATGGAAACATCCTGGGGATAAGAGATATATGGGAAGGATCTACTTCTTATGCTCGATTTAAAAAAATGGATTTAGCGGCTGATCCGCGGATAGGCGCATGGTATGAGGCGTTTACAGGATTGTTTGTTAATATTTTTGGGGGAAAAGAAACTGCGTTAAGCTTAAATTTTGCGCATAACCTTTGGCTGGATGTTGGTTGGACAACCGGACTTCTCCCATTTTTGTTATTATTATATTTTACTTTTCAGACATTACAAAGATATTGGTATGTATTTAGGTCTGATTCTTCAAAGTATATTAAATTTATTATTGCTGCTATCTTAGTTGGTTTTTATTTAACATTCATCGTTGAGCCGATTATTGATGGCAGTTTATACTTGTTTACAGCATTTTGCTTTATATCTGGACTATTAAGTGGTATAACAAAAAATATTAGAAAGCTGGAAGTAAATTAATGCGAATTTTGTGGTTAACCAATATACCAGTGCCGATAGCAAGTAAATTAATGGGCGAGAAAGCAATTTATAGCGGTGGCTGGATGTCTGGACTTGCAGAAAAACTGGCAAAAGTTGAAGGAATTGAATTAGCTATTGCCTTCCCTAAAAATAAACTAAATGAAAATGAAGTTATGGCATATTTTGATGGTGAAGTTAATTATTATGCGATTCCTAGAAGAAAAAATTATGTTTATGATAAAGCAATGGAACAACCATTTAAGCAGTTAGTTAATACGTACAAGCCTGATCTTATACATATTCATGGTACTGAATATGCGCATGGTCTGGCGCTGATGAAGGCTTGTCCGCAAGAAAAGTATGTTGTTTCTATTCAAGGTCTGGTTTCAATTTATGCTAAACATTATCATGCTAGTTTGCCAGAAAAAATAATTAACCGCACAACTATTAGGGATTTTTTGCGGCACGATAATATTAAAAATGGAATCAAAAACTTTATTAAGCGCGGCATAATTGAGCAGCAAATTCTTAAAAATTCAAACCATATTATAGGTAGGACAACCTGGGATAAAGCCTGTACATCGCAGCTTAATCCTAATGCCAAGTATCATTTTTGCAATGAAATGCTAAGAGACGAATTCTATAAATATACCTGGGATATCAACCAATGTGAGAAATATTCTATATTTATCAGTCAAGGTTTGTATCCTATCAAGGGATTGCATTTTATGCTTGAGGCAATGCCGATAATTTTGAATAGGTTTCCCGATACCCATCTATATATTGCTGGGGGAAATATCACAAAATCAGATTCTTTATTTGACAAGCTTAAACTGACAAGTTATGGATGCTATATTAAGCAACTGATAAAAAAATATAACCTAAGTGACAAGCTAACTTTTACAGGTGGGCTTGATGAAAAAGAAATGTGTGCCAGATTTAAAAGAGCAAATGTTTTTGTATTGGCCTCAAGTATCGAAAATAGTCCCAACTCATTAGGCGAGGCCATGATTTTAGGTGTGCCTTGTGTAGCATCTTATGTCGGTGGAGTTGGGGATATGATGACGCATCGCGAAGAGGGCTTTATTTATCCATATGATGCTCCTTATATGTTAGCTCATTATGTATGTGAGATTTTTGCTAATGATGAACTTGCCTTAAAAATTTCGTGCAGTGCCAAAAATCGGGCAAAGGCTACCCATGATCGAGAAAAGAATGTTAAGCAATTGGTAGAGATATATGAAGAGATTATGAAAGAAACGTGACTTTAATGAACTGGGAGCTTAAACATTGAATAGAAACCAAATACTTTTAAAAAATACGATACTATATTTTATTGGTAGCTTTTCGTCATCGGTGCTTTCGTTTTTGTTATTACCGTTGTATACGCGATATCTTTCACCCGAAGACTATGGATTTATTGATATTATTTTTGCTATATCCTTTGTGGTAACTCCGATAATAACCCTTCAAATTTCGTTTGCTTGTTACCGGTATTTATTTGATATTAATGATATTAAAGATCGCAAGGCCATTATTAGTAATAGCTTTGCAGTATTCTGTATCGGGAATATTATATTTATAGCGCTGTATTCGTTAGCGATATCTTTTGTACAGATACAGTACGATTTTGTGATAATGCTATACATTGTAGTAAGTGGGGGTGCTGGATTTGTACAAACTTTAGCCAGAGGGTTAAGAAAAAATTCCCTGTTTTCATTGTTAGGGGTACTGTCCACTGTGGTTTCAATAATAGCAAATATCGTGTTTATCGTAGGGCTTAATTTCAAAAGTCTTTCTCTGTTGTTGGCACCTATTTGTAGTAGTCTGGTTGTTGTCATAGTATCGCTATTCAAGCTTAATATTGCTA
>Ga0316613_10001401_pt1 | contig 16521 bp, 13 predicted proteins | sample OWC_soil_day10_C_2_FD_207647 | JGI IMG/M metagenome (GOLD analysis project Ga0316613, IMG submission 207647) | Wetland soil microbial communities from Old Woman Creek delta, Ohio, United States - OWC_soil_day10_CT_b | ecosystem: Environmental > Terrestrial > Soil > Wetlands | place: USA: Ohio...
TTAGCAATAAACTTAACCCAAACAGAAAAGCATACTTTTTGTTTTTCATCATTAATTCATCCTCCTCTAATCATTTCACCAAACTAGCTTTAGTTTTACTAATTCACCGCGGCAACTATATTCAATCAGGACATAATCCTGGAATTTTACTTAAAGCAATCGCAACTGACTTCTAGACGTCTAAACACACCCCTTATATGGTAGATGCCGCTCTCTAAAAGAGAGCGGCATCTACCATATAAAATTACATTCACCAAGTTAAGCTGAGTTTTGCCATGTCACCACGGTAACAGGAAACGCCATAATCAATTAGGATATCGTCTTGGGATTTTAATAGATTTTCAACCTTTATTACCGGCATATTACTTGGAATACTAAGCAGCATAGCCTCCTCTTGGCTGGGAAAAGTCGCCCGTATTGTAGACTTCACCCGTTTATATGAAATGTTATATTTCTCATAGAAGTATGACATTGATTGAATAGTCCTCAAGTATTTGAGAGCATTAGGAAAATATTTAGCAGGAAGAAAAGATTGCCCCACTAAAAAGGGACGGTTGTTTACAAACCTCTGTATATAACAACAATAAACCGTATCGTCGAAATTGAGCTTTAGCAATTCTCTAACATTCTCTGGCGCAGGCATTTCTACCGGATGCAGAATTTTAGTATCTGGTATGCCACCCATCTTAGTAATATTGTCTGAAAAGCGATTTTTAGCACTCAATTGATATTCAATGCAATCGAGTGGCGCTTTAGCTACAAAAGTACCTCGCCCCCGAATCTTGTAAAGCACTCCTAAACGGCAAAGTTCACTAACTGCTTGTCTAACGGTATGCCGGTTAATCTGAAACATCTCACTCATTTCCGTCTCTGGAGAAATCTGCTGGCCCTCTTGCAACAAACCATTATCAATTTGCCTTTGCACCAGATCCATCAACTGCCGATAATAAGGTATGCCATTTTCTCTTTCGATCATATTAACCTTCCCTTCATGGAAAACCAGTTGAATATAACTACTAAATTTTATAAGCTGCATTCATCTTCTTCTACTTTTGCCAAAATTCTTTCAGAAAGAATAAAGACTTACATTAGAATTTATTAACATCTAGACGTCTAGACGTCTCGTATTTATTATTGGTGCAACTCTCTCATAGCGAGTTGCATTAACCTATATTTTATTTTCAATTTAATTATGACATAGTTCTACCCAAAAAATGTTATGACTATATTAATGTTTTATTAAAAGCAAAAAGACTAAGGCTAGCCAAAGGTAGCTTATCCTTAGTCTTTTGATTAATAATATTGACTTGCTTCTCCAAGCAAAATAAACAATTATGTCCTTTATTTTGCAAAGACTTCAATCCATTCCAACTGATCTTTACCTATTTAAAAATTGTTATTCACTATTGCACCATAAAGCTAGTAGGGTCTACAGCAGTACCATTTACTCTGACCTCATAATGAGCATGAGGACCTGTACTCCGTCCTGTGCTACCCAGATAAGAAATAACTTGACCTTTCTTTACACTTTGACCGACCGTTACTATCATGCGGGAATTATGCCCATAAATAGTTGTAATGCCATTACCATGATCAATTTGTACGACATTGCCATAGCCCCCAGCCGCTTCACTCTTCACAACCTTGCCATCAGCAGTAGCAACAATCGGTGTCCCCATATTATTAGCAATGTCAATCCCCGGATGAAATTCACTGCCGTCACCATAAGGTGAATTACGCCAGCCAAAACCAGAAGTAACCTCTCCGCTAACTGGCCAAATAGAAGGCTTAGTGGCTAGCTGATCCATACTCCTCGCCATCTTTTCAATGTCTTGAGCCTGTCCATTGTTACTATGTGGGATAGGTTCTAAAGTAGTTGCCGGGACGCTGTCCTCACTGATTTTCTGGTGATAACTTGCAGAAATTCCAACAATCCCTACCAAAAATATAATAAGTAGGCACAGTAGCGAAACAATCCATTTGACAGAAGTATTTTTAATCCATCGATTGCCTGCTTTCTGCTTATTATGTGTTTCATTTGGAATATCCATTACTGTATCTCCTCCTTTAATTAAAATATGACAGCTGACGAATATCCAACCATCAGTTATAACCCATAATCTACATTATAGCGGAAATTCGACTTTTTTACTTTCTTTTACTGTAATTAATTTCACTTTTTGTGTCAAACTTGACGCCAAAAGCGAAAAGTGAGAACATAGTAACTACTACTGTATCATTATTGGAGGGAACATGTTGAAAAAATTTATCCAGCAATATCGCATTGTCATTGCACTAACCGCATTTTTATTTACAGTGGCACTATTGTTAGCCGCTAGTTATAATCGACTTCCGTTTGCCCTTTGGACCCAGCGCATTATGCCGCAAACACCGATTAGCCTCACTGCAGTACCGTTGGGTACTATAAATAAGTCAATAAAAATCGCCCGAACGGGCTCCATAGAAAACTCAATATCCGTCCCTGTAAATTCCGATTTTTCTGGTCTCCTCAGTGAAATATACGTAACAGAAGGCCAAGCAGTCAAAGCTGGCCAGCCTCTATTTAAGCTCGAGGCATCTTCAGAACCAACAGTAACACAAACTACAGGAGATTCCCAGCAGGCACAAGCCAATTATGACAACGCCCTGAAAGAATTTAACCGCTATCAAAAATTGTTCGAAATAGGGGGTATTCCACGAAGGCAATTGGAAACTGCCACTGCCCGTCTACAAGAAGCAAAAGAAAGTTTAGCCAATGCCCAGAACACTACGCAGTCATCCAACGCCGCCATAAATGGCTCCGCTACGATTAGCGCACCAATCAGCGGCATAGTGACCGGTCTATCCGCATCTTCAGGAAAAGCGGTACAAGCTGGTCAACAACTGCTATCCTTGGGAAGTGGTCAAGAAGTAGAAGCTGTCGTTCATCTTAACCAAAATGATCTGTATCTGGTTCATTTAGGCACACCGGCTACGATAGAGGCATCGCAACAAACTATAGCGGGGCAAGTTTCTAGAATCTATCCCCAAGTTGAAGCAGACCAAATTTCTGCCTTTCTTGCCCACATTAAACTCACTAATAATCCGGACGGTTTGTTAAAGTCCGGTATGCCTGTTACGATTCGTATAGACACTGGCAAATCATCCACAGTGCCCACAGTTCCCGCATCGTCAATATTTCAAGACGCTCAGGGACGATATTATATATATCTAGCGGCTGATGGAAAAGCTAAAGTTCAACAAATAAGTATTGGGGAAACCATCGGTGATTCCACAGAAATCACCTCTGACTTACCTCAGCAAAGCATGGTCATAACAAGCAACATAAATGATATAAAAAATGGCGATGCTATCACAGTGGTGCAGGAAGATGCCAATTAAGTCTCCTCAATTCACTGTCCATAACCAGACACATATTTTTACCATTTTATCCCCCACACACAAGCCTGCCCGGTATCCGAAGATACCGGGCAGGCTAAGGAAGGTTACCACCTATGCTAAATAAGATACGTCAAAGGTTGAGCTTATTAAGATACATTATCCAAGTTATAAGTCTATCTTGCCCCAATATTAGTACCGCTTGGCGTGCCTGCACCTATGAGGTCGCTATCAGTAGCAAGTTGTAAGAACGTACCAAAATTGATGGAACCATCTGTATTTCTGATAACAGATGGAGTGAGGCTAACAAAATCTGCATCGCTGCAAACCAACCCATCTGCATTTGTGCTTTTTGAATTTTTCCACCATATATTTGAATTATCTACATCAGTACCGCTTGTCTTATCACTCGAACTAGCTTTGTAGGACAACAAATTAGTGAATACGTGTGTACCTTTATCAAACGCGAAGTTGCTACCTGACGTAGTTCCGTTATTATAACTTGTACAATTTGTTAACGCGATAGATCCAGGGTTACTATTATAAGTAAATCCATGTTTTTTATTGTTGAAGGCGATGCAATTTTTTACGATATGGTTAACAGATATTTTATCACCGCCTAATTTAAATCCATTACCATCGCTGCTTGTTGTAGATGTACCATCAGAAGTTGCGCCGTTATTATAGGCTACACAACCTTCTATCGTTACAACACCAATAGCGCCAGTGGCGGTTTTCGTATATAAATCCCAGCCGTCATCAACATTGTTATAGGAAATGCAACCGCTAAATACATTACCTTCGCCAGTAGTCAGCTTGCAGGCAAAACCATCTGCATCTTCGCCATTATCAGGGTCATAATTGTCATGAGAAGTACAATTCAAGATTTGATTATTGGCTGGCCAATCACTTTGTGCCGCGGTGGAGATATACCGCCCTAACTGCAATCCTGTATCTCTATTCTCATAAGTTTCACAACGTTCTATTTTGTTATAGCTTCCACCGATATAAATACCATTATCAGCAGCTCCTTTTACAGCAAGGCCTTTAATATGCCAATAATTTCCGTTTATTTGCAATCCTCTAGGATTGCTTACACTGGAAGGATCTCCATAAGTTTGGGAGGAAAAGTCTAAGATTATTGTTCCAGAGTTGTATGGCATAATACTTTTGTAGCTGCCTGATGCTCCATCATTGCCGCGCTCAATCGTTAGTTGCGAATCATAACTGTAGGTTCCTGACATCATGTAAATAGTAGCACCTGCAGCCACCTTTGTAATTGCCGCAGCAAGGGTAATTGGGCTGTCCACAGCACCTGAATTACTGGCACTTCCTGAAGTAGATACATATAAATCACTCATAATTAGCACCCCTTCCATTCTTTATTTAAGTTAAAAAAGAAACTACGGTGTCACGATGCCTATTATTTCATTTAAACACCACCTCCTTATTACTTTCAGTAATCCAATATAGTCTAGGAAAATTTCATCAATTGTTTTGTCCTGTATATTGGCCTTCACTTATATACATTCTCTCAAGCGTCTTTTTTAAACGGGCTAGCCCACGATTTCGCAAACTATATATTGCTTGTGGCGTTACTCTCAATGTTGCTGCGATTTCAGTTTGGCTAAAGTTACAAACCACCGTTTTAATTACAGCCAGACGCTGACGTTCGGGCAGCATATTAATAGCTGCTCGTAATTCTTCCATCAAAAATATCTGTTCAACCTCGTCTGAAACATTTGTTTCACTTGGTAATATATCAATTAAACTGCTTTCTTCATTATTATCATTACTTTCCAAATCGACTTCATGCTCCCATTGTCTGTGTTGCTTTCTAAGCATATTCCAAACTGAATATTTGACTTTGCTTTTTACAAAACCAGCAAATGGTACTCCCCTAGTTGAATCATATAATTTTGTTGCTTCCACTACTGCTAACCATGCTTCTGCCTTCACATCCTCCGATTTATTCCAAGTATATTTACGCACTAGTGGTGCAAAATCTAACGCTGTCTCCATAATTCTGCTGTAATTCTACTAGTTATGATACTGTTAAAAGACGCTCTATTAATAGTACATGCCACTTTACCATTTTCAGCAATAATCGCACTATTAGTGGCATCATTTTTGCTTTCTTTCCATCTTTTTAAGTGTTCTATGATATCTGCCGTATTGTATCTTGGTAAATCTTGATTGTATACCATCTAAATCGCCTCCTAAATTTTTAATGCTTTTGAAAAGCCAATATAATCAAAGAACTCTTATGATCTGATTATGTCTTTTCTCGTATATCGGCTTTTACTTATATACATTTTTTAAAGATGCTTTTTTAAACGGATCAATCCATAATTACAAAAATATTTTTTTCGACATTTATGCCAACTCAACTTCGGTATCAGTCAAACCTTTATAATTCATTCCACCTTTACAATTTTGGGGTTAATTCTACAATATTATTATATGGGACCAAATACCATTTTTTCCTTTTTTTATTTTTTGTCTAAAAAGGTTATTTCATTAATCAAAGTTACATTGACTGTTGCTATTAAGTCATTGGCCTTTTAGACATGATTTGATATTTTTGTAAGTTGGACTTATAAACAAAATGAAAGCCCCCAGCAAAAGCTAGGGGCAATCTAATAAATATTCTTACTTCATTTACAATACTGATGCAAATACCAGTGATAAATATATCCTGGATATTAGTCCCATATATCTAAAGTGATCGCTCCAGTAATAATATTATTTTCGCAATTGGATAAAATTTTGTTACACGCAGTTTTGACCACACTCCGGATTGAAGCTTGTTTGGTTGTATCAGTGATCTTAGTGACAGAAACACCGGACGGAAGCTCGTCACTGTCACAATTGAACTCTCGACAACTTGTCATGACAAGGCTAGATGCGTCGTCTAACTGGTAGCCTATAACGTTATCAAAGGAAAGACAGTTTGTTAATGTTGTAGCACCAATTCCATTGTTTTGATCAAACCCTTTTTTCCCGCTATATTGAGTATCCCAAGCGATGCAGCGAGTCATAGTTCGTTTTCCAGTACCACCTTTAGATCCAAGTTTGAATCCATTACCGTTGCCTGCATAAGTAGTTATACTCGCGTCTCCATTATGCCACGTGATACAGTCTGTATATGTGACATCATTATTCATATCGTAGCTATCCCAACCATCGTCAGAGTTTTGGAAAGATCGGCAGCCGATAAATGCATTCCCAGTTCCGGCGCTCAACTTACAGGCAAAACCATCTGCATTTTCGCCACTTGTTGCTGTATCACAATTTCGATAGGAATCACAATACTTAATTGTATTTTTTTTAGCTGTAGACTTGGATATCTGTAGCCCAGTATCTCCGTTATAGCGGAAGATACAGTTTTGCACCGTATTACTAGCGCCTTCAATCTTTATTCCATTATCCCCAGCCTTTTGAATAATAAGACCGTAAATGGTATTACTGCTGCCAGTTACATAGATCCCAATGCCCTTTGAACCTGAATTAATACTTCCGATAGCGGAGAAATCTAGAACAGGTGTTACTCCGGTTTTTGCCTTTAAGGTTACACCGCTGGTACTCATTACGATTTGAGCGGAGCAAGTAATGGAAGCTCCAATATAAATTGTGTCACCCGATGTGGCAGAAGCCACCGCATTTTTTAATTCGGTATAAGTCGTTACATTATAAGTAGACATTTTTACACAACCTTTCTATTTTTTTAAAATCGATATAAGCCAAGGAACTCTTTTCATCAATTGTTTTTTTCCTGTATATCGACTCCTACTTATATAAATTCATTTAAGATTCTTTTTTAAACGGATTGAAAATAAAAAAACCGCTATGAACTACTATGATAACTACAGATATCAATGGGATTAAAAAAAGATGACTCCTGTCACAATACAGAAATCATCTTCTTAATGCTGCATAGTCTTTTTTTATTGTCCTTGACAAAAGGTACACATTAAATCTATAAAGGCAAGTCGGCTGTTTAATAATTACTGATCTAACTTACTAGATCACATGATTTTCACTATTTCTCATTTGAAACAGTATACGTTTCACTGGCAGTACACGTAAGATAAATAGACAGATCAGCAATTCAGGTACGAGATAGGTTGCATTGAATACCAAGGAATACCAATAGGGAGAGGTGTCAGGCGGCGCATAGCTGGCAAAGAAAACTGCCCCAGATATAAAATGACAAATAAACCGACCACAACTGCCGATAATGGCTCCCAGTAAAATTCGATCTTTAAAATAGCCTGCCAAGCCAATTGCCATATATGGCAAAGGATAATCAAAAAGCACTTGGACAGGTTGCAGGATATAAGGATCTTGGATTAAATTAATCATCCCATAGACAAAGCCTGCCAGATATCCGACGACCGGTCCATAACGAAAAGCAATCAATAAAAGAGGGATCATTCCTCCTAAAGTCACACTTCCGCCTTGGGGCATATGATACAGGCGGAAAGTATGCAGAATTACGGTCAAAGCAAGCATCAGACCTATATGAGCAATCATTGACGTATTCAGTTTGATGCTTTTTATATACACAAAAGCTAGAATTAAAATCACCAGTGCCACCAGGGCAAAGATACTGGACGGTTGTTCTAAAATCATTGCTGTTTTACTGCTAAAAGTTGCTTCCAAACTATTCATCTCCATTTCATTTTTTACTGCTAACCATAGACGAAAATAAAACACCACATTCATAGTGGAATGCGGCGCTCATTTGCTCGATCACTTCCCTACGCTGGCATTACCCAGATCAGGTGAAGGGTTAATGGAATTCCTTCCATTTCTCAGCCAATACAGCACCCCTAGTACATTTCATATTTATTATTGTATCCTATTTTGCTAGTCAACACTTGTCAACCGCAATTTAATATTACCCATTATTTAAACGTTTTTCATCCCAGCATAAATAAATTCCTAACCAACCTGCTTCTATCGCTACCGTAATCTCCGTGCCCGATTCATTGGGACGATTACTGACAGCATAAGGTAAGGTATCATGTAATTTCACATCGGCTAACGGCCAGTGAACACCATCAATACATACGCCAGAACATTCCGTTGATAAAGGGAGTAGGGAAACTGCTTCTGGGCAAGTAATTGTCTCTATACACACAGAGTCTTTACCTTTTAACAATATGAGTATTTCTCGTTCATCTGCAGCGCAACAGCCCCGTATCCCAAAATCTTCGCCTCCCTTTAATGAATAGATGTTGCTAAAAGCATGGTCAAACCGACCTCCCCACACGCCGGTTACAACAACCATAGCTTGTCCATATACTAATCCTGCTGTTTGTAATGCCAGCTGCAAATCAGTCAGGTTCTTTTCCGGCGGGTAGACTTCTACAGGAATCCCCAACTGCTTGCCCCAAGCCCACCCCTGGGATGTGGCACTATCACCATCGCCAATGAGTCGTTCAGGGATAATGTTATTCGCATGACAACTATCAATGCCGCTATCTACGCACCAAACCGGAAACTGTAAGGCAGCCTGAGCCAGCCATTCTGGCGCAGGTTTCCGTCCCCCAGCAACAAGTAAAACCTGTGAATCCGGTAGTTCTTTTTCAAAGGAACATCGTAGTTGTGGTAGTATCAAAAGGTTCTTCATTCCATTAATCTCCCAAATAAATACGTCTTTGTAATACAATAATTACTATCTCTACCATATTTACAGTTAATATTCATGCATTTTCTTATAATGAGAGAATTTCGGAGAAATTTCAGCTAGGAGCTCCCACTGTCTTATCATACGTTCTCGCTCCTGAACAATGTTGTTTTCATAAGCAGTTAATAATGCTTGTCCATCAATATCTTTACCCTGTACATATATCTGCTCGATTGCGTTGGCAGCTGCATTACCACTTACCAGGGCACTCGAAACCCCTTCACCCATAGGGTTTAGAAAATTAGCCGCTTCTCCTGCAAACAATACTCTTCCTCTTCCTAAATTTAGTGGACAACCCGCTTCAATCACTGGTATAATCCACCGTTCTTTTCTACTGCAAGACTGTATTTTTGCATTGTAATGAGATCTAAGAAATGAGAGAAACTTCGTGTGATAACTTTCAATTTTATTTGCGTCTTTTACACACACGCCAAAAATAAGAAAGTCATCTTTAACATTAAACCATGCATCGTGCTCTGAGAACTGTGAATGCAAAAAAGCATGGAAAAATTTATTATCAAGATCGATAGTCCCTTTACAGAACGTCTGGTAAGTAAGGATATTTTTGCTAGAGATCTTCAATAAACTTCTTTTAATTATACTTCCAGCCCCATCGCAAACAATAACCGTCTTTGCATTTTCATAGTAAATTTTTTCACCTTGCAATTGAACCGCCACATGGTTATCTTTTTCTTCACAAGCAAGAACTAAGGTCGACGGCCTAAATTCACCACCGTTATCGATTACTTGCAAAGTTAACCAATGATCAAAAGCACTTCTCCATATGTTAAGACCTTTACTTTCGAATTTAAATGGTTGGTTCTCTTCATCATAAATAATAATACCTTTTGTTATATTGGGCCTACAGAGAACATTGTCAGGTATTTCTCCAAATTTATTTATCACTAATTCGATTGATCTTTCTATTAAGATTCCAGAGCATGATTTTTCTCTTGGCACCTGCTGTTTTTCAACCAATAAGACTTTATAACCATTTTGAGCCAACCTTTTGGCAGCCATGCAGCCAGCAGGTCCAGCACCTATCACTATCACATCATACAAAATAAAATTCCTCCTTCTAGAAAAATACGGATCGAGCAGCCGAGGCTTCACAGCCCAAACCCCCACCGAAAACTTTCTTAATCCAGTCACCTTACCACTAAACTAAGCCACATAAAAATCGCGATGCTCGGTATAATGGTTTATTTCAATTCTGCAACCTATTTAGATAAATATAAAGATAAATAGGTTTCGTAAATACATCAGACTATTTTTACTTGATTTACCATTAAAATACAAAATTCCTGCAGATTCTCTTTAGAATTCTTGCAGGAATTTAAATATTACTTTACATCCGATGAGTTTGAGTCTCTCTTTTTTATAAAATAATTTATTTGGGCCCTTTAACTTTTCGTCTCATCTTCTATTTCAATTATACTAGAGTTTCTCTGCTCTTTTGATTGCATCTTGTCTATTGCTTTAGCTGATACATTAGAAAGCATTTCTTTTAGTAATTGACCATCATCAGTTTTAAATTCTTTCATTTCTTGTAGATTATCAAAGTCAAAATAAGGAGCTTCTTTGAAACCTAGGACTTTGGAAAACAACACTGTAGGTATTTGTAGTCTCTCAGAGTTATAGGTTTGAGTAACTTTATTATATGATTCTCTTTTGTCTTGCAATTCACTTTCCACAGAATTGATTTGATCCATAAGCTGTTCGTAAGTAATATTTGCTTTTAACTCCGGGTAATATTGTGCCATTGAATTCACATTTGCTATCGCTTCTGTAGACGCTTTAAAAGTATCTAACAAGTTATCGGCTAAAGTGATCTGTACTAATTTTTCATGATCACCATAATTCTTAGCTGTATCCATCAGTTTATTAACCAAATCAGCTCGTTTTTGGATTACAGTTAAAGCCGATACATTTGCATATTTAACACCTTGCCCAAGTCTTTGTAGTTTATTATAAGAACGAGCACCAACAATAGCAATTATAATTGTAGTAAAAATTATAATTTTAATTACTGTTACAAGTACATCGATTAAGCTATCCAATTACATCACCACTTTTTTATTTGATCTTACCATAATTTCCAAAAGCAGACAAGTATAGACATATGAAAACAATCCCATGAGGGCGACATGAAGAAGTCTTTCATTTTTCCCCAAAAGTAAATTACCCAACTTTCTCGCTTATAGGCGAAAAAGTTGAGTCGATTTGTTTTTATTGCTAATTTACTTCTTAATATTCTATAAGGTCTTCAATCCTTATAGAATATCTCATCAAGAATCTTATATTTCTGCTTTTACTATTTTCAAAAATTCCATATATTCTATCGAACGGTTTAGGACATATTGAACAACTCACCTTTCAAGATCACCTAATCGTTCAGCTTCCCCATCTTGACGAGCAAATTCCATTTCAATCTCACTCTCCAAATTTAATCCCCTTAAATTAGTTTCATTTACCTCTAGAGAAAAATCATTCTTTATCATTTGGTAAAATTGTGTACGATATGCAACTATTTCATTTAAGCCCCTATCCTGTAAATCACTAACAATATGCTTATGCATGATTTCTTTGTTTTCTCCAGGTTCACTAAAATCCGAGGTGTTTCGTGTTATAAAATAAACCTTGTCAGAATCCGATAGAGCTGGGATGAACTCTTTGATATTGACAAGACTTTCAATAGTAAGAGCATCAGCCAGCGCACTCGTTTTTCTATCAAAAGGACATCTTTTGTAAATTTGACGTTTATAGACATTGCTGAGCAGCATATCATTCGTAGCAATTTTTATCGTATGCTGATGTTCTATAATGGCCATAATCTTTTTTGTTAGTACTTCTTTATAGTTATTTCTTTCTGCCTTTAGTTTACTTTGGTATTTTTTTAACTTTTCCGCAATATTATTTACATCATCCTTAAATTCAGCGGCATCTGCCTCATTCAGATTAATCCAGCACCCTTTTTTTAAAGTATTTTCAATATCACCAAATCTAATTTCTATTTCGTTAAAAATTTTATCGATATGTCTAATAGCTTCCTGAACCACAATTGCGGGAACTATTAACCGTATGGTATTATCCCTCCATTCGAGGAGCTTTTGCAGTACATTATATGTCGTTGGGGGATTTTCCGTAGTTCGAAAAGCAATCATATCCAATAATATATTAGTATCTATTAGAATATATTTCACGTTTTATGCTCTCCTATCTTTAAACTTTCTTTCGAAAACGGGTAAAAAAAATACAGGGGCAGGGATTTCTCTTTGGCATTTTTACGAGCATTGACATCTTTTTTCTCACAACGCTGACCATATAAGAATCGTTGCTAGGTATAATGGTCAACTTCACTCTGTAACCAATTTAGCTATACGAAATGATAAATATGACTTCGTAATAAAATAATTGCTATTTCTACTTTATTTGTCATTAAAATACAAAATTCCTGCAAATTCTCTTTAAAGTTCTTGCAGGAATTTATTATTTTCTATGATCACTTATACAAACATGGGCAGAAGTCACCGAATGACTACGGTTAGTAAGGAAGGTCTTGAGCAGATATTTTTGCGCTTGACTGTTATATTATAACTTAAACTTACTAACAGCAACTTGCAGTTCCTCAGCCATTTTAGCCAAGGAATGACTTGATGCAGCAATTTCTTTTATAGATGTACTTTGTTCCTCTACAAAATCTAATACTGAATGGGTTTGCTCGGCAGTCTGTTTACTAATTTGATCAATACCATTCATCGCCCCTACTGTTTCTTGACTGCCGTTTGCCATTTGTTGGATTGCTCCAGAAATATCCGCAATTTGCCTGGACAATTCACTCACTAACTCTACAATTTCTCTAAAAGATTGACCTGCAGCATTTACAACCTGAGCACCGGCTTTTACTTCGTGAGTTCCCTCACTCATGGCGACGACAGCCTTATCTGTATCTGACTGAATTGTTTCAATTAGATCACCAATTTGTTTTGCCGCAACATGAGACTGTTCCGCCAACTTTCTCACTTCTTCTGCAACAACAGCAAAACCGCTGCCATGTTCCCCTGCACGAGCAGCTTCTATCGCCGCATTTAGCGCCAACAAATTCGTTTGACTAGCAATATTGGAAATAGTCTCTACGATTTGCCCAATTTCCTGAGAACGACCGCCTAAATTACTTACCACCTGCGCAGAATTGCTAACCGCCACTTCAATATTTGCCATCTGATTGACAGCTGCCACGACTGCTTTACCACCATCATTCGCAGCATTCGTTGCCCTGTCTGATATTGTATTCACCGCCAAAATACTAGCAGATATCTGTTGAATATTAGCTGATAGCTGAGCTGATACCACTGCTGTTGCATTAATATCCTTTGACTGGTTTTGCACCCCTTGGGCTAACGCTGTAACCGTTTGTGCTACATGAGAATTAACTTGGGTAGACTGTTCCGCGCTTGCTGTCAATTCCTCTGATGCCGCAGCTAAGGTTTCTGATTCCTTTTGGAATTTTGCTAACAACTGGCGCAATTGCCTACCCATATCCTTCATGCTCTGTGCCAGATCCCCAAGCTCATTCGTACTTTGAATACCTAAAGTACGTTCACTAATATCACCTTGAGCAATTAACATCGCTTCATTTCTTAATTTTACAATAGGTGCCGAAATCTTTCGGCTGATAAAGATAGAAACAAAGACACTCAGGACAAGACATGCCAACGTAACTAAAAGGACAACCAAGGTCAGATTTCGAGATTCTGCCGCTACTTCTTTCTCTGTAATATCAAATGCAAGTAACCACCGTTGTCCCCCAGGAAGATTAATGGGCGTAAATACAGAAGCATATTCTATATTATCAAAAGAACGATAATGACCCAAAACCTGTTTACCATCTTTAGTCGCTGCTTTGAATAAATTCATTAAGTTATCATCTACTTCATTAACTGAAAGCTTCCATTCCTGATTTATCTTCTTTTCACTTAAATTTAACTTTCCAATCACTTCAGGAAATTTAGGATTACTCAGCATTAATCCCTTATCATCAACTAAATAAGCATATCCAGTTTCTTTATATTTAATAGTATCAATTGTCTGTAATATACTGTTTAAAGGAAGAGTGCCACCTAAGATAGCTTTCAATTGTCCATTTTCCAATATAGGGACTGCCACAATCACGGAAAACTCACCGGAGGTTCCGGAAGTAACTACATCCGATATAGCAACTTCTTTCGTCATCATTACTTTTTTAAAATATTCCCGATCAGCAACATTTGATTTTGTTCCATTTGCGCGTATAGCAGAACCATCCGTAAAAATATAACTTATGTTCGTTAGCTTATGTAATCGTTTTGTTTCTGCAGATAAAACCGCAATAATCGCCTTACTATCTCCTCCAGACTTAATAATCGGATTACTGGCCACTCCTTCTATTTGTGCAACAATCGTCCCAACTTCGCTGTCGACCGTTTCTGCCCGCCCTGAACTGATTGAAATCATTGTATCATTAGAGCTTCGAGCTAAGAATTCTTTAGAAAGATAATAACTCGCCCCCCCTAGAATTCCAAGAGAAATAATTAATACCAAACTATTGACAATAATTAATTGCATTCGTATACCAATTTTCACAATTCCAGCCTCTTTCCGACATATTTTTACTTTATTACATTCCATTACCACTTTTCTTTATCCTTTTCCTTCCATGTTAACGTTTTGTAAATAAAGAAAGTTCCCAATACCATTGAGAACTTTAATTTTAATACCTATAAAATCAAGGACAGCAGACGGAGAGGTTCCTAGGTTATCTACATTTTAAATCTATTGTGAATCTACTATGCAAGATACCCATAACCTACTAAAGGTAGATTATGGGTATCCTCTTTTAACAAATGCTAACTTCTCACCTATGAATGATTATTTTGACATCGTTATGATAGTTACCTACCGTTTGCTATCATTATAGAACCACTTAGGGTTCAATCGGATGTTTTATGCGACAACTCCCTTTCTAATGTTTTGTAGTTTCTTAGTCTTTCCTTGGCATCTTGTTTTGTTTTATCAAATAAAGCCGCAGCTTCTTCAGGGAATAGTTTCATTAAGGATGAATAACGTACTTCACCCATGAGGAATTCATGAAAGTCCATACTAGGTTCTTTGGAATCTAATATAAATGGATTCTTGCCACTTTCCTTCAACTGTGGATGATATCGGTATAGTGCCCAATAACCACTATCCACAGCACGCTTGGCTTCTAGCTGACTAAAGCCCATACCAAGTTTTAAACCATGATTGATGCAAGGAGCATAAGCAATGATCAGTGATGGCCCTGGATAAGCCTCTGCCTCTGCAATGGCCTTAAGTGTCTGATTCTTATCGGCTCCCATTGCAATTTGTGCTACATAAACATATCCATAGCTCATGGCGATCATGCCAAGATCTTTCTTTTTGGTACGCTTTCCACTTGCTGCAAATTTTGCAATGGCTGCGGTTGGCGTGGATTTGGATGACTGTCCTCCCGTATTTGAATAAACTTCCGTATCGAATACGAGAACATTAACATCTTCCCCAGAGGCCAGAACATGATCAAGCCCACCGAAGCCGATATCATAAGCCCATCCGTCACCACCAAACAGCCAATGAGATCGTTTCACTAAAAAATCTCTATTCTTGTAAATTTCATTAAGCAGAGGATCTTTCCCCTTAGCAACTTCCAGCAGTGCAATTAGTTTATCGGCTTTCTCACGTGTGTCTTCACTCGTATCCTTATTCCTCAACCAGTCTTCACAAGCAGTTTTGAGTTCATCGCTAATATTCTGAGTCGCTGCTAATGTAATATCCATTGCCAGCTTTGCTCTGAGCTGCTTAACACCAAGGAACATCCCTAAACCAAATTCAGCATTATCTTCAAACAAAGAGTTCCCCCAGGCGGGTCCATGGCCTCGGTGATTTTTAGTATAAGGCATGGATGGTGCACTGGCACCCCAGACAGAAGAACAGCCAGTAGCATTGGCAACCATCATTCTGTCACCAAATAATTGAGTTACTAGCTTGGCATAGGGAGTTTCGCCACAACCTGCGCAAGCACCAGAGAATTCAAGTAATGGCTGGGAAAATTGGCTGCCTTTCACGGTAAATGGATTTACTGGATTTACTTTTGGTGAGAGATCCATAGCATACTCCCATAATGCAGCTTGCTCTAGCTGAGTTTCTAAAGGCATCATCTGTAAGGCTTTTTCTTTAGATGGACAAATTTGAGCACAATTGCCGCAGCCGGTACAATCATAAGGTGAAATTGCTATACGGAAATGTAGGTCTTTCATACCAGTCCCAGGCTTAGCTAAGAAGCCAGGAGGAGCTTTTTTCATTTCTTCCTCATTGATGAGTATCGGCCTAATAACGGCATGAGGACATACAAATGAACATTGGTTACATTGAATACAGTTCTCTGGCAGCCA
>Ga0316613_10001402_pt1 | contig 16516 bp, 15 predicted proteins | sample OWC_soil_day10_C_2_FD_207647 | JGI IMG/M metagenome (GOLD analysis project Ga0316613, IMG submission 207647) | Wetland soil microbial communities from Old Woman Creek delta, Ohio, United States - OWC_soil_day10_CT_b | ecosystem: Environmental > Terrestrial > Soil > Wetlands | place: USA: Ohio...
GCAGTGTCGCAACTGCAGGCACAGTTCGCCACGCCGGTTCATCACGAACGAATTTCCGTCGAACACCAGTTCATCCTGTCCGCCGACCAGATTCGCATACACCAGCGACATGCCGGCAGCCAGCACGTTTTCGCGCATCATGTCGTAGCGCACATGCTGCTTGTGCATGTGGTATGGCGAACCGTTCAGAATCAACAGCACTTCGGCGCCTGCGGCGCGTGCCGCCTGCGGCGATTCAGGGAACCAGCAGTCTTCGCAGATGTTCAGGCCGAATTTCGTTCCCTTGAGCTCGAACACGAACGGTTCTTCGGCCGAAGCGAAATAGCGCACTTCGTCGAATACCATGTAATTCGGCAGCTTGTGCTTGCAGTAGGTGCCGAGCAGTTTGCCCTCGACTATCACCGAAGCGGCGTTGTAGCGCTGACCGCCGCGCAGCAGCGGGTGGCCAACAATCACGTGCAGCCCCTTCAGGCTGGCCAGTTCGGCAGCCAGCTCATCGAGCGTCTGCTGCGTAAGATCGAAAAATGCATTGCGCAGCAGCAGGTCTTCCGGTGGATAACCCGAAATTGACAGTTCCGGCGTCAGCAGAATATCGGCTCCTGCGGCAGCGGCGCGGCGAGCCATTTCGGCGATTCTGATGCGGTTTCCGCTGAAATCGCCGACAGTGCAGTTGATCTGGGCGATGGCGACTTTGATGGTCATGACATTGACAAGGTTTATGCAAACAGTTGCGGGAATTATCGCACGCGCTCACCGGCAAATACAGGTTACGGGTAAAATCGGAGTTTTACATTGTTTTCGCGCAATCATCATGCAATACGTTTCTACCCGTGCTGGTAAGGGCAGCGCCGCTGCACCGCGTTCGTTTTCCGAAATCCTGCTCGAAGGTCTGGCACCCGATGGTGGGTTGTACCTGCCGATCGAATACCCGCAAGTGACAGGCGCTGAACTTGATGCATGGCGCAAACTCTCCTACGCCGATCTGGCATTCGAGCTTCTGAAGAAATTTGCCACCGACATCCCGGAAGCGGATTTGAAGGCGCTGGCGCACAAGACTTATACCGCCGAGGTATACTGCAACGCGCGTCAGCCTGAGGATGCGCCGCAGATCACGCCGCTGTACCCGCTTGAAAGCGTGGGTGGCAAGACGCTGATCCTGCAGGCGTTGTCGAACGGCCCGACGCTGGCGTTCAAGGACATGGCGATGCAGTTGCTCGGCAACCTGTTCGAATACGCGCTGGCGAAGCAAAAGGCGGAACTCAACATTTTCGGCGCGACTTCCGGCGATACCGGCAGCTCGGCCGAATATGCGATGCGCGGCAAGAAGGGCATCCGCGTGTTCATGCTGTCGCCGCACCAGAAAATGAGCGCGTTCCAGACCGCGCAAATGTTCAGCTTGCCGGATGAAAACATTTACAACATCGCAGTCGAAGGCGTGTTCGATGACTGCCAGGACATGGTGAAGGCGGCGTCGAACGATCTGGCGTTCAAGGCGAAGCAAAAGATCGGCACCGTGAACTCGATCAACTGGGCGCGCGTGGTGGCGCAAGTGGTGTACTACTTCCGCGGCTACCTTTCTGCCACGACGTCGAACGAGCAGAAAGTGTCATTCACCGTGCCGTCCGGCAATTTCGGCAACATCTGCGCCGGACACATCGCGCGCATGATGGGCTTGCCGATCGACAAGCTGGTGGTTGCCACCAATGAAAACGACGTGCTGGACGAATTTTTCCGCACCGGTGTGTACCGCGTGCGCAAGTCGGCCGAAACTTTCCATACCAGCAGCCCGTCGATGGATATTTCGAAGGCATCGAATTTCGAGCGCTTCATCTATGACCTGACAGGGCGCGATGGCGACCGCGTGCGCGCCCTGTTCGGCAAAATCGACACTCATGGCGGCTTTGACTTGTCCGGCCAGTCTGGCAGCGATGGCGATGAATTCAAGCAAGTGGGGCAGTTCGGCTTTGAATCCGGCAAGTCGGTGCATACCGACCGGCTGCAGACGATCCGCGATGTGTACGCCAAGTATGGCGTGATGATCGACACCCACACCGCCGATGGCGTCAAGGTCGCGCGCGAACATGCGCAACCCGGCGTGCCGATGATCGTGCTGGAAACCGCGCTGGCGGCAAAGTTCAACGAAACGATACAGGAAGCACTGGGTAAGGATGCGCCGCGTCCGGCCGGGTTCGAAAACATCGAGGCGCAGCCGCAGCGTTTCGATGTGATGCCGGTCGATGCCGAAAAAATGAAGGCCTACATCGCCGCCCGCACCGGGTTGTGATGCGACTGGCTGCACTAATATAGAGGTTTTGGGCGGGGTATGAGCTGAAAACAATGTGCTTGGCCACGTATTTCCTGGCGATGTAAAAATACTGGCCGGAGTATTTTTTGAGCCACCGGAACGGCATTGCAACCAGAAGAACAAATGATGAACCAACCGAAACCATTGCTGACCGTGGCCGAGGCGCTGGACTTGCTGCTCAAGGCGGCCCGGCCGATAACCGCTGTTGAGTGGGTGCCTACGCTGGAAGCAAATGGCCGCGTTCTGGCTGAAGCGCAAGTGTCGCAGCTCGACGTGCCGCCGGCGGACAATTCCGATCGCGATGGTTATGCGGTACGGATGGCAGACTGTGCCAGCGGCAAGGCGACACTGCCGGTATCGCAGCGCATTCCTGCTGGCAGTGTGCCACAACTGCTGCAGCCGGGAACGGCGGCGCGGATTTTCACCGGTGCGCCGATTCCGCCGGGCGCGGATGCGGTGGTGATGCAGGAAGAGTGCATAGCCGATGGCGACCGCGTGACCATCAATTACCAGCCGAGCGCTGGCGAATGGATCCGGCCGGCGGGAGGCGACATCCGCCGCGGCAGCGTAATCCTGCCGGCCGGCACGCGCCTGCGGCCGCAGGAGCTGGGGTTGGCAGCATCGGTCGGACAGGCAGAGTTGCCGGTCGTGCGCCGTCTGCGGGCGGCGGTGTTTTTTACCGGCGACGAACTGGCAATGCCGGGCGAGGAACTCAAGCCGGGAGCGATATACAACTCGAACCGCTTCACGCTGCGCGGTCTGCTGCAGAACATGGGGTGCGACATCACCGACTACGGCATCGTGCCCGATTCGCTGGCAGCCACCCGGCAAACGCTGGTGCGCGCGGCGCAGGAAAACGATCTGATCATCACCTCCGGCGGGGTGTCGGTCGGCGAAGAGGATTACATCAAGCCGGCGGTCGAGGCCGAAGGGCGGATGAACATGTGGCAAATCGCGTCCAAGCCGGGCAAGCCGCTGGCGTTTGGCGAAATTCGCTGTGTCGCCGGCAGGGATGATGCGTTCTTCATCGGTCTGCCAGGTAATCCGGTGTCGGTGCTGATCGGCTTTCTGCTGTTCGTCAAGCCATTCATGCTGCGCCTGCAAGGGGTGCAAAAGGTTGCGCCGACGGCCTATGCGATGCGAGCCGATTTCGCGCAGCAAAAGGCCGACCGGCGCAATGAGTTCCTGCGCGCCCGCATTAACGAGCAGGGCGGACTGGATCTGTTCCCGAACCAAAGCGCCGGCGTGCTGACTTCGACTGTTTGGGGCGATGGCTTGATCGACAATCCGCCCCACAACCTGATTGCAATGGGCGACATCGTCCGTTTCCTGCCTTTCAACGAACTTCTTTACTGACCATGAAAATCGAACTGCGCTTTTTTGCCAGCGTGCGCGAAGCGGTCGGCACCGCCTCGGAAAACGTGAGCCTGCCGCCCGAAGTGACCACAGTCGGCGCTGTGCGCGCGTGGCTGGTTGCGCGCGGCGGCGCATGGGCGGAAGCATTGGCCGAAGGCAAATCGCTGCGCATGGCGTACAACCATGTGATGACCGAGGCGGATACGCCGATTACCGAAGGCTGCGAAGTCGCATTTTTCCCGCCGGTGACCGGCGGCTGATTTCAACCCGAACTGCCCGTAGCTGCGTTAGCTTCGTCTAGCCGTACTTTCGTACTGCCTGCGCCTCGCAGCCTTGCTACAAATAGTTCGAGATTGAAATACGGGATTTTATGAGCGCAACCCCAACAATTCACTGGCAAGAAGACGGCGAAATGCGCGAGGCGCGCTGGCGCTCGGAAAACCATGCACCGCCGCCGAAACGGGTGGTCATCGCCGACGATACGATGCCGGCAGACAAGGCCTTCAGTCTGGCTTCCGAAGGAACTGCGCTGCTGTGGCGCGGCGATTTCCAGAATGCGCGTCAGTTGCTGAACGCGATGGCGCGGCGAGCGGCTGGCGCCGGACGCAAACCGCGCAAGGCGAAAACGGTGCCGTCGTCGCCGATTGAAGCGTTTCACCTGCACCGGCAGGCACAGTCGCAACGGGCGCGTACGCTCGGCATGCTGCTGGTGCCGCTCGATCCGGACTACACCGTGCCGCTGCGGCGTTCGCCGGATGTGCGCGCGGCATGCGAGGAGGCTTACGGCTCGGTTGGTGAAGCGTCGGTGGTGTCGCTGCGCGAACTGCTGGGCCTGATCGGCGCGCATGAATGGCGCAAGAAAGGAGTGCAGGTTGCCGCGCTGGGCGCATGCATCCATCCGCACTATGGCGTGTTTTCGCCTGTTCGCGGTGAGTATTTGCAACTGGTGGCGCAAGCGCCGTTGCCATCGACTGCATTGGCGTTCGACATCGGCACCGGCACCGGCGTGATTGCCGCCGTGCTGGCCAAACGCGGTGTTCGGCGCGTGGTTGCGACAGACACGGACCCGCGCGCGCTTGCCTGTGCGGTCGACAACATCGACCGGCTAGGCTTGAGCGGCCAGATCGAACTGCAGTTGGTAAACTTGTTTCCCGAAGGAAAGGCGCCACTGATCGTTTGCAACCCGCCATGGGTGCCAGCGCGGCCGAATGCGGCGATTGAGCGCGCGGTGTACGACCCGGACAGTGCGATGCTCAAAGGCTTCTTGTCCGGTTTGGCGGCGCACCTCGAACCCGGTGGCGAGGGCTGGCTGATTTTGTCCGACCTTGCTGAGCACCTTGGCTTGCGCGATCGTGACCAATTGCTGGCATGGATAGATGACACTGGACTGAAAGTCCTCGCACGGCACGATATCCGGCCAGTGCACCCGAAAGCGGTGGACGACAACGACCCGTTGCATGCGGCGCGTTCCGCCGAAGTTACATCGCTTTGGCGGCTGGGGCAGCATGCCACTTGATAGTGCTAGCATAGCGCCTGCTTCTTATCCGTAGCGCGCGAGACTGCGGGTTAAATGTCACGTCAAATGCAGTCGCTAAGAAGTCTCCTCTTTACGGATTTTAAAGACTTTAACTGTTTCCACCAGACTCTTGGATAGCGCCCGCAGGGATTCAGCAGCAGCTGCTGCCTCTTCAACCAAGGCGGCGTTTTGCTGTGTAACAGAATCCATCTGCATAATGGCCCGGTTCACTTGTTCGATGCCATCGCTCTGCTCCGTGCTGGCTGCCGTGATTTCTTCCATGATGTTTCGCACGTTCCGAATGCTATCCACCACTTTTTTAACCGTTTCACCGGCATGCTCAGCCTGTTTGCTGCCATCCTCAACTTTGCTGACAGAGTCGTTGATCAAATCCTTAATTTCCTGTGCTGCTTTTGCACTGCGCTGTGCCAGATTACGCACTTCTGTAGCAACCACGGCAAAACCTCGGCCTTGCTCACCTGCGCGTGCCGCCTCAACCGCTGCATTCAGTGCAAGGATGTTGGTCTGGAATGCGATGCCATCAATGACGTTGATGATATCCGCCATTTTTCTTGATGAATCGTCAATAGAGTGCATTTTTTGAACGACTTCCTGAACAGCATTTCCTCCATTTGTGGCGATATCTGACGCAGAAATCGCCAGTTGGTTTGCCTGACTGGCATTCTCGGCATTCTGTCTGACGGTTGAGGTAAGTTGTTCCATCGACGAAGCCGTTTCTTCCAGGGAGCTTGCCTGCTCTTCAGTGCGGGTCGATAGATTTTGGTTGCCTGATGCGATCTGTGCAGTTGCTGTTGCGATTGCCTCCGAGTCTGAGCGAACCTGCTTGACGATATTGGCAAAGCTGTCCCGCATGTTCTTCATGGCATACAGCAGGCTCGTATGATCGTTGCCTTTAAGTTCAATGTCGATGTACAGGTCGCCAGCAGCCAAATGTTGTGTAATGTTGGCTGCGTCTTCGGGTTCGCCGCCAATTTGCCGAAGCACGCTACGCGCAATCAAGATGCCCGCCAGTAGCAACAATATGCCCAATGCAATGGTGCCAGCGCCAAATTTCAAAAGCCGGCCCATAATCGTTGCTTGTACGGTATCAATGTACACGCCTGAACCCACCATCCAGCCCCACGGTTTGTACCCCTGAACATAGGAGACTTTTTCGATAGGGTCCTTTGAGCCTGGTTTGGGCCATAAATAGAAGACGTATCCTTTTTCGGATTGTTCTACCAGATTGGTCATTTCAACAAAAAGTCGTTTGCCGGTAGGGTCGCTTATGTCAGACAGATCGGTGCCGATAAGATTTTTAGATACGGGATGCATTACCATGATGGGATGGGCGCTGATGGTATTGACCCAAAAATACTCCTGTCCGTTGTAGCGCAGCGCTTCTAGTGTTTCCAGCGCACGTTGTTTCGCTTCCTGCTCGCTTAGCTTGCCGCTTTGAGCCAGATTTCCAAAGTGTGCAATGGTTGCATGTGCGGCCTCAACTACCTGGCGTACGGTAGCCTTTCTCTCCTCAAGTATCAGGGTTCTCTCTGAATAGAGGAAGGAACCGGAGATGACTACAACACCAATGAGCGCGCAAGCGACCAACCATCCCAGTTTTGTCGCTAGCCGCATGGAGGACTTTTTCTTGTTTGCCGACATATAACTCCTTTGTGAAACTGGTAAATTTCAACGATCCATGGATTCAGGGAAGAAGAGAGTTGTTGCCATAAAGCATAGTTTCTGTGCGTTCAGCTATTGGGTTTTGTGAAATAACAAATTTTCTGCTGAATTTCGAGCCTCATGGCGGCGTATTCGAGGTTGGAAAAGTTTTTTGGATTGTCGGTCATGAGCAGAGAAAGTGCTGCCATTGTTTCTGGTGGGCGATCTGTGAATGTTCTGGTACTTTTCGGTATCTGCCATGGTGAGTATGAAAAAAGATTTCTGGCGGCCACATCTTCGTCGATATCAAATACAATTCTGACGATAATTTCCTGCATAAGAATGCCTTCATCGTATTAACCATCCTGTATCCATGACTGCTCGTGTTCAGACTGAAGATTTTGATCTCACCACCGAAGTGGCAACCTTGCGCGCAAATAACCCCAAGGTTGGGGCGGTGGCTGCCTTTGTAGGTACAGTGCGGGATTTGCACGATGGCAAGGAAGTGACGGCGATGGAACTGGAGCACTATCCCGGCATGACGCAGCAGTCGCTGGAAGCCATTATCATCGAAGCCAAGCAACGCTGGAATTTTTTCGATGCACAGGTGATTCATCGTGTGGGGCCGCTCAAGCCGATGGATCAAATCGTGTTGGTAGCGGTTGCGGCCATGCACCGACGCGAAGCGTTTGCTGCGTGCGAATTCATGATGGATTACCTGAAAACCGCAGCGCCATTGTGGAAAAAGGAACAGACGTCTGACGGCGCGCGCTGGGTCGATGCACGTGACTCGGACGACACGGCGATGGCGCGCTGGAATGAAAATGGAGGAAAAGCGAAATGAGTTTTGCTGCCGTTGGCGTTGGCGCGGTGCTTGGAGCGTGGTTGCGCTGGTGGTTGGGAGTATGGCTGAATCCGGTGCATAGCCACCTGCCGCTCGGCACCATCGTCGCCAACCTGGGCGGCGGTTTCATCATCGGGTTGTCGGTCGCGTTCTTCAACAGCCATCCAGGGCTTGCGCCAGAATGGCGGCTGATGGTGATCACCGGCTTTCTGGGCGCGCTGACGACATTTTCCACTTTTTCCGCCGAATCGATGCTGTTGCTGCAACGCGGTGACTACTTATGGGCCTTTGGTCACTCCGCACTGCACCTGACAGGCTCGATTCTGTGCTGCATTCTCGGATTTGCGCTGTACCGCAACCTGGCAGCCTGAAGTCTCAAAAACGGTGATTCATGCCGATGGCGATGCCGCCAATGGTGCCGCAACCGCTGCCGCACAAGATGGATTGCTGGCCGTGCCGGATTCTGGTCCAGTCAATGTAGGCTGAGGTGCGCTTGCTCAGCCAGTGAACGTAACCGAGCGAATATTTGCGGTCGATGCCGATGCTGGCGCCGCCGGTTTCCGCTTTCAACTGCTGGTATGACGCATTGATGCTGTCTTGGCCGAGCTGGTAAATCATGCCGAGCAGGAAATTGCGTTCCAGCAGGTCATCAGTGTAGCCGCTGCCAATCCACTCCTTGCGGCTGATGGCGCGTTCGTACAGCGCCGACAGTCGCAGCGGCCCGAATTCATGCGCGGCACCCACCGTCCAGTATTGCGAACTGGCTGAATTCGCGCGCCGGTGGAATCCCAGCGCCAGTGCGGTCGGTCCACGGTTGTATTTCGCCAACAGGCTGAAACCGGCATTTTGGTGCTGGTTCGAAGGATGTTCATCATTGCCGCTGAGCTGATACGCCAGACCGAACGCATAAGCGCCAAAGGCAGGGCTATCCCAGCGCACGGTATTGTCCTGCCGCCCGTTGCCAGGCAACCCGCCTATGCCCATGCGTGCGTTGCCGCCAGCCACCACGTTGCGCTGATGGGTGGTGATGCCGTCGTCGTACCACGGATCGAAATCCCACATCGTTTCGGTCACCATCTGGTTGATGCGGCCGAAACGCAGCTTGCCGAAATGGCCGGCCAGGCCGACATTCGAGCCGCCCTGAAACGCATAGGAGGTTGGTGCAATGCCGTCGTAGGCGGTAAAACGCTGTTCGAGCTGGAAAATCGTTTTTGTGCCGCCGCCGAGGTTTTCTTCGCCCTCCAAACCGATCCGGCTGCTCGACCTTTCTTCCATCCGCAGCTTGTTGCCGCTCCATTTCATGTAGCCCATATCAAGGTTGCCATACAGCATGATGTTGGCCAGCACATTCGCGCTGCAGGCATACAGCAGGCAGGTCAGGAGCAGGGAAGGCAGTCTATTTCTCATGCGTGGCAGTAGTTGGGCTGGCTGAAAAACCGGATGATTTTCGCACTGCTTGATCCAGGTCTAGTTGCGTTTTGTCACGACGATTATTCTTTGCTTGAAAACACGGCTGCCCGACCCAATAGTCGGATCATTCAGAATTTATCAGGAGCATGAACGATGCGGCAAGACAAATTGACCACAAAGTTGCAGGAAGCAATTTCGGATGCGCGCAGTCTGGCGGTCGGCAACGACAACCAGTACATTGAGCCGGTGCATCTGCTGGCGGCTCTGTTGCAGCAGGACGACGGCGGCGCGCGTTCGCTGCTGCAGCGTGCCGGCGTGAATGTGGGCGGGCTAGCGGCGGCGTTGAAAACCGCGTTCGATCGCATGCCGAAGGTGAGTGGCACCGGCGGCGATGTGCAGGTCGGGCGCGAGCTGATGGCGCTGCTGAATTTGGCAGACAAGGAATCGCAAAAGCGCGGCGACGAGTTCCTGGCGAGCGAAATGATCCTGCTGGCGCTGACCGAGGACAAATCCGAAGCTGGTCGGCTGGCAAAGGAAAGCGGCCTGACGCGGAAGGCGCTGGAAGCGGCGATTGATGCCGTGCGCGGTGGCGCGAATGTGAGTTCGGCCGATGCCGAGAGCCAACGGGAATCGCTGAAGAAATACACGCTCGACCTGACCGAGCGCGCCAGGAGCGGCAAGCTCGATCCGGTGATCGGCCGCGACGAAGAAATCCGCCGGGCCATCCAGATTTTGCAACGCCGCTCGAAGAATAACCCGGTATTGATCGGCGAGCCGGGCGTGGGCAAAACCGCGATCGTCGAAGGGTTGGCGCAACGCATCGTGAATGGTGAAGTACCGGACAGCCTGAAGGGCAAGCGCGTGCTGTCGCTCGACATGGCGGCGTTGTTGGCTGGGGCGAAATACCGCGGCGAATTCGAGGAACGGCTGAAGGCGGTGCTGAAGGAACTGGCGCAGGACGAAGGCCAGAACATCGTGTTTATCGACGAAATTCACACCATGGTTGGCGCGGGCAAGGCCGAAGGCGCGATGGATGCGGGCAACATGCTTAAGCCGGCGCTGGCGCGCGGTGAACTGCATTGCGTCGGTGCGACCACGCTGGACGAATACCGCAAGTACGTGGAAAAGGATGCGGCGCTGGAACGGCGTTTCCAGAAGGTGATGGTGGATGAGCCGAGCGTGGAGGATACGGTGGCCATCCTGCGCGGCCTGCAGGAAAAATACGAAGTGCACCACGGCGTCGATATTACCGACCCGGCGATCATTGCCGCGGCCGAACTGTCGCACCGTTACATCACCGACCGCTTTCTGCCAGACAAGGCGATCGATCTGATCGATGAAGCCGCGTCGAAAATCAAGATCGAGATCGATTCCAAGCCGGAAGTGATGGATCGGCTGGAACGCCGGCTGATCCAGCTCAAAATCGAGCGCGAAGCGATGAAAAAGGAAACCGACGAAGCCTCGCAAAAGCGGCTGTCGTTGATCGAAGAAGAAATCGGCAAGCTGGAACGCGAATATGCGGATTACGAGGAAATCCTGAAGGCGGAAAAGGCTGGCGTTGAAGGCACCAAGCACATCAAGGAAGAGATTGACCGCGTGCGGCAGCAGGTCGAGGAAGCCAAGCGCAAGGGCGATTACCAGAAAATGTCCGAGCTGATGTACGGCAAGCTGCCGGAACTGGAAAAGGCGCTGGAAATCCAGAGCAGGAAGGATGCGCAGGCAGAGGGCGGCGAACAGGCGGGCAAGCCGAAGCTGCTGCGCACGCAGGTCGGGGCAGAAGAAATCGCCGAAGTGGTGTCGCGTGCGACCGGCATTCCGGTATCGAAAATGATGCAGGGCGAGCGCGCCAAACTGCTGCAGATGGAAGACGAACTGCACAAGCGCGTAGTTGGTCAGCATGAAGCGGTGGTGGCGGTATCGGAAGCGATTCGCCGTTCGCGCGCTGGCCTGGGCGATCCGGGTCGGCCTTACGGCTCGTTCATGTTCCTTGGCCCGACTGGCGTGGGCAAGACCGAATTATGCAAGGCGTTGGCCAGCTTCCTGTCCGACACCGAAGAAGCGCTGATCCGCATCGACATGAGCGAATTCATGGAGAAGCATTCGGTGGCGCGGCTGATTGGCGCGCCGCCGGGCTATGTCGGCTACGAAGAAGGCGGCTACCTGACGGAAGCGGTGCGCCGGAAGCCGTATTCAGTGATCCTGCTGGACGAAATCGAAAAGGCGCACCCGGACGTGTTCAACGTGCTGCTGCAAGTGCTGGACGATGGCCGCATGACCGACGGGCAGGGGCGCACGGTGGATTTCAAGAACACCGTGATCGTGATGACCTCGAACCTCGGCTCGCACATGATTCAGTCGATGCAGGGCAGCGAACCGGCGGTGGTCAAGCTGGCAGTGCTGGCCGAAGTGAAAACGCATTTCCGGCCGGAATTCATCAACCGCATCGACGAGATCGTGGTATTCCATGCGCTGGATGAAAAGAACATCGGCGCGATTGCCAAGGTGCAATTGAAGATTCTGGAACAGCGGCTGGCGAAGATGGAAATGGCGCTGGAAATTTCCGACATCGCGCTGCAAAAGATCGCCGAAGCTGGGTTCGATCCGGTCTATGGCGCGAGACCGCTGAAGCGCGCCATCCAGCAGCAAATCGAAAACCCGATTTCGCGCCTGATTCTGGAAGGCAAGCTGGGGCCGAAGGATACGGTGGTGGTGGGAGTGAAGGGCGGCGAATTGACGTTTGAGAAGCGAGCCGGTTAAGAAGTCGTTTTTTTGGTAACTGTAATCGGAGAAATCGGTTCGCGCTGATTTCTCCGTTTGTTGGTGTTGAAATCAATGAGTATTGGCGTTTATCTGTTCACTTTTTGTGGATAGGCTCGGTTTTGCGCAAAGGCAAAACTTTGCTGATTATTCAGGCATGACGAAGGCATGCTCCCTTACACTTGAGGGGCGATATGGTAATGCCCATTGCTGGAGATCCGCATCATGCCTGACGTACTCATCATTATTGTCTGTGTCGCACTCCCTATTGTATTGATTGCCTGGGGGGGCGCGCGCATGAGGGGCAGTGACGTGGCGCAGGAATCAGCGATTTCCGAGATGTCGGAACAGTCAATGTTATCCCAATTTCCATGGCATTTTCCTGGCGTTTTATACCAGTATCGCTTGCGCCCTGACGGCAGTTCACACTTTCCTTATGCTTCAAACACCGCCAATCAATTGTTTGATCTAACGCCGCAGGAAATGGATGAGAATGCCGAGAATTTTTTTGGGCGTTTGCATCCTGAAGATGCTGCAATCTACCGTTCCAGGCTTCTGGAATCCGGACAGAACTTGAGTAAGTGGCATGCCGAATATCGCATCGTATTTCATGATGAAAGTGTTCATTGGCGCGAAGAAAGCGCAATGCCGGAACGGTTACCTGACGGCAGTGTGTTATGGCATGGTTACGCCATTGATATTGACGAACGTAAGGAACTGGAGTCGCGCAAAGAGTGGCTGGTTTCAGCACTGGAAAACAGTCCGGTGGTGATTACCGATCTTGATGCGAATATCGAATGGGTCAACCCCGCATTTTCTGCCTTGACCGGTTACTCGCGCGATGAATTGGTCGGCCAGAATCCGCGCATGCTTAAATCTGGACGGCATGACGATGCGTTTTACCAGCAGATGTGGCAGATACTGACAGCCGGTAATGTCTGGCGCGGTGATATTGTGAATTGCCGCAAGGATCGCAGCTTGAGTTTCGAAGAGATGATGATATCTCCAGTCAAGGATGCTTCTGGAAATGTGCACCATTATGTAGGCATCAAAAACGACATTGCCGACCGCAAGCGCATGGAGGATGAATTGCGGCAGCAGGCGACCACGGATTGGTTGACCGGCCTGTCAAACCGGCGTTATTTCATTACGCGTGCATCAGCCGAATTGGCGCGCATCAAACGCAACAAGGCAGGCATGGCGGTGCTGTTCATTCTTGATGTCGACCGCTTCAAGCGCGTGAATGATACTTACGGACACTGCGTTGGCGACAAGGTGCTGCGGCATTTGGCCAAACTGGTGGCGGGGACCTTGCGCGAAAGCGATTACTCAGGGCGACTGGGGGGCGAGGAATTTGTCGTACTGTTGCCGGAGACGAGTGTCGAGCAGGGGATGCTGTTTGCTGAGCGTTTGCGTCAGAAGATCGAGACCGCCAGTGTGCCTACGGACCAAGGCGAGTTGAATTACACCATCAGTTTAGGGGTGACTCAGATGACCGGTGAGGATGCAACATTTGAGGAAACGCTGGATCGCGCCGATCAGGCGTTGTACCGAGCCAAATCGGAAGGACGCAACCGCATTCAAATTCTTTAGCTCACACAAAATACAAAATAATCCAAATACAAATCGAATAATCGGGGGGCAACCACAATTGGTTCCTGCCCCGTTGATTATTTGTGGAGTCAAATATTCGATGGATGTTGATGGTGTGCATTGAAGGTGGCGAAGCCCCATGATAGTCTGGCAAGGTATGGGGGCGGTTTTTGCGGGGGTTGTGGTCTGTTCCCTATAACGCTTCATCCATTACAGGCAACTCTGCAACCTTGCCGATTCGCCTTCTTCAATCCAATCTGCCAGAGGCGCTGTTGCGCCACCATAAAAAAAGAAAACAGTCGATGAAACTATGTCCATGTGGCTCAACACGAAATTTCGCTCAATGCTGCGGCCCCATCATTGCGGGTGATCCGGCACCCACCGCCGAAATGCTGATGCGATCGCGTTACACGGCATTCGTTACCGGTGCGCTTGATCATGTGGCACGTACTCATGCCCCTGAAATTCAACTCGATTTCAATCGTGCAGAAGCCGAACGACTGGCCGAAGAGTGCGAGTGGCATGGACTCGACATTCGCCGCTCCACTGAAAACGGCGATACAGCTGAAGTCGATTTTGTCATCCGATTCAAGCGTGACAACCAAGAAATGGCGCAAGCCGAAGTCGCAACATTCCGTCGCGAAAATGGTCTCTGGCTTTACGTGAACGGTGAGATAGGCCCCGCCATCACACAGCGCCGGGTAATAAAAGTCGGGCGCAATGATCCTTGCCCCTGCGGATCTGGAAAAAAATCCAAGCAGTGCTGCGGTACAGCTGCCGTCCAGAACTAGCAATGGATCGTCATTTTGAATGTACTGCCTGCGGGAAGTGCTGCTACGGGCAGTTGCCGCTGACTCTGGAAGACGCCTTTGCATACGCAAAGCTGTTTCCGCTAGCTTTTGCATGGACACCACTACGGCAAGGCAGCAAGGATTACCCAATGGTTGCCAGTCTGGGCGCCACGATCAAAATGCCGAACGGGAAAGATCTGGCAGCACTTATCGTACCAACCGCATACATTCCGCCGACATTTCCCTGTCCGGCGCTCGCCGCAAACAATTTGTGCGGAATTCATGCAAACAAGCCGCTACGTTGCCGTACGATGCCATTTTATCCATATAGGGAAGAACAGTATCAGGCGGAAACGCTATCGCCTCGGGCAGGCTGGGCGTGCAACACAACCCCCACAGCGCCGGTCGTTTTTAGCCATAAAAAAGTGGTTTGGCGCGAAGACTTTGACCGTGAGCTGGCAGCGTTAAGAACGCAGGTGCCGACCATGCGCACCTATGCCACCTATATGCTCAGGTATACGCCCTTGATCACCGGCTCCCTGGCCAAAGCCTCTATCGACCGGAAAGGCGGGCAGGTTATCACCAGCCTTTCGTCCTTCCTGACCGCAACACGCAATCCAGACGCACAAGGCATCGCTGAACAGCAATTGTCGGTTTTGAACATGTACATCGAAAAGACAGCAGAATCAAAGGAGCTTGCTGAATATCATCTTCAATATACGCGGTGGGCAAAGGAAATGTCCTTTCTGGCGAGTACCCAAACAAGATAAGTTGTCATTTTACGATGGAGCAGGCTTTTTATCGTGCTCGATTGAGCGAGCGTCGCGGATTGAAGGTGGTTGTTCCGATTGAGGATGAGCGCGGCATCATCCACCGCATCATTTACGAAGAATTATGTCTTGGCCTTGTGTTGCCGGAATCTCGAATCGCATACAGGAAAATCATGGCGAATCTCGCAGCACAGGCGATCATTTTGGGGTGTACGGAAATATTCATGTTGGTGAGCCAACAAGACGCTGCTGTTCCGCTATTCGACACGACCGCCATTCACGCTCGGGCAGTAGCAAAGGCTGCGCTGGAAAAGTAAGGGCGGAATTGTGGCCTCATCTCAATTAATCCAGATTATTTTAGAAAAAATATGAAGCATGCAAAACAATATTTATGCTTATTATCACAGGCATTGGCTGTTGTAATTGCAACATATTTTGAGTATGCGCATATTAAGTTGTATCTAATTATTCCTAAAAATCCATTTCAGTTATTAACGGATATAGCTAATTTTGCATTAACAATAATATTTCCGTGGAACGGATGGGTCTTCTTGTTTCCTGCAATTATTTGGTTAATATTAAAACAGGGCGTTGCAATAATAGTGTTGCAATACATATCCGTTGTGTTGGTGTTTGGTGTAACAACTACATTTATGGTGCATCGCGTTGTTACAGGCGAAAGGATACTTGGTGGTATTTTGTTTGACGGGTTTATTTATGGAATCATTCTTATGGTTATGATTGTTATTCGTGGAAATGCTGGTGACAAAAAATAATCGGGGATAGAACGTAATTGATGTGCGGAAGCGCGAACAAGCGTGAACCATGTTCTGTCCGCCACCCCCAAATAACTGACTTAAATGATTTTTTGGTCAGTAAGGCCAAAAAATATACACTAGGCAGTATTTATAAATATCCAGAAAATCCGTGGCCCAAAGTGGTGTTTTGGCTATATACCCCATGATTTTCCGCGAGCGTTTGACGTGCATTGAGCCATAAGGCGCAGATCGTTGTGCTGTGCGGCGTGATTTGGATTAGATTCAAGCGTTCAGGCTCACATCGCCCCGACGCGCATACATTGCGCCACGCATTTCGCGAGCGCGCAGAAACGGTGCAGTTTGTGTTGATGGTGTGAAATCTGGCAAAGTACGCGTGACGGTTTTGGCAGAGCGGGCGCCTACTGTGGTGGCCGACGCATACCAGGATGTCGATATGCTCGCGTATGGTGGATTTGATGCGGTAGGCGTGACTGAAAGATGTAAGACTTGGCATCGTCTGTCCGCCCTGACAATTTCTTATTAGGTAGAAATTGCAACTTCATCTTTAGGCGTAGCAGAAAGATTTGCACTGCCCTCGGTTAGCAAGGTCAACGCAGCGTGCACATGGACGGCAGCGTTGCGCCCCAGACTGGTCAGATAGCCACCATCTGGCTGCGTAACCAGCCCTTTGTCGTACAGACGACGAGTGGCAGAAATCACCTTGGCGTCGGCCGTGTTGGTGTGAACTTTGATG
>Ga0316613_10001403_pt1 | contig 16515 bp, 14 predicted proteins | sample OWC_soil_day10_C_2_FD_207647 | JGI IMG/M metagenome (GOLD analysis project Ga0316613, IMG submission 207647) | Wetland soil microbial communities from Old Woman Creek delta, Ohio, United States - OWC_soil_day10_CT_b | ecosystem: Environmental > Terrestrial > Soil > Wetlands | place: USA: Ohio...
CCCTGGACGTCAATGCCCAGTTGACGCAGGTTATCGAGGAAAGTACGCGCGCCCATCATGTGATCAAGGTGTTCGGCGGTCAGGAATATGAAAAGGAGCGTTTCCGGGACCGCACGGAGAATTTGCGGCGCTATATCATGCGCACGGCCTCGACCTTCGCTTCCACGACGCCCATTACGCAACTGATGACCTCGACTGCTGTCGCTATCGTTGTGGTGATCGCACTCGTTCAGTCGAACAACGGGCAGATCACGGTTGGCGGCTTCGTTTCTTTTCTGACGGCAATGCTGATGCTTCTGGCGCCCCTCAAGCAACTGGCCGAGGTGAATGGTCCTCTTCAGCGTGGCATGGCGGCCGCCGAGGCTGTATTCAACCTGATTGATGCCCCTGTGGAGCGGACCGGTGGCCGGCAGCTGGCAGGCCGGGCGAAAGGAAAAGTCGATTTTGTCGATGTCAGCTTTGCCTATCCAGGCTCCACGGAAAATGCGCTTCAGGGCATCAATCTGCATGTCGAGCCGGGCGAGACCGTGGCCTTTGTCGGCATGTCAGGCGGCGGGAAAACGACGCTGGTCAACCTGCTGCCGGGTTTCTATTCTGCCAGCAGCGGCCGAATTCTGCTGGATGGTCAATCCATAGACGATATTTCGCTGGCAAGCCTGCGTCAGCAGATAGCCATGGTCAGTCAGAATGTCGTGCTGTTCAATGACACAGTCGCTGCAAACATTGCGTATGGCGATCCCAATCCGGACCCGGCACGGATCGAGGCAGCCATCAAGGCAGCCTACCTGACAGACGTGGTTGCTGGTTTGCCGGAGGGAGAGCGCACGTCGGTGGGCGACAACGGGTCAAGGCTGTCCGGCGGGCAACGTCAGCGGCTTGCCATCGCACGCGCGATTTACAAGGATGCGCCTCTGCTGATTCTGGATGAGGCGACTTCCGCGCTGGACACCGAATCGGAGCGTGTCGTGCAGGCGGCGCTGGAGCGGCTCATGCAGGGCAGGACCACGTTTGTGATTGCGCATCGTCTTTCCACGATCGAGAATGCAGACAGGATCGTCGTGCTGTCGGAAGGGAGAATAGCCGAGGTCGGGACCCATGGCGAGCTGCTTCAGAAGAAGGGCGTTTACGCCAAGCTCTATGAATTGCAGTTTTCCCGGGAGAAGACGGCCGAAATGCCCTGAGAGCAGAGGCGCAGATTGCGCAATTGATGCGTTACTGCGTATCGGTATCAGGTATGCCTTAGCGTCGGCCTTCCATCACTTTGTGGTAGATGGCGAGGTTACCATCTACCATGGCCTCGACCGAGAACTCCGCCAGTATGCGTTCGCGTCCGGCCTGACCCAGACGACGGCGCAAATCAGGGGCATCAAGGAGGCGACGCAACGCATCGGTTAATTCGCCCGTATTGCCGGGTGAAATCAGTATGCCTGTCTTACCGTCCAGCACGGCTTCCGGCATGCCGCCGGATCGACTGGCGATAATGGGTACGGCGGCAGCCGATGCCTGGAGCAGCGATACGCCAAGTCCCTCCATGTCAGCCGGATGTGCCAGGATATCGAGTGCGCCCATCCATCGCGGAAGATCGGTCCTGAATCCCGTCAGGGAGATGATGCTGGCCAGCCCACGCCGCGCAATCTCGCTTTCAAGCTCATCGTGAAGAGGTCCTCTGCCGAACATCAGCACGCGCAGGTCCGGATATTCTGTCTTCAGTGTATCGACGGCATCAATAAGGTACCGGTGGCCTTTACGTGGGATCAACTGTGCGACCATGCCGATAACGCATGCTATGGCGGGTAGCCCGAATTCACGCTGCAATGCTTCGCGATTGGAGGGTGCCAGATAAGGCGTTGCGTCAACCGCGCTTCGTACGCAAGAGACATGTTGCGGCGTCAAGCCCTCAGATAGCAATACTTGGCGTATGCCTTCGGAGATAGTGATGATGTGATCGTATAGCCGGTATTTCAGGGCGACCTGCCAGCGCGATTCCGGGTTGTCGACCCGCCTGGAAAGAATACACGGAACGCCGGCCATGTGAGCGGCCATGCCGCCCCAGAGGTCGGCTCCACGGCGGCTATGTAAGTGGACAATGTCGGGACGAATGGCTTGAATCAATTTGAGCAAACGGAATGCCATGCCAATGTCCAGGTCGCCGCGCATGGGGAGTTCATGTACCTGAGCCGATTTGCCCACTTCGGTTGCGATGGCTGCGCCCGTCGGGCATGCCAGTTCGTTTTCTATGCCTCGTCTGGCCAGGCCTTCGATGATATAGGCGACCTGACGTGCTCCGCCATAATAATGTTTGCCGGACTCGACGTGGAGAACTTTCATGCGGTTTTTCCTAATGCAATTTTCAGTTCATTCGCGACCATGCCGGGCGTGATGTCGCGCAGGCAGGTCCAGGCGCCTCCGCAAGTTGGTTTTCGCCTGCATGGCGAGCACGACATGCCGAGCCAGATTACGCGTGCGTTGGTCCGGTTGGTTACCGTGTATGGACAAGTCGATCCGAACAGCGCAATGGTAGGGATGGAAAACGCAATGCCCATGTGCGTCAGGCCGGTATCCACACCGATCAGTGCGCCTGCATGACTGACAAGAGCGGCGGCCTCGGCCAAGTTGGTTCTGCCTGAGAAATCGATGATATCGGACGATCCGGCGGCGATCTGTGCAGCCGCTTCCCTGTCCGCAGGGCCACCCAGCAGCACCGGAACGAGTCCGGTCTGCTGCCGGACCAATGGCGCCAGACGCTGCCATGCATCGGGAAACCAGTGCTTTTGCGGACGCGTCGTGAAAGCGGCGAAAACCGCGTACCGCCTGGGAGTAAGACCGCTTTCCGCAAGCAGAGATAGGGCGCGCGAGTCAGCCTCCGGCGAAATGTGCAGTTCGGGCATGAAGTCGCCGCAATCCAGATCCAGTTGCCTCGCCAGATGGAGGTATTCGGAACTGATACGTTCGGTTTCTCCTCCGCGAGGTACCACCTTGGTCATCAGCCACTGACTTCCTTCTCGCGAACCAAGCCCGATGCGTTGCGGTGCGCCGGTCATCCATGAGAGAAGCCCGCTTTTGAGCAAGCCTTGCAGGTCGAGCACCACATCAAAATGTTTTGCACGCAGCTGATTTCGCAGTACACGCAGGCGGCGGAACATCTCAAGCTTCTTCCCGGCCTTCCACAGCGATTTCAATTCGGCCTGAGGCCAGAGAATGATTTCATCAATGTCGGGCGAATGGGCGATAAGGGCATCGATTCCAGGCTCGATCAGCCAGGCGATGTGCGTATGGGGATGGCTCCGTCGGATGGCTGCTGCTATCGGAGAAGCGAATACGACGTCCCCAATGGCGGAGGTACGGACGATAAGGATGCGGTTCACGATATTACGCTGGCTGAGAGATCGCGGATGACATTGCTGGAGCGCCTAGTTTAGCGAGGCAGTCGAGAATGGATTCGACAGTAAAATCGTCCATGCTCTGTCCTGAAATGGCATGAAGTAATGGGTCATGAGTCAAAGGAGGCGTTCTACCGAAAAGGCCAAGGGCTGGTACATCGCAGGCAACCGCGATATTCAGAACCCCAGTGTCATTTCCGATACAGAAATCGCACGACTTCAGGACGGCTGCCGTATAGAGCACCGACGGTTGGCAGACGACCTGAAAGCATCCTTCGCGCAAACCATTTGTGGTGGAGAACATATTGTCGGCATATTCCCGTTCAGCCGGGCCGCCCAGAAACAAAACTCCACAACCTGCATTCAGTAAGGCTTTGGCTAATTCCAAAAATCGTTTGCCGCCCCAGTTCTTTTTTGCTTCCGATGATCCTATGGCAAATGCATAACGGGGACGAGGTACCCGCGACATTTCCTCCGATGCCTTATCGATTAGTGAAATGGGTACTTGTATTTTTGGCAATATTGGGCTATCGGCAAAGCCATGAGCTATGGCAAAATTAGTTGCCTCGGGGTAGACCCAACTTCCTCCATTTTTATGACGATCAATATAGGGAGGGAAATTGAGAAAGAATCGCTCAACCATACCGAATCCGAACCCGGCACGGACTGGAATACCGGCTGCCATCGCAAGAATTCCATAACGAACTCGATTGGAAAAAATGAATATCCGGTCGAATTTTTTGTTTCTAAGCTGAAGTAGAAATTGAATTTGCCCGATCATTCCATCGTGTCTTCCCCGTGCCTTGTTACGAGGTCTGTGATCGTATTCAATTACTTCTTCAACACATTCTTCTCCAGCCAGAATATCGGTGGCTCTACACGAAGGCCGAGCCATGATGGTAACTTTCCCTTTTTCACTGGAACGTGCAATTGCGCGTATGTAAGGAAGATGCCAGACAAGATCTCCAATGCCGCTTCGATGGTGGACAATAAGCGTTCTTTGCATTGTTAAACAGATTGCTTTTTCAGGTAAGAATAGCGTAAGGCACCTGCAGGAATAGCCAACGTCAAAAGTAAGGCTTTGGTTCCAGGACTCGTGCCGAATAACCCTTCAGTCATTGAAAATATGCCGATCCCGGCAATTGTCAACAGACCGCAAAGTGCGTAAAAGTATTCATCGTCATGTTGTGCCTTTTTGAGCCTAACTAGAAAAAATCTCCAACTGGTAATCCAGAAAACGATTAATGCCGCTCCAGAAATAATTCCTCCTAGAGCTAGAGAGTTAATCATTTCATTGTGAACATTGGCTAAATGACCAAATTCATCTGGCAATTCACCTGTTTTAACGGCTTTATCCCGTTCTTTTGTGTAAGCCGCATATCCAATTCCAATGAACGGATGTTCAATAAATTTTTTAGTTCCCCATTTCCACATGGCAAGCCGAATACCGCTTGATGTGCTACGCGAAGCAAGATCATCGGGATTTGATAAATAATTAGATACATCCTTGATTCCCGTATCCAGTCGCTGCCGGACTCTATTCGAATTCATGGAAATCGCAGCAATAATGGTGATAAGCATTACCACCGCTATTGTACGTGTTCGTTTGTTTAGCTTAGTGTTGTACCAAAGACACAAAATAATTAGGACAGGCAAGGCAAGCCATCCTCCTCTAGACCCAGAAAGGAAAGACGCAAACAAACCGGAAGCAAACCCTGCTATGCCGAGAAGCAATTTAATCGTCTTTTTTTGTTTCGTTTGCTCAGAGGAAAATGTTCCACAAAGACAGTAGAAAGCAAGCAACAAAGAAAAGTTCCCAAACGGAACAGCATTCCATCTTCCGCCCAACCCGGACACTCGTTCCTCTCCAAGATAAAAAGCCGAGTAAATAGCGATGAAAAATGTCGTCAATGCTCCTGCGCATGCTCCATAAAAAAGCGAGTTGCGGTGTATGCCGAAACATCCGATTAAATAAAATATCATCAAGCTAAAGAGTAGATGACTTGGTCGGTCAAGATAAGAAGTTGCCCAGCCTTTCATGAGCATATTCAGCACGTATGAAAATGGCAGAACCAAGCAAATTGCAGCAAAACACCAATCCATGCGGTTCATCTCTCGCTGCTTGGCAAGTACTGTCAAGCCTGCAACAGCCATGGTTGCTGCCAGCCATCCAGCAACCGTTGGGAATGCCATGAGCAGAGGCAAGCTGATTACTACCGCGACTGTCAATATCGTTTTAATACGGTCATCGCCAGCAAATTTTTTCTGAATTACTGTTTGTGCGGTATTGCTCATTCAAACCTCATGCCACATGCGGAAAAGGCTTTTCTCATCGCGTCCTGTTCTTCATTTGATTTGAAGTTAACTTGCTCCCAGCCGAATGCCACTACCTTTACCTGCTGAGGATAAATCTGCCGGGCGAACATCAGCGCAGACGAGCGCACGCCCACAACTGCGTCGTATGGCATTTCAGTCATATATGATTCAAGTGGTGATGTTGGTTCTATCAGTCGGTAATCCGGATGGCGCAGCTCATGGTTGGGATCCTTGGGATGTGCCTTGTAATCGATCTCGGTTATGCCTTCTTGCGTTAGCCATTTTCGTACCTTGGCTGTTACGCATTCCTGATCATGTTGGGACATAAGTCCCGCACTCACCAGCGGTTGGCCGATCACAAGGGCGCGTTTGCTTCTGTTTCCTCCTTCACTTGATGCAGGACCTGATGCACTGCCGACCAGAGGGGGCAATACGCACACTTTTCCGGTATGGTATTCGTGTGGAAGGCCAGGCACCACGTAAATCCTGTCGCAAAAATCGGCATCCGAGCCGATGCGGTCGCCGCTAAAACAACGATAATGCAGTTCAGGCGCAAAGAGAGTGCGAAGCTTGCGCGTGCACTGTATTAGCCGTTTCGCTACTGTCAGCGGATAGCGCCGAATGCTTATCAAGCCGTCCGGGAGAATGCGTGCATGCGTTGTTTGGGCACCGCAAGCCTTGGGCAAGGCACTCAGAAAGTAATTGATGGCTTCCGTATCGAAGACGGCACTGTGTAATACCAATGTATTACATTGACCGATCAATCCGGCAACCAGACGTATGTTTTCCCGGAGGCGGCGATGACTGCCGAACAGACCGGGCAACGGCTCCAGGCGCGGCCATGGCATGTAGGTACACTTTTCCCATTCCTCGGGTTTGACGACGTCTTTCATCCCGGGCTTATACCAGACTAGTACCTGATAGGCCGAACTTTCGAAATGTTCGGCAATGCGTTTTGCTGCGAGGTACTGTAAAGGGGATGCAACGAAGTAGATTGCGACCGTTCGATTATTCTCCATGCCTGTCTTTATCAAATAACGACCAATTGGATACGGATGAAGTAGCCAAAACCTTCGTGCTGATTTTCAGCAAAGAGCTGCGTTCACAGTTGGCCATTCCTGAACTTCAGCAGATGCCTGAAAATCAGGCATACAGGCAACGAATCAGGTTAACCATGCAATTATAACTTTTTATGTTGGACGAAAGTATTAGCGGGAAGTGAGGGGTTTGTACCTCAGCGCGTTATTGTCTGTTCACTAAGATGAGGCTACTTGATGCATAGCGAATTAGAGTGTGTCTTCAATCCATTTTCTTGTTTGTGAATGAGAATAGAAACCAGGCTATGCAGAGAATCGTGCGCATTTTAATACCTCATTTACACGAAAGAGACTCTTTGGTGGACACGTTCCCGGTGTCGGTCATACAATTTAACAATTTACCGTAGGCGGACAGGCGGGGAAGGCTTGTGCCGCTACCATTTTGATCTCTCTGAAAAGTCGAATAAGAACATGAAAGTTACGATAGTAGGGACGGGGTATGTTGGATTGGTAAGCGGGGTGTGTCTGGCGGAAGTGGGCAACGATGTGCTTTGCCTTGACGTGGATGCGGAGAAGATCCGCATTCTGGAGCAGGGGGGGCTGCCGATTTTCGAACCCGGACTGCTCGACATGGTCCGCCGCAACGTTGAAGCCGGTCGCCTCAAGTTCACGACCGATATCGAAAAGGCGGTATCTCATGGCAGCATCCAGTTCATCGCCGTCGGTACGCCGCCGGATGAAGATGGTTCCGCCGACCTTCAGTATGTCCTCGGCGCAGCCAGGAACATCGGCAAGCACATGACCGACTACAAAGTCGTGGTCGACAAGTCGACTGTTCCGGTAGGTACGGCCGATAAAGTCAAGGTAGCGATAGCCGAAGAGCTTGCCAATCGCAAAGTCGACATTCCGTTCAGCGTGGTTTCCAACCCCGAATTTCTGAAGGAGGGCGCGGCTATCGATGACTTCATGCGTCCTGATCGTATTGTCGTCGGAACCGAGGATGAGCAGGCCATCAGCTACATGCGCGCGTTGTATGCACCGTTCCAGCGCAACCGTGAACGACTCATTACTATGGACATCCGCTCGGCGGAGCTGACCAAGTATGCCGCTAACGCCATGCTGGCCACCCGCATCAGCTTCATGAACGAACTGGCCAATCTCGCCGAAAAGCTGGGAGCCGATATCGAACTGGTCAGAGAGGGAATCGGTTCGGATCCCCGGATTGGCTACCACTTTTTGTATCCGGGGGTCGGGTATGGCGGTTCCTGCTTTCCCAAGGACGTCAAGGCGCTGATTAGTACCGCCGACGAGTCTGGGCAGGAACTCAAGGTTCTCAAAGCGGTGGAATTCGCCAACGATACGCAAAAGACAGTGCTGACGGGCAAGATCAGGAAGCGGTTCAACGGTGATATTGCCGGCAAAACGTTCGCGCTATGGGGACTGTCATTCAAACCGGGCACCGACGATATGCGGGAAGCGCCCAGCCGTGTGCTGGTAAATGACTTGCTGTCGGCTGGTGCTGCCGTGCGTGCCTACGATCCGGTTGCTGTTGATGAGGCGAAAAGGATATTCAAGGACAGGAAAGGCATCGAATTCTGCACTAGGCCGATGGATGCTCTGGATGGAGCGGAAGCGCTCATCATCGTGACCGAATGGAAAGAATTCAGGAGCCCGGATTTCGATGAAATCAAGGCCAAGCTGAAGAATCCCGTCATCTTCGACGGTCGTAACATGTATGAGCCGGAAAAACTCGGCAAGTGCGGGATCGAGTATTACGCCATCGGAAGAAAGCGGTAATGAAGATACTGGTTACCGGTTGTGCCGGTTTCATCGGAATGCATGTCTGCCAGCGTCTTCTGGAGCGCGGCGACCAGGTGATCGGAATCGATAACCTCAACGATTATTACGATCCACGTCTGAAGCTCGCGCGGCTCGATCAACTGAACAGTTACGCGAACTTCCGATTTGAAAAATTGGACATTGCCGATCTTGGAGCACTCGACCATCTGTTCAGTACAGAAAAACCGAGGCGCGTCATCAACCTTGCCGCCCAGGCAGGAGTACGCTATTCGCTCAAGAATCCGCATGTTTACGTGCAAAGCAATCTGGTCGGTTTCGTAAATATTCTGGAGGAATGTCGTCATCATGACGTTGGTCATCTGGTTTACGCGAGCAGTTCAAGCGTATATGGCGCCAACACCAGAATGCCGTTTACGGTGCATGACAATGTTGATCATCCGGTATCGCTGTATGCAGCCAGCAAGAAAGCCAACGAATTGATGGCGCATACCTACAGCCATCTATATGGATTGCCGACGACCGGATTGCGGTACTTCACGGTGTATGGTCCCTGGGGACGACCGGACATGTCGCCGTGGCTGTTTACGTCGGCCATTCTGGAAGGGCGCAGTATTGATATTTTCAATCATGGGAACATGCTGAGGGATTTCACCTTTGTGGACGATATCGCGGATGGAACCGTACGGGTGCTTGACCATGTTGCCAGCGTGAACCCGGATTTTTCCACCGATGCACCCGATCCGGGATCCAGCAGCGCGCCATACAGGGTTTATAACATCGGCAATAATCAGCCGGTGAAGCTCTTGGATTTCATCACTATTCTGGAAGATGCTATCGGCAAGATAGCGAAAAAGAACATGCTGCCGATGCAGCCCGGTGACGTTGTGGCGACCTATGCCGATGTTGAGGATTTGAAACGGGATGTCGGGTTTGAGCCGAAAACCCCGATAGAAACCGGGATCAGGCGATGGGTTGAATGGTATAAAAGCTATGCGATCTGACGCTGAATGCCCTCCCGGAAATTAGTAAGGTTGCATCGCTATACATGGATTGAAGGGGGCGCTGAAGAATCCCTTCACGGTAAAGGTTTGCCTGAGACGCCATGAATTCGGACATGCCGACAAGCAGACGCTTTACTCCTTCATAAAAGTTTTATCGCAATTCCTTGCACATACTTCCTGCCGAGTCCCTTTTGGCATCACTCATATTACTGTTGCGTCGCTTCAGGTTGACGTAAGGCAATGTTCAACAAGCAGGTTCGTGCACACTATCCCTGTCCTCAAAGGTCCTTTGAACCAGCAAAGCTGGTTAACGAATCGCGCGAGCAATGATCGTTGGATGCAAGCTTGCAGCAGGAAGCCTTTATGTCAGAGGCCGTCATCCGATGCCATGTTCCTGTGTGAGATTCTGCAAGCGATGGAATCGCTGCAATAAAGGTGCCGATAGTAGCCGGCAAGGATACCGATACCGCCTGGTTGGCGGACTTGCATGAAACTTCCCGGTAGCGCCGTCTGGCAACTAGGCTAGTTCGACCAACGCTATATGTATGGAAATGGAGATGATATCTGCCGAATATGCCCTGATGAGGGTAGGGGGTCCGTAAATGTTGTTATCCATTATTATTCCGGTTATGAACGAACAGGGCAATATTGCCCCCCTGATCGAGCGTATTGCCTGCGCGCTGAAATCCATAAATTATGAGATTATCTTCGTCGATGACGGTTCCAGTGATCAAACCGTCGCCGAGATTGAGCGGTGTGCGCCCCCCAAATCGCAGGTGCTGGTGCTGAACCGGAATTATGGCCAGACCACGGCCATGGTTGCAGGCATTGATGCTGCAGAAGGTGAATTGATCGTCATACTGGACGGGGATTTGCAAAATGACCCGTATGATATTCCGCTTATGATTGAGCGTATGGATGAAGGTGACTGGGATGTAGTCGCTGGCATTCGCTCAAGGCGTCAGGATGGTTTTTTTCTGCGTAAGATTCCCAGCAAGATAGCTAACTGGCTTATTCGCCGCTCGACAGGGGTATACATTCAGGATTACGGATGTACGCTCAAGCTGTTCAAGAGCGACGTTGCCAAGAATCTCAGCCTCTACGGCGAACTGCATCGTTACATTCCGGTTCTTGCCAGCATGTACGGGGCAAGAATGACCCAGATGGATGTTCAGCACCATCCACGGCATTCAGGTGTATCCAAGTATGGCCTCGGCCGGACGCTCAAAGTAGCGAGCGATCTGATGCTGATGCTTTTCTTCCAGAAATACGGCCAACGGCCCATGCATCTTTTCGGAAGTTCCGGCATTATCCTGTTTCTGATCGGGATGTCGCTCAATTTCTACCTCCTGATCGATAAAATTTTGGGTGCCAGTATCGGTGGGCGACCGCTGCTCACGCTTGGCCTCTTGTTGACTGTCGCTGGAATTCAACTCATTACAACGGGTTTCATCGCCGATCTGATCATGCGTACTTACTACGAAGCGCAGAACAAGAAGCCTTATAAGATCAAGAAGCAGATCATTGTCTAAATCAGCAAAAAAATGGATTAAGCCGATCATTCAAGCCGCAGTGTCGGCCTGCTTGATCGTTATTGTGCTCAATCAGATCGATTTGGCGCAGGTCGCATCGCTGGTTCTCCGGCCGCAAGGATTGCCTTGGCTGTTGTTCGCCTTCCTGTTTTTCAATCTGTCGAAAGTTGGCAGCGCATTGCGGCTGAACATCTACCAGCGTCATGCCTCAATTATTCTCAACGAAGGCGAAAACTTGCGGCTCTATTATGCGGGCATGTTCTTGAATGTGTTTCTTCCCGGCGGAATTGGCGGCGATGGTTACAAAATTTTGGTTTTGCATCGACAGCAGGAAGTGCCGCTCAAGAGGCTGGTGATGATTACGCTGGCAGACCGTATAAGCGGATTGCTGGTCCTGTTGCTTCTGTTGTGCCTGCTGATTCCCATGCTTGCTCTGCCATGGCCGTCTGGCATAGTGCAGGTCGTTTCTGTTTCCGGCGGAATAGGCATTGTCGCTGTATTCGTACTGGGGCACCGTCTTTTGCTCAAACTGCGGGGAGCGCGCGTAGCGGTCGTGTTCTGGTATGGAGTGGGAGTGCAGACCTTGCAGTTGATAACGATGCTTTTGCTGCTTGCCTATCTGCAGGCTCCGACGAATCACTATCTGTCGTACCTGGCGGTTTTTCTGGCGTCGTCCGTGGCCGCTGTCCTGCCGATCAGTTTCGGTGGGTTGGGCGCGCGGGAAATCACCTTTTTTTACGGCTTGAGTTTGTTGCAATTGGAGCCGACACATGGCGTATTGGCATCAAGCGGGTTCTTCCTGATTACGCTTGCTTCGTCGATGCTTGGCGCACTGTTTCTTGGAAATTTCTCTCTGAAAGAGCAGAAGGCGCAATAATCAAATGAGGGGATACCCTACAGGGGAGCCCCTCTCCGGCGTGTCCATGCCATTCGAATTGCCGATACCTACATCAGGATGATTTCGTACTGATCCTGAGCGAATCCGCTTCCCACCTGCAGTGATACGGTTTTGCCGATCGAGTCGCCGAGTGCAGCCAGATGCTGCGACTCCTCTTCAAGAAACAAATCAATGACCATTTGCGAGGCGAGAACACGGAATTCACGTGAGTTGAACTGTTTTGCCTCCCGAACCAGTTCGCGCATGATTTCGTAGCAAGCGGTCCTGGCGGTCTTGATTTGTCCGCTTCCGCCGCATGTCGGGCAGGGCTCGCAGAGAATGTGAGCCAGAGACTCGCGCGTGCGCTTCCTCGTCATTTCGACGAGGCCAAGCGGCGAGAAGTCATTGACCGAGACCTTGGTCCTGTCATGAGACAGCGCTTTCTTAAGCTCGTTCATGACGGCATTCCGGTGTTCCGGATTCTCCATGTCGATGAAATCGAGGATGATGATGCCGCCAAGGTTGCGCAATCGAAGCTGGCGGGCAATCGCATGCGCTGCTTCGAGGTTGGTCTTGAATATGGTGTCGTCGAAATTCCTGCCGCCAACAAATCCACCCGTATTAACGTCAATCGTTGTCATGGCTTCCGTCTGATCGATAATCAGGTAGCCACCGGATTTCAGATCGACACGTCGGGCCAGCGCGCGTTGAATTTCTTCTTCGATTCCATAGAGGTCGAAGAGAGGACGCTCTCCACTGTAATAGGCGAGACGATCAAGCACGCCTGGCGTATATGTGCCGGCAAATTCGCGAAGCTGCAGAAATTCCCCTTGAGAATCGACCTGGATGCTTGCTGTTTCTTCATGCACGAAGTCGCGCAGTACCCGTTGGGCAAGATTCAGGTCCTGGTAGAGCAGGCAGGGGCCAGGCTTGGTTTTCGCCGACTCGCTGATCGTGTGCCATATTTTGCGCAGGAAATCGATGTCGGATTGCAGGTCATCATCGTTAGCGTCTTCCGCCATGGTGCGAACAATGTATCCTCCCTTTTCGTCAGGAGGCAGCAGTTTCTGGACCCGGTTGCGAAGCAGATCGCGTTCTTCATCATCCTGGATTCGTTGTGAAATGCCAATATGAGCATCCTGCGGCAGGTATACCAGCATTCTTCCTGCGATGGATATCTGCGTCGATAGTCTGGCTCCCTTGGTACCGATTGGATCCTTGATGACGCGGACCATGATCGTTTGTCCATCGGACAAGGTCTTCTCGATAGGGGTTGGCGGTGACCCTGATCCGTCATGGGATTGAGCATCCCAGATATCGGCGACATGAAGAAAAGCAGCTCGTTCCAGTCCGATGTCAATGAAGGCGGATTGCATGCCAGGCAGAACACGCACTATCTTTCCAAGATAGATATCTCCGGCGAGGCCGCGAGTCAATGTTCGTTCTATATGCAGTTCCTGGGTACTGCCTTGCATAACGATGGCAATACGAGTTTCCTGTGGAGTAATATTGATGAGAATATCTTCGCTCATAGGATGGAGATGCCGGCCAGTCTGAGTAGTTCGGTCGTTTCAAAGATCGGAAGACCCATGATCCCGGAATAACTGCCGGAAATGTGCTTGATGAAGATGGCGGCCCGGCCCTGAATACCGTAGCCTCCCGCCTTGTCATAGGGTTCGCTGGTATTGCAATAGGCGTCGATAGCCCGGTCCGACAAGGTTGCAAAAGTCACATCGGAAACTTGAACTGCTTCCCAGACATGATTGTTGAGCCGGACACAAACGCTTGTCAGCACCTGGTGAGTGCGCCCGGAAAGTGACGTCAGCATGTCGACCGCTTCCATCTTGTTGGCAGGCTTCCCCAATATGTGGTTGTCGAGTGCAACAGTCGTATCGGCGCCAAGAACAGGGCGGATTGGAAGAGTGCGGGTCAGTACCGATTGCCAGCCATATTCCGCTTTTTCGCGTGCGATCCGGCTAACGTAATCTTGCGGAAGTTCTCCTTCCCTGACATCTTCGCTCACGTCCGGGCCGCGTGGTCCTTGCGTACGCAGCAGCAGCAATTCGAATTCGACACCGATTTGCCGAAGAAGCTCCCGTCGACGTGGGCTCTTGGATGAGAGATATATTTTTTTGGGCGGCTGCTGCATGACTCTTCCTCACGTTCGGTGATAAGGATGTCCCTGCGTGATGGACCATGCACGGTATAGTTGCTCTGCAAGCAGGACACGGACCATGCCGTGCGGCAGGGTCAAACTGGAAATACGAATCTGTTCATCGGCACGTGCCTTGAAGTCAGGATTAAGGCCATCTGCACCGCCAATGACAAATGCAACGTCTCGTCCGTCCTGCCGCCACTTCGTCAACTGGCGAGACAACTGCAGCGTGGTCAAATCGGTACCATGCTCGTCCAGTACGACGATGCGCACCCCCTTTGGCAATGCTGCTTCGATCCTGCCGCGTTCCAGCGCCATGGCAGTCTCGGCCGTTTTACCTCCGGTACGCTCGATTGGCTTGATCTCCTTGAGGACAACTCGGCATTCCGACGGCATCCGCTTTACATATTCGTTAAAACCCGTATCGATCCAGCCCGGCATCTTGTGGCCGACCGCAACAATGATGAGCTGCATGATGAGGAAACGTTATTCCGCTGATTGTTTTTTTGAACGCGATCTGGTTGTTGTCTTAGCGGTTTTTTCCGTTTTTTCTGCGCTATCCGCGGTTTTTCGAGTGCCCGCTTTCCTTGTCCCGGTAGCAGGTTTTTTCACGTTCTCAGGAGAAGGCGACTTTTTCGTTTCGGCTTTCTCCGCCTTGGCAGGCACACGCTTGCGAGCGGTTGGCTTCTTCTCTACTTCCTTACTGGCTGCAGTGCGCTTGGCAGTTCGCTTGGCCGTGCTCAAATTGATCTCTTTGCCACCCCATATCTCTTCAAGCCTATAGTAGGCGCGGATTGCAGGCTGCATGATATGGACAAGCATGTCTCCCAGGTCCACAAGCACCCATTCGCCCGTATCTTCTCCTTCTACTCCGATGACGTTTCCGCCCGCTTTTCCAACTTTTTCTCGAACGGATGATGCCAGTGCCTTCGTCTGGCGGTTCGATGTGCCTGACGCAATGACGATGCGATCGAACAGGCTTGTAAGATGGGTCGTGTCGAACAGGTGAATATCCTGCGCTTTCACGTCTTCCAGGGCGTCAATGACGATTGCTTGGAGTTTCTTAATATCCATTTATTCCTTGTAGATGTTATTTTTTTCAATATAGTCTATCACCTCGGCAGGGACTAGCGAACTCGGCCTTTGGCCGAGCCGCAATGTGGCACGTATCTCTGTTGCAGATATGTCAAATGCCAGTTCATGTGCGAGGTATGTCAGACCGTGTGGTGTCGTCCGGATTTGCTCCGGCAAGCCGCAGCGCCGGGAAAATTCTTCTGCAACCGCTTGTGGCAATTTTGACTCAAAAAATGAAAAACCCGGGCGTGCAGCAACACAAATATGCGCATAATCAAAAAGATGCCGCCACTCCCGCCATGTATCGAAGCGCGCCATCTGGTCGGCGCCGATAACCAGCGCCAGCGATACGTCGTTCCCCAGTTCTCTGCGTAATGTGCGTAAGGTGTCGACAGTATAAGTCGCCCCTGGCCGGTCAATCTCCTGCCGATCGATTTTGGGCGATAATGATGCATTCGAAAAAGCGATCCGGATCATATCAATCCGCTGTTCGGAGCTGGCTTGCAGCCGTTCCTTTTGCCATGGGCTGCCAGCCGGAATAATGCGCAATTCGTCTGTCCGGAGTAACCGGCAGAAGAAAGTGGCAACCTCGACATGGCCATAATGAACGGGATCGAAACTTCCTCCCAGGAGGATAATACAGCGATTTGTCAAATCTCCTCCTGGATGGTCGAGGGCGTTCGGCTTTTCAGGGAACGCTGTGATGAAAGACGGAAAGAAGGCAGGTTTTCTTCAATGCTTCAATGCGCGCCAGCCGATGTCATGACGATACTGGGCGCCATCGAAGTGGATTTTATCGACACCTTCATACGCACGTTTCTGTGCAGTCCGGACGGTATCGGCCAAGCCGACAACACACAGGACGCGTCCGCCCGACGTTGTTAGATTGCCACCGCCGAGCGCGGTTCCCGCATGGAAAACGATGCAGTCTTCGGATTCCTGAGGGATGCCCGAAATCGTATCGCCTTTTCTTGGGGAATCTGGATAACCGGCAGCGGCCATGACAACGCCAAGGGCGATGCGGCGATCCCAAGACAATTCAATGCTATCGAGCGTGCCATTGACGGCATGTTCCATAACGGTCACCAGGTCGGATTTCAAGCGTGCCATGATCGGCTGAGTTTCAGGGTCGCCCATGCGGCAATTGAATTCCAGGGTTCTGGGATTGCCTTTGTCGTCGATCATCACCCCCGCATACAGAAAGCCGGTATAGGGAATACCATCTTTGCTCATGCCGTGTACAGTCGGAACGATGATTTCGCGCATGATGCGTGCGTGAAGGGTCGGCGTTACGATAGGAGCAGGAGAGTAGGCGCCCATGCCGCCGGTGTTTGGTCCTTCGT
>Ga0316613_10001404_pt1 | contig 16504 bp, 14 predicted proteins | sample OWC_soil_day10_C_2_FD_207647 | JGI IMG/M metagenome (GOLD analysis project Ga0316613, IMG submission 207647) | Wetland soil microbial communities from Old Woman Creek delta, Ohio, United States - OWC_soil_day10_CT_b | ecosystem: Environmental > Terrestrial > Soil > Wetlands | place: USA: Ohio...
CGCGCACCGCCTCGAACATCGACAAGTCCTTCATCGGCTTGCCGATCGCCGAGTGTTTCAGCAAGCACACCGGGTTGCCGTTCCACATCGCCAACGACGCGGATGTCGCTGGCATGGCTGAGATGCGCTTCGGCGCCGGCAAGGGCAACGACGGGGTCGTGCTGATCATCACCATTGGTACGGGCCTGGGAACCGCACTGTTCAGCGAGGGGCACCTGTTGCCCAACACCGAGCTCGGGCACGTGTATCTGGAAAATGGTCATGAAGCGGAACGTTACGCTTCGGAAGCGGTGCGCGTGACCAAGGATCTCAAGTGGAAGGAGTGGGGCGAGCGCCTCAATCTCTACCTGTGCACCATGGAGAACCTGCTCTGGCCCGACCTCATCGTGCTCGGCGGAGGCGTCAGCGAGAAACTGCACAAGTTTTCCCCAATGATCACCACCAAGGCGCCTGTGGTCGCCGCCAGCTTTCTGAATCAGGCCGGCATCGTCGGCGCGGCGTTGTTCGCCGAGAAGGAAATGAAGAAACGCTGAAGCCGCGCTTGCCGGAGCCGCCGGCGAACGATTGGCTTTTGCGACAGTTTTGGAGCGGGCGTGTCGTCCGCGAAGTTCACCCCCTGTGAGGAGATATCTGATGGCAGCAACCTATTTCTCGGAAATCGAACCGGTCCGTTATGCCGGACCCGAGACCGATAACCCGCTGGCGTACCGCTGGTATGACCCGAAACGCGTCGTGTTCGGCAAAACGATGGAAGAGCACCTGCGCATTGCCGTGTGTTACTGGCATACCTTCTGCTCGAATGGCAGTGACATTTTTGGCGGTGGTACCTTCGACCGCCCATGGCACAAGGCCGGAGATCCTGTCGCCATGGCCGAACTGAAGCTCGAGGAAGCGATGAGCTTCGTGCAGAAACTGGGCGTTCCGTTCTACACCTTCCATGACCGCGATCTGGCTCCCGACCTCGGCTCCATGCGCGAGAGCCAGAAGGCCTTCGCGCACATGGTGGACAAGGCCGCCGCGGCACAGGAGCGCACCGGAGTCAAGCTGCTGTGGGGCACAGCTAACCTCTTCTCGCATCCGCGCTACATGGCCGGAGCGGCGACCAACCCAGATCCCGAGGTATTCGCCTGCGCCGCGCTGCAGGTGCGCGACGCCCTGGAAGCTACGCATCGCCTGGGCGGTGCCGGTTACGTGTTGTGGGGGGGTCGCGAAGGCTACGACACCCTGCTCAATACCGACCTCAAGCGGGAAATGGCGCAGTTCGGCCGCTTCCTCTCCATGGTGGTCGAACACAAGCACAAGATCGGTTTTTCCGGTCACATCTTGATCGAACCCAAGCCGATGGAGCCGTCCAAGCATCAGTACGACTTCGACGTCGCCACGGTCTACGGCTTCCTCAAGCAACACGGACTGGAGAACGAGGTAAAGGTCAACATCGAATGCAACCATGCCACGCTGGCCGGACACAGCTTCGAGCATGAAGTGGCCATGGCTACCGCGCTCGGTTGCTTCGGCTCCGTCGACGCCAACCGCGGCGATTCGCAGAACGGATGGGATACCGATCAGTTCCCCAACGACGCCGGTGAGGCCGCTCGCGCGCTCTACCACGTGCTCAAGGCTGGCGGGCTGACCAAGGGCGGCTTCAACTTTGACGCCAAGGTGCGCCGCCAGAGCGTTGACGCGATCGATCTGGTCTACGCTCACGTCGGTGGCATCGATACCTTGGCTCAGGGGTTGCTGATCGCCGCCAAAATGGTTGAAGACGACAAGCTCGGCGCGTTCAAGGCACAGCGCTATGTCGGTTGGGACGTCGGCATGGGGAAACAGATTCTCGACAAGGAACTCGGTCTGGCTGCCGTCGCCGATCTGGCAGTGCAGCGCGGCCTGGAACCCACGCCGCGTTCCGGGCGCCAGGAGTATCTCGAGAACCTGGTCAATCGGTACAGCTAGGGGAAACGGGCTGCAGATCTCGTAGTGCCAAACCGGCGGGAGAACTGTTGGCCCTGAAATGATTTGATGACGTAGTTGCCATAAACCGTAACCTGTGGAGGTGGGACAAAATGGAAATGCCGAATCAATGGATGAGGCGGGCGGTTCTTGCAACGGTTCTGGGGTTGGCGCCCTTCTGGGCTGCGGCGGCAGGTCTCAAGGCGCTATCGTTGCAAGCGACTGGCGGCGTGACTCTCACACCGAAATTCGTTTCTTCCGTCACGGAATACAGGGTGGACGTGCAGAGCGACATCGCAGCTCTGGATGTCACTGCTCAACCGGAGCAAGAGGGCGCATTGGTCAGCATTACGGTCAACGGCCAGCCCACGGATAGTAAAACGCCTAAGATGGCGCCGCTCGTCACGGGGCGAAACGTGATCAACATCCGGGTGGTCGACGCGAACGCCCAATCGGTTCGGTCTTACGCTGTCACGGTCAATAGGCAGGATGTCAGCGCCGTTGTCGCCAAGTTCCGCAAGCTGGAATTCAAGGACTCCGCTACCGGCTCGGTCATGCCTTACCGTCTGTTCGTGCCCGATGGGTACAAGCGATCCAAATCGTATCCGCTGGTGGTGTTCCTGCATGGTGGCGGCGAGCGCGGTACCGATAACGAGAAGACACTCACGGCCAATCAGGGCGGCACGATCTGGGCGATGCCCAAGGAGCAGGCCAGACATCCGGCCTTCGTTCTGGTGCCGCAAGCCAGAGACAAGTGGGACGGTGGATTCGGTTTGACCAGAGGCCCGGACAACAAGCTGTCTTTGGCTCGTGTCTTTGAGACGACGGACGACCTCAAGACCGCCCATAGCCTTCTGATGAAGGTGCTCGACGAGGTTCAGAACATCGACCGCAAACGGCTGTATGTCATCGGGTTATCGCAGGGCGGATTCGGCGCCTGGAACTGGAACATTGCTTATCCCAAGCTGTTCGCCGCGATGGTGGCGATTGCCGGCGGGGCTGACCCGGCTGCGGTGAAGGTGCTCAAGGACAAGCCGGTCTGGGCGTTTCATGCCGCTTCCGATCCCGTGATCCCGGTCAGTTACGGCAGGAATACCATCGAAGCACTCAAGGCCGCCGGTGGCCAGCCGCGTTACACCGAGTACGATGCCAGCACCTATTTCTATCCCATGGCGCACTTCTCGTGGGTACCGGCTTTCCAGGATACAGCGATGCGGGATTGGCTGTATTCGCAGTCGCTCCGGTAGGGGGTATTGAATATCCGAAATGTTTCGAAGGGCCGTTCGCGGCCCTTCTGCTTTTCCTGGCGTACGAGGAACGGTTGAGAGAGGGCGTCCCGACGATTCACCACTCGACTCGCCACAGCAATGCGACAGCGCCTGCCACGACGATCAGCTCCATGAACCACGCATGTATGCCGGCCGGAATGCGCTTGAGCAGGGATCGAGCGACGAATGCGCCCGGTGCCGTGCACAGGCCTACGAGTAATCCGGTCAGGACCAGTTCCAGGTTGAGTGTGGCGAGGCTGCCGAAGAGAACGACTTTGGCCAAACCCATGATCACCGAGACAATGGCGTCGGTGGCAATGAGTGCGGCACCATGAACCCCGGCGGACATAAGGATGGAGATCAGGAGAACACCCGTTCCCGTCATGCCGCCGTTGATGAACCCGAAGAAAGTGCCTGCGCCTAGTTCTCCGGCGGTTGAGAGTTTGAATTGGGCACGATTCAAGAAGCGCCGCAGCGGGACGCTCACAAGAAGGAAGGTGCCGAGGAGCAGGGCCACCCTGCCCGAACTGAGCAAGGTGTAGCTGTAGGCTCCGGCGACACACGCTGGCAGTCCCAGTGCCAGCATGAGTCGCACGTGTGACCACTGGATCTCGCGCCGGAAGGCGAGGACGCGGCTGCCGTTGTTGAACAGCATTGCTACGGCCATCACCGGAACGACATTGGTTACCCCCACGAGGGGAACCAGGAACACCGGCAAAACCAGACCCGTACCAAATCCCGACAAGCCGCCCAAGATGGAACTGAGGAAGGCGACCAGGCACGCCAGCACGATTTGCGACGGGCTCGTGGTCAGCAGAGCGGCGTTCATTGCGCCCGTTCAACGTGTTGGGTGGCAACGGTCTTGCCGTGCTCGAAGAAGTGCAGCAGTCGCTGCGGCAGCCAGTCGAGGCGGCCAGGGAAAGGGGCTGCGACAAAACCGACGTGGCCGCCTTCCTCCGTGTATTCGAGCACGACGTCGTTTGAAATCTGCCGTTTCTCCGGCAAGACCCCCGAAGGCATGAACGGATCGTTGCGCGCGTTGATCAGCAGCGTCGGTACGCGGATACCGCCCAGCCAGGGTTTGCTGGAAGCGCGGTGCCAGTAATCGGCGGCACTGGCGAAGCCGTGCAGCGGGGCGGTGACGATGTCGTCGAACTCGTAGAGAGTTCGTGCCCCGCGCATGCTGCGCTCGTCGAACAGGCCAGGGTGGCGCCTGAGCTTTTCACCGGCGAAGTGCTTGAGCGTGCGCAGGAAGTGTTGGGTATAGATGCGGTTGAAACCGTGCGCCAGATGGTGCCCGCAGGCGCTCATGTCGAAGGGGCAGCTGACTGCCGCTGCCGCCTGGAGGATGTCGGCGGCCGCGGATTCCCGTTCTCCCAGCCATTTGAGCAGGGCGTTGCCGCCGAGGGAGACGCCAACGGCGAATAGCGGTCGATCGGGGTAGCTCGCTCTGAACCGGCTCAGTATCCAGTCGATCTCTTCGCTGTCGCCGGAATGGTAGGCACGCGGTAGCCGATTCAGTTCGCCCGAGCAGCCGCGAAAATGGACGACCACGCCGAGTCGGCTGGTTTTCCGTAGATATTGCATGAGTGCCAGCGCGTAGTGGCTCTGCGAACTACCTTCGAGTCCGTGAAACAGAATGATGATTGGATTTGTGCTGGCGGGCGGGGCTGAAGAGACGTTCCAGTCAAGGTCGACGAAATCGCCGTCGGGAGACTCCCAGCGCTCACGCCGATACGGCAGCGGATCGCGCGGAAGAAAACTCGGGTAGATGGTCTGTGCATGACCGCCGGGGAGCCAGCCTGGGGGGCGGTAGGGGATCACGGTCGGGTCAGTGCAGCGTGTGCTTCTGTCCGTCTTGGGTGTCGTTGTCACTGTCCGCCGCTTCCGCTGCGGCCGAGGTGTGGCGCGACAGCAGCCGCCAGCCGTTGGCGCCGCGGATGAAGACGTTGGTCGTCAGCATCGGGCCGTGCGTGGTCTGGTCTTTTTCGAGAAAGAGCGTTTCCACGACGCTGTGTACCGAAATGAGCATGCTCTCCCAGCGCACCTTGCTGCGGATATGCACGGAGAAGCGGGGGTTGCTTTCGAAGATGGAGCGCCAACTTTCGCGGATCGCCGCGTGCCCTTCCATGCGCTGGCCGGTGGGATGGATGCAGACGATTTCCTCGTCCTCCGACCAGGTGGCCATCAGGGCATCCAGGTCGCCGCGCCCGATGGCGTCGTAGAAGGCTTCTTCGGCATCTTCGGCGGTGGTGTAGATGGTGCTCATGACGCGTCTCCCCTCAGGCAATCCAGGCAGGCATCGAGTACCCGCGGCGGTTCGAGCTTGTTCAGGCAATCCAGGTGGCCGAGCGGACATTCGCGCTTGAAGCACGGACTGCATTTCAGATTCAGACTGAGGATTGTCGCGCGGTCGGACAGCGGCGGCGTAAAGCCGGGCGAGGACGACCCGTAGACCGCTACCAGAGGCCGGCCGAGCGCGGCGGCGACGTGCATCAGACCGGAGTCGTTGCACACGATGAAGCTGGATGCGGCTATGAGGTCGATGGCTTGCGACAACGAGGTCTCACCGCAGAAGTTGCGCGGTGTGGAGGTTGTCGCCAGACGCACGATTTCTTCGCCCACGGGACGGTCCTTGGGTGAGCCGAGCAGCCAGACAGCGTAGCCGCGCTGTCCCAGTTCATCGGCCAGGGCGGCGAAGTGGCGCGCGGGCCATCGCTTGGCCGGGCCGTATTCGGCACCGGGGCAAAACACGGCGATGCGTGGCGGGCGCTCGATGCCGAGCTTCGCCAGCGTTTCCGCCTGTTGTCCGGGACCCGATTCCAGGCGCGGATAGTCGACCGGACGGATCAGCGGCGACCCCGGCGTTTGCGCCAGTTGCGCGAAACGCTCGGCCATCTGCGGCAGCGCGACCTCATCCAGCGTATGGCGCCGGTTGATCAGGCCATATCGAGATTCGCCGGTGAAGCCGATGCGTTCGGGAATCCCGGCGAAGAACGGTATCAGTGCGGACTTAAGCGAGTTTGGCAGGACGTAGGCCTGTCGGTAGCCGCGTTGCGCGAGCTGCCGAGCCAGACCGTAGCGGGCCTTGAGTGAGAGCTCGCCATGCGCGAACGGGTTATCGATGATCTCGCCAATTTCGGGCATGCGACGCAGAACGGGGGTGACCCATGGCGGCGCCAGGGCATCGAGCTGCAAACCGGGAATGCTGCGATGCAGGCGCATGAACAGCGGTTGTGCCATGACGGTGTCACCGATCCATGCCGGGGCGACAACCAGCGCGCGGGGTGCGCTCATTGGTGCTCAGTGTTCCTTGGGCGGTTCGCCCTTGAACACATACTGCGTGCCGCAGTACGGGCAGACAGCGTTGCCGGTGTGCAGTATGTCCAGAAAGACGCGTGGATGCAGATTCCAGGCGGTGGCTCCTGCGGGCGGGCAGTGCAGGGGAAGATCGTGTGCGGTGACTTCGACCGTTTTCTTGTCAGCCATGATGGTTTCCGGATGATGTGTTGAACGGGAATTTGTTGTGTTGGAGCCCGTTGGCGGGAGGCCGCCGCGGCCTTATTCCCGGCTGTCTTCAGACTTCGGAACGATGGGAAATTCTAGCCGATTTCGGGTAGTGCGTGTTCTCGTTCATCCGCTGCATTTGCGCCGAACCCTTGCGCAACCGCCGCCCGAATGAGAACAGGCCTTGCCGGTGGCGGTAAAATAATGGTTTCGTAGAACCCGAGGCATGCGCATGATCTGGAAACCCAATGTTACCGTTGCTGCCATCATAGAGCGTGACGGCAAGTTTTTGCTGGTTGAGGAAGAAACCGATGAAGGCATCCGCTTCAACCAGCCGGCCGGCCACCTGGAGTGTGAAGAGGCCCTGACGGATGCCGTTGTCCGCGAGGCACTGGAGGAAACGGGCTATGCGTTCGTGCCGAGGTTCCTGGTCGGAGTGTATAACTGGCGCCATCCGAGCAAGGACATCACCTATCTGCGCTTTGCTTTTGGTGGTGAGGTTATTGGCCATGATGCCCAGCGCAAGCTTGATACGGGGATCATCGGTGCGCGCTGGCTGTCGCTCGACGAGATTCGCGCCAACGCCGAACAGCACCGCAGCCCGCTGATCCTGCGCTGCATAGAGGACTGGCAGGCCGGGAAGCGCTACCCGCTGGAACTGATTACCCATTACGCATGATTGCGAGAGGCGTCCGCCCGTTGCTGGGCGTGCTTCTGTTTTGTTGTGCTCTGGTTGGCGGAGCGGCAGAGCAGATTACTATTTGCTTCAACTACGGTTGCCTGAACCAGGCCGAGGTCGAGTTCAGCGACGGACAGCTCGACGAGGTGGCGGAGCTGCTGGGAGGGGCGCGAACGGCTGCCGAGGAGCGCGAAGCCATCGGCGAAGCAGTCGGACGATTGCTCGGGTGGGCCGGGCAGCAGTCGCCGATCGCGGCAGACCGAGGCGGTAACTATGATGACGATGGCGTGTACGGCCGGATGGATTGCATCGACCACTCGACTACCACGACTCGTCTGCTCAGACTGATGGAACAAAGCGGCTGGTTACGCTTTCACAAGGTGCTCCGCCCGGCGCTGCGCTCACGGTTCATCGTTTTTCACCACTTCGCGGCACAGATCAAGGATATCGTAACGGTGGGAGTGAAAGGTGCCGCTCGGAGATATGTGGTGGATAGCTGGTTTTTTGACAACGGCCAGCCGGCGGTGGTGATGCCGCTGGCGGCCTGGCTGGTGGGAGAAGGTCCTGATGCTGACTGAAAACAAGGGAAAGACGGTTGTAGTCGGCCTGTCCGGCGGCGTCGATTCGTCGGTGGCCGCGTTGCTGCTCAAGCAGCAGGGGTGGAACGTCGTCGGGCTGTTCATGAAGAACTGGGAAGACGACGATGACGACGAATACTGCTCGTCGCGCCAGGATCTGATCGATGTGATGAGCATTGCAGACACCATCGGCATCGATGTCGAAGTCGTGAATTTCGCCAAGGAATACCGCGAGCGCGTGTTCTCGATCTTCCTCAAGGAATACCAGGCCGGCCGCACGCCGAACCCGGACGTGCTGTGCAACTCCGAGATCAAGTTCAAGGCCTTCCTTGACCATGCCATGCAGATGGGCGCCGACAAGATCGCTACAGGTCACTACGCCGGGGTGCGCGAGTTTGACGGGCGTTTCCAGCTCCTCAAAGCCGAGGACGGAACCAAAGACCAGAGCTATTTCCTGCACCGCCTGAACCAGCTGCAGTTGTCGAAGACGCTGTTTCCGCTGGCCGATATCTACAAGCGCGATGTGCGCCGGATAGCCGAGGAGGCCGGCCTGCACGTGGCGGTAAAGAAGGATTCGACCGGCATCTGCTTCATCGGCGAGCGGCCGTTCAAGGAGTTCCTGATGCGCTACCTGCCGCCGAAGAAGGGTGAAATCCGCTGTCTCGACGACAACCGCGTGATGGGCGAACATGACGGCCTGACGTATCACACGCTCGGCCAGCGCAAGGGGTTGCAGATCGGCGGGGTAAAGGGCGGCAAGGGCAGCGAGAGCGGCGAGCACGAGGCGTGGTTTGTGGCGAAGAAAGACATGGCGCGCAACATCCTCTACGTCGTGCAGGGGCACGATCATCCGGCGCTACTTACCGATGAACTCAAGGCCGACCAGCTTTCGTGGATTTCCGGCGATAGCGCTGAAGATCGGCCGCACACACACTGGGTCTACGGCGCAAAGACGCGCTATCGCCAGGCCGACGCACCGTGCGAGATCGAGCGTGTCGACGCCGACGGCTGCCAGATCCGCTTTGCCAGCCCGCAATGGGCGGTGACTCCGGGGCAATCGGTGGTGATTTATGAGAGCCGGGTGTGCCTGGGCGGCGGCGTGATTGTATGAGGACCGGCCACAGGGTGTAGGTCGGGTTAGCGTAGCGTAACCCGACGCAAGATTCGGAAGGCAGTACTTGCGCAACAGGTTTTGCACCTTGCGCTAACCGGACCTAAGTGTTGGTTTCACGCTGTCCAAATGAAACCATCGGTCTGCAGGATCTTGAGCACAGCCATCAGGTTGTGCTGCACGTTGTCGATGCGAATCACGTTGTTGTACTCGGTGGTGCGGACTCCGCCGAATGCCATGGCTCCATCTGCATAAGCGCTGCATTCGTAGGACGTTGAATACTGTAATTGCATGACGTTGCGCAACCCCCGCCGAATTGTCAGCGCATATCGCAGTGCCCGCACTTCGTCTCCAATCGAGCGCGCTACCCGGAATGCGTCGATCAGACCCTCCAGATAGACGCCGGTCGATGACGCGTGCGGCGGGCCGTATGGTTTGTCCGGGTCGTAGAATCGGCCTTGTGCGTCCGGGAAGGCTGTTATTTGGTCCCACTGCTGGTACGGAAGCAGCCAATCGTTCATTTCGAGGATGAAGTCCTGGAAATGACGTTCCCCTGTCACTTCCCACAAGAGATAGCAGGCTTGTGTGTGCCACGGAACGAAAGCCGGGTTCCTGTTTGCACGATGCCACTCGCGGTAATGGTTGAAGCTGGTTTCGATCTTCGTCCACAAGCCGTCATCGCGCGTTTCAATCCAGCATTCCGCCCACAGAAGCAGTGTCTCTCCCGGGTAGAAATTCTGGCAGGTTCCATCAAAATCTGAGGGCCTGAGGAAGGTGCGGAACGAACCGGTGTTCTGCCACATCCGGTCGGTGAGACGCATCAATCGGGTGAACTGTTTGTTGTACAACGCCTTGTGTTCAGATTGACGTATAGCCAGAGCGGCCAGGGCTGCTGCCCCTAATTTCACCTTCTTGCCCTCGACGATGATCCCGTAGGCGTGTTCGTTACGGTAGTACTCGCCGATGTTGTAGTGCAGGTTCTTTTCGGCGAGAGATAGCATTTCGGAATCGTTGAAGAACCGAGCCGCTTTGAAGAGCGCGACGGTCCCCATGAATTCGCGGATGCGGTTCGTGTTCGGCGCGTAGGTGTCATCGCTCGGGTGATAGCAGTAGGACAGCTTTCCGTTCCCTGCGACGTGCTTCTTCATCCAGTCTGCCAGGCTACGCGCCAGAGCCGAGACGCGATCCAAGGTGACTTCTTCGAGAGGCACGACCGGCTTCCCACGGAATACGGAAAGCGGTTTCGCGTCTGCGCTGAGCGAAGGGATGACGAATTGACGGGTCGAGAAGGAGGAAATATCCAGGTTTTCGGTTTTTCCTGCATCTACCTTCGGTGTGCTTTCGTTTCCGGGGAATGAGCGCGCAAGAGCATCGAAAGCTTCCGGAAACGTCTTGTTCCGCGAAAGCATGACGGACGGGCAGATTCGCTTCGTCGTCTCGCCACGACGTATTGCCAGGCCGGTCAAGCCTCGCTCGATCTGCCGTGGCAACTTTGCGGCTCCGTTACGCAGAATCGAATGCTCGTTGTGGCCGATTACGATTTCAATCGTATCGGCTGTTTCGGATCGCTCCGCGGCGATCAGACGGAGTTGCTCGGACAGTGCGGCAGGAGAGAATCCTTCGATCCAGCTGCCAGTCCGTTTTCCTCCGGAAAGTTTCGTTACGTGGGCGCACGTGGGTGAAACTCCCTCTTGCGTGAGAACCGCGCAAATGGAGGACGTCCATTTTTCGACCAGCAAATCGCCTTTGCCCGTGTCAGTCATAATCCAAGTCTCCCAAGGAACGCCGCGACGTTTCCGGCCCAGATCGCGGGGTTGGCGTCGTAAAGCACGCGATGGCCGTCTGTGCCAAATGGCGGCAGTCGGACAAACGTTACCTTGGCGGCTGATGCGCCCGAGTAGGCTGCAAACAACCTGTCAGCCAGCGGAGGAGCGAAGTAGCGGTCGTTGTCGGAGAACAACCACAGGCCCGGCAGGCGGTTACGCGAACCAAGCGAGGCCATGGCTTCAACCAGTCGCTCCTCGCAGCAGACCATTCCCGGTTCTTTCGATCCTCGCGCACCGGCGAAGCTGATGATGCCGCGAATGCCAGGCGGTGGGTCCGTCGCGATGGTCAGCGCGCCGAGGCCCGCTCCCGACTGCCCAACGACGATCACCTGCGTCGGGTCGACAAAAGGCTGCCGCTGCATGAATTCGATAATCTCGAGCATATTGGCTGCCGTCGCCCGGCTTTCGGCCAGAAAGTCGCGATCGTCGTTTGGTCCGGATCGCTCGGAATACTCGCCTTCCGAGTCGCCGAAACCCCGGCGTAGAGCCACGGCGACGGCGAATCCCCGTCCGGCGAACCATTCCGCCGCCTTCGAGAATCGTATTCGGGTCTTTTTCAGGTTCTCCGGCGACTCGTCGCGCGGGACGCCGTGGTTGATCGTCACCAAGGGGAATGGTCCGTCTCCTTCCGGTCGGATTACTTCTGCCTGAAGGTGAACAGTCTCTCCGGTATCGAGTGAAACCGGTATGCGCCATTTCTGCCGATTGACTTCAACCCCATGGGATAGATCTGCCGGCGATGGGTGCGAATTTGACATGGGCATCAACGCCAGGGTCAGGAAAGCCGGTAGAACTGCTCGCTGAGAAACCGCTGCTTCTTGGACAGGTACTTCCATAATGTCTGCGGATGGTTGTTGATCTGCTCCATGATGAAAGCGTTGGTTTCGTCGAAATAGCGTTCGTCAATGCCGTTGGCCTGGGTGACGTAAGGCGCGTCGAAATCGGCCGGGTCGGTGTCGATTTCTATCCCGTAATCCTCGCGGTTTACATGGAACAGGGTGTTGGGATTCAGGTAGAACTGCTTGATCTGCACCGAGAACGGGGAGAGAAGCAGCGCGAAACGAAGCGTTTCCTTCATCCAGTCTGCCGTGTCTCCGGGCAGACCGACGACGATGTCCAGCTGCAATTTCATGTCGTACTTGGCCATCCATGTGCGTATCTTGTGGAAATGCAGCGTGTCCACGGTGCGTTTCATGTAGTGCTGCAGCGCGGGGTTGACTGTCTGCAAACCGATCTGGATGCAGATGACATTGAGCGTGGCCAGAATGTCGATAACCTCCTCGTCGATCGTTTCGGGGCGCGCCATCACGAACAGCTGAACTTGCGACATCCGTGGGTTCCTCTCAATCCTGGAGCGGAATTCCGCCGCAAACTCCGACAGCCGGCGTTTCGAGTAAAGAAACGCGTCGTCGAGGACGAAGAACCGGCTGATCAGGAATCGGCTGGCCAGATACTCCATCTCGTCGTAGAACCGCTTGGCGGAGAAGTACTGAACCTTCTCGAACTTGACGCTCCGATAGCAGTAGTAGCAACCGAATCCGCATCCACGCGACGACACGAGAAACGCCCGGAATCCGCCTTGAAGCGTCATCTGCCGCTCCAGGAGAAAATCGTCGAAGACGTGGTCCAGATAGGGCGATGGAAGGTCGTCGAGATTCTGATGACTGTCGCACGCTGACGACAGGCTGGTCCCGCCTATCGCTGTCACCGCACTGCTGCCTGCCGCCTTCTGCCAGACTCCGAGAACAGGGCTGCGGGAGAGAATGTCCGGAAGGTTCTGGAAAACATGTTCCGGATTTCCGGTCACGACGCTGTCGAAGATGTTTTTGGTCAACGCGGCTTCGGACTGGTCCGGTTGAATCTTGTAGCTTTGCAACCCGATGAACACGGCGGGTAATCTGCGTCTGAGCGCCTTGGCGACCCGTTTCGCTCGTCCCATGGCAAATACCTTGCTCCACAACACGCTTTCTGCGCACAGGAATACCGCGCTTGGTGAAGACTGTTCGATACGATCGACATCGCGCTGTATCACCGCTTCCCGGTATTCCGAACGAGCCGCCCGGTCCGCGCCTTTCGAGCGCACATGGTTCAGGCGAACTATTTCGAAGCTGAAGTCGTTGCCGAACCTTCTTTGCAGGATCGCCACCACGAAGCCGATGTCCATGGGCGTGTAGTCGGTTGTGTCGGGAGAGAAATGGCAGAAAAGGATCTTCTTCGAGTTGTCGTTTTGCATGAGGTGTTTCACTCTATTGACGTTTTCTTGACGTGTCCGTGATCGGATCCTGTATGCACATCGCGAAAACCCCGTCATCCCGGCGAAGGCCGGGATTCAGTTTGTGTTCCGGAATCCTGGATTCCGGCCTTCGCCGGAATGACGGAAGGATCGTGTGCATGCGGTATCCTTGACTCGAGCGGGGCTTCACGCAGTCATGGCTTCGCCGACAGGTTCGCGTTCGCCCGATTTCTGCTCCGGCCCGTTGAGCCAGATCACCCGGTCGCAGCGGTCGATTGTTTCCTGCCGGTGCGCCACGATCACGCGCGTGATCCCCATTCCGGCGATGGCCATGGACACTTTTTTCTCGTTGTCGTTATCCAGGTGGCTGGTCGCTTCGTCCAGATAAAGGATCGACGGCCGCTTATACAGCGCGCGCGCTAGCAGCAATCGTTGCTTCTGCCCACCTGAAAGAATGCTGCCCATGTCTCCGATCAGCGTGCTGTAGCCCATCGGCAGCTTGACGATTTCGTCGTGGATGGCGGCGGCCTTGGCGCATTCCTCCGCCCATTCCTGGTCGTGGTCCGGGGCGAAAAAGCTGATGTTCTCGGCCACCGACCCGGAGAACAGAGTGTCGTCCTGCATCACGACGCCGATGGCGTTGCGGTAGTGCGCCAACCCCAGTTGCCGGATCGGCTTGCCGCCAATGAGAATTTCACCCTTTTCCGGCCGCAGCGAGCCGACCAGGAGTTTCAACAACGTCGTCTTTCCGCAACCCGACGGGCCGACAATGGCGACAGACTCTCCCGCGGCTACTGTCAGATCAAGCCTTTCGATCAGCCACGGGTCGCTGTCCGCATACCGGAAATGCAGATCGTCGATGTTGATCACCGGCTCGAAGCTCTCCGGAGGCGCGACGTTGGGATATTGCGCGCCTTCCGGCGAATGCAGGACGATATCTGCCAGCCGTGCCGACTGCAGGTTCAGCAGCTTGAAATCGAACATCCGGTCGATGAAGCTGCTGATCCGGCCGGAGAACTGACTCTTGTAAGAAATGAACGCGAACATCATCCCTACCGAGAACTCCCGGTCCATCACCATCAGAGCACCGAGCATCAGTACCAGTATGTTCTCCACACCGAACAGCAACGCGTTCCCGGCATTGAATAGCATGCCGATGCGCTGGGTGCGCAGACTGCAGTTTTTCTGGTCGACGACGACATTGAGCCAGCGCGCCACGCGGTCCTCGGATCGTCCGAACACCCGCAAGGTATGTATGCCGCGAATCGTTTCCATGAAGATCGACTGTTGTCGTGCCGAAAAGACGATCTCGAATTCCGACGCGCTTCTCAGCGCCCCGTAGAAGGCAATGCGCAGGACAAAGTACAAGACCATGGCTCCCACGCAGATTCCGGTCAGTGTGGGACTGTAGATCCACATCATGGCCAGCAGGCCGATCGACATGATCCCGTCGAGGATTGCCCCGATGAATCCGGTGGTAATGGCGCCCTGGATCGTATTGACCGAATTGAAGCGGGAGAGCACATCGCCCAGATGGCGGCGTTCGAAATAGGATAACGGGAGCTTCACCAGATGCTGGAAGACGTTGGCCAGCCACTGGACATTCAGCGACGTGCTCATGACTACGACGACGTAACTGCGCAAGGTTTCGACCGCCACCCGTATCAGCAGCAGCAAAGCGAAGCCGATCGCCAGCACGTACAGGAGATCGCGATCTGCCGTGACAATGGCCTGATCGACCACCCATTGATTGAAAAACGGGGCCAGCAGGACGAACACTTCGAGCGCCAGCGCCAGACCGAATATCTGCAGCATCGAACGCTTCAGTCCGACCACCTTGCCTAGCATGTCTCGCAGGCGAACCGTGACCAGTTCGCGTTCGCGCCGGAAATTCGGCTTGGGCGTCAGTTCCAGTGCGACACCAGTAAAGTGACGCGAGACTTCCTCCAGCGAGTACGTTCGTGTGCCGCGCTGCGGATCATTGACTGTGGCCTTGCCGCCGGAAATGTCGGTGAGAACCACGAAGTGATTGAAATCCCAGTGCAGGATGCATGGCAGTTGCAATTCTCCGAGATGGTCCAGCTCCACTCTCAACGGGCGGGTCGCGAGACCGAGTGCGTCGGCAATGCTGATCACCTGCGGCAGGGTCGCCCCCTTGAGAGAAAGCGAAAAGCGCCTGCGCAAACTCGCCAGATCCGAGCGGTTACCGTGGAAGTGCAAAACCATCGCCAGGCAAGCCAAGCCGCACTCGGCGGATTCGCTCTGGTAGATCAGGGGCGCTTTGCGCGAGAACCCAAACTGCAATCGGTTTGTGTGCATGGGAGTGTCGGCAGTCACGGTAATCGCAGGAATGTCGGCGTCTTGACTCCTCCCCTGATAAGGGGAGGCCGGGAGGGGTTTTCAGCGGTTGGTAAGCCAGGGGACCGTTGTTCAACCCCCCTTGTTTCCCCCTTATCAGGGAGGAGATGGGTGCGAAATTGTGCTGGCGTGGTTGAAAAAACCATCGATTGAACCTTCATGTGATTGTCCTGTGTAAGCAGTCCTGTTCGAGGAAACGCTAACGAATCCGTCACCCCGGCGAAAGCCGGGATCCAGGCGAGACAGAATCTATGGGGCTGATGCGACGTCTTTTCTTGGTGCTAGTTCGGCCAGTTTCGCCTGCAGCTCGGTAGCGGCTTCCTGGTAGGCTGCTAAATCCGATGCCGAAAGAGACTCTTCGATCTGGGTCTGCTGCTTCCTGGCATTCTGATGGCCGAGAGAGGCTGCGCAGGCAAGCCACGAGTAGGCCGACATGATGTCTTTCTTCAAGTGCTTCCCTTCCCGGTAACGCCAAGCCAGCGCCCACGCGGCCCATTGATTTTTCTCCGCAGCAGCGGCACTGAGCAGGGTTTCGGCGGCGCTCGTATCGGTAACGCCGAGATCGCCTTCCATCAGTGCCACGCCGAGGAAGTATTTCATAGTAGTCCGGCCCGTCTCCATCGCTTGCATGCTGATTCTGCCGGAGCGGTAGATGACCTTCGGGGGTTCGCCTTTTCCTTCGGCATACTGTCTCATTTCATGCAGCAAGGATGCCTTGAACTTGTCGACGCCTTGTTGTGCCTGCGTCCGTTCGTCCGTCGATTCGAGGCTCGCAACATACTTGTCGCCGATCATTTTCAGCGCCCGGAAAGGCAACATACCGTGCTTCATCTCCGGAGAGTATCGTGCCTTGATGATGAATCTGTCGTAGTCGCTGAGTTCGTTTCGCCGGTTGAAATAGGTCATCACCGTTCTGCCGTAGGGGTGCCCGTCAATCCCGATCACGTGCCCAAGTTCGTGCAGCATGCACTTCTGGACATATGATTTCTTGGCGGTG
>Ga0316613_10001411_pt1 | contig 16465 bp, 13 predicted proteins | sample OWC_soil_day10_C_2_FD_207647 | JGI IMG/M metagenome (GOLD analysis project Ga0316613, IMG submission 207647) | Wetland soil microbial communities from Old Woman Creek delta, Ohio, United States - OWC_soil_day10_CT_b | ecosystem: Environmental > Terrestrial > Soil > Wetlands | place: USA: Ohio...
GTTTACTGCGGGAAAATAATTTTACGTCAAGGTAGCTTTCCAAGTCCGAGATTTTTTCGCTGACCGTTGATTGTGCGACAAAGAAATGTTTAGCAGTTTCAGTAAAATTTAAGCTTTCAGCCGCAAAAACAAAAAAATATAATTGCTCAATATCCATGTTTTCCTCCGTTCTAAGTCTATCCTGTAACAATTATAAACGTATCGCGTAGGATTGAGCAAATATTTTTAACACTAATCAATAAAGTATTCATTGGAATAAGCGATGGATATTATCTAAATAATCTGTTTGTTCAAAGTGTAATGCTGGGATATTCTGAGCTTGTAATATAAAAAAATGAAGACATAAATTCAATAGTTGGTTAAAAATGATGAAAAATCAAGTAATAGAAAATTGTAGAGGGTCATAGGAGGTAACATGAGTAGATGGGGAATGGTTATCGATTTAAAAAAATGCATTAGCTGTTACGCCTGCATGGTAGCCTGTAAGCAAGAACATTTTATTCCTCCCGGGGTATTTTGGAACAGGTTGCTTATAAGCGAGGCTGGAGAATATCCGCGAGTAAAAAAAATGGTGTATCCGATTTTATGCAATCACTGTAAGAAACCAGTATGTGTTGATGTTTGTCCGACCGGTGCTTCTAAGCAACGTGAAGATGGGATTGTTACGATTGATTCCCAGGAATGTACTGGCTGTCAATACTGTGTCCTGACGTGTCCTTATCAACAACGGACTTACCTTGCTGATACCAGCAAAGAGTATTTCCCAGGACAGGGCCTAACTAAATTCGAAATAATCGGGCAAAATTTGAATCCTCATGAAGAAGGCACTGTGAGTAAATGTAATTTTTGTAAGGACAGAATCGATGAAGGCATGAAAAACGGGCTGCAACCTGGGATAGATCGGAATGCGACGCCAGCTTGCGTAAATATCTGTATGGTTAAGGCTCGGCATTTTGGGGATCTGGATGATCCGAACAGTAATGTTTCTATCCTTATCCGAGTAAGAAATGGCTATCGGCTTCGCACGGAGTGGGGCACTGAACCGTCAGTGTATTATATTGATTAATTCGATATGTGAGAGAGGAGGTGTTAGCAGATGAATTCGTATGAATGGATGGTAAAATACACATCACAGACAGAATGGATCAAGGGGGGCGGTATGCTTGTCTGGCTTTCCTTTTATGCTGGAATACTGGGCAGTGGTTCATATTTAGTATCATTATATTTTAACAATCTGCTAGGCATGCTGGTAAGCTGGCTCATCATTGTGGTCATAAAGAATGGTTTTCATATGGCTCATGCCAAAAGACCGATGAGAATGTGGCGCATGATTCTCCGCCCTAAGAGCTCATGGTTGTCCAGAGGTACAATTTTTATCGGTTTGTTTACTGGTTGTGGCTTTATCCAGCTTATCTTATCTTATCTGCTTCCAGGAACACCGGCTGAGATAACATTTAAGTTATTAACCGGCATCGCAGTTTGCGCCGTATTATTATATGAGGGATTTACTTTAAATTACATTAAAGGAATTCCCTTTTGGAACTCAGCATTGCTGCCAGTGCTATTTATATTTTGGGGCTTATTGAGTGGTTTGGCGCTAATCGCGACCATTGGCTGGAGTGGCGCTGACAGTAGCGGTTTAGCGGCAGGTAACCAGCTATTCTTAATTGCTACCATTATCCTTACCGTTTTATATATGTGGAGCGCCAGTTATGCAGGGGCGGCTGCCCAGGAATCGGTAAAAATAATCCTGCAAGGTAATTTGAGCCTTATATTTGGCGTAGGCGCAGTTTTGCTGGGCATGATTATACCGCTGATTATCTGGTGGTTGAGCAGCGTCGTCGGACAAACGCTAGCTGTAACAATACTTGTCTGCGAGATTATAGGTGGCTTGGCGTTCACGTACAGTGTGTTCAAGGCTGGCGTATATAGCCCTATCATCTCAAATGATTGGAGGTAGCCATGAGTAAAAATAGTAAATCAGAAATATATGAAGATGTGTGGATCAACACTCAATGCCATCGTTGCCAATCCGAGTGTGCCGTTCGAGCCCACCGTGTAAACGGAGTGGCGGTTAAGCTAGAAGGAAACCCGGATTCAAGTGTCGGTTCACGGGGCGGCCTATGCCCCAAAGGCGCAGTAGGTTTGCAAGTGCTCTATGATCCGAATCGGTTAAAGGTTCCCATGCGGCGCACCAATCCAGTGAAAGGCATTGGTGTTGATCCTCAGTGGCAGGAAATATCGTGGAACGAAGCCCTTGAAGAAATTTCTGCGAAGACCAAACAGGCTATGGACGAAAACCCGGCTAAGATTATCGTGCAACATGGGATTGTCTCTGGTAATCAAATTCCTGCGTTATTTTTGGCACCGATGCTGGCTGGTTTGAGTAATGAGAAGGGCAGCCCTACTCACATAAACGCTGCCGGAGCCCATTGTGGTAACGCTGGACACTTTATTAGTGCCTTAAATTATGGTGCGTTTGTGGTTATGCCTGATTTGAAATATTGCAATTATTTAATGGTCTTTGGCACCAATTTTGGTTTCGGCGGGTTTCAACAGTTCTCTAACCAGCTAATGGCCTTAGCCCGTGACCGTGGTATGAAGATGGTTGTGTTTGACCCAGTGTGTAATAATGCTGCCAATCATGCTGATGAATGGGTTCCCCTCTTGCCGGCTACGGATGGGATAGTAGCAATTGCCATGCTAAATGTTATTGTCAATGAATTGGGTATTTATGACGAGGTTTATTTGAAACGCAAGTCCAATGCCCCATATCTTATTGGTGATGACGGACACTATATTCGGGACAAAGAAACCAATAAGCCGTTGGTGTGGGATGTGGCTGGCGCTACAGCTAAAACGTTTGACGACCCCAGTATCGGCGATTTTGCCTTGCAGGGTTCTTATCAAGTCGACGGTGTAAAATGCGGTCCTTGTTGGCACATGCTTAAGAACAGCTTTAAGAACTATACTCCGGAAAAAGCGGCCGAAGTAAGTGGCGTTCCAGCGGCAACCATTCGCCGTATTGCCACTGAATTTGCGCAAGCAGCTTCCGTAGGATCCACTATCATCATTGATGGCAAACAGCTTCCTTATAGGCCTGTGGCGTGTATGCATATCCGTTCTGCTGGAACTCACCAAAATGGGATGCATGCGTTATGGTCTATCGATCTTCTGCAACAAGTGCTTGGTGCGGTCAATGTTCCTGGCGGCGCAGCAACAGTTAGTGTTGAATGTCATGGACATTCGGAAACAGGTAAGCCATACCTAGGGGTTAAAGCCTGCCCTGATGGTTTTGTACGCACTGGTGGCAAGTGGATTTTCCCGCAAGGCGGACCATGGCCGTTGAAGGAACCGGTGAAACCCCACCATGCCGATCTTTCCGATTTATTCGTTTGTGCGTTGGATTCGCCGATCGTGTCAGCCGTCGACCGGGATGAAATCTGGAAGAGGTTTGGGATAGCCACGGAGTACGATGTATTGATCAATTATTGTTCCAATGCGATTATGAATGGTTGCAATCCGCAAGATCGGGCTAATTTTTATAAGCGTATTCCGTTTATCGTTGATATTGACATTTTCTCCAATGAGTTTAATGAAGGGTTTGCCGACATCGTACTACCCGATACTTGCTATCTGGAGAGTATGGATTGGCAAGGCGTTCAACACCCCTATCATAACCAACCACCAGGTCTTGATCATCCGTGGTGCTTTCATGTTACCCAGCCGGTCGTAGAACCCATGTACAGCAGACGGCATGCACCCCAGGTTATTATTGATATTTTCCAGAGAATGGGGCTCGGTCCCAAAATTAATATGATCTACAATGGGATATTAGGCTTAGATGAGACTCGGAGATTGAAACCGACAGATAAAATCGTCTGGGAGGAATTATGTGATAAGGCCGTAACTCAATGCTTTGGCAACGAGTATAATTGGGAGTGGTTCAAAGAGCATGGCTTCATTTCTTGGCCCAAGAAGGTGGAGGAAGTATATTGGCGATGCTTTAAAGATAATATCAGATCGCAAATATATTGGGAGTTCTTACTTGACTTGGGCGAGAAAACGAAAAAGATAGCCAAGGAAGTAGGGTTTGAAGAGCGTTTTCAATGGAATTATTTTAATCCATGCCCGCGTTGGTATCCTGTGCCAGCTCATAAGGCGCCAGCTCAGTTCGACCTATATGCTTTTTCCTGGGGCGAAGCCATGCACGTCAACACGAATTGTGCAGAGCAGCCTTGGATTGATGAAGTCAGCAATATGAATCCTTATACTTATAAAATCAATATGCATGCTGCTACGGCTACCCAAAAGGGACTAAAGGCTGGTGATGTCATCGAAGTTGAGACATGGCGCGGCTTAAAAATCCAGGGTATGTTACAGGTGCGAAACGGACAGCATCCCCAATCCTTGACCATCATGGGTGTTGCCGGTCACTGGGCAAAAGGCCTGCCGATTGCTAAAGGTAAAGGGGTTAACTTCAATAGTTTACTGGAGCTGCAGTTCGATGACCTTGATCCGATCTGCGCCACTCTTGATCCTCTTGTTAAAGTACAAGTTAGGAAGATCAAGTAACTAATTTATAGCCCGAGTCATCAGCAAAAGCTGATGATTCGGGCCCTTTCTAGGGAGATGATAAACTAGCAATGGATGTAAAGAAAGGCGAAGCGCAGATTCCTATTATCCGCTATCGAAATAAAATAGCCACCCAGATCACAGACGTTCTGGCAGTAGAAGAGCCATTGGAGATATTCATAGATGGCAAGCCATACTATATGATCATGCGCTTACCAGGCGAGGAGATGGCTCTGGCTCTCGGCTATTGTTTTAGTGAAGGGATTATCGATTCAAGGGATGAGGTTCGTTTAATTAATTACTGTGGGGAGGAGACGGGAAACAGGGTTTACGTTACCCTTGATGTGCAACGCAAGAACCTGCAAAAAGATTTTACGATAAAAGAAAGATGCCTGCCAGCTTATTCCAGTTGCGGTATATGTGGCAAACAACTGATCGAAGACATTTGCACCAAGATTTGTAAGCGGGAAGGTTCTTTTATATTACCTGTTTCCCAGATTGATGAGTTAATCGATATAGTACAGGAGCATCAACAGTTATTTGCCCAAACGGGCGCAACACATGCCGCCGCTGCTTTCGACGAGAATTTACAACTTTTAGCATTTGCCGAAGATGTGGGACGACACAATGCCCTCGACAAAGTGTTAGGGAAACTGATCTTAGCTGGTAAAGTCGCAGCCACCGTTGTGATGGTTGTGACCTCCAGAGTGAGCTACGAAGTGGTGCAAAAAACAGGCCGCAGTGGTGCACAAATCCTTATCGGCATTTCGTCGGCCACGTCCCTTGCCGTCCAATTAGCAACAGATATCAATCTTACACTAGTCGGCTTTGCGAGGCGACAACAAGGCAACATCTATACAGTAGCGGACAGAATTAAGTTCTAACCAAGATAAAAAATGAGGAGGTAAGTTTAGTTATGAAAATTCTTCTGGCCAATGTGGCAGTCGCTGAGCCAGGCGGCGAAAGTGCTAATTTTGTTGAGAACATATTGCTGCCGGCATGGCGCAAAAATTTTAATTTGGTAAAGAATGAAAATACCCAGATTGTTTCTCGGTTTCCCCAATGGGGAATAACAGGCCTAGATGGTTTTTTTTACAGTTATATTGATACGCTCAATGCCCAGTCTGTTTTGTATGCCGCAATCCAAGCTGAAAAAGAAGGCTTTGACGCCGTGTTGATAACCTGTTTCGGCGATCCCTTATTATGGCAAATACGCCAGGCCGTAAATATTCCTGTTGTAAGTTTCGGCGAGGCTTCTATTCTTATGGCGGCTATGATGGGGTATAAATTTGGGGTGGTGACTATTTCACCATACAATATTATTGAGACTGAGCATACCATTGCTAAATATGGTTTAACGGAGCGTTTGGCTGGTATCCGGGCTAATCCTGAAAGTGGTATGGAGCAAGATCATGCTCTGATCAATGCACGTCCGGCAATTGCTACTTTTAAGAAGATTGCTAGAGAATTGATTGCTAAAGGCGCGGAGATCATTCTCCCGGGCTGTGGTTTAATGTCCCCGGCCTTACGACTTGCCCCTGGTGCTGAAGACGAGTATCCGAACGGCATTACTGAAGTGGACGGCGTTCCTATAGCAGATGTGATGGCCAATGGATTATTGATGGCGGAAATGATGGTTACCTTGAAGCAGTCTGGTTCGTCTTGGATAAGCCGGAAAGGACTCTTTGCCCAGGCAACAGAGCAAGCGAAAGAATGTGGCCGCATGGTTTTACAAGATGATCGGATGAAATTCTGGGATATACCACTCTAAAATAATGATTGGAGATGATCTGTAATGAATAATGTAGTGTGCAAAAAATTGGGTATTATGTATCCTATTTTACAAGGTCCCATGGCCTGGGCCTCGGACAGTAAGTTGGTGGCTAGTGTGTCAAATGCAGGGGGGCTGGGCATGTTGGGATTGGGTGCTGCTCCGCCAGAAGTAGTGCGCGAGGAAATTAGACGGACAAAAGAATTAACAGACAAGCCATTTGGTCTAAATATACTGATGTTTTCAGAGTGGCTTGCTGAAATTAGTGATATTGCTATCGGAGAAAAAGTGAGTGCCATTGCAGTTGGTGCCATGCCACAAAATTTTGCCATTTTGCCCGAGTACGTGAAAAAATGGCAAGCCAATGGAATAACAGTAATCGGTAAGTCCGCTTCGGTAGCAGAATCAGTGGCCTTGGATAAAGCAGGCGTTGACTTCATTTCTCTCAAAGGTTACGAAGGCGGTGGGCACATTTTTGGGTTTACCGGCACCTTCGCTTTGGTGCCTGAGGTAGTGGACTGTGTATCGGTACCAGTTATCGCCTCAAGTGGGATAGCGGATGGTCGAGGCATCGCAGCAGTGTTGATGCTAGGGGCAACAGCCGTGGAACTTGGCAGCCGTTTTCTGCTTGCTGACGAGTGTCCCATTCATGAAAACTATAAGCAGGCAATTATTGATGCCAAAGAAGGGGATACCACTCTCACTGGTGTAGTGGCTCATGATGCGGTAAGACAATTGAAGAATAATTTATCAGAGCAGCTCCTGAAATTTGAAAAAGAATTGTCAGCGGAAGAAGCGATCCCTAAAATTATCGAAATAGCCTCTGGTTCTTTGCGCCGAGCGGCAGTAGAGGGCGAGATTACCAACACCGGAGCGGTAGTAGTCGGCCAAATCTGCGGAATGCTCAAGAAACGGCAAAGTGCTGGCGAGATAATGGAAGAATTGGTGAAAGAGTACACCAAAATACTCAAGAATGCATCTGACTTAGTGTAGGATGGGATTATGATGGTATCTAACATAAAAAACCTAACTGCCGAAGAAAATAAAAAATCTTATGCCAAATATTATTACCGGGAACCTGCCCTGCCGTCACCTGAGCAACTATCAACAATGGATAAACCGATGGATCCTGCCAAGGCTTTGCCTGCTACGAACATTAATGATTTGCTAAATCCTGGTTACCTGGAGGTTGAAACCGGCTGGTGTGTTTTGCCGAGCGGGGCGGCCTATGTGGCTAACCTTACCAAAATGCCGGGCGTAACGGTCGACATGGTCAATTGGTGGTTTGCTTGGCATAGTTTAGAGGATTTGCGGTACAAACTCTGGTGGCCACAAGGTCATTCCAGCATTGCTATCAATCCTGAAGACCGAAGAAAAGTGCTTGATCCCAAGATCCCAGCTACGCAAAAGTTCCAGGGAATTACTCATCACGTAGTCGAGGATGTAGGCGGCGGTCCGGAAAACATTTATATCAGCTTTTTGAGCCCGGAAGAATTCGGCTTTGATATGAGCCGATTTAAAGCCTCTAATGTCGGGACATTGGTTGCGGCGAATGGTTTAAGTTCACTTGTGAATGCGCCGCCAGGCACTCCGCAAGCTCCGGCTGTTATGTGTCACTTTGTCCGTGCGATTCCAGGTGGCGTTGAATTTCGTAGTCGGTTCTGGCTAGGTTATTATCGGCATGAAAAGAACCCAATTTTTATGCTGCCTCCCGGAATGAGGATCCCGGATTTCGCTCCCAGAGGATTGGCAATTCATAACGTGTATGAATACACAAACTTGGCAGCTTTTCTTCCTCAGTTATACAATGAGCAAAAAGGCATTGTCGAATAAGACGGTTAGCTTGTTAGTATTGCCTGTTATGTATGCGGCTTGGTATAAGGTACAACCAGAAATAGCAGACTAGGAGAAGTAAGTATAAGAACCTGTTAAGGCTGGAAAACAGCTTTAACAGGTTCTTTTAGCGTGGAAAGTTTTTTATCCTCAAATAGCATGGCCCTGATTATATAATTGACATAGCAGCGGTGTATCCTTGCTGAATCGCTTCTCCTACTTTCGCCACGTCGTGGCAATCGCCAACCTCGAATATCTGGATATCGCCGGCAGATTGCCGCAGTTCCTTGACTTTGTCTTGCCTAGCCTTCATACCTAACCCAAATACCACTGTATCTGCTTCGATGAATTGCATATTTCCATTTGCATCTTCCACCAATACACCGTTTTCTCTAATTTCCTTACATTTTGTATTAACCATGGATTTGACACCAAGCATATTCATATGATCAAGCAGTGCTGTTCTATGGATTCCGATGCTTTCAGCCACAAGTCTTTCTTTTAGTTCGATTATTGTGACTGTGCTGCCCTTATGAGCCAGTTCTAAAGCCACTTCACAACCTACCAGACCGCCGCCGATCATGATCACTTTTTTGCCAATGGCCCCTTCAGGTAAGAAGTAGGTATCATAAGCGTTGATGGCCTTTTCGATTCCCGGGATTGGAAGCACTAGTGGTTCTGCACCGATAGCCAGAACTAACGCTTCCGGATTTATTTTTTTTATCATCTCTGGTGTAACATTTGTATTTAAACGAACTTCAATATCACGCTTGCCAACTTTTCTTATTAAAAATTCCTTAAAATTATACAAGTCTTTTTTATAATAGTCAGTATCGGTTAAACGCAGCACACCACCCAGCCTATCAGCATTGTCAGCAAGGATAACCTTGTGTCCGCGATCGGCGGCATCAATGGCTGCTTGCATTCCGCCTGGGCCGCCACCGACTACTAGTACTTTACGAGAAATCTGCGGTTTTGGCATATCCTCAGGGAGTATTTTATGGTGGGAAAAAGAATTTACATTATAAGGATTGATGGTACATGAACCGAGTGGGGGGTAATAGCGATCTTGCGGATCGGTTAAATGTTCTCCCCATGGTCCAGGATAGCAGACACAGCAGCGCAGACAACGTTGTATTTCATCGGCGCGATTACTGCAAACCTTCGAGGCGAAAGCTGGATCGGCAATCATTTGCCTACCCATAGATACAATGTCTGCTTTTCCTTCAGCGATAATTTGTTCTGCCACTTCTGGGGTAGTAATTCCTCCTACCACCGCGACAGGTATGCTGACTGTCTTTTTGACTGCAGCAGCATAATCGGCATTTAATCCATGTGGGGAAAATATGGTAGAAAATTCATGAGACCTAGCCGGACTGTAATAATGTCCAGCAGAAATATGAATCAGGTCTACTAGTCCTTTGCCTTCAAGCAGTTTACAAAACTCCACTGTTTGATCAATCGTAATTCCCTCTGGCATATTCTCTTGTCCACTGAGGCGAATTTCAATTAAAAAATCAGAGCCGCATCGTTCTCGTACCGCCTGAAGGACTTCAATTGGGAACCGCGCACGGTTTTCCAAGCTACCGCCATACTCATCTATCCTTTTATTATTACGTTCTGATAAGAATTGGCCTAACAGCCAACCGTGGCCAAAATGCAGAAAAACCCCTTGAAATCCAGCAGCTTGCATAAAAGCTGATGCATTAGCAAAGTCATTTTTCACTTTAGACATCGTATCTTGGTCGAAAGCTCTGACTTGTGTTCCATCTGGTTTTGTATAGGCTGTTGGGCCCAGTGGCAGTATTCCGTCAGCCAACATTGGTTTTTCTATACCAAAATGACTCAATTCAGCAAGAGCAATGGCTCCGTGCTTTTTAATTAACGCTGCATTTTTTTGAAATAAGGGGAAAGCAGGATCTTCAAAGCTTTGATAATCAATGGATATTTCGATGCATTTGCCCTTACCTGCAATAATAGGACGTAAGGAATCATTAAAGTTTACGGAAATTTCGCCATTGACTACAATTGCCGATCCGCCTTTCGCCCGGTCTTCCATCATGCGAAGAACTCTATCTGAAATATGTGGAACTAAAATGAGACTGGAGAATAATGTGGGAGCCGATTCAATACGGTTTTTTAAAGTGTAGTTTCCGATCTTTATTGGGCTGCACAAGTTTGGGAATTGTTGATTCACTTTTTAATCCCCCTTCTATTTATATTTTGTAATAGGCATGTAAGCTAAGATTATTACTACGTGTTCTGTTAATTTAATTTTATGTCCTAAATAAGAAATTGTACAACGCAAATAACTGCTTGAATGATCAGGAATTGTGATTACTCAACTTGCCGAGTTTTGGCATCTATTATATTGACATAGATCATTACCCCTTATAATTAAGCTGAAGATGCAGGAAACTATTGTCGCTCTTGAAAGAGACGTAGCTCCGAAACCTTTTGATGCGATGTTACGTGATTGCGCCAAGGAAGGTTTTATCCGCCTATTTCATAAAAAAACGGCGTGGGATGATTTAATATAAGGAAAATTGTTTTATTGCACGTAATATTCCGATGCCTTTAGTTGATGAATAAGCTTTTTCATAAAGTTCTTGCGAATTTCAGGCGTTTCCTCAGCGGAATATTGATAAAATCCTTCTCCAGATTTTATTCCAAGTTTACCTTCGCTAACTTTTTGTCGTAAGAGATTATTAGCAACTTGTGAGTTATCCATTGCTTTAAGCAGATTATCTCCGACAATGCACCAAATGTCCAGCCCGCCAAAATCAGCAACTTCAAGTTGCCCTGTTGTGGCATAGCGGAAAGCGGGACCGAATTTCAACGCCTTATCGATATCTGCGACTTCGGCAATACCTTGCTCAATCAGCGAGAAAACTTCTCGGGCGACGCCTTGCTGGATGCGGTTTGCTACTAAGCCGGGGACATCTTTTAATACTTTAACAGTTTGTTTTTTTATTCTTGCATACATTGTCTCCACTTTTTTATAAATATCCTCAGGCATATTGCCAAAAAAGGAAAGTTCAACGAGCGGTATTAGATGTCCAGGATTATACCAATGATTGACCATAATACGCTGTTTACGTTCTTCGCTGACCAGTTCCATCATTGGATTGAGTGGCAGGCTGGAAGTGTTACTGGCAAAAATAGTTTCGGCAGGACATAGTTCATCCAGTTGTTTAAAGAGCTTTTGTTTTAATTCAACTATTTCAGGAATGGCTTCAATAACAAAGTGACGATCTGTTACTGCTTTTGCTAAATCGGTGCACAGTGTGATGCGTCCAAGGGAAGAGGCGATGGCATCGATTGTAATAAATTCTTCTTCTGCTAATAATTCTAGTTCTTGTTTAACCAGTTCTTTTGCTTTACTGAGCATGCTCTCATTAGTATCATAAAGGTTGACGTTGAAACCATATAACGCAAATGTTTCAGCAATGCCGTGTCCCATTGTACCTGCGCCAATCACAGCAATCTTTTTAATCATGGTTGTATCCTCCTTTATTTCCGTAGTTGTTTTTATTTGAGCCCTAATATTTCTCGGGCATCATCGGTGGTAGCAACAGTGCGATTGGCCTCTTTAATGAGCCTTACCGCTCGCTCAACAAATTCAACATTAGATGTAGCTAAACGATTTTTGGCATACATTACGTTGTCTTCCATGCCGAGCCGGATATGCCCGCTCATTGCGATCGTTGCTAATTGAATTGGCATGTGACCAGCGCCAATTCCGAAGGCTGACCAAGTGGAATCTTTGGGAATGAGACTTTTTAAGTACATAAGATTTTCGACTGTAGCTGCTGTACCGCCAGCTGCGCCCATGCAGAATTGGAAGTGCAGCGGTCCTTTTAAAAAACCTTTTTTCAGATAGTATAAAGCATTATAGATAAAACTGGCATCAAACGCTTCAATTTCAGGTTTAACACCGTTTTCTTGTGCGATGGTACCGAGTTTTTCCAAAAATGCAGGCGGATTTAAAAACAAACCGGTATGCATCCAGTTCATCGAACCTGCATCATAGGAACACATTTCAGGTTTAAGAGCAATAAGATGCGCCATCCGCGTTTCTTCAGTGGCGTTTAGGTCACCAGATGTGGTAAGATTTAAGATGATTGGGCAGTTTTTCTCTTTAATAAGAGCAACTGTTTCTTTGAACTTTTCAGTGCTCATTGTACCGTTACCTTCATCATCGCGCATATGCAGATGAGCCACTGAAGCTCCTGCTTGCCAACAGGCATAAACATCGTCAGCAATTTCTTGCGGAGTCATTGGTACATTTGGATTGTTTTCTTTTTTTGGCCATGCGCCAGTTGTAGCTACTGTGATAATACATTTTTCCATAATGAGCACCCCTTATAATTTATAATCGTTTATAACAATTCGATAATTGTCGCCGTACCTTGCCCACCGCCAATGCATAACGTTGCTAAGCCGCGTTTTGCATCGCATTTTTGCATAGCGTGCAGTAAGGAAACTAAAATACGAGCGCCGCTGGCACCAATTGGATGACCTAGTGCAGTGGCGCCGCCATTGATATTGATCTTATCTTTCGGCAAATCAAGTTCTTTGCCGACAGCAAGGAATTGTGCGGCGAAAGCCTCATTGGCTTCAAATAAGTCGATATCGGCAACAGTCAGTCCGGCTTTTGCCAATGCTTTTTTTACTGCGGGAACGGGACCCATTCCCATAATCGAAGGATCTACACCGCCTGAAGCATAACTAATAATGCGGGCTAGAGGTTTAATCCCTAAGGCTGCTGTTTTATCGGCGGACATAATAACAAGTGCGGCTGCGCCATCATTAATTCCGGAGGCATTGCCTGCAGTTACAGTACCATCTTTTTTAAAGGCTGTACGCAAGGCACTAAGCGACTCCGTTGTGGTATTGGCTTTAGGAAATTCATCGGTGTCAAAGATGAATTCCCCTTTGCGTGTTTTGACGGTTACGGGGATGATCTCGTCTTTAAAAGCACCATTTGCAATGGCGTTAGCGGCTTTAGTTTGCGATTCATAAGCCAATTGATCTTGGTCGGCTCTAGTGATGTTATATTTAGCAGCGATATTCTCGGCAGTGATTCCCATGTGATAATCATTCGTAGCACACCACAAACCATCTTTAATCATCACATCGGTTAGTTGTGAATGCCCCATGCGAAGTCCTTGGCGTGCCTTGCTGTCTAGTACATAGGGACAATTCGTCATACTTTCCATACCGCCAGCAACAACGATATCGGCATCACCAGCGATAATGGATTGGGCGGCTAAGTTTACGGCTTTAAGACCAGAACCACAAACTTTATTGATCGTATACGATGGCACTTCAACTGGTAAGCCAGCTTTGAGCGAGGCTTGGCGAGCTGGATTTTGTCCAAGTCCTGCCTGTAAGACGTTCCCCATAATCAATTCATCAACAGCATTTTTAGGTACATTGGCCTTGCTTAGTGCAGCGTCGATAATGATGCCGCCGAGTTCGACCGCAGTAAAAGGGGATAGTGACCCGTTAAAACTTCCAATGGCAGTACGGACAGCACTGACAATAACAATTTCTCTCATGCTTAAAATCCTCCTCATTGTTTGTAATTTAAATATGAAATACCATTATGTGTTCAACCTGACTAGTATGCAAGTTATGTGCCAAAGGAGCTTTAAACTAATAAATTAAGTTTGCTAAAGAATAATAAGCTAGGTTATGATGCATAGAGAGCAATTTGCAGTGAAAAGGGGGGATCTAATAGTGAAGAGCAAGAATGAAACCGTTTCAGTAGAAGCCTTTTTAACTGATCTGATTGAAAAGGTTGATGAGCAACCGTGGGAGATCTCCACACAACGAGAAATTGTTGAGGGACTAAATTTAGCATTGCAGGAAGTCAAGGAGATCAAAGAACATGATTTACGAGAGATTGGAAATTATCTTTATGATGGAATCTATATAGCTGATGGCAATGGAAAAACGATATATATCAATGAGGCATATACTAGAATTACTGGGATTACCTCTAAAGAAGTTGTTGGGAAATATGTAGAGGAGTTGGTAGCAGAAGGCTTGTTTAGTAATGCTGTAACTCCAGAAGTTATAAAACATAAAAAACAGGTTAATGCAATGGCGGAAAGCTCCAAGAAGCGTGGGATGAAAATGTTGGTCACTGGTATCCCAATTTTGGATGCTGAAAACAATGTAAAGAAAGTTGTGGTCATTGATCGTGAAATTACTGATTTAATGGATATGAAAACTGAGCTAGAAGCCTCACAAAAACAAATTAAAGCCGTAGAACGAGCGGATTTCAAGAAAAATCTAGAGATTGAACATCTTAGGAAAATTACTTTAAAAGATGATCTTTTAGGAGAAAGTGTAGAGACGGAAGCCGTCATAAAGGCGATTAAACAGGTAGCCCACTTGGACGTTACGGTACTGATTACTGGTGAAACGGGTTCGGGTAAAGAGGTAGTTGCCAATGAAATTTATCGTTATAGTGCTAGGAAAAAGGAACCATTTATTAAAGTAAACTGTGCGGCCATTCCGGCGGCTTTATTGGAAGCAGAATTGTTTGGCTATGCAAAAGGTGCTTTTACCGGTGCAAATACTGCAGGGAAAATCGGATTGTTTGAATTAGCCGATAAAGGGACACTCTTACTTGATGAAATTGGTGATATGCCACTAGAACTACAGGCTAAACTGTTGCGGGTTATTCAGCAAAAAGAAGTCATGCGGATTGGCGGAATAAAGCCGATTAAACTTGATGTTCGCATTCTTTCTTCAACGAATTGTCAGTTGCAGGAGTTAGTAAAACAAGGTCGATTTCGCAGTGATTTATATTATCGGCTGAATGTTTTCCCCATTTATATTCCGCCGCTTAGGGAACGAGTGGTAGATATACCAATCTTGGCGCAGTATTTTTTACGTGTTTATAATGCAAAACATAGCAAATACAGTTCGTTTGAGCCATTGGGGCTTGATCTTTTGCAGCAGTATCCTTGGCCGGGTAACGTACGGGAACTGCAGAATATCATCGAACGTTTGGTTATTATATCTGAACAAAATGCCATAATCAGTAGTGAGCAGGTCGGGTATCTGCTCAACATCAATCCTGAGCAACAGCTGGAACTGGCGATAGAAGAATTAGGTCTGAAAGATATTGTAAATAATATTGAGAAAAAAACCATTGAGAAAGCGTTAGCATTATATGGTAGTACTAGAAAGGTCGCGAAAATAATAAAGGTTGATCAATCAACCATTGTGAAAAAAGCTAAGAAATTAGGCATTTGTTTAACTGATGAAAAATCGCATCAAACATGATGCGATTTTTCATCGGGCAATATAGCGTGAGTTTTCTTTATTTTCTGTAATTTAAGTGGATTTTCTGATGACAAAATGCATCGAAGTTGCGAATAGGGAAATAAAAGCAATTCTAATTCTGTTGCTGAAGCAAAAAATATATTACTATAATTATCAATCTAGTTTTCAAATGTAGAGCATGAATAGACAAGTAATCATTATTTTAATGCACATTCTTACGCTGAAATGGATACTCACAAGACATTGGCATGACTCTTGCAATAGATATAAATACAAAGATGCCTGTGAGGTGTTTTAAATTGAAAGCAGAAAGAATGAGGGGGAACCATGGCGAAGATCGTTAATGCTAGACAAGCAGCAGAGCATTTGAGTGACTCAGCGATAGTGATGGTTGGTGGTTTTTTAGGTGTTGGTACGCCAGAAACAATGATTGATGCAGTGATTGAAAAAGGGGTTAAGAACCTAACTATTATCACTAGTGATACTTCTTATCCAGATCTCGGTGTAGGTAGACTGATTTTTAATCGTCAAGTTAAGAAGGTCATTGCATCGCATGTTGGTACAAATCCTGAAACGGGAAAACAAATGCATGCTAAGCAATTGGAAGTGGAATTATCACCGCAAGGGACGTTAGTAGAACGGATACGCTCTGGAGGAGCTGGTCTGGGAGGGGTACTCACCCCTACTGGATTAGGCACTATTGTTGCGGAAGATAAACCAATCATCGTCATCGATGGCAAGAATTTTTTGCTAGAAAAACCGTTACGGGCGCAAGTTGCTCTTCTTAAGGCTTTTAAAGCCGATCTAGATGGTAATCTTGTTTTTAGAAAAGCAACCCGCAATTTTAATCCTGTAATGGCTACTGCTGCTGATGTTGTGATTGTTGAGGTGCAAGAAATTGTGCAAGTGGGGGCAATCGACCCAGATGAAGTAGTGGTTCCAGGTATATTTGTCGATTATATTGTTCAAGGATAACTGGGG
>Ga0316613_10001415_pt1 | contig 16409 bp, 17 predicted proteins | sample OWC_soil_day10_C_2_FD_207647 | JGI IMG/M metagenome (GOLD analysis project Ga0316613, IMG submission 207647) | Wetland soil microbial communities from Old Woman Creek delta, Ohio, United States - OWC_soil_day10_CT_b | ecosystem: Environmental > Terrestrial > Soil > Wetlands | place: USA: Ohio...
CATGAAACTATACGGCGCGCCAAAATGCCAGCTATCTGTGTTACTAATACACGCATATTATCATTTTCTAAACCTATAGAATGGCGTTCATTTTCACAACCTACAGTCTCTTTATAAGCAGGGCGAAAGCGTCCACAAGTATATTGCTGAAACTTAATTTCACCTGCAATAGGACTACGATTAACATGTACATCAAAAACTGATAAAAATATAGTTACTTTAAGACCAACTTGATTTAGAAATTGATCATCATAAACTTCACAAACACTCATCACCTTACCATCAGCAGGAGATAAAATCAAATTATCATCATTAGGTATGCTTCTTTTCGGATTCCGAAAAAAGAAAGTAATAAATCCCATTAAAACAGCTGGAATAATGCTCCAATATGGATCAACAGTCAAATAAATTATAACTGTAATAATAGCAAGAATAACTATAAATATGTAACCTTCTTTTACTATAGGTGCTTTAACCATTTATCCACCCCATCTTACAAACAATTATTTTAATTACAACGCTTCTATTTTTTTGTTGCCATTACTTTTATCACAAAACGCGGCAATGCCAACATACGAATAGCACGTTTAGGTTCTGACAGCAAACGAAATAACCATTCTAAATTCCCTCGTTGCATCCATAATGGGGCCCGTTGTACAAGTCCAGCCATTACATCAAAGGTTCCCCCCACACCAATAGCTACGGGAACATTTAGCTTTTCCTTATATTCAGCTAACCATTTTTCTTGTCTTGGTACACCTAACGCTACTAATAAGATATCTGGCTGGCAAGCCCTTATCGCATTTAAAATTTGGGATTCATCTTGCTTCATAAAAAAGCCATTCATTGTACCGATAATTTGTACACCTGGATAACGTTCTTCTGCTATCCTTCTAGCCTTTTCAGCAATCCCTGGTGCCCCACCAAACATATAAATTTTGTATTTTTCACTAACCGCTTCTCTTAATAAATTCTGTACCAAATCATAGCCAGCTACCCGTTCAGGCATAGGATCTCCTTGATAACGTGCAGCCCATACAACTCCTGCTCCATCAGGTACAACTAAATCCGCATTATTAATAATATGAGCCAATTGCTTATCCTTATTAGCCATCATTATCATTTCCGCATTAGGAGTAACTACTAAATGAGATTTCTTCTGTAGTATAAATTGTTTTACAGTAGCAACCGCCTCTTTCATAGTTACAACATCAATCATTACATTTAAAACAGCTATTCTATTGCGCACTATACGTAGAATCTCCTTACTATTAAAAATCCATCCTTTTAAATTATCTAATATATTGTATCACACTATTAGAAGCTGGGCAATCGTGGTAATGGAAGTTTCCACCACGGTACTCTCTCTTCTTTTTGGCCAGACTGTTCTGTATTTTCATTGAGCTGTGTTTTAGGACGATTACGGTTATCAACAGCTCTAGGTTCCGTTCCCTTAATAAAGGCACTATACTCTACTTCCAAGCAGCCAGGAGTAGCTAACTTCCCTGTATTTGTACAAATAGGTATGTTTGTTACGATATTGGGCGGAACCACAAAAGTTGTAGGATTAGTGCCAGCTAATACTTTTGACATCATTTTCCCCCAAAAACCTGCTACTTGAGTACCTGAAATTCCAACTGGTGTTCGATCATCGTTTCCCACATATATACCAACTAATAATTCAGGTGTATAACCCATAAACCAAGCTGTTTCATAACCGTCTGTTGTACCTGTTTTGCCTGCTGCCATACGTCCAATATTGGCAGGTGTACCTGTACCTTCTTCAATTACACCTTGCATCATATTTGTTACTATATAGGCGACTTCACTACTAAGGATAGATTGTTGCTTTATATGTGCTTCTTCTAATACCTGATTATTCTCATCAAGCACTTTTAAGACAGCAATAGGCTGAGATACTATTCCCCCATTTGCAAATGCAGTATAAGCAGTTGCCATTTCAAATAAATTTACACCTTGCGTTAATCCACCTAAAGCAGTGGCTAAATTATCATCTTGGGGAACTAAAGTAGTAATTCCCATGGACTTAGCTAAATCAATTACTTTATCAATCCCAACTTGCTGTCCAAGTTTTACAGCGGCTACGTTAACTGATAACTTAATCGCCTTTTTTAACGTTATTGGTCCAAGATATTTTTTATCATAATTTTGTGGTGCATATCCAGCGATATTAATTGGCTGATCGATAATAATAGCATTAGCAGTTAACCCCTGACTAATAGCAGTAGCATATACAAAAGGTTTAAAGGCCGAACCAGGTTGACGCACTTCTACAATCGTTCTATTCAACTGACTTTCTTCATAGTTTCTTCCACCTACCATGGCTTTAATATATCCCGTATGCGGATCAAGGGCTACCACAGCACCCTGATACTGTCCTAACACTGCTTCAGCCTCTTGCTGGACTTTACTATCCATCGTTGTGTAAACCTTAAGACCTCCCTTATATACTCGGTTCGCGCCATAACGTCCCACTAGCTCATTGGCTATATAATCAATGAAATACGATGCTTGAATTGGTCGTTTCTTTTTACCTATTAATACAATAGGTTCTTTTTGTGCCATTTCAAGTTGTTGTTGTGTAATATAGCCTTCTTTCAACATACCCGCTAGCACCGTAGCTCTACGTTCTAAAGCAGCCTTATTATCGACATATGGTGAATAAATATTAGGACCGCGAGGTAATCCTGCCAATAACGCACTTTCTGCTAATCTAAGCTCATTAGCATGTTTACCAAAATATACTTGCGCAGAAGCTTCTACTCCATAGGCACCTTCACCAAAATACACCTGATTTAAATATGCTTGTAGGATTTCTTGTTTCGAAAACTTACGCTCAATAATAATTGCCCAAAATATTTCTTTTATTTTTCGCGTAAAAGTACGTTCTTGGGTTAAAAACATATTTTTTGCTAACTGTTGTGTTAGAGTGCTACCACCTTCCACTAAGCCACCCGAGCGCAAATTAACCCACATAGCACGGATTATGCCTATAGGGTCTATACCAACATGACTATAAAATCGGCTATCCTCATTTGCAATTATAGCCTGTTGTATATAGGGTGACATATTATTTATAGATACTACAATGCGATTTTCTTCAAATAATTTAGAAATGAGCTGTCCATTAGAATCAAAAACCTGAGTTGCTGCCACTAGATGTAAGTTATCCAAACTATCAACTTGCGGCATAAAAAAGGCATAACCAATATTTACAAATAAGCTTATAATCACTATAATGCTAATAATAAATAACTGCCGCATCTTATCACTCTCCTTATTAACTTTAGTATTCCAAAGCATCGTGAACTTTACGCGCAGGAATACATACTTACATGTCGAATATGCAAGTAATATAACAAACTTAAAAGAATATTTTACAAGATAATGAATAGGGGAGATTATTTATGGTAAGTAAATCCAGTTTATGTAGCATTATTTGTGCAATTTTTGTTATATTTTTTATTTTTCTAGTACCTTCTCCCCTTTCACTCGCATTATCCACTATACAAGAGCCTTTATCACTACCGACATCATATCCCTCGGAAAAGGAAGCATCTCCGGATGTATATTATCTTACTGAGACCAATAATGTTGTAGCGACGAATGACAAACCTGAATATGATATTTTTACAAATAAAGAGCGAGAAGAACGCAACTTGCCTACTGCTTTGACGGCAATTGAACCTTATTACGGAGATAAAATAATATATCTAACCTTTGATGATGGTCCATCCCCAGAGCATACGCCACTGATTCTAGCAATTCTTAAAGAAAATAATGTGAAAGCTACTTTTTTTGTAGTAGGGACAGAAGCTGAAAAGTATTCTGATCTAGTAAAACAAATCTACACCGAAGGGCATGCTATAGGCAATCATACTTATAACCACGTTTATCGTGAGTTGTATCAGTCAACTCTGACTTATGCGGAGCAATTGCAACATAACGATCAAATAATTAAAAATATAATTAATGTACGTCCTCGCATTTCTCGAGCTCCTGGAGGTTCAACTGGCCATTTTACTACAAAATATTGGGAATCATTAAAAACTCTGGGTTATATTGAAGTGGGATGGAATATAAGCTCTGGTGATGCTTCCACTGCTAAAGCAGACAGTATTCTCCAAAATATAATGAACCAAACAAACAAAAATACATTTTTATGGAGTCATGCCATCCTTCTAATGCACGATGGCAAAGGTCATGAAGAAACAGTAAAGGCACTCCCCTCTATTATCAAATTTTATAAAGAACTAGGTTTCGAGTTTTGTGTAATAAATGCAACAACACCGCCTGCTTGGTAAAAGTTTGGCGGTGTTGAGCATTTATATTTCATTACAAACTATAGTTGGGTGATTCTTTCGTAATACTGATATCATGAGGGTGGCTTTCCTTTAAACCAGCTCCTGTAATACGAATAAAGTGAGTATTATTAATTAGTTCATCAATATTTCGTACACCACAATATCCCATACCAGCTCTTAGGCCACCTAATAATTGAAATACAGTATCAGCCAATGTTCCTTTATATGGTACACGCCCTTCAATACCTTCTGGAACTAACTTGTCCATATTTTCTTGAAAATAACGATCTTTACTACCTTGTGCCATAGCACCTAAAGATCCCATGCCACGGTACACTTTATAACTACGTCCTTGATATATAACCGTTTCACCGGGACTTTCTTCTGTACCTGCAAACAAATTACCAAGCATAACAACACTAGCACCTGCAGCAATTGCTTTTACAATATCGCCAGAATATTTAATACCACCATCTGCAATAATAGGAATGTTATGTTCCCGAGCTACCTTTGCACAATTATATACAGCTGTAATCTGTGGCACACCAATACCAGCAACAACACGAGTCGTACAAATCGAACCAGGACCGATACCAACCTTTACAGCATCAACACCAGCCTCAATTAAATCACGTGTAGCTTCTGCAGTAGCAACATTACCCGCAATTAAATCTACTTCAGGATACATCTTTTTAATTTTACTAACAGCTTCAATTACACCTTGAGAATGTCCGTGAGCTGTATCCACTACAATAACATCTACTTTTGCTGCAACAATAGCCTCAACACGTTGCAACATATCTGCCCCTACACCAATAGCAGCCCCTACTAATAGCCTGCCTCTTTTATCTTTTGCAGAGTTAGGATATTTTTGGGCCTTTTCAATATCCTTAATCGTAATTAGGCCTTTTAAATTCCCCTCTACATCTACCAATGGTAGTTTTTCAATTCTATGTTTATGTAGTAATGCCTTGGCATCTTCCAAAGATGTTCCCACTGAAGCAGTTATAAGATGCTCAGTAGTCATACAGTCATGTAATTTGCGAGTCAGATCCGTCTCAAAACGTAAATCTCTATTCGTCAAAATACCAACTAACTTATTATTTTGAGTAACAGGAACACCTGATATATGATATTTCTCCATTAGATTTTGAGCATCTTGTAATGTATTTTCAGGTGATAAAAAAATAGGATCAACGATGATTCCATGTTCAGAACGTTTTACTTTATCAATTTCACTAGCTTGTCTTTCAATGGGCATATTCTTGTGAATGACACCAATACCACCTTCTCGAGCCATAGCAATCGCCATACGCGCTTCCGTCACAGTATCCATACCCGCACTAATGATAGGAAGATTCAACTTAATATTTTTAGTTAAATAGGTGCTAACATCAGCATCTTTGGGCAAGACATCTGATTTTGCAGGCACCAGCAAAACATCATCAAAGGTCAAACCTTCTTGCATAAACTTATTTTCAAACATAAATTTACTCCTTTCATATAAATAGAACAAGTTATTTCAACTATAATAACATACTTAAAGTTACCGAATCTACTCTTTTTTATGTAATTAGTTAATAAACTACTAATTAATTTTTACTATGAAATATAGTTATAAAATAAAATTAATAATCGTACTAAAGAGATCCTCATTAACTAGTTAATGAGGATCTCTTTAGTACGATTATTACACCTTATTTGTCTAACATTAATATACCAGCTTTAGCGATATGCTGTTTAGCTGCTTCTCTGATAACAATAGTTACTGCATCAGCAGGACAATTAGCAGTTTGGGTTATTGCTTCCGTAATTTTTTTTACCATTTCGCGCTTTTGTTCAGTGGTTCGTCCTTCTATCATATCAATTTGTACTATCGGCATAAAACCATCCCTCCCATTATTAATTATATAATTATTTCGATCTATGTAACAATATTTCCTCCATAAATTTCATTAAATATTTAATATTTGGCTTTATCTTGTTCTTTATGCCGCTTATACCACCATAACCCTATATAGACGCCAATCACTAAAAATATTATGACTAGCAAACGCACCATATTTTCACCTGCAAAGACTATGTCATGACCAATTAGAACCTTAATAATTACTGGTGGTAATTTGCCAATAACAGTCGCCAAAAAGAAGTCCTTAAAACTAATCCTGCTTATGGCCGCAACAGCAGTAATGATACCTGAAGGTGCTAAAGGCAATAAACGAGCAATCAGTAAAGCCTTAAAACCATTAGCTGCACTATAATCATCAACTTGCTTTAAATATCTACTTTTAGTTATCCACCCTGCAACCGACTGACGAAAAAAATAACGAGCAAAGATAAACATGAATACAGCACCAATTACTTCACCTGACCATGAAATAAGAGTTCCCCAAAATAAACCATATATAATACCAGACGCTCCTGACAATATCATAAAAGGAAAGACAATGGTAAATGTCATAATGATAAATAAAATTATTGTAATTATTACCGACCATGAACCAAAACTTCGCAAATAATCTGCTAAAGCGACAATATCTCCATGTTTAATTATACTGTAGGAATGCTGGAAAAAATCTGGTTGCCATAGATACATCGTTCCAAATAAGAAGATAATAAACAACCATCCCAAAAATCTGACCATCATACCCCTCCATGCCACAGACAATAGATCTCTCCAATACTGTACTATACTAAAGTTTTGATTAAAAGGCAATCACCTAAACATATTCATTTTCCTTGGACTAAGCCGCTCTGAGACTCTCATTGTTGATAACTTGGAGTTAAGAGCGTCTAAGTCCTTGGATAGGTGCAACTAAAAAGATGAATGAAAGCATCAATTGAATCTTAATCTTTCTTTATTTCATGTTTAAATATATCACATTCACCACTATACCAATTAATACAATCATTACAGCGTCTAACAAAATTATTAGGGGACACATTGAGTAGTGAATATCCATAACCCATAGCATTAATAATATGTTCAAACTCTTGGCATTCTCTGGCAATATCTCGCAATTGCTTTTCACTACAGACAACCTTCATATTATATCACCCCTATTATTAGTTCTTTATAATAGTGTGTGCTAATTATTAAGAAAATACTTTCATAAAAAAAATTATAATACGATGCATAAAGAAGATACATCTGTGGCACAATGATAATGTAAATTTTCTCCTCTCCCATAATTGACGACCAATTGGTCGTCCTTTTTTTATACTTACAATTAACTACAAAATATCATACCAAATTCTCGGCCAAATCGTTGGTCTAAAGCAGGACGTATACTATTAAAATATTCATTTATGGCAAGTGTTTGTTCTGCGGCTTGTCTGGCTTCTAAGAAAACACCTATATCATTTATAATATCTGCAATTTTCAAATCTGGTAAACCATGCTGCTTAGTCCCAAAAAATTGTCCAGGGCCACGCATTTTTAAATCCTCTTCAGCTAATACAAAACCATCATTTGTCTTGGTCATTATAGTAAGTCGCTCTTGTGTATCAGGATTTTTATTATCAGAGAGTAAAATACAATAAGACTGATATCCGCCCCTGCCAATCCGTCCCCGAAGTTGATGCAGCTGGGCCAAACCAAAGCGCTCAGCATTCTCAATGATCATAACGGTTGCATTAGGTACGTTTACGCCCACTTCAATAACTGTCGTAGCCACTAAAACTTTTATTTCACCACTATAGAACCCGCTCATTACCAATTCCTTATCCGCTGACTTCATTTTCCCATGTACTAAACCACAAGAAATATTCTCTAATTCAGTTTGCATTAATTCTTCATATAATTCAACTGCAGATTGAGCGTTAATTTTCTCTGACTCTTCTACTAAGGGGCAAACCACGTAAGCCTGACGTCCATTTTTAATTTCATTACTAATAAATTGATATACTAATTGACGTCGATCAGATCCTCTAACATATGTTTTTATTGTTTTACGTCCAGGCGGTAATTGTCTAATAGTTGATACATCAAGATCCCCATATACCGTTAGAGCCATAGTTCTTGGTATTGGTGTAGCCGTCATAACTAACACATCAGGCGTATTGCCTTTTTCCTGTAACTTAGCCCGTTGGCGAACACCAAAACGATGTTGTTCATCTGTCACCACTAAACCCAGATATTGAAATTTAACAGTATCCTGAATCAAAGCATGGGTACCTATCACTACATCTACTAAACCGTTATGAATCTCTTCTAAGACTTGTTCACGGACACGTTTGGGCAATTTGCCTGTCAGTATCCTCACCCGAACACCTAAGGGTAGAAATATATTTAAAAAAGTATCATAATGCTGTTCTGCCAAAATTTCCGTTGGAACCATCATAGCTCCCTGATAACCATTTTCTATTGTTTTAGCTAATGCCAATGCTGCAATCACAGTCTTGCCTGAACCTACATCTCCCTGGAGCAAACGTTGCATAGGCTTCACATCTTCCATATCTAACTTTATTTCAGATAATACTTTTTGTTGATCGTCAGTAAGAATAAAAGGTAACTGCATTTTAACTTGCTTAGAAAGACTTCCATCAGGTCCGTGTTTTATTCCAATAGTATTACTTCTATGCTGCTTTTTTATAAATAACAAACCACACTGTAATAAATATAGCTCCTCAAAGACTAGCCTTCGCCTCGCCTGTTCGAGCGCATCCATATTTTGAGGAAAATGAATATTTTCGTAAGCTAACTTACGATCTAACAAAGAAAATTGAGTAATTATTATGGGAGGTAATATTTCTGGAATATCGCAGCAGTCATCAAGTATTTTACGAACTATATTTCGTAAAAATCGCTGATTAATACTTTCATTGGTTGCATAAACAGATACAATACCTCCAGTCTCAAGCCCGTCTACATCTGTAATAATTTCAATTTCTGGGTTTAGCACTTCTACTTGATATATTTTTTTCACTTTTCCAGTAACAAGAATATTTAACCCTAATTTATAGTTTTTCTTAATGTGAGGCTGATTAAACCACACCAACTGAACTGTTCCTGAAGAATCACTGACTGCAATTTTAGTAATATGTAAACCACGCCTTGGCTTGCTCTCTACACAGTTCACAATTGTAGCCTTAAAAGTGCCTACTTCTCCATCAGTTAAATTACCTATTGCTTTAAGTTGGCGGCGATCTTCATATCGAAGGGGATAATGTTCAAGCAAATCACCAATCGTATATATTCCCAACTTTGCTAATAAATTGGCTTTCCTTGGACCTACCCCTTTAATATATTGAACAGTATCTGTCCAGCCATTCCTCAAAATAATCACCCTCATAAAATCATACTATGTCATACGCTATTAACCTTATTCTCTAAGTATAGGAAGATTTACACCACTTATAAGTTAAGAAAATAGGCAAATTTGCTTTGCCTATTTTTTCATGCATAATTCATTTAATTCTTTTAAAAGAGCTTCAACATCAATATCATGCATTTTTGCACCATTCTCAATTGTCTCTGTAGCTGCTCCCATACACCCGATACATCCCATGCCATGTTTAGCAAAAACCTCACGAACCATAGGATAAGACCGGAGCAACTCATTTATTGATGTTTTTTTTGTAATCACCATGAACGCCTCCCATCTCTATTATTAATTTTATTTCAATATTTATAACAAAAACTCCTGCAACAGTACAAAAGATAAAGATTTATCCTTAAAACCTTGCATTCAGTGAGTACTTTATGCTAAAATACTACTGTTATGGTAATAAGGATATCTTGTCCTTCATCAAAGGAGGTGGAATACATGGCAAATCTTTGTGAAATCTGCAGTAAAAGTCAAACTTCTGGCTCTAATGTCAGCCACTCTCATTTAAAAACGAAACGCACTTGGAAACCTAACATTCAACGGGTTAAAGCGGTTGTGAATGGTGAAACTAAAAGAGTTAATACTTGCACTCGTTGTTTACGCTCTGGAAAAGTTCAACGTGCCATCTAATTTAAATGTAAAAGTCATTATAGATTATAATTGAGGCACAATAAAAAGACTGGGAAAAATCCCAGTCTTTTATTTTTGTATTATTTTTTAATAATATCAATTATCTCTTCTAAATTTTTCTTATTAAATTGATATTTTGCACTACAAAAAGGACAACAAACTTCAGCTTGCCCATCTTCAACTAAAATAGTATTAATTTCTTCCACACCAAGGCTAATCAATACTTTCTGCACTTTTTCATAAGAGCAAGAACATTTAAATTTCAAAGGAACTTCTTCATAAATCGTAACTGATAAATCGGCAAAAATCCGATTAATAATACCAGCCGCATCTAGGCCTTCACTTATCAACTGTGAAACAGGTGGTAATAAGGATATATTTTTCTCAAGTTTGCTTAACACTCCATCATCAGCATTAGGTAACGCTTGCACAATAAAGCCACCAGCAGCTGTTACAGTCATATCTGGTTCTACCAAAACACCCAAGGCCACCGTCGATGGTGTCTGCTCTGATACATATAAATAATTGGTAATATCTTCAGCTATTTCGCCACTAACTAATTCTGCACTACCCGTAAAAGGCTGCTTTAAGCCTGTAAAGCGAGTAACAGATATCTGACCATTCCCAACCGCTGTACCCACATCCAATTTACCATCACGTAAGGGTAGGTGGACATGTGGATTTTTTACATAGCCACGAACCCCTCCACTAGCATGGGCATCAGTAACAACTTCACCAAGGGGACCATCGCCAGAAATTCGTATTGTAATGCTTTCATCTGTTTTAAGATTAGCAGATAACAATAAAGCACCTGTCATGGCTCTTCCCAGAGCTGCTGCTGCTACTGGATAACAATCATGGCGCTTTCTAGCCTCATCTACTAATGTCGTAGTTACTGCCGCAAAAGCGCGTACTCCACCCAATATAGTTGCTCTTGTAATATGGTCACCCATGACTTCCCTCCTTCTATAACCTTTCTGACATTACAACTTGCCCGGTTGAGGCATCTAAAACCTCAATAACTTGTTCTGTTAGAACAGCAAATGTACCAAGTCCATCGTCTCTCTTGGACATGGCTGGTGATCCTGGATTTAAATAGACAATGCCATTACATTTCTCCAAGAATGCCACATGAGTATGACCTGTAATAAATAGATTTGCTTTAAACTTAGCTGCTATTTCTTTCTTTGCCTCATCTGTAAGATTGTGTCCGTGAGTGGCAATAATACGTAAGCCATCAACCATCATAAAAGCATATGGTGACTGTATAGGCATGCTTAGCACCATACTATCTACTTCAGCATCACAATTACCACATGCCGCTATAATTGGAATTGGGCAGGCATTTAAGAGATTAGCTAACTGCTTAGGATTATATTCTTGGGGAATATCATTACGAGGACCATGATATAGTATATCTCCAGCATGAATAATAAAATCACAATGGATAAAAAATTTATTATAAATTTTTTCCCATGTATCTACACACCCATGAGTATCACTAATAATACCAATTTTCATATAATCACCCATTATTTCCCTGGAAATATTTTACTTCTGCAGTTGTTTAATTAAATTAGCCATTTCAATGGCTGTTGCTGCAGATTCAAAACCTTTGTTGCCAGCTTTAGTGCCAGCACGTTCAATTGCTTGCTCGATACTCTCTGTAGTAAGTACACCAAAGATGGTAGGAACACCTGTCGCCATCCCCACGTGAGCCACACCTTTAGATACTTCTGCGCACACATAATCATAATGTGATGTACTGCCTCTTATCACAGTACCTAAACATATCACAGCTTGATATTTGTTACTAGCAGCCATTTTCTGTGCTACTAAAGGAATTTCAAATGCACCAGGAACCCAGGCAACTTGAATATCTTCTTCTTTTACACCATGTCTTTTAAGACCATCTAGTGCTCCATCTAACAACTTACTATTAATAAATTCATTAAATCTAGCTACCACAATACCAATTTTTAATCCTTCAGCTACTAGTTGTCCTTCAATAAAATTTACCATTTCTATTCCTCCTCGTATTATTTGAGTAGATGTCCTAATTTAGCTTTTTTAACTGATAAATAGCGTTGATTAAATTTATTCGCTTTAATTTCTACAGGCACTCTCTCAGTAATTGTCAATCCATAACCTTCCAAGCCAGCTCTTTTTTTAGGATTATTGGTTAATAATCTAATACTTGTTAATCCCAAATCAACCAATATTTGTGCACCAATACCATAATCTCTTAAATCTGGCGCAAAACCTAATATTTCATTAGCCTCCACGGTATCTTTACCGTGATCCTGCAATGCATAAGCACGAATTTTATTGGCAAGACCAATTCCACGACCTTCCTGCCGCATGTAAACCAATACACCTGCGTCTTCCTGGCTGATACGTTTTAAGGCGTTATCCAATTGTTCACCACAATCACAACGCAATGACCCTAATACATCACCTGTTAAACATTCGGAATGTATGCGTACCAGCACATTTTCCTTACCCGCTACATCACCCTTTATCAAAGCAACATGACATTGATTATCCAATTTACTTTCATAGGCAACTAGCCGAAAATTACCATATTTGGTCGGCATCTTTGTTTCTGCACCGCGTATTACGAATGTTTCATTTGCCTTGCGATATTTAATCAACTCAGCAATGGTAATAATTTTCAAGTCATGCTTAACAACAAATTCCATTAAATCAAGTACTCTAGCCATTGTACCATCTTCATTCATAATTTCGCAAATTACCCCTGCTGGATAACATCCTGCCAATTTGGGTAAGTCGACTGCAGCTTCCGTATGTCCAGCACGCCTTAATACTCCACCTTCCACATAACGTAAAGGAAATATATGGCCTGGTCTTCTAAAATGCTCTGGAACTGCATTAGGATTTAGCATAGCACTAATGGTTTCTGCTCTCTCATGAGCCGAAATACCAGTTGTTACAGTATGTGCATCAACAGATACTGTAAAAGCAGTACAATGATTATCTGTATTATCACATACCATAGCACCAATACCAAGTTCATCCAATCTGGAACCAATAACTGGCATACAAATAAGCCCACGTCCATAAGTCGCCATAAAATTAATAGCTTCAGGAGTAACCTTATCAGCAGCCATTAATAAATCTCCTTCATTTTCTCTATCTTCATCGTCAACCACCACAATCATCTTACCATTTTTAATATCTTCAATCGCTTCTTCAATCGTATTAAATTTCATTTTGCTGCCTCCAATTATAATGTAAATCCATTTTCGTGCAAAAAATTTATATCAATTGCAGAGATTTTAGATTGTTGCTGAGTTGAATTCAAACTTAACAGCTTCTCTACATATTTCCCAATAATATCAGTTTCCAAGTTTACTGCATCACCAGTCTTTTTAAATCCTAGGGTAGTTACCGCCGCACTATGGGGTATTAAAGATACGGTAAACCAATCTTGTCCATAATCAACTATAGTGAGGCTTATGCCATCAATTGCAATAGAACCCTTTTTTACAATATAGCGCATAACGTCAGAGCTTGCTTCAATTTTTACAATTATGGCATTATCATTATTATCTTTAGAACGAATGATTCCAATACCATCAATATGCCCACTTACAATATGCCCCCCAAATCGGTCACCAATACCAAGAGTTCTCTCAAGATTCACCCTAGCACCATTTTTCAAATTAGCTAAGGCTGTACGGTCAACTGTCTCTGGCATAACATCAGCAGTAAAACAATTTTCATTATATTCAACTACTGTTAGGCATGTTCCATTTACAGCAATACTATCACCTAATTGAACATCCTCTAATACTTTACTTGCCTCCACTGTTAAACGTACCGATTTAACACCGCGGGCAATGGCTTTTACTTTACCTAATTCTTCCACAAGTCCGGTAAACATCTCGTCCCTCCCGGTTGCGCATATATGCGCTAATTAATATATCTTCTCCAATCAATTCTATATGTACATCCTCAAATACTTTGGCATTATTTACCTCAGCGATCCCCTTTCCACCAATTGGTCCTGGAGCACCACTACCACCAATAATTTTAGGGGCAATAAACCAATGCACTTTATCAACTAAATTATCTTCTAATACTGAAGCATTAATGGTAGCACCGCCTTCAATCAATATGCTAGTAATTTGCTGCTCACCTAAAATCTTAAATAAATAAGATAAATTTACAACCCCGTCTTTACTTTCACATATTATTACTTCCACACCACATGCACGTAAAGCATCCACTTTGGTTTGCATTGCCTCATGAGTAACAGCAATAATGGTTTTTGCTAAGCCATCGGTTACAACATTGGACTCAATGGGAGTCCGTGCCTTACTATCAACAATCACACGGATAGGATTTTTCCCTTGGTATGACATACGAGTGGTTAAACTAGGATTATCAGCTAAAACCGTTCCAATTCCTACCAAGATAGCATCGTACATATCTCGTAATTCGTGAACATAAGCCCGTGATTCCGTGCCTGTAATCCACTTAGAATGTCCTGTATAAGAAGCAATTTTCCCATCTAAAGACATGGCACTTTTCAAAAGGACAAAAGGCATCTTTGTAGAAACCCATTTAATAAAAACTTCATTCAACTTTGCTGCTTTACTAGCTAAGACACCTTCTACTACCTCAATCCCAGCCTCACGCAGCTTAAGAATACCTTGTCCTGCCACTAGAGGATTAGGATCAGTCATAGCGATAATTACTTTTTTAATGCCAGCTGCAATTAAAGCTTCAACGCATGGTCCTGTTCTACCATGATGAGAACAAGGCTCCAAAGTAACATAGATTGTAGCATTCCGAGCAAGTTCTCCTGCTTGTTGTAATGCATTAATTTCAGCATGTGGCGTACCTGCTTGTCTATGCCACCCCTGTCCAACTACTCGTCCATCACGAATTATCACTGCTCCAACCAGAGGATTCGGACTCGTGCGACCTATAGCATACCGAGCTAAAGTTAATGCTTGCTCCATATACTTTTCATCCATAATGATCCCTCCAAAAAAATTAAGCTGTTAAAAAAGTTTAAAACTTTTTAACAGCCTCATAGAACATTAGAAGAATGCAACATCTATTAAGCCTTATGAAAGACTTAATAATCACCTTTTTCCATCCAGACTATACTGTCGGCTCCGGAATTCCACCGGATCAGCCATACGGCTCGCGGGCTAATCACCGCCGGTAAGGAGTTAAAAGATTCCTCTTTTTCACCTTGCCCCAAAGGCTCACTTATTCAATTATGTATATGTTACCAGCATTAAGGAAAATAATCAAGTCCCTCTAATTTCCGAGATTGCTTTTTTAATGTTATCTGCCTGATATATAGCAGAACCTGCTACTAAAATATTGGCACCTGCAGCTACCACTTGCCTAGCAGTTAAAGGATTTATGCCCCCATCAACCTGTATATCTACCTTAAGGTTACGTTCATCAATCATTTTTTTTAATCTGGCAATTTTATCAATCATACTAGGAATAAATTTTTGTCCGCCAAATCCTGGATTTACAGTCATCAATAATACCATATCAATCTCAGCAAGCACTTCTTCAATCGTTGAAAGTGGTGTAGCTGGGTTGAGAGATACGCCTGTTTTTAAACCCGACTCCCTAATAGTTTGCATTATTCTATGCAAATGCGGTGCTGTTTCGACGTGAACAGTTAAAAGATCTGCTCCTGCTTTAGCAAATGGCTCAATGAAGTCTTGAGGATTATTGACCATGAGATGTACATCAAAGAATAATTTGGTGACTTTACGAATTGCTGCTACAATAGGTGGTCCAAAAGTAAGATTAGGTACAAAATGACCATCCATTATATCAATATGAAGCATATCAGCGCCAGCTACCTCTACTCGTTTTATTTCATTAGCTAACTGCGAGAAATCTGCTGAAAGAATTGATGGTGAAATTTTAATCATGACATTTAAAATCCTTTCTTCTTATCTTGAATTTCTGCCATTATTTCAGTATATGAATTATAGCGTTGTTCATGAATACGCCCCTCTATCACTAACTGTTTAACAGCACATTGAGGTTCTTTTAGGTGTAAGCAAGTATTAAATTTACATTCGTTTGCTACTGCAGCAATTTCAGGAAAATAATACAT
>Ga0316613_10001416_pt1 | contig 16405 bp, 13 predicted proteins | sample OWC_soil_day10_C_2_FD_207647 | JGI IMG/M metagenome (GOLD analysis project Ga0316613, IMG submission 207647) | Wetland soil microbial communities from Old Woman Creek delta, Ohio, United States - OWC_soil_day10_CT_b | ecosystem: Environmental > Terrestrial > Soil > Wetlands | place: USA: Ohio...
TGTAACTCCTTTGGTCCCATATTCAGTTCCTTGCAGTTTAGCCAAATAAGATAAGTCGCTTGCGTTTTGCTAACTTTGATTTTAGGAATTCTTGTTGAAACGAAATTTTCAAGGTATTTAAGGTTGCCCTGCAAATACTCTAATAATTGATCTGCATAGTAATCACATTCGTTATAGGAAACTTCGATCGGCAATGTACCAAATACAGTTCTGCCATATGCTTTGTTATTTTCAAGTGGAGCATAGAAAAGATCGTGATTATGCCGATTCGGAATAATTACAGCCCCAGTCCTTACACCTGCGATATTAAAAGTTTTGCTAGGATTAACACAAACTACACAGTTGTCTGCTGCTTCTTGAGAAAGACTTCCAAAAGGAATATGTTTGCTCCCTCTATAAACAATATCAGAATGAATTTCATCTGAGACAACAAATACATTATGTTTTAAACAAAGTTCGGAGATTCTTGTTAACTCTTCTCTCGTAAAGCACTTGCCAACAGGATTATGGGGACTGCATAGCAAAAACATAGTTGTTCTTTTTTTACTAAGTAATGCCTCCAAATTTTCATAATCCACTTCATAGCTGCCATCTTCTTTTAAAATCAGGTTATTTCCAAGAATATGTCTACCATTATTTGGAATGATATCATGAAAAGGGTGGTACGCTGGCATCTGAATTACGATATTGTCACCAGGATTCGTGAAGGCCCGCATTGCATATACAATAGCAGGCACTACTGCCGGTGTATACTCCACCCAATCAATATCAACATCCCAGTCAAATCTTTTTTTCTGCCAATTAATAATTGATTGCTCAAATGTTTTACAATTTACTGGATAACCATAGATACCATGTTCCGCTCTTTTAACCATAGCATCAATAACAGGCTGGGGACATTTGAAATCGGTATCAGCAATCCACATAGGTATAACATCTTCTGTATAAGTATCCCATTTTTTACATTCAGTTTTCTTACGGTTAACAAGTTCGTCAAAATCATGTTTTAACACTGCAATCCCACCTTCACAATTTATACTTAAACCTGATCACTAGGATTAATACCTAACTTTCTGCGCCAATAGCGAGAATACACAGCACCTAATGGATTATGGGCAAGTACTCTGTCTTTGGCAACCAGACAAGATGTAGGCACAGTACTAGCACCTGTAAACAATGCGTCATGGCCTACACACAAACCGATGGTAACACAAAAATCAACCCCTTTATCCTTAAGTACTTTAGCTTGCATAATAGGATTGCACATGGTTTCACGCGCACCCTCTTTAAGTTGTTCCAAATCAAGATTCTCCTTGGCAATACCACAAACCTTACAGCAAACCGAATAGACTTCAAAAAATTTAGAGAAATACTCTTCAATTAATTTTGCCTCTTGGTTAAGACCGATACAAAATGCCATGCCAATTTTTTTATACCCCATGAGTTTACAAAATTCAACAGTTTCCTCTAAACGAGTAAGGTTGTTATAAAAACGTCCTTCTGTACAAGCAGCCGCCTTCATAATATCGAGCTTCTCGTCCACATAGGCTTCTTTAACATCCGCAAGACCAATTTTAGTGCAATTTTGACCTTCTAAATAACATTTTCTGTGAGTGCATTTTGCGCATTTCAAAATAGAACAACCCCTTTATTATTTCATTAATATAAATGCCATATTTATAAGTACAGCCGCTGCCATAGGAATTGCAGTTCTTTTTACCACTTGAACTGGCGATACACCTGCAACACCAGCTATAGCAACAATTGCTGCAGTAATTGGTGACACAACACGCCCAAAACTTGTCATAATTTGCATTGGCAGTAAAAGAGTAACAACATCAATTTTTAATGAGGCAGCAATCTTAGGAGCAAGGGCAGCAAAGGAAAAGAACGCCGCGTTGCCTGACCCCATTAAGAATGCGCAGCAAGCAATTACTATACAGAAAAGAATGATTAAGGCATGAACGCCCAAACCAAGATTTTGAGCACTCGCAGTCACAAGATCTACAGCACCAATCTTCATTAATCCGGCAGCAAATACTTCACCTGCTACTATTAAACTTACTACCGTTGCAAAACTATTTCCCATTCCTTCATATAAATATTTTAAGCTCTGCAAAGTAGTTCGAAAATCTTTAGTTCTTGCATATTCGAAAATCATACTGATGAAAGTGCTTAAAAACATTGCAGTAACGACATCCATTTGAATTTTACTTTTAAAAATAGGACTGAAACCCAGAATAAATATCATCGGGATAATTGGAAGAACAGCATAGATCAAAGGAGGACGGCTTTCGTCTTCTTTAACAAGATCAGCAGAATTATCATAACCAACAAAACCCTCTTTTTTATCCCACCATTTTTGTGCATAATAATGTACAACACCAAGAATCAAAGTTGTTGTAACGAATATTGGCAGTTGATACTCAACAAAATAAACTGCCGGATCTACCTTACAGATATTAGCTGCAAGAATCGCATTGCCCGAACCAGGACCAACATCCATGTATTGTGCACACCCAATTACGCCAAGCGCAGATAATTTGCTAACGCCTGTTCTTATAAGAATTGGATACAACGTTACCATGAGTAACAAGGCCAATCCAGCATGACTTGGAATAAACAATACCAAAAACTGGCTCATATAAAAACTAAGAACAAGGAGAATATAAGGCGATTTAATATGTTTGAGAGGAGAAGCAACCACAGCAAATAAAGATTTACTTGCCCCGATGTATTCCATATACTTAGCAAAGCCTGCTATTGACATGATAGTCAGACCAAGACCGGCAACGCGGGAACTAAGCAATACCTTAATCGTATGAAAAATATCAAGCAAAGCTGAGCCGGAAGATTCTTTAACGGCAAGTATAGGATTGCTGCCGATGAAATAGGTAGCAAGAAGCAGAATGATCCCCGCAATCAAAAGAATAGCTTGTGGATAGTGTTTCTTTATAATCATATAGATAACCCAAGCGACCACTAAAATCGCAATGATAATACCCATATACATCCCTCCAATTGTTAATATTCAATTATTAATATTTCAAGCTTCTCCTTTCAAAATATTAAAATCACTTACTCATCTATTTTGATTGGTGCTTGGAAATTCACCAAATAATTTAATGGTATCCTGGTATACCACAAAATGACACTTCATAGATTTGCCAAGACTATAGCTCATTTTCTACTCCAACTGAGTCATTTTTTCAATCGCAATCTTAGCATTATTTAAATGTTCTTGCATAACCGAAACTGCCGCTTGTGCATTTTTTTCAACAATATGATGTAAAATTAGCTGATGATATTGCAGAGATACTGCATGCCTTGTAACATCACTTAAAGACTTTTGCCGTGAATAAGTCAGCAGATCGGATAAAAATACATTGATCTGGCTAATAATTTCATTGTGAGCAGCCGCAATGACAGCCGTATGAAATTTCGTTGACACATTATAGACTGGTTTTCCTACTGAAATTAGAAACTCCATTTCCAATAAGACCTGCTGTATCGCTTCAATATCAGCCTCAGTCCTTCGCTCTGCAGCTAATCGAACAGCCTGAATTTCAAAAGCTTCGCGCGCTTCAAACAAATTTATTAACTGATCAGCCGGATCAGTCATAAAAAAATCAATGGTATGCAAAATACGCTTCATTTCAATTTTTTTTACAAACACGCCTTCTCCGCGTATGTGCTGAATAGCGCCTAAAAACTCCAACACTTTTAAAGCTTCTCTTACCGGTACACGACTGACATCAAACATTTCAGCCAATTCCCTCTCAGAAGGTAATTTATCACCTTCTTTCAAATGACCTTCACGCATAAGCTGCTGAATGCGACTTACAATTTGCATATAAAGAGCGTCAGACGAATCTTCTGCAAATTTCTTTAACGGCGTTTCTACAAAAAAATTTTTCATCTCGTTTCCCCTATATATGTTTCGTTTTATTTTTAAATCGCATCTGGCACGATACTTTATCTTTCAAAGCAATATTAGCAATGTGGAATACTGGTATACCTAAAAGTACATATTGCATAAAAAAGACTATTACAGCCCGGTTATATGCAAACACTCTTAAATTCTGCACCCTTTAACATGATTATATTTTTTTCAGAAAAAATTGTCAAACGAAATTTAGAATATTGTGTTTAACTTATGATACTTTCACTATGCAAAACGCGGTGCATTCTCTTATGTCACAAACACAACTGAATAGATATGCTGTCATATCAAAAGTAATAGATCGTCATATGACAATTGCTAAAACTGCCGTTAGTTTAGGATTAGCCAGTGCCAAATAATACGGCTTAAACAAGGAGTCATAGCCGTAGTTTAAAGTAACTCTTTCATATGCTTTGCGTATTCAATAGACTGAAGCCTAACAAAATACCTCCAATAAACGAAATTTATCACCATTCCGTTTCAACTTCATGCAAATTCCCCTTTTCAAAAATCCTAATGCATGCGCTCACTACATCCTCATTATAAAGAATTCCACTCTTAGACTTAATTTCCATAATGGCCTCATCAAGTCCTAAACTAGGACGATAGGGTCGATGGGAAGACATCGCCTCTACTACATCTGCAACTGCAAGTACTTGTGCTTCTAACAAAATTTCGTCATGTTTCAAACCTCTTGGGTATCCAGAACCATCGAGTCTCTCGTGATGTTGATAAATAATTTCTGCAATTGGCCATGGAAATTGTATTTGTTTTACTATTTCATATCCAGCCTCAGGGTGTCCTTTAACAATTCCAAATTCGTGATAACTTAATTTATTTGGCTTCACTAATATCTCTGCAGGAACAGCAATTTTACCAATATCATGAAGCAATCCTGCGACTTTTATTGATTCAATTTGGTCCTTTGACAATAGGATCTCTTTAGCAATAGAAACAGCCAGTTCAGACACCCGTTCTTGGTGACCAGCGGTGTAAAGATCACGGGTCTCTGTCATAGTCGACATTGCAGTAACGATCTGCTCTAAAGATTGCTCCAACTTCATTGAAGTTTCATACAACTGTCGTTCAACGTCTTTCCTTGCTGTAATATCCATAATAATACCGACAAGGCCAGCAATCTCATGATAGGTATTCATATAAGTAGCTTTATAAAAAATCACATCGTGCTTACTTCCATCAGCATAGACAACATTACTTTCATATACTTGAGTTCCCGGATTAACAAATAGTTCTCTATCCATCTCAAAATATTTATACGCTAAGTCAGAAGGCGACAAGTCATAAACAGACTTTCCAATGATCTCACTTCTTAATTTACCTAAGTAATTTTCAAAAGCTTTATTACATCCGATGTATACTCCCTGGACATCTTTATAAAACATCGGGCTTGGCGTTGAGTCAATCAGTGTTTGAAAAAAATGAAGCTGTTCCTGCAGTCTCTGTTCCCGTTTTGTAAGCTCTTTATCACATGAACAACGCAGGCGAGCAATTCTACGATACTTCTTTCTGCCGCTGTACAAATACTCAGCCCCTCACTGTATAATCTAATGCAGAAATTCGTCGCATGCTAGCCTTATTCCTGCCGGAAACATCCTGTGAAGGTTAAAATGGCCTTATCACGCATCCAGCAATAAAAAGATCGACGAAAGCCACCGTCTCCCCTAATGAATAAATGATTTGCGTTCCTATACACGCCGTTCTAAATCGATTCCTCCTAAACTTCTAACCCATCATGATACAATGACTAAAACCCGCGAAAATCGCGGGTTTTAGAAATATCCGGGCTGTAAGGAGCTATATAACAAATACACGTAGGCTGCCATAGGTTAAATATCTTTTAATCCTTATCCACATAATCTTTATTTGCCCAGTATCTTTTTCAATTCCTCGCTTTTTTGCTTGACATTCTCCTTATTAATTACTTCTGTACCGGTATCAATGCGTTTGTCAACACTTTCACCATTAGCAGCTTTAATAGCGGCTTCTACACCCTTAAATCCAATATTATATGGACTTTGCGCAATCGAAGCATTTAGCTTCCCATCTGCAATGGAAGTTAGAGCGTCAGGCGATCCATCGAAACCAACCACCAGCGCATTCACGTGGGCTGCTTCCAAGGCCTTTGCGGCACCTAGGCCCATTTCATCATTAGTAGCAAATACAGCAGCAAATTCCTGTTTACTTTGCAAGATGTTTTCCATTACGGTTACGGCCATAGCACGTTCACTATTAGCAGGTTGAATAGCAACCACTTCAAGGCCAGCTGCCTTTAAGGCTTCAATACAGCCATTGGCACGTTCATCATGAGTGGGGTCACCTTGAGCACCACGAAGAATGACAACTTTAGCGCCCTTACCGAGTTGTTTGGCCAAATATTCTCCAGCTAACTTTCCGCCATTGGCATTACCAGTACCGACAAAGGAGGCTTTATCATCCCATTTTGCATCAGTATCCCCTAAAATTACAGGTATTTTATTTTCTTTAGCCTTGTTAAATACAGGAATGGCACTAGATGGCTGTGATGGAGCTACAACTAATGCATTCACTTTTTTCGTGATTTGATCTTCAATCATGGAGATCTGCCCCGTTACGTCAGTCTCGGCATTTGGTCCCAGAACAGTTACATTAACACCATATTTTTCACCAGCTGCTTTCGCTCCAGCTTCAACAATTTTCCAATAATCACTGTTCAACGCTTTAACAACAACCCCAATTTTCAGTTTCTGGGTTTCTTTTTTCGGTTCTTCTTTCTTTGAAGTTTCCGAGCTACTACAACCAGCGACTACCAGAGTCATCATCAAAAATAACGCTACCAATAAAGAAAAACTTTTTTTCATTATATTATTCCCCCTCTTTATTTTTGGTTTTCATGTAGTACTAAGGTAATCGGAAGTCCACGTTTATAACTTCTTATACCCTACCACCTCCTTAAAGAAATAATAATTTCCTACCATCAATGCCGAATACGATACTATGTAAATCATAATAAGTATGAGATGAACTAGCTATGCTTTTGATTTTTTAGCAGCCTTATGACGCAAGACATCAACATATACTGCTAAGATAATCACAACACCAATAGCGACTGTCTGCATCTCAGAGGATACACTTAAGAGGTTAAGACCATTTCTCACGACTGCCATAATCATGGCGCCAATCAACGTACCCCATACAGTCCCTTCGCCGCCCATGAAACTAGCGCCGCCAATAATTACAGCGGCAATTGCATCTGATTCATACGCTAAACCAGCTAATGGGTATGCCGAATTAACACGTCCAACTAGAACCAAACCAGCTAACGCTGCCATTAAGCCACTGATGGTATACACAAAAAGCAATACATTATGAATGTTAATTCCAGATAACCGTGTAGCCTCAGGATTACCACCTACTGCGTAAATATGCCGTCCAACGGTTGTATAATTAAGCACAATATGAAAAATAGCATATACAAAAATAACTAAAATAAAACTGATTGGTACAGGTCCTATAAATCCTCCTCCCAGAAATTGTATTTCTGTAGGAAAATTAGAAATAGGAGAAGCAGCTGTAATAATGAGTGCCAACCCCCGCGCCACACTCTGTGTACCCATTGTAGAAATAAAAGGATGCGGCAGCGACATTTTCGTCAAAAGAAGGCCATTGACCAAACCAACAAAGGCTCCTATACCAAGGCAAACAACAATACCAATAATCGGTGACACGCCTAGTTTTACTACGACAATTCCCATAGTAACAATACTTAACGCCAAGATAGAACCCACTGACAAATCAATACCAGCAGTCAAAATAGTCAATAACATACCTAATGCAACAAGGCTATTGATAGCGGACTGCCTTGCAATATTCATGATATTGTCCATAGTCATAAAATACTCTGAGGAAAAAGCCAAAATAACACATAATCCTACTAAACCGAGCAATGCACCTAATTGCTGCATCATTTCACGTATCTTTCTTTTGTGTGCCTGGTCATAATCTGGCAATGGTTGTAAATTTTCACTCATTACTCATACCTCCAGTAGCCGCTCTCATAATTTGGGATGGTGTAACCTCAGAATGAGAAAATTCAGCAGCAATTCGGCCTTCGTGCATAACCAAAATGCGATCACTTATACCCATCACTTCAGGTAATTCTGAAGAAATTACAATAACGGCTACACCTTCCGCGGCTAAACGATTGATCAATTTATACACTTCTACTTTTGCACCTACGTCAATCCCCCGCGTTGGTTCATCAAAAATAAAGATTTTTGACCGTGAACACAACCATTTTGCAATCACTACTTTTTGCTGATTACCTCCTGACAACAAGCGAGTTGTAAGTAGTGGATTGGAAGGACGAAGTTGAAGTTCTTTTATTAAGCCATCGACTTCAGCGTTCATTGCTTTGGTATTAATAAAATGCCCGAAACTGCAAAATCGCTTAAGACCTGACAAACTGGCATTAAACCTTATATTATGCATTAGGACAAGTCCTTGACCTTTTCTATCCTCTGTAAGAAAAGCCATTCCATGATGAATAGCATCCTCTGGGCTGCTAATTTTAACTTCTTGTTCATTAATAAAAATTTTTCCTGAGTCAATCTTATCCGCACCAAAAATAGCACGCGCCAGTTCTGTACGTCCTGCACCAACTAAACCTGAAAAACCTAATACTTCACCAGTTCGCAGTTCAAAGGAAATATTATCTAATATGCCGTCGATCGTAATCCCTTCCACTCGCAACGCCACGTTACCCTGCTTGGCAGGAACTTTAGGGAATTTTTCTGCAAGCGCACGCCCCACCATTAATTGGATAAGATTATTCTTATCGGTATCTTGCTTATCCATCACCTTAATTTTGCAGCCATCTCTCAGAACAGTAACGCGATCAGCTACTTCCATCACTTCATCTAAGTGATGTGAAATATAGACAACAGCAATACCCTTTTCTTTTAATTTGTGTATTTTCTCAAGAAGAACTTTTACCTCTTTTGCGGATAAACTGGAAGTCGGTTCATCCATTATAATTAATTTAGCATTGGCAACAAGAGCACGAGCAATTTCTATCATTTGGCGATAACCCATACTATAGGATTCTACTAATTTTCGCACATCAACCTCAATACCAAGGTCATCTATCGCCTGTTGCGCAATCTTGTTCATCCGACGATAATCCAGCAAACCGACACCAGGAATACGTAATTCCCGTCCTAAAAATATATTTTCCGTGACAGTCATATTAGAAGCTAAACTAAGTTCCTGATAAATGCAAGCAATTCCTAAAGTATAAGCATCTTTGGGATTGCTAAAGCACACCTTATTACCCTGGCAATACATTTCGCCTTCGTCATATTGATAGGCACCAGTTAATATTTTAATGAGAGTGGACTTTCCTGCTCCGTTTTCACCTACAAGCGCATGAATTTCCCCAGGTTTAATGTCTAAATCCATATTATCTAAAGCTTTAACACCCGGAAAATTTTTACATATTTTTTTTAAGCTTAAAAAATATCCGCCTATGGTTGCCACCTCCTCTGTCCTCAGCCTAATGGCTGTGTAAAACCAAGCACAAAGTAATTATTCTACCACAAACAAAGTAGAGTCTCTGTAACAAGCTCTAGCAAAGTTTAATGCTTTATCTTAGAAATTATGGCAGCGACATCTTCGCCCACTTTTCCTGTTTTTGCCGTCCCTATTTTTGTTTACCATTTTCCCTTCAGTGGAGGTTAGCCTCCACTGAAGGAGAAAAAATCCAGCATTAGCATGAGTTATTCCTCTAAACGAATGGGTCTTCCTTCTTTATAAGATTTTTGCGCTGCAAGACCCATTAGCACTGGTTTTAAACCGTCAATGCCAGAAACCACTGTTTCGGTATCATTGGTAATACTAGCAAAAAAGTCTTTCATTTCGGCTTCGAAGGATTCCATATATCTTTCCAGGAAGAAATACTTAGGTTTATCATTCAATACAGCATTTTCCGTACTGATAACCACAGTAGTGGGGGTATCATTGGTTACAGTAATCCCACCCTTAGTTCCCAAAACTTCAACCCTTTGATCATAACCATAGACCGCTTGCCGGCAATTATCAATCATACCGATGGCGCCATTTTTGAATTTCAGACTAATCAGCGCAGTATCCACATCGCCAGCTTCGCCAATCGCCTTATCCACAAGTACTCCAGCATTAGCATATACTTCCGTCACTTCGCTGCCAGTAAGGTAACGTACCATGTCAAAATCATGGATGGTCATATCTAGAAACATACCACCGGAAACCTTAACATACTCAATCGGTGGTGGTGCTGGATCTCTGGACACGACCTTGACGATTTGTACATTACCAATTTCGCCACTCTGAATGATTTCTCTTACCTTTTTGAAATTATGGTCAAACCGCCGATTAAAACCAACCTGAAATTTCACTCCTGCTTTTTTTACAGCTGCCAGCGCAGCATGAATCCGGTCTACGTCATAGTCGACCGGTTTTTCACAGAAAATATGCTTACCAGCCTCGGCCGCTTCGATGGTAATTTGCGAATGGGTGTCAGTAGACGAACAAATAATTACGGCTGTAATTTCTGGATCTTCAATAATTTTCTTATAATCAGCATACACCTTAGCGATACCTAGGTTAACCGCCCATTCTTTAATGTTATCAGCATAAATATCGGCAACAGCCTTTACTTCAATATTGGGGAAATTTTTGATAATATTGCTCGCATGGATCTTCCCGATCCGCCCTGCGCCAATAACACCAATTTTAATCTTCTCTCCCATATTACACTCTCCTATAAACCTGTTTTTTCGCGTATATATAATCTAGCTTTAATGGCATACTCAAGAGGATTTGCTAGTGCCGGATCCTGTTCCGCTTCCACAACAAACCACCCTTCATAACGATTAGCACCGAGTACCTTAAACAGTGGATCATAGTGGATCATTCCATCCCCTGGCACAGTAAATACCCCAGCCTTTACTGCCTGTAAAAAACTCATTCTTTCTTTTTTTACCTTCTCCAGAACATCTGCCCGGATATCTTTTAAATGAACATGCTTAATCCGATTATTATACTTTTCCAGAATATACTCTGGATTTTCACCAGAGAACACCAAGTGACCAGTATCAAACAATAGGTATACTAGACTAGGGTCAGTCATTTGCATAAGCCGCTCAATTTCACTGGTAGTTTGTACACCCGTACCCATGTGATGATGGTACACAATTTGCATATTCTTCTCAGCAGCCAATTGACCTAATTTTTCCAGACCATAAGTAAGTTTTGTCCATTCTTCATCAGAAAAAGTAGGTTTACCAGCAAAAACTGGTTCTGTCATCATACCTTGTATGCTATGTCCTTGTTCGGCAACCACAATCACTTTTGCGCCCATCGCAGACAGAAAATCGCGATGCTTGATAAAGGCCTCACTCGTTTCTTCAAAAGGTTTGGTTGTCAAAAATGAGCTGAACCAGGCACTGGCAATACTAATGCCTCTTAGGGATAGAGCTTTTTTTAACACCCTTGTATCTCTGGGATATTTGTTACCGATCTCGCTGCCAGTAAATCCAGCTAACGCCATTTCACTGACGCATTGCTCAAAAGTATTACTTCCACCTAATTCCGGCAGATCATCATTGGTCCAGGCAATAGGAGCAATCCCTAAAAACACCTTATCTTTATCAAACATATTCATGTCCTCCAAGCTTAAAATTGTTTTGTTTTACTAACTTCCTCTTTAAATTTTTGATAAGCCTTTACGACATTGGGATTTTCCGAAACCTCCGGCACGCCAACACGCCACCATGCTCCATAACCGCCCGTCATGGTTTTAGGCAGAACCTTAATATCAATCAGTGTTGATACCGTTTGCTGCTTGGCACTAGCAAACGCTGCTTTCAATTCCTCAATGCTTCTTACGGTATATGTTTTAGCACCGTACCCTTTTGCACACTCGGCATAATTAATCGTCATATCCGGCCCACTTAACCTCTTGGTAGCTGGATCACGAAATTTAAATTGCGTAGCAAATGACGGAATACCCTGTGAATTCTGAAGATTCTCAATGCAGCCAAAGCCGCTATTGTCAAACAAAACCACATTAATTTTATGGCCTTCCTGTATGCTTGTTACCAGTTCGGAATGAAGCATCAAATAACTCCCGTCGCCTACCATAGAGTACACTTCTTTGTCCGGCTGGGCTATTTTTACACCTAATGCGGCGCAAACTTCATAACCCATGCAGGAAAAACCATATTCCATGTGATAGGTTTTTGGCTTCAAAGGCCGCCAAACTCGTTGCAAATCCCCGGGCAAACTTCCTGATGAACCAACAATAATTGCATCTTTGCCAATTATTTTGGATATTTCCCCCAACACCCTAGCTTGAGAAAGACCGTTTTCCTTCTCTTCCTCAAATAACCTGTTTACTTCCCGATCCCATTCTTCTTTCGCGGCGGTTATTTCACCAGTATACAATGACGTGTAACCGACTTCTCCAAGAGCGCCCGCCAGAGCATTAAGTGTTTCCTTAGCGTCAGCCACAACCGTCATAGCATTCATTTTATAGGCATCAAAGGAGTTCACATTAATTGACAAAAACTCTACATCGGGGTTTTTAAACTGCCATTTAGAGGAGGTTGTGAAATCCGAGAGTCTAGTACCGACAGCAATAACTAAGTCCGCATCACTGGCGATTTGATTAGCGGCTAGGCCGCCAGTTACACCAATACCGCCTAAATTTAAGGCATGATTCCAAGGTATAGCCCCTTTTCCCGCCTGTGTTTCACCCAAGGGGATATTAAGTTTTTCTGCAAAAGCCATCAATTCTTTGCCAGCTTCCGAATACACCACACCACCACCGCAAATAATCAGGGGCTTTTTTTTACCTTTTATTTTATCAACAGCCCTGGCAATTTCGCCTTTAGTGGGAATTCTTCGGGTTATGTGATGAACCCGCTTGGCAAAGAATTCTACAGGATAATCGTAGCTTTCAGCTTCTACATCCTGAGGCAAGCAGATGGTTACCGCCCCCGTATCGCCTGGATCAGTCAAAACCCGCATAGCATTGATTATAGCCGTCATGAGTTGTTCCGGTCGTACCACCCGATCCCAATACCTTGACACCGGTTTAAAGGCATCATTGGCAGTAATGGATATACTGGCCTGATTTTCAAGTTGCTGCAAAACTGGATCCGGCTGCCGGCACGCAAAACTATCTCCCGGCAATAGTAACAGCGGAATTCTATTCACTGTAGCCGTACCAGCTGCTGTGACCATATTCAAAGCCCCCGGCCCGATAGAGGAGGTACAGGCAATAATTTCCCGTCTATTTTTCTGCTTAGCATAGCCGATGGCTGCATGAGCCATGCCTTGCTCATTTTTCCCCTGGTAAACTACCATATCGCCCTTGTACTGTTCTAAGGCTTCACCAAATCCGACCACTACGCCATGACCAAAAATGGTAAATACTCCTTTAACAAATTTATTTTCAAGGCCATCAAATTCAATATACTGGTTGTCAAGAAATTTAAGCAGCGCCTGCCCCATAGTAAGCTTAATGGTCTTCATACCTCACTCCCCCTTACAATGTCCTAAATCAGTGGCCAACCATATTCCAATTAACGATCCGGCCAAATTTTGGTGTCTTTGTCCGTTACCCAAAGATGCTCTGGTACAAACACCGGGTATTCCGGACTTTTGTATGGATTTCTGTCCAGATGGCGGATAACCCAGATATAGTACATGGCATACCCTGGTGCCGTAGTTTGGGGGTGCGTTGCACTATCGAGGATTTTCACCGTATCATTATTCTTAAGTTTTACAACATCCTCACCAAGTTCTGAAAAGCCATAACCTTGTTCAGGATAAAATTTATAAAAATAGATTTCAGGCTGAGGATGATGGTGCGGCGGATAACTCGACCACTTTCCTGGATGATCAATTACTTCGCCTACCACCAAATTAGAATAGGGTGCATTACTATAATCAAACACGGTGCGTACAATCCGTGTTGAAGCTTCCTTCATAGTGCCTTTGCCCCGCTCTTCAGAGGCGCATTCCTCCGGCGTATATAATTTCGCAGCAAATCCACGGTCATTTGTAGTTTTAGTTATGCTGAGTTCAGAATCTTCGGCTACGCCAATTACCTTAACGACTACGTCCTTGGGAACATGTAATACCCAAGGGCTGCAGTCAAAACAAGACCCTCTTTTAATTGTTGTTTCTTGGCCACCAAAGTTCAAGGTAACCTCCCCCTGGATTAAGAGGATGGCGCTTTCTTTCTCTTGATCCGACAAGTGCTCTGTCTGATCTTTCGCTAACCGTAAAATCCCAAAATCCATCATAGTATTATCTTCTGCTTCATCCATTACCGTAATAGGATTATACCCATACTTAAATGGATCCTCTTGTCTTATCCTTAACATTGCTCACGCCTCCATTACCTTTTCCTGGCTAACACTTTGTTTACTTTAGCCACGATATTCTCAGATGTTAAGCAAAACCGTTGCTTCAGGTAATCTTGAGGCCCAACTTCACCAAAGGTGTCATTGACTCCCATTCTTTCCATTGGAACAGTTATATTTTCTACTACCACTTCTGCCACCGCAGAACCAAGTCCATTGATAATGCTATGGTTTTCCACGGTTACTATCGCCCCGGTTTCGGCCGCACACTGAACGATCAGGTCTTTATCAATGGGCTTTAACGTGAAAATATTTACTACCCTAGCTGAAACCCCTTGTTTTTCCAATTCTTGTGCCGCCGTTAAGGCATCGTCTACCAATATGCCGCTGGCGATAATGGTCACATCATGACCATCTTTTAAGGTTATTCCTTTACCAATTTCAAAAGTCACGTCGTCTTGGTAGATTTTTATGGCATTCTTTCTGAGCAGCCTGATGTAGAATACTCCGTACATATCAGCCGTCTGCTTTAATAAGCTGGTTAACATGGTAGCGTCTACCGGCTCTAAAATCGTTACCCCCGGAATATTTCTAACAATCCCCATATCCTCAAAAGGCATGTGTGTGCCACCATTAAAGGCTGCTGTTACCCCTGGATCACTGCCGACAACTCGCACATTCAACTTGGCATAAGCACAGGATAAGAATAATTGGTCAAAACATCTTCTGGTGGCAAAGGGACCAAATGAATGAGCAAAGGGAATTTTCCCTGTTGCCGAAAGTCCGGCAGCGACACCGATCATATTGGCTTCCTGTACACCAACGTTAAACGTCCGCTGCGGATATGCCTTGGCAAATTTCGTCATGCCCATGGAATTCATCAAATCAGCGTCCAGAACTACGACATTTTTGTTGATATCCGCCAGCTCCATTAAGGTTTCGCAGTACACATTCCGCATTTCCTTAGGCTCTTTTACTCGTTGTTCTACCAATGCTCTGCTCATGCTGTCACCAGCCTTTCCATTTCAGTGTTTAGCAGGTCAAGTGCTTCTTCCATCTGCGTAGGACTAATTGTCATGTGATGATTTAAGAGCACATTCTCGGCAAAACAACAGCCCTTGCCTTTTAAAGTATTCAGCACGATAACGGAGGGATGTTCTTCCTGCTTTTTCGCATTTTCAATAGCTTCCGCTATTTCTGCAACATTTGCGCCATCAATTTCTTGCGTATACCACCCAAAAGAGTCAAATTTAGCCCTAATATCGCCCATGTCATTAATATCTTTGGTGTATCCATCTAATTGCTGTTTATTGTTATCAACAAAGGTAATCAAGTGATGCAGTTTTTTTTGCGCAGCCAGCAAAACGGCTTCCCAGATTTGTCCTTCCTGCATTTCTCCATCGCCTAGAATTAAATAGGTATAATTATCCTTGCCATCCAGTTTGTGCCCCAAAGCAACCCCTACTGCCAAAGAGGAACCTTGGCCCAGAGAACCAGTGGTCATATCAATGCCGATTGTGAGATTCCGGTCACAATGGCTGGGAAAATGAGTCCCTGGCTTATTCAAGGTTAATAATTGTTCTAAGGGGAAGAAACCTTTAAGGGCCAAAGACGAATAAATAGCTGGACCAGCATGCCCTTTAGAACAAACTAGCCAATCTCTATCTTCCCATTTAGGATTTTTTGCATCATATTTCATTGCAGTGCCATACAGAACGGCCAGAGTGTCCACAATAGACATGGCACCGCCAATATGGCCAAAACCTAAGTTTCCCATAGCTTTTACCGTTTCTATTCTTATTTTAAGTGCAAATAACTCTAGCTCTTTTATATTCTCTTTGCTAATCATTATGTCACCCCTTTGTACCTGGAACGGCGATTTGCCATTTACCAGGACATGATATAATATATATCGTCCGTAAGCTTAACAGCGCCCTGTTCTGTCATACGCATTCTTCATAGCTTCAATTAAAGGCATACTATCCCCGGAAAGGAATCTAACCATAGCCCCTCCTGCTGTGCACACATAGTTGATGTTGGCAATATCAATAAA
>Ga0316613_10001418_pt1 | contig 16397 bp, 13 predicted proteins | sample OWC_soil_day10_C_2_FD_207647 | JGI IMG/M metagenome (GOLD analysis project Ga0316613, IMG submission 207647) | Wetland soil microbial communities from Old Woman Creek delta, Ohio, United States - OWC_soil_day10_CT_b | ecosystem: Environmental > Terrestrial > Soil > Wetlands | place: USA: Ohio...
TTGGGGAGGCCGACCAGCAGGGTGACGGCGACGGGGGGCGGCGGCTCCGGCGGGAACGTCTCCAGCACCTCGGCCCGGAGGGAGCGCGAGGTGACCTCGAGGATCCGCATCCGGTACCGGTTACCGTCCTCGTCGAAGGCGTGAAAGGAGTCGCCGACGGAGAGGCGAAGCGACCGGAGCATGTGGCCCGCCTCGGTCCCGGACAGGACCGCGGTGTCGCCGGATATGTTCGCACGGTGGACGAGGAAGGTCGGCACCGGGGCCCCCGATATCCTCTACGCGTCCCGCCGGAAGAGCAGCGCGGCCCACTGGCCGTCGGCTGCTTCCGACACCATTGTCGCTCCGTGCCGGCGGAACTCCCCGGCCACCCAGGCGGCCTTCTCCGCAAGGATGCCGGAGAGTACGAGGTGCCCGCCCGGGGCGCACCGGGCGACGAGGTCGGGGGCGAGGTCGACAAGGATCTCCGCGATCAGGTTCCCCAGGACGAGGTCGTGCTCTTCGCGGACGGCCGACAGGAGCGTTCCTTCCGCGCGGAAGGCGCCGCCCACGCCGTTCAGATCCGCGTTCCTTCCTGCCACCTCGACCGCCACCGGGTCCGTGTCGATCCCCAGGACGGTCGCCGCCCCGAGCCGGGCCGCCGCGATCCCCAGGATCCCCGTCCCCGTCCCGACGTCCAGGGCGCTCCGCGGTGCCGGGCGGAGATCGAAGAGGTCCTCGATGAACCGCAGGCACATCCGGGTCGTCTCGTGCGTCCCCGTGCCGAACGCCTGGCCGGGGTCGACGGTCAGCACGACCTCCCCCTCGCCCGGCTCCACCGCCTCCCACGACGGCTTGATCACGATCCGCCGCCCGATCTTCCGGGCGTGGAAATGCTCCTTCCACTTCTCCGCCCACCCGCTGTCGGTGATCTCCGCGGCGCCCAGGAACGCCTCCGGCCCGGCACCGAATGACTCCGCGAGGACGGGGAGGAATTCGAGGAACGCCTGCTTGAGTTCTCCGAGGTCCGTGTCCCAGGGGAAATAGGCGGTCACCTTCGTGACCGGGGGCGGTGGCGGGAGGGGTTCCGCGGGATCCCCGGAGGGGCCCAGGTGCTGCTCGTCGTACGCCGTCCCGAGGGAGCCGTGGGCGAGCAGGAAGTGGGAGATCGCGTCGACCGCCTCGCGGCGCGTTTCGACGGTGAACGATTTCCAGCGGGTCATCCGCACCCTTTCGGTCCGCGGCGCCGCGCCCCGGCCGCGCCGGGCGGAAGGAAAGGCATTCCGCGGAGTATGCTAAAATAGCACCTTCCGCAGGGCAGGACCCCGGAAAAATGGACCCCGACCGCAAAAAGCTGATCGCCATCACGAACCGGCTCGCTCCCGAGGCGGAGCGTCTGCTCCGCGAGATCACCTCGTATGCCGAGCTTCCCCTCGAAGAGACCCGCACCTCGGAAGCCCTCACCTCGTTCCTCGCTTCGCGCGGCTTCCGCGTGAGGCGCGGCATCGCGGGGATGGAGACCGCCTTCCGGGCGGAATACGCCTTCGGGAAGGGGAAGCCCGCCGTCGCGCTCCTGTGCGAGATGGACGCACTGCCGGGGCTCGGGCACGCCTGCGGGCACAACATCGTCGGTGTCGCCTCGGCGTGCGCCGCCGCCGCGTTGGCCGAGGCCGGGAAGGGGCGGTTCCGCTCGGGGAGGGTGATCGCCCTGGGCACCCCGGCCGAGGAGATGGGGTTCGGCAAGGCCCGGATGGTGAAGGAGGGGGTCTTCCGCGGGATCGACGCGGCGATGATGGTCCACCCGTCCTCCCGCCGGCACGTGGCGAAGGGGTATCTCGCCCTGCACAAGCTGCGCTTCACGTACCACGGCCGGGCGTCCCACGCAGCGGCGTACCCCGAGCAGGGGATCAACGCACTGGACGCGGTCCTCCTGCTGTTCAACGGGATCTCGGCCCTGCGCCAGCAGCTGCCCGACACGGTCCGCGTCCACGGGATCATCACGGAAGGCGGGCAGGCGCCCAACATCATCCCGGAGCGGGCGAAGGCGTATTTCTACGTGCGGGGGGAGGAGGAAGCCGAGCTCCGGGAGGCGGTGGCGAGGGTGAAGGCGTGCGCAGCGGGGGCGGCGACCGCGACCCGGTGCCGCCTCGAGATCGAGGAGGGGCCGTACACGCTCTCGCCGATGAAGGTCAACACGGCACTCGCCGAAGCGTACCGGCGGGCGCTGTCGCTGCTGAAACTGAAGGAGAGCGGGGCGCCGACCAACCGGAACCGCGGCTCCTCCGACATCGGCAACGTTTCCCGGGTCGTCCCCACGCTGCAGCCCAACGTCCCCATCACGGCCGCGGGGGAGCGCTTCGAGATCCACACCCGCCCCTTCGCGGAGGCCACGACAAAACCCGCAGGGATCGCGGGGATGATGGAGGGGATCCGCGCCCTCGCCCTCACTGGCCACGAGCTGTTCACCGACCCCGGGCTCGTCCGCGACGCCTGGCGCACCTTCCACTTACAATCGGGGACGTAGCTGCAAACTTACAAACTCACGATCGGGGACGCAGCTTATAAGTTATAAAGTGTTTCCCGTTTTCGGGTTCGTATCGCAAGCCGAAGGAAATGGCGCACCCGTCTCCCTGTTTGTGATTGTTCAGCTACGTCCCCGATTGTAAGTTTGTAGCTACGTCCCCGTTTTTAAGAGAGGACGACGATGGTGACGCCGTCGCCGCCCTGCTCGCGGGGTGCGGGGAGGGACCTTGTCACGTAGGGCGACTTCGCGACGTGCCGCCGCACCGCGCTTTTCAGCGCCCCCGTCCCGTGCCCGTGGATCAGGAAGGCGTGGGGAGCCTGGCCAAGGGAGAGGCGGTCGAGGAAGGCGTCGATCTCGGGCAGCGCGTCGTCAACGTACATCCCCCGCATGTCGAGGGTGTTGTCGGGGGTCTGCAGGTAGACGTCGCCCGATGCCGTTTCCACCGGGCGGCCGCTTCCTTCGGACCGGCGCTCCCTTGCCACCCCAGGCGTCGGGAACACCCGCACCGAGTCGCGTGGGACGCGGACCTTGAGCCCGCCCGCCGCCACCTCGACGTCCCGGTCCTCCGGCCCCGCGGGGGCCGCAACTTCCCCCTCCCTCGAGAGGGACACGACGAACACCTTCTGGCCGGGGATGAGCTTCGCGCCGGCGGCCGGCGGCGCGGTGCGGCTCATCAGCGTCCGCACCACCGGGTCCTCCTCGGCGGCCCGCGCCTTCTCCTTCCACTCCTTCAGCACCGAGGTCGCCTTCCGCACCGTGTCGATCCGCCGGTCCTTCCGCATCTCCTCCATGATCCTCGCGAGCTCCCCCTCCGCCCGGCGGATCTCCTCCCGCATCTTCTGGCGCGCCTGGGAGACCACGCGGGACTCCTCGGCCTTCACCTTCTGCCGTTCCGCCTCGAGCTTCCGGCCCGCCTCTTCCGCTCCTTTTCGCAGCGCGGCGAACTCCGCCGCCTCGACGCGCAGCCGCTCCCGCTCCCGCTCCAGCCGGTCGATCACCTCCGTCAGGTTCGAGCCGGGACCGGAGAGGTACGCCGTCGCCCGATCGAGCACTCCCCCCGGGAATCCCAGCGCCCGCGCGATCGTGATCCCCATCGAGCGCCCGGGAACCCCCAGCGACAGGCGGTAGGTGGGGCGAAGGTGCTCCCCGTCGAAGGCCATCGAGCCGTTCTCGAACCGGGGGTCCGAGAAGGCGATCCCCTTCAGTTCCTCGAAGTGCGTCGTGGCCACGACGCGCACCTCCCGGTCCGCCAGCGTCTCCAGGAACGCCCGGGCGATCGCCGCGCCCTCCCGCGGATCGGTCCCCGATACGACCTCGTCGAGGAGAACCAGGGACCCCTGGTCCGCGGCCTGCAGGATCTCGTTCAGTCGCCGGATGTGGGCGGAGTACGTGGAGAGGTCCCCCTCCACGCTCTGCTCGTCCCCCACGGCGACGAACAGCTCGCGGAAGACGGACACGGTCGAGTCGGGGGAGGCGGGGATCGACAGCCCGGCCATCGCCATCAGCGTGAGCAGCCCCAGCGTCTTTAGCGCCACGGTCTTCCCGCCGGCGTTCGGCCCGGTGAGGATCAGGCACCGGAACGGGCGGCCAAGACGCAGGTCGTTGGGCACCACGGGGCGCCCGGAGAGAACCAGGAGCGGGTGGCGGGCCGCGAGCAGGTTCGTCTCCCCGGAGGCGGTCACCGTGGGCTCCGCGGCGGATAGTTCGTCCGCCAGCAGGCACCGGGCCTGGATGCAGTCGATCCGCGCGAGGAGGGAGAGGGCGAGCAGCAGTTCCCGCTCCCGTCGCGCGACCTGTCCCGAGAGCTCGGCGAGGATCCGGGCCACCTCCCGCTCCACCTCGAGCTCCGCCATCTTGACCTCGTTGTTGAGGTAGACGAGTTCCTCCGGCTCGAAGAAGACGGTCTGGCCGCTCTGCGAGGTGTCGTGGACGATCCCCTGGAAGAGCCCCTTGGACCCCGTCTTGAAGGGGATCACCACGCGCCCCGAACGGACCGTTGCGTACGCCTCCTGGAGATGACGGGAGTAGCGCGGGGAAGAGAGGATCTGGTCCGCCGTGTCCTGCAGGCGGGAACGGATCTGGGCGAGCTGGCGGCGCAGGTTCCCCAGCGCGTGGGATGCCCGGTCGGGGATATTCCCGTCGGCGTCGATTTTCAGATCGATCTCCTCGACGAGGTCGCGCAACGGCGGGATCTCCCGCGCGTGGTGCGCGATGCGCGGGTATTTCCCCCGGCGGTCCTCGAAGAACCGGCGCACCCGCTCGCCCGCGCGCGCGGTCTGCCCGACCCGCAGCAGTTCCTGCGGGGAGAGGGACGCCCCCTTGACCGCCTTCTCCACCTCCTCGCGGATCTCCTTCACCCCCGACAGCGGCAGGGGCCCCTCGTGCAGCAGCATCCGGCGGCCGTCGCGGTTCTCCTCCAGCGAGACCCGGATGACGTCGAGGTCGACGCCGGGGGAGAGGGCGGCGCACAGGTCGCGCCCCGGCCCCGAGGAGGCGTGGCCTGCGATGCGGGCCGCGATCTTCCCCCATTCCAGCGCCATGAGGGCGGAATCCCGGGGCGATGCTCTCAACGCGCCGTTCCCTCCCTTTCCGAGTCGTTCCACCACGCGGCATCATTATAAACGGATCGTGGTAGCATGGTCCCCGATCCCCCCGGAACGGAGGCGTTCGACCCCGCCTTGGAAGGCGTCCACCTGATCCTCTTCTGGCTCGCCCTCGCTGCGTACGGCGCGGAGGCGGGATTCCGCATCGGCGGCGTCGCGCCGTCGACGCCGTGGAAATCGCCCCTGGCGGCGGGCGTCGCCCTGCACGCCCTGTTCCTCGCCCTCCGGTGGCACCTCTCCGGCCACGCCCCGATGGCCGGCCTCTTCGAGTCCCTCACCGTCTTCTCCTTCTGCTGTGCGCTTGCCGGGCTGCTCCTTTGCCGGGGGGAGGAGACCACGGCGGCCTGGGTGCCGCTCTCCGTCCTGGTGCTGCTGCCGCAGGCCGGGGCGGCACTGATCGACAAGCGGCTGACTCCGCTGTACCCGGCGCTCGACACGCCGTGGTTCGCCACCCACGTGGGTTTTTCGTTCCTCGGATACGGCTTCTTCGCCGCGGGGCTGGCGCTCGGAGCGGTCTACCTGCGGTCCGGCGGGGATGCGATCTACCGCGCCGCGGGGCAGTCGGCCCTCTACGGCTTCTCCGCATTCTCCGCGGGGATGGTGTGCGGCGGGATCTGGGCGTACTACGCGTGGGGGTCGTACTGGATCTGGACGCCCAAGGAGATCTGGTCCGTCATCGTGTGGATCTACTTCGCCGCCCTTACCCACCTCAAGTTCATCCCCGCCCAGGACGGGTGGCCGGGATGGACGAAGCGTCTCGAGATGGGCGCCACCGCCGCCGGGTACGTCGTCATGCTGCTGACGTTCCTCGGCGTCAGCCTGCTGCTGCGCAGCTCCCATACCTTCTGATGGCCTTCTGGCGGTTCCTCACCTCCCTCAAGACATGCGCGTGGCTGGGCCTTGCGTTCTGCATCGCCGGGGCCGCAGGCTCCGTCGCGATGGGGAGATACCCGGAGCTGTTCGCCGACATGGACGCGCAGGTCTTCGCCGGCTGGTTCGCGCGGAAAGGGACGGCCGACCCCGGCCCCACGCTGTGGCTGTACGGCCTCCTCCTCTCCACCGGCCTGCTCGCCGTCAACGCGGCGTGCTGCACGGCGGAGCGGCTGGTGCAGATCTTCCGGGGAACGGTCACGCTGCGGCGCCTCCTCCCCCACGCGATGCATCTCGCCTTCCTGGGCGTCGTCCTCTCCCACCTGGCGAGCGCGCTGTACGGCGACCGGATCCCGGGCGTGGCGGTCCCGCAAGGCGGTTTCGCGCGGGTGGGGGGGACCGGATGGGTCCTCCGGCTGGACCGGTTCGACTCCGTGATGGCGCCGGAGGGGTACCCGAAGGATTTCTCCGCCACGGTGACGCTCTACCGCGATACCACCCCGGTTGCCCGGGGCGTCGTACGGACGAACGAGCCGCTATTCCACGAGGGGTACGGGATCTACATCAGGAACTTCGGCTCCACCCCGTGGGGCGCTCCGTACGCGGTCTTCGACGCCAACCGCGACCCCGGGGCAACGGCGATCCTCGTCGCCTCCCTGCTGTTCACCGCTGCGAACCTTCTCTACCTCTACCCATCCCGGAGGACCGATGCGTAAGCCGATGCCGCTGCGGAAAGGGGACGTGATCGCCGTATGCGCGCCCGCGGGACCCGTGGATGCCGGGCGGCTGACGCGCGGGATCGCCCGGCTCTCGGCGGCGGGGTTCGTCCCCGAGATCGCGGATGGTGTGCTCGCGGCGGATGGGTACCTCGCGGGGAACGACGACCACCGGGCGCGGCAGGTCGACTGGGCGCTCACGCTGCCGGAGGCACGCGCCGTCATGGCGGCCCGCGGTGGTTTCGGCACGACGCGCCTGCTTCCCCGGATCGACTGGCGGCGGGCCACGCTTCGGCGGAAACTGCTGGTGGGATTCAGCGACATGACGTCGATCCTCTCCTACGTCTCCACCCGGCTGCGGTACCCCTGCCTCCACGGCCCGATGGCCGCGGCGGACCTCGCCTTGCGGTTCGACACCGGCGCCCTCGACGCCTTCGCGCGCCTCGCGGCGGGGAAGGTCTCCCGGCAGGAGCCGTGGGGAGCCCCGATGGACAGGCTCCGCGGCGGCGCGGCGGAAGGGGTGCTGACCGGGGGGTGCCTGTCCGTCGTCACTGCGCTGCTCGGGACGCCGCACGAGCCCGACTTCCGGGGGGCTCTGCTGTTCCTGGAGGACGTGGGGGAGCCCGCGTACCGCCTCGACCGGATGCTCACGCAGTGGCTCCAGTCGGGCCGCCTCGCGCGTGTAGCCGGGATCGTGGTCGGTTCGATGGCCCCCGCGCGGAGAGAAACGGAGGAAGACGTCCGCCGGGTCTTCCACGCCGCCGGAACGACCCTCTCCGTCCCGGTCTGGTACGGCTTCCCCGCCGGACACGAGGGGCGGAACGTCGCCCTGCCGTTCGGCGTCCGGGCGCGGGTCGACGCCCGGGGACGCCTCTTCCTCCTCGAATCCCCGGTGGAGGCGGCGTGATGCATCCGGCAGCGGCGGAGGACCCGCGCTTCCGGTCGGCGGCGGCGCTCCTCGACGGGGGGGCCGACGACGAGGCGTATTCCGCCGCAGTGCTCCTGGTGGGGATCGGGGAGGACGTGGCGTGGGAGCGGTCCGCCGGTCACGCCCGCGCCGCGTCGCTGTTCGACATCGCCTCGGTCACCAAGCCGTTGACGGCGGCCCTCTTCTTCGTCCTTTCCCGGGAGGGATCCATCCGCCCGGATGCCCCGGCGGCGGATGTCCTTCCGTTCACCTCTCCCGACCCCAGGGTGCGGGAGATCCGGTTCTCCCACCTCCTGGCCCACACGTCGGGGCTCCCGGCGTACCTCCCCCTGTATGAAAAAGTCCTCGAGGCGGAACGGTCCGGGGGATCCCCCCTCTTCGGCACGGCGGCGGGGCACGACCGGGTCCTCGCCGAGGTCCTCTCCCTCCCCCTCGCGTATGCACCCGGGACCGCGTGGGAGTACAGCGACCTCGGGTACATGCTCCTGGGCCGGGCGATCGAGGTCGCGGGGTTCCAGTCGCTCGACCGCCTGCTGAAGACGAACGTTACGGGGCCCCTCGGGATGCGCGACACGGGGTATCTGCCCCTCTCCGCCCTGAGCGAGTGCGAGACGGGCCAGGTCGTCCCCACCGGCTGGTCCGAAGTCCGGGGGAGGGAGAAGGCCGGGGAGGTGGACGACGAGAACGCCGCGGCGATGGGGGGCGTGGCGGGGCACGCCGGGGTCTTTTCCACCGCCCGTGACCTTTTCCTGTTCGCCCGCGAGGTCGTACGCGCCCGCCGTGGGGAGGGCCGCCTGCTTTCCCGCCCGTCGGTGGAGGCGATGACGACCCGCGTCCCGGTTCCGGCCGGGTGCCCCCGGACGCAAGGTTTTGACACCCCCACGGCGGGAGAGGGAGGCATGTCCTCCCCAACAGGGGACTCCCCGGGAGATACGACGAGGTCGTCCCGAATAGGGGACTCGCCGGGAAAGACGCCGTGCTCGCAGGCCGGGGCCCTCGCACCCTCCGGCGCGGTCGGACACCTCGGCTACACCGGCTGCTCCCTGTGGATCGATCCCGCGCGGGAGGTCACCGTCGTGCTGCTCACCAACCGGGTGGTGCACGGCCCGGACAACCGGAAACTGTCCGCCCTCCGGCCCCGGATCCACGACGCCGTCTGGGGTGCGGTGCCCGCTTGAGAAACGCCCACCTGATCGCGGCGTGCGGCGTCGGGATGGCCTCCCTCGCCGGGATGCTCAAGGAGAAGGGGTTCCGGGTGACCGGCTCGGACGCCAACGTGTACCCGCCGATGAGCACGCAGCTGGAATCCCTCGGCATCCGCCTCCAGTCCCCGTACGCGGCGGGGAACATCCCCCCGGACACGGACCTCGTCGTGGTGGGGAACGCGGTGTCGCGGGGGAACCCGGAAGCGGCGGAGGCGGTCCGACGCGGCCTGCCGACCCTCTCCATGCCCCAGGCCGTGGCGGAACTCTTCATCGGGGACCGGGAGTCGATCGTGGTGGCGGGGACGCACGGGAAGACCACCACCACCTCCCTGATGGCGTGGTCCCTCTTCGCCCTCGGGGCGGACCCGTCGTTCCTGGTGGGCGGGATCCCGAAGAATTTCCCGGTGAGCTACCGGGTGGGGGGGGGTCCGCACTTCGTCGTGGAAGGGGACGAGTACGACACCGCCTACTTCGACAAGGGGCCCAAGTTCCTCCACTACCGCCCGAAGGTCGTCCTGCTCACCAGCATCGAATACGACCACGCCGACATCTACCGGGACCTGGCGCACGTGAAGGAGTCGTTCCGAAGGCTGGCGTCGATCGTTCCGCCCGGCGGGCTGCTGGTGGCGTGCGGCGATTACCCGGACGTGGTCGAGGTGGCCGGGGAGGCGCGGTGCCCGGTGGCGTACTACGCGACGGAAGCCGGGGCGGTCGCAAGGGGCCTCCCGGGCGAACCGTGGGCGGTGTCGGTCACGGGGGAGTCCGGGGGGTTGACGGTGTTCCGGATGACCGGCGGCGGCCGCGCCCTCGACTTCCGTCTCCCGCTGCCAGGTCTCCACAACGCCGCCAACGCGGCAGGAGCGGCAATCATCCTGATGCGGCTGGGATTTCCCCCGGAACGGATCGCCGCGGCATTCGAGGGGTTCGCCGGGGTCCGGCGGCGGCAGGAGGTGGTGGGGGAGTTCCGGGGGGTCCTCGTGCTGGATGACTTCGCCCACCACCCCACGGCGGTACGGGAGACGGTCCGGGCGGTGCGGGGGCGGTACCCCGGCCGCAGGATCGTGGCGGTTTTCGAGCCCCGGTCAAACACCAGCCGAAGGAAAGTGTTCCGGAAGGAGTTTGCCGCCGCCCTCGCCGAGGCGGACGAGGCGATCCTGGCGGGGGTGTTCGGGGCCGAAAAGATCCCGGAAGGGGAGCGGCTATCGCCGGAGGTGGTGGCGGCGGACATCCGGGCACTGGGACGGCCGGCGGCGTTCGTCCCGGAAGTGGACGCCATCGTCGCCCGCCTCTCCTCCACCTGCCGGCCCGGCGACCTGGTCCTGATCATGTCGAACGGCGGCTTCGGCGGCATACAGGGGAAGCTCGCGGCCGCCCTTTCCATTTGACGGGGTCGACAACCCTCTGTTAGATTTCGAGAGATGCGGAACAGACGGGTTCAATCCCTTGGGGGCGCCGTACTCCGTGCCGCCCTTTCCCTATTCGTTCTCGTTATCCTCATTCCGGCCTACACCTCGGTTGCCGCCGGCTATCCTCGCCGGGTCGCGGTCGCCCCTTTCGTCTCCCTGGCGAAGGAGGACATCGGCTCGACGGTGGCGGTCCTCCCCCGGCTCCTGGCTTCCCGCCTGATGGCGCTGGCAGGGGCCGACGTCCTCCTCATCCCCCCCGGCGGGAAGGCCCCGGAGGAGGCGGCGAAGGAGGCAAAATACCCCCTGCTGCTCCAGGGGACCGTATCCAAGCTCGGGAAAGGGTACAGCATCGACACGACGGTGACCGACCTGGCCACCGGCGGATCCGCCGGGGCGTTCTTCACCGCCGCGGCGACGGAGGACGACATCATCCTCCAGCTGGGAGTACTTTCGGGCGAGATCGCGGAGAAGCTGTTCGGGGTGCAGGGGGCGATCCGGGCCGTTTCGCCGTCCTCCCCGCCGGCCGCCGCTCCCGTCCCGGCGGCTCCGCCGGCGGGAGCCGCCGCGGTGACCGCCTTCCCCGCCGTCGGAGCAGCAGCCGCCCCCGCCACGCCTCCTTCCCCCGCGGCCTCCACCGTGGCGGAGGGGTGGGTCCCCTCCTCCCTGAAGAAGGTCGGCCAGTCCGACAAGATCGCCGACGAGATCCACGGCGTCGTCGCCGGAGACGTAGACGCGGCAGGGGAGGGGGAGGTCGTGACGTACGGTCGGAATGCCATTTACGTCTACCGCGTCAAGGGGAACGAGGTACTCCCGTACACGCGGATCACCCGGTCGGTCTCTCACCAGATCCTGAACGTCGAGGCGGTAGACCTCGACGGGGACGGGAAGAAGGACCTGGTCGTCACGGACCGGGAGGGGGACCGGCTGGTCTCCTTCGTCATGTTGCGGAAGGGGGACGGCTTCGTGGAGGTACCCGGGACCTCCCCGTACTTCCTGGTGGACACGCGGCATGCAGCCGGCAAGGTGGTCCTGGCCGGCCAGCGGCAGGGAATCGGGGCGGAACCGTTCCAGGGGAAGTTATACCGGATGAAATGGGACGGGAAGACGTTCTCGGAAGACAACGTTATTCCCATCGATACGGCGATCCTCCCGACCTCGACGGGCGGGGTCATCTCCCTGACGGCGGCCCGGTTCGAACCCGAGGAGCGGTGGATATACGTGGACATCGAGGAGAAACTCCGCGTCCTTGACTCGGTGGGGAAAAGCGTATACAAGTCGAAAGATCGGTACGGGGCCGCCTCGGACGCCTTCCCGTACGGCGAGCCGGACCGCCTGACGGCGCAACGGCCTTTGATGCCGCTCCGGAAATCCCCGCGGGTTTCTGTGGGGACGAAAGGTGCTCCGATGGTGCTGGTCACCGAGGTGAAGAAGGGGGTCCTCGACAGCATGGCCGGCACCTTCGAATCTACCCGCATCGTGATCCTCGAATGGTCGGGCGGGGGATTCACGGAGCGGGCGTCGGCCCCCAAGAGCGATTTCTTCATATCCGGGGTGGACGCGATCGCGCCGGGAGGACTTCGAAAGGGGGGAAAGGTAGTCGCTTCCGTTATCCAGCACTCCGGGACGACGTGGCAGGCCAAGGCGAGCTACCTGGAACTGATCCAGGTCGAGTAATACGGAGGAAACGGGCCCCGGGGGAAGTGGAAAATTCCTTGACACAACGGACCTTGGGGTGATATTCAGTGAAAAAAAACAAGGTTTTTAAAACGGCGCGTCTGGGGCGCGTGCCGGATATCGACATACATCGGGAAACCAAATCGCGACGGGAGGAGGTGGTGGCGGGCAACGTGAAGGTACTGACGGAGAGTATTGCCGCTTTCTCGGAGGGGAAGACAGGCAGTTTAAAGCAGTTTAAATTTTTCGAGGAGGGAAACATGCGGAAAGGCTTTCTGATGGTTCTGGCAGTTGCGCTGGTCGCGGTCCTGGCCGCCCCGGCGGTGGCGGGGACCGACATCAACGGGTTCTACCGCGCCAAGGGGTACGTTACCAACTTCGATTTCCCGGCTCCAGTAGCGATCACAAACGACATGCCCTCCGGCGGGTACGTCGAGCAGCGGTTCCGGATGCGGTTCTCCTTCGGCGAGGAGAACGTGAAGGCGGTGGCGTTCTTCGAAATCGATTTCGGCTCGTGGGGCGATTCGGCAGGTAGCGCTCCCGCGACGCAAGGCGGGGCGGCCCGGAACACCGGCGGCGCGCTCGGCGGCGACAAGATCAACCTCGAGACGAAGAACGTCTACGTCTGGTTCAAGGTCCCCAATACCTCCCTCGATTTCACGGTGGGCCTCCAGAACCAGACCGACAACATCTTCGGGCTCCTGTACGGCGGCGCCGACATGGCGGGGATCTTCGCCACCGGCAAGTACGAGCCCGTGAGCTGGAAACTCGGCTGGGCGAAGTGGTATGAGAACAACGTCCAGAGCTGGGACGACATGACCCTGTACATGGCCTCTGTGAGTTTCTCCCCGTCGAAGGACCTGAAGCTGGGCATTGGCGCTTACGGGATCCAGGACGACACGGGAAAGGTTCTCAGCGCGACCCAGCAGCCCTTCGGTCTTTTGGGTTTGCCCACCGTCTTCGGCGCTGCCGCGGCGAACACGAAATTGATCTACACGATTCCCGTCGACTTTGCGTGGTCCGGCTCGTGGGGGGCCCTCTCGGGGTTCGCCCTCTACCAGTTCGGTACGGTTGAATTCACCGATTCCACTATCAATGACGTCGACATCAGCGGCTGGGCGGCGGACCTGCGCGTGGACGCGAACCTCGGCCCCGGCAAGCTGTTCGTCGAGGGACTCGTTCTCAGCGGCGGCGACGGCAGCGGGGACAAGTACCAGTCGGTGGTCACCGCCAGCGACCTGGACTCTTCCCCCGGCGGGGACTCGGCCTTCACCCGGCTGGATTACCAGATCCTGATGGGGAACGCGGATGACGTCAACCAGAACACCTGCCTCATCGGGTGCGCGGGGGCGGTTGGCAACAACGATAGCCCGGGGAACGGCGGCCGCGGAATGTGGACCATCGGGGCCGGCTACACCATGAAGGTGGCGGAGAAGACCACGGTGAAGTTCGGCGCCGGCTACCTTGCGGCGATGAAGAAGCTGCAGACTGATCGTTCAGACAGCGACACGGACATGGGTTGGGAATTAAACGCCAACCTAAACCACAACATCATGAAGGGTCTGGACTTCGGGCTGTACGGCGCGTACGCGCAGCTCGGCGACTTCTACAAGGGCGGGTCGCCCACCGGCACGGTGGTCACCACGGGTTCCGGCGCGAACAACGACCCCGACGACGTTTACTCTCTGTTCTTCCGCCTGAACTACGCGTTCTAAGCGAAGCGGAAGCGGCTTTTCCGGAAGAGCCCCCGGGGGGAGACCCCGGGGGCTCTTCGTTTTTGCGGATTGACGCGCCCACGCCCCATCCCCTATATTTAATGGCTCGTTTCGAGCGATCGGAGGGCCGCACGGCGTGTTCGAGAACCTGTCCGGAAAGTTCCAGGACGTACTGAAGAAGCTGCGCGGCCACGGGCGCATCACCGAAGGCAACGTCGAGGGCGCCCTGAACGAGGTCCGCCTCGCCCTGCTGGAAGCCGACGTCAATTACAAGGTCGTGAAAGAGTTCGTCGCCGCGGTCCGGGAGAAGGCGCTGGGGGCGGAGGTGCTCGCCTCGCTCTCTCCCGACCAGCACTTCGTCAAGATCGTCCACGACGAGATGACGAGGATGATGGGATCGACGGCGCAGGAGCTGAACCTCGCCCGGAAACCCCCCGTCCCCGTGATGCTCGTCGGCCTGCAGGGGTCCGGGAAGACCACCACGTGCGGCAAGCTCGCCCTCCAGCTGCAGAAGATGAAGCGCCGGCCGTACCTCGTCCCCGCCGACGTGTACCGCCCGGCGGCGATCGAGCAGCTCAAGGTCCTCGGGCGGCAGCTGGAGATCCCGGTCTTCGACTCCCGATCCGACGCCGACCCGGTTGCGATCTGCCGGGAGGCGATCCGGTACGCGGAGCTCAACGGGTACGACACGGTCCTCCTCGACACGGCGGGGCGGCTCCACATCGACGCGCCGCTGATGGAGGAGCTCGCCCGGATCAAGGCGGCGACGGACCCGGGGGACATCCTGCTGGTGGCGGACGCGATGACCGGACAGGACGCGGTGAACGTGGCGAAGGCGTTCCACGAGAAGCTTCACCTGACCGGCGTGGTGCTGACGAAGATGGACGGCGACGCCCGCGGCGGCGCGGCCCTCTCCATCCGGGCGGTGACCGGGGCCCCCGTGAAGTTCGTCGGCACGGGGGAGAAGGCCGAGGCGCTCGAGCCGTTCCACCCCGACCGGATGGCGTCCCGCATCCTCGGGATGGGTGACATCCTCACCTTCGTGGAGAAGGCACAGGAGCAGGTCGACGAGAAGCAGGCCAAGGAGCTGGAACGGAAGCTCCGGAAGGCGGAGTTCACGCTGGAGGATTTCCGGGACCAGCTCCTGCGGCTGCGGAAGATGGGGTCGATGGAGGAGATCCTCGGGATGATCCCGGGGCTCGGCGGGAAGATGAAGGAGCTCAAAGGGGCGGCGCCCGACGAGGCGGAACTCAAGAAGGTGGTGGCCATCATCGACTCGATGACGGCGCAGGAGCGGCGCAACGCGAAGGTCCTGAACGGGAGCCGGCGGAAGCGGATCGCCGCGGGGAGCGGCACCACGGTGCAGGACGTCAACCGCCTGATGAAGAACTTCCAGCAGGCGGAGGAGATGATCAAGCGGATGTCGAAGGGCGGAAAGCGCGGGATGGGGAGAAACCTCCCTTTTTTCAGATAATATCGGCCACGGCGGCGACATGGCGCTGTGTTTATGAAATCGAACGCGCAAGAGTGTGGTACTGTAGCGAAATCCATACGACAGGCAGGAGGAACGGTTCATGGCGGTGAAGATCCGGTTGGCGCGGACGGGGCGGAAGAAAATGGCCTACTACCGCGTGGTCGTGGCGGACTCGCAGATGCCCCGGGACGGGCGTTGCATCGCGTACGTCGGGACGTACGCCCCCCGGGAGAACCCGGCGAAGGTCGTGATCGACGAGGCGGTGGTCCTTTCGTGGCTCGGCAAGGGCGCCCAGCCCACGGAGACGGTGAAGAGCCTGCTCAAGAAGCAGGGCACGTGGAAGAAGTTCCAGGCGGGGAAAAGCACGACCCCGGCGTGAGCTTTATCGAGGTGGGCCGGGTGACCGGCCTTCACGGCGCCCGAGGGAAGGTCAAGGTGGCGGCGCTTTCGGGGGACACGTCCGGGTTGCTGGCCGCGAAGTCGTTGCGGATCGACGGCGGGCGGGAACCGGGGGCGGCGCGGGTATACGAGGTGGTCACGGCGCACCGCGCGGGCGGATGCGCCGTTTTCTCGTTGAAGGGGATCGGGACCGCGGAGGCCGCGGGTGCGCTTTCCGGCGCAGTCGTGTCCATGCGGCGCGATGAATTGCCGCCCCTGCCGGAGGACGAGTTCTACTGGGCGGACCTGGTGGGGTGCCGGGTGGTCAACGAGGAGGGGATCCCCCTCGGGGAAGTGATCGCGGTGGAGGCGGGGCCGGCCCACGACTGGCTGGTCGTGGCGCGTGCGTGCGGGGGGGAGGGCCTTCTCCCCGTGGTGGCGGCGTTCCTCCGGTCGGTCGACGTGGCGGCGCGGCGTGTGGTGGCGGTCCCGCCGGAGGGGTGGTAATAGCCTAGTGCGGGTCGACGTCCTGACGCTTTTCCCCGGGATGTTCACGGGGCCGCTGTCCCACAGCATCCTCGCCAAGGCGCGGGAGGCGGGGCTCCTGACCGTCGAGGCCCACGACCTGCGGCAGTACGCGGAGGGGAAGCACCACGTGACCGACGAACCGCCCTTCGGCGGCGGCGGCGGGATGGTGATGAAGCCGGAGCCGATCTTCGCCGGAGTGGAGGCGCTCGCCGCGGCCCACGGCCCGGGCCGGGTCGTCCTTCTTTCCCCCGCGGGTGTCCTCCTCACGCCCGGGTCGGCCGCCCGGCTGGCCCGGGAAGACCACCTCATCCTGGTCTGCGGCCGGTACGAGGGAGTGGACCAGCGGGTGGCGGACCACCTCGTGGACGAGGAGCTCTCCATCGGCGATTACGTCCTCTCC
>Ga0316613_10001419_pt1 | contig 16389 bp, 8 predicted proteins | sample OWC_soil_day10_C_2_FD_207647 | JGI IMG/M metagenome (GOLD analysis project Ga0316613, IMG submission 207647) | Wetland soil microbial communities from Old Woman Creek delta, Ohio, United States - OWC_soil_day10_CT_b | ecosystem: Environmental > Terrestrial > Soil > Wetlands | place: USA: Ohio...
GGGCGTTTCTAAAATGTCAAGTGTTTTTACGCTTTTCTAAACTTTTTTGGATTAATCCTTCATATTACCTTATTCCCTTTTTTTTACACTATAGCTTTATGACATTGGACGGCAGGCTGTGCGAAAACGATAGAGTGACTATGCCCTGAGATGTTATAATATGACTGTAAGATTTCATGCATGAGGTGAATTATGTCACGATATATTTCTTATAACACTGACAGAAACCAAATCAATGCAACAATAACTTGCTATAATGAGCTGGAACTACTATAATGGAAAAATATAGAAAGAACAGATGAAAATCAAAGATAAGTGGACTAACTTTCTAATGGACTCAATTACGAATGTGCCGGCCTTCGTGATGCGACATCCTATAACCAGGGGGAGGTCATCACGGCAAACCACTCGGCTACAGGAGATTGCAGTGAAAAGCTGGTTTCCGTTAGCTTTTAGTTTATTGAAACTTTTTATCGTTAGGAGTGATTATGTTGAAAATAAAAATGATCGTTTTCGTCTTAATGCTGCTTATATCTGGAACCGCGCTGGCCGCCCCAGAAGTGCCGGAAACCACAGGCAAGATTCCGGCCATCCTCATTCTTCCTATCGTCGATAACACTGGTATGATGAACACGGGCTATATAACCGAAGCCATCAACGCCCAATACGCTAAGAAATATCCAGCGGAAAAGTTCACTTTCATTCCGCTTGCGGATTATACGAATCAGATGAATAGTAATGGTGAGCCGAAGACTGAAGACGAAGTTATCAAGGCTGCCGCTGCAGCAAGAGCTGATTATGTGGTCAGGACCGACTTGCAAACAATTAAAATTAGACGGGGATTCAAAGGAATTTTTATAAAAAAATGGTGTGCAGCAGAACTCCCGGTCAAGATCACCATCTGGAACGTGGCAACCGGCAAGACCGTTTTTGACGGCGTTATCCAGGAAAGAGGAGACAAGACGGCTGTCGTGGGGGGAGCCATAGGATTACCATTTACTGTGTCAGAGAAATCAGCAGTCAAGAACAGCCTCAAAAAGCTAGACAAGAAGATGGACAAGGAACTTCCTGCATTACAGTAGAGTTTCTTCAACAGGATGACATTAGGGACTTTCCCTTTTGTCATCCTGTTGTTATTATACCTCGTGATATCCCCATCGCTTGTTCAATTTGACGCATTGATAAACCTTCTTCTATTAGGCGCCGTATTACATCATTACGTTCTAACTTTGACCATGATGCTACTTCATATGGTTCTTTCCCACCAATAAGAGAATGTCCGTGCCTAAATTTCTTTAAACTCTGGATTGATTCTTAAGCCTTTACGACCTCTTTGTAGAATTACTCGATTTTCGGCCTGCATTTTTTGCAACAAATTACGCACCTGATTTTCGGGTATTGCTAAACGTTCAGCTAGAGATCGTCGGCCAATCGAATAATTTTGATCATTTGCTAAATTAATTTCATCATAGATTCGTTTGACAAGTTCTTCTTCCGTTTCTTTTGTTGAAAAATCACTCTTATAATTAACCTTACATTCATCTGGCAAAATATCAATATCGGGCGGAACATCTGGACAAATATTTACTAAGTACTCAACTACATTTTGTAGTTCGCGAATATTCCCTGGCCAGCTATACTCTAAAAGACAAGGAGCTATCTTCTTGAAGTATTGTTCAGCTTCCTCATCATCACTTCTACGCGTATTATTTTTATAAAAAGCTTTTGCTAATAATAAAATATCCTGTCCCCGCGTTCGAAGCGGCGGAGCTTTAATAGGCAAAACATTTAATCTGTAATAAAGATCCTGGCGAAATTGTCCCTTTTTAATCAAATCCTTCAAATCACGATTGGTCGCCACAATCACTCTAACATCAATAGGAATCAGCTTTGAACTGCCAACTCGCCTAATCTGTTGTTCCTGTAAAACACGCAGCAGCTTCACCTGGAATGCCAAAGGAGCATCCCCTATTTCATCAAGAAAAATGGTTCCTTTATGTGCTTCTTCAAATAATCCTGGAGCTCCACCACGCGTTGCACCAGTAAAGGCTCCTTCTACATAGCCAAATAACTCTGACTCCAATAAATTTTCCGTTAAAGCTGCAAAATTAACAGCAATAAATGGTCCACTATTGCGTGGTGAAGCATTATGGATCCCTTGAGCAATAATTTCTTTCCCCGTACCACTTTCACCTTGAATTAAGATCGTTGAACTTGATAACGCCATTTTTTCGGCAATAGCCAGCATCTGTTTAATTACCGTACTTTGTCCAATCACCTGGCATAATGTATATTTAGCGAACTTCTCTTCCTGAATCAACTTGCGTCGTACTGACTCTTCCAAACGCCTAATTTCAGAAACATCTTTGAATGTATAAATCCGACCAAGCTCGAAATTTTCCGGATGCATGTAAGCCATATTAACAATCAAATAATGTTGATTTACCATTACCAAAGATTCTCTTATTTTGTTTTTTCCATCCAAAATATATAATAAATTTGTATTTGTTATTTGATTTACTGAATGTCCTACTGCATGCTCTGCTTTTATATTTAATAACCTTTCAGCAACTGGATTAAATACAGAAATCTTTTCAGAACTATCAATTGCAATAATTCCATCATGTACTGTATCAATTACAGTTTCAAATTGAGCCCTAACTTTATTACTTTCATAAATTATCTGGTTGTCATTTTTAATTAAACGAATGATATCCTGTACATAATTTGCTGATAAGAAATCCGCATACAGCTCCAATAAATTCAACTGAATTAGTATTTCTACCAAAGTTGTAATATCTATTAAGCGTGTTTTTATATCAATAACTTCTTCAACAAAATCTGGAACAAGTTCTTTTTCACCAGGAGTTACCGCTATTTTTAACCTGGGATAATTTAAAATTTGAGGTGAATACGGATAATAATTAATATGATCAATCCCCAGTGTCTGTAACAATGCAATTGTTTGATTTGCACTTGATGCTAAATCATTAACCAACAGTACATCCGTACCTACTGGAATCTCAAATAATTTATTTACTTCATGATAATTTATCGACCGTCGTGCAACTAATATCGGACAAGTTTTATTCACATAAGATTTCGATCGTTGATATGCAGCTTGACTAGAAAATAAAACGAGATCGGCTTCAATATTAGAGGGCAGTAGATTACCTTCTATATAATAATTATTAACATTAACTCTATTACCTAACAATCGATACAATTGCTCACGAAACGCTATGGATGTATTTTGCCCCATGGCAATTACGGCTAGATTTTTCATTAAATGCTCCTCTCTAAAAAGGGAAATATAAAGGGATGAAGAAAATCATCTCCCTTTATATTTCCCTTTTATCATTAAGAAGTCCTCTCTTCTTATCGAAAACTCACTAAAATAAAGTTATTGTATTGCACAGGAAGAACATATTGATTCTTTTTTTAAAATTATATTGGCATGAAATTTGCATTTGTAAGCAAATGTACAAAAATTTATAAGGAGGCTACTACATATCATGAAACAAACAAACAACTCTACGCTACAAGTTCCCTGGACTGGTTACCTAGCATTCTTGGTCGCTATTTTATTATTTTCTGGCATTTTCTCATCAAGTGACGGTTGGTTGAAAGCTTTCGACTTCAACGTACTCAATGGTTCTTTCGGTAAAATCCAAGGGGTCGATAAAGCTTTCACATTTCGCGGTGTAGGCGGCAGCGGTGCAAGAGATGGTTTCTTATTCGCTTTTGAATTAATTCCAGCCGTTATACTCGCTTTAGGTCTTGTAAATGTCGTTGATGGTCTTGGCGGATTAAAAGCAGCACAAAAACTAATGACGCCTATCTTAAGGCCACTATTAGGTGTTCCAGGAATTACGGCATTAGCAAATATCGCCAATATGCAAAGTACAGATGCCGCTGCCGGCATGGTAAAAGAACTAGTAGATGCTGGCCAAATAACCGATGAAGAGCGTTCTGTCATTATATCTTATCAAACAAGTGCCAGTGCGTTTATTACCAACTACTTCTCTTCTGGAGCAGCTGTTTTTAGTTTTATGCTCGTACCTATTATTGTTCCAATTATTGTTATGTTTATCTTTAAAATCATAGGTGCAAACTTAATGCGTTTATATTTAAAAATCGTTTTGAAAAAGCCATTGCTAGGAGGTATTAATCATGACAACTAAAGAAATTACAGAAAATAAAAATATTCTTGATTTGTTTATCGAAGGAGCTAAACGTGGCTTTACGATTGGAACCACCAGTCTCCTACCAAATGTTGTGATGGCTTTTGTTATTATTCGCATTTTAGAAGTAACTGGATTATTAAAACTAATCGGTATTGTCTGTTCACCAATCATGGCTTTATGGGGACTGCCAGGAGAAGCAGCTACCATACTCATCACCTCCATAATGAGTATGGGCGGTGGGATTGGCGTTGCAGTAAGCCTTTATACAAGCGCACATTTAGATGCTACTCAAGTAACAATGATGGTACCGGCAATTTATCTGATAGGAAACCCTGTACAAAATATCGGGCGCTGTTTAGGGATTGCTGGTGTCAACACGAAACATTACGCCGCTATTTTTTCCATCTGCTTAATAAATGCACTTCTATCGATTTGGGCAATGCGATTTATTTTAATGTTTGCCTAAGCACTGAATAAAAGTATTAAACCAGTATATACAATTTATAAGGAGGACATATTTATGTCTAAAACCCAACCATTTTTCAGCTTATTACGCAATGCAAATATCATAGGGCCAGATGAACTAGGTTATCAGGATATTTTGATTGCCGGTACAAAAATTGCTGCTATCGGCAAAGATTTAGTACTTCCTCAAGTCTATGACAGTCAGGAAATTGACTTGACTGGACACACTATACTTCCTGGTTTTATTGATAGCCACGTTCATATGATTGGCGGCGGCGGTGAAGGCGGTTATGCAACCAGAACCCCGGAAATTATCCTTTCTAAAGTCACAACATCTGGAGTCACTACTTTGGTTGGCTGTCTTGGAACTGATGGTACAACACGTCACATGGAAAGTTTACTTGCTAAAGCCCGTGGACTTGAAGAAGAAGGACTTTCCACTTACATTTACACTGGCGCCTACGAAATTCCTACACCAACTATTACAGGCAGTATACGCAAAGATATCATAATCATTGATAAAATTATCGGTGTCGGTGAAATCGCCATGTCAGATCATCGTTCAGCGCAGCCAACAAAAAGTGAATATCAAAAGCTAGCTGCTGAATCCAGAGTTGGCGGCATGTTAAGCGGTAAAGCTGGCATTGTAAATATGCATCTGGGCGATGGAACGGATGGTATGAAGCTCTTATATGAAATTACAGCTAATGGCGAGCTCCCAAAATCTCAATTCCTACCCACTCATGTAAATCGCAATGCCAAATTATTGGATGAAAGTATAGAATGGGCTAAGCAAGGCGGCCTCATGGATATTACCTCTGGTGTCAGCCCAGCCAGTGGATCAGCTAAAGCAATAAAACCTAGTGCGGCTGTAAAAAAAGCTTTAACTGCAGGTGTTCCATTAACACAAATTACTATGAGTTCTGATGGTAACGGCAGCATGCCAATTTTTGATGAGAAAGGCTCTACCATCGGTGTAGGTGTCGCAAATCAATCTTCCATGCTCGAAGAAGTTCGTGATATGGTACAAAACGAAGGTATAAGTATCAGCAATGCCATTCAAATCGTCACTAGTAATGTGGCAAAAGCTTTAAAATTATGGCCAGAGAAAGGAACGATTGCAATCGGCTCTGATGCTGATATTGTTGTAATTAATAAAGATTTTAACCTAACAAATGTTTGGGCTAAAGGACAACATATGGTAAAAGACAGTAAAGTAATTGCTTGGGGTACCTTCGAGGCAAAAGAAACCGAATTTTGATTCCACTTAATGGATGTTGTAAAATGTTTTTTTGCAGCATCCATTTTTTTATAGCCTGACGTCCCCTTTATCTTACAAAACAGAATGTTAGTTATAGCATTGCCGGGTCTGGAGTGCGATAAGCAAAAAAACCAGCAACACTAAGTCGCTGGTTTTTTTGAAGAGATATAATGAAAAAGATTTATTTAAAACAGAGAAGTATTTACCTCTCTGTGAATTGCCCATATAACTATAATATAGTAACTTTATTACAAATTCGTGACAGGCTTATAACGATTATATAAAAAAACCGCCCACCGAAAGGTAGACGGAATTGTGTTACTATGTATAGCAACTACACTAAGAATGAGCTTTAAATTATGGGCGATTTACCTCAAGTTTTCTTCGTGCCGTTGATTTTCCATTCTCTGGCGTTCATGCCACTCTCGTTCACTCTCATTTGGACGTCGCTTCATCTCGCGTTCATGTCGTTCGTTTTCAATTTGTTGTCTATCATCTAATTGTACAATCTGTAGACCATCATTATGTAGTAACGGTGAAGCTTCTATTACTAACGCGCCAAAGCCTATTTGCATCATACCTACCATTGAGAAGATAGCTATTTTTTTAACTAGGTTTTCCATGAAAAATCACTCCTTAATTTGATAATCTATATTATAAACTATCAATGTGACAGTAGTGTTACAATTTATAAATAAAATAACAAACTCCCCAGGCCTATGATATTGACAAACCTATCGTAGATATTTTTATGACATGCAAAAGCGCCTTACTCATTAAGAGCAAGGCGGCTTTTTCTGAGGACTCCTACTACTAGAACGTGGGTAGGGAATAATCATCATTGGATAATTTGTTTCGCTTTTTCTAGAACATCCTTTGCTAAATCGACACCCGCTTTAAACCTTTCAGCGGCTGCATTTATTTCATCCTCTTTGCTTTCAGCACTAGATACAGCTCTAATGAAGGATTCAAATAGCTTTCCAATATGCTCTGCGTAAGCACGGTTCAATATCTCATCAATAGGCATTTTTATCCTCTCCATTTACTTTTGTTCTACCAATAGTATATGCCATACAAAAATAAAAAGAGAAGCTGCCCCTAATCTACTAATAAGGCAGATTAGGGGCAGCTTCTCTTTAACAAATGCTAAATCCTGCTAAATTTTCACATTATAATCATTACTTTACCAAAACAAAGTTCGATCCGATTCTTTTTACAATCTGAAGGTTGCCTTGCTCCCAATCAGAAAACGTATTTTAGACTGCTACCTAGTATTGTCTTTTGCCCTGATTACTCTTCACATCACTCTTATCACTCTGATCAAGACTAGACTTACTTTGTGGCAAAAAAAATCCCAGATATGCCCAAATTCATTGTTAACCACCATTCTCTTCATCAAATTTATTTAAAAAGCAAACAATCAATGCCTCACTATTCTTCCTGGCCTGGTAGCGTTTAAACAATCATTTCACGTGAATGACTTGACACCTTCTATTATTAATATCGTATAAAATGGAAATTTCTTTACTTCTTTGCAAACTCTTGTATGGAGTCAGGTGACGCTTCTTTGACTCTCCATGTTAATGGAACATAGGGGTATAGAAAATACTCCCCTTTCGAATAACAGTTTTTTTACTTTCACTGTCTAATCTTAAGGAGAGCATATCACTTTCGCGCGATACTGACTGACTTGGTTTATAAAAATTGGATAAAAGATGGGTACACCGATCGAATTAAACTTTCCCTTGAGAAATTTTTTTACAGTGTCAGAACAACGTGATGGGGCTGCCCGTCATCGCGCATTGTAACGTAAGGACCATCCTTCACGTCTCGCTCTGTAAGTGCAACTTCCCGTCCATCAATTTGTAAAGCAATCGCTCCAACGGACTTATGAGACGGATTTTCAACGATAATATGGTAGGAACTGTTACCAAAACGATAGCTAACGGAAAACTCTGGCCATTCGCAAGGAATGCACGGGCAAATGTACAGCCGGTCACCACGGCGACGAAGACCGAGAATCGATTCAACTCCCGCCTGATACATCCATCCGGCAGCACCAGTATACCACGTCCAGCCGGCGCGCCCCCGGTGCGGCTCCGCCGTATAAACGTCCGCCGCAATGACGTAGGGTTCGCCCGCATACTGCCGTACTTCATTAGGCGTGCGTGTGTGATTGAGAGGATTTAACAGTTGAAACAATTCCAAAGCCTTATCTCCGTTGCCAAGCCCACACCAGGCGATAATACTCCAGATAACGCCATGGGTATACTGCGCTCCATTCTCCCGGATACCGGGCGGATAGCCCTGAATATAGCCGGGAGTCGGATCCGTGCGGTCAAAAGCCGGTGTTAAAAGACGCGCAACCGAAAGATCCCGGTCCACCAGTTCACGGTCGAATGACTGCATCGCCTGCAGTGCCTTTTCTTGTGGCGCCGCCCCTGAAATGACTGACCACGACTGGGCGATGGCGTCGATACGGCACTCCTCGTTATATATAGAACCCAACCATTGTCCGGCGTCGGTGAAAGCCCGCCGGTACCACTGCCCGTCCCAGGCATGCTTATCAAGAGAGGCTGTCAGTTGTCTGCATACGTCCAGGTAGCGTTCCGCCCGTTCAATAGCGCCGCGCTGCCGGCATAAATCCGCAAACCGGTTTAGCACGTCACAGAGAAACCAACCAAGCCATACGCTCTCACCGCGGCCTTCAGCGCCGACATGACTCATACCGTCGTTCCAGTCGCCGATCCCGATCAGCGGCAGCCCATGCTCGCCAAAGCGCTGCACAGCCCTGTCAATGGCACGTAAGCAATGTTCAAAAATGGTGGCGTTTTGGGCAGAGATTTGGGTCGGCTCATACCGTTCATGTTCACCCTCTGGTAAAGGCTCACTATAAAGAAATGGTGCCACCTCTTCCAGTATACCGTCGTCCCCCGTATGCTCGACATACCGTCCGACGGCATACGGCAACCATAGTAAATCATCGGAGAAACGTGTGCGGATGCCGCGCTGTGTCTCTTCATGCCACCAGTGCTGCACGTCGCCCTCCTCATACTGATGCGCCGCATGCAGCAAAATTTGCGCCCGTGTTAAATCAGGACGGGAGTGCAGAAGTGCCAGAGAATCCTGCAATTGATCGCGAAAGCCGTACGCGCCTCCCGCTTGGTAAAAGGCGGAACGTGCCCACATTCTGCAGCCAAGAGTCTGGTACAAGAGCCAACCGTTTACTAGTAAATTCATCTCTACACAGGGCGTGGAAACCGAGATTTGTTCCAAAACACCATCCCAGAATTTACGCACATGTTCCAAGGCTTGATCGCAAGCTTGGGATTGGTGGTACTTTTCAGCCAGTTTCACAGCGGCATCCCGGGAATGTTCCGCGCCAAGCAGGATGTGGATAGTCTGTTCGGCCCCAGGCTCCAGTATGACCTTGGTCTGTACCGCACCGCACGTATCATAAAGCGGTCCTGTTTGGCCTGAAAGGCGCTCCCGGGCCATAGCTGCCGGATTTCCCCAAGTTCCATTGCGGCCGAGAAATTCACTGCGGTCTGCTGTCCAAGATAAATCGCCGAAATCGGTATTCTGCTGTGCTTCAAATTCTGCCGAAACCGATGTCCTGACAGAAGCTTCTGTTTGCGAATATACGCCCAAAAAGGCGTAAGTTCCATGGAACTCCTTCTGATACGCATTACGTGCCAGTAGCAGCCGAGCAGAATCATCCCACTCAGTGATGATGAAAGGAGCACTTGCCGGTCGTTGTACACCCAGTACCCATTCCGCATAATAAGTGATGGATAGGTGCCGCTGCTCGGCACTGTTATTCTGCAGCCGCAACTGAATAACCTTGACAGGGTCATCGTGGGGAACAGAAACAGTCATTTTGGACTTGATACCGTATCCCTCGTGACGAAAACAGGTGAACCCCCTGCCATGAGTAACGGTATAGCCTAAGACAGAAGACCTGTCCGCCCGTCCGGCGTCCCCTCGTTTTGGCGCAGCAGACCATAGTTCGCCGCTCTCTTCATCCCGCAGATAACACATTTCGCCTGGCGGATCAAGCACAGGATCGTTAGACCATGGGGTCAGCTTGCACTCACGGCTATTGCGCCACCAGGTGTAGCCCGTGCCTAGTTCGGAGACAAGGCAGCCAAATCGGGGATTGGCAAGCACATTGATCCATGGCGCCGACAGATAATTGCCGTTTTTCAGCACAATCCGATACTCCCGGCCGTCGGGTGAAAATCCTCCCCAACCATTGAAGAATAATAAGTCTTCCCCATTATCTGTTACAGGTCCAGCGAATCTGTTTACTGACGACGTAGGCTTGAGAATCGCTGGAAAAGCTATCGCCCTCCGCAGCAGACTGGATTGTGCCTGGAAGCTGGAGCCATCTGCCCTGAGCACTACACGGGCGATGGCTAGGAGCAGCGTCCTGTCTTCTTCAGGCAGTTGACTGGAACTTATGATAAAAATCCCACCCGGTCCCGAGCTGTGCCAGCCAATGACTTGTTCAACCGCCCGCCGCAGTGCCTCCTGCAAATCCTGCTGATAGCCTCCCACCGATTCGTTCAGAATAACCAGATCGAAAAGTAACCCCAGGCGGCGCAAATACTCGTGCCCGGTAAGCAGGTTGATCACAAACTGCATGTTGGCCCGATCCTCAATCCGTACCAGAATCATCGGTACATCGCCGGAAACTCCATATGCCCAGAGATCGGACTGGCCTTTTACATTAGATAAGATACTTTGCGCACGCTCTCGCCGCAGCATTGGAGTATACACAATCCGGCCAGCGAAAGTTTGAAAATTCATAGCCTGATCAGCAGTCAAATGCAAGTGCTGAAATTCGATTTGACTACGATTCCAGGCCAGTTGAAATGTTCGTTCCACTACCAGGTCTCCAGAGAAACGGCTGACAATCTCCAATGCCTCTTCTTTCGTGCCTGCCACAGCAGTAACAGCGAACAATTGCACCTGTTCGCCAGGCTTGATGCTCATCCGCCTCCTCATGATAAATGCAGGATCAGCTACAGAACCAACCGTCCCGCGCAAGCGGGAGCGGACTCCCAGTGGCAAGGCGAGTGTATGCCCCCGGCCTACGAAGCTGGCCCGGTCGGTCTCATATTCCACCGGCCCGATGGTTCGGCCTGGGGTCAGCAGAGAATGGGCCGCCCATAACGATTTTTCGTCATCCCGCCGGGGCCTGCGTCGGGCTAGCAAGCACTGGCCATCCTCAGCATAAGCCGTTTTGATGAACAATTTACTAAAAGCGGGGTGCGCATCGTCGGCCATGGGAGATGCCAGAGCTAGTTCAAGGAAGGTTGTTACTTCCATGATCCGCTCTTCATTTCCGGTGTTCGTAAGCGTCAGCCGCCTGACTTCCGCATTCCATTCCGGTGATACACAAATTTCCAGGCTTGTTTGAACATCTTGATCCACGCGCATGAAGGTGGCCCGGTCCAGAGCAAACTGCACACGTTGTTCGTCAGACTGGACACGGCAGGGCTGAAATGACGGCGACCATACCACATCCCGGGTAACGTCACGAATATATATATAGCTTCCCCAGTTGTCCAATACCGGATCCTCCCGCCAGCGGGAAATGGCCAGACCTTCGTAACGGCTGAACCCGCTGCCGCTGTTGGTCACGGTGGTCGTAAATGTCCCGTTTGACAGAACGCACACTTCGGGTGCAGGCGTGTCTGCGCTGCGGTATTCCCGCAGAGTGACGATCTCTGCCGACTTCTTATAAGACACGTATTCACGTGCCATGGCCGGATGTTTAATAATGTTAGGCCGTGCTGGAATCCGCTCCTGCAGAAGCAGCTCCGCTGCTCGTACGCGCTTGTCACGGTGAAAGCGCTCGGTTATTTTTCTCGGTGCCAGCAAGTTAGCAAGTGCGAGCAGACTCATTCCCTGGTGATGGGCCATGAAACTGCGGATAACTCTACTGGCCTGCTTCTTCGGCAGTCGCTCAGACGTAAAATCGACGGCTTCATAATAGCCGTATTTTCCCCGGGCGCCAAGCTCATCCAACCTTCGTAAATCCTGCAGCCCTTGACGCTTTGCAAAGGGTAAAGCAAGGATTGTTGCGTACGGCGCCACAACCAAATCCTGCTCGAGACCTCGCTTGAATCCCAGACCGGGAACACCAAATGCTCTGTATTGATAGTTCATCTGATGATCAAAGGCATAGTAACCGGATTCAGAGACGCCAAACGGAACTCCCCGCTGGTGGGCATACTCAATTTGCCGTTGGACCACCGCACGATAGGTGCTGTCCCAGACGGTTTTCGGATAGGTACGCATAAACAGCCACGGCATTAAGTATTCAAACATTGTCCCGGACCAAGAGAGCAGCGTAACTCGTCTTCCCACCCGCGTCATTGTCCGTCCGAGGGCATGCCAGTGCGACACGGACACCTGCCCGAGAGCAATGGCAATAAAGCTTGACAGCCTGGCCTCTGACGCCATCAGGTCATATAGGATTGGATCCGGTTTACCCAGCCCTGCGTTGTAGCCCAGGTGGAACAATTTAGCTTTATGGTCATAAAGCGGACGAAAGTCGGTCCCATTGATTAACACATTCAGGCGGTCAAGCAGTTTTTCCCCGCGAAAAAGCCATTCCTCCCGCACACTCTGGGGGGATGTTCCGTATTGATCTGCAGCTTCCCCCTTCCGTACAGGCGTTAACTCTTCAGCGAAAGCAACATGTAATGTTTCTACCGTCTTACCATGAACGTTATTGGCACCTGGCCATCCATCCCCTTCAAGGTCCGACTTGAGCCATTCTGCTACCCCTTCTTTGACGGCTACCAAACAGACAACGAGATTACCGGAATCTACCGTTGACACGTATAGAGGCGGCAGCGGCTCCAGTGTGATGGTATCATACCAGTTATAAAGATGACCCTTCCATTTATCCAGGCGCTCCACTGTACTAATCGTACGCTCCAATCGCTCAATCAAACCCGGCGTATCGATAAACCCAAAATCCCGCGCAGTCAATGTGCAAGTAAGGTAAAGTCCGATGTTGGTCGGCGAAGTACGGTGAGCGATTCCGTTAGGCGGCTCCAATTGAACATTATCAGGCGGCAGCCAATTCTCTTTGCCAGTAACGTAATCCTCGAAGAACGTCCAAATCTGTTTTGACAGTTTTTGCAGTTCTTCCTGCTCAGTCGCCGCAAGCGGACGCTCAGGCTGCTGCACAGGCTGATTCAACCAGCGGACCACAAAAGGAGCAATGGCCCATAAAATACAAAACATCAAACCTGTCCACCGCAGAGCCGGAACGGTACTGACCGCCGCTGTCAGCACAAAAAGAAACACTACCACATAACCTCCGTACATTCCCAGCAGTACAGGGTAGCGCCCGCCCTGCTGCGTGCGTTCGACCTCGGCAGCACTCACCCATTCCAGTAAATGACGTTTTGTCACAATTAAACGGTACAGGGTTCTAGCGATTGCATCCAGCAAAAGCACACTCTGAAACGGCAGTATCATTATATTTACGAAGACTTGCGCGGCTGTACCCAGCAAACTCTGTGGATGGCCAATCATCCACCTCACCGCCACCAACTGGCGAAATAACGGCAACAACAAGGTAGCGGCCATAAAAACAATCCAGCGTCCGGAAGAACCTGGCAGTAGGTTCATCCCAAGGAGCAGTACTGCAAGCTGCGCAGGAGGCAGTATACTGCGCCGTAAATTGTCAATGATCTGCCAACGAGAGAGAGAGGATAAGTCAACTGGCATAAATATTCCCCGGCGGTCGGGAACACTGTGTAACAGCCATGGAATGAGCTGCCAGTCCCCACGCACCCAGCGGTGCATTCTCTTTTGATAGGCACTGAATACAGCTGGATGCTCATCGATTAATTCGATATCCGACAGTAGGCCGGCGCGTAGAAATCCACCTTCTAACAAATCATGACTAAGCACCCGGTTTTCCGGGATACGCTCGCATAAAACCTGCGCAAATGCATCAACATCAAATATACCCTTTCCCGTAAAAATGCCCTGTCCTAGCCCATCCTGGTACGGGTCGGAGGCGGCAAAGACATATGGATCGATTCCCGGTTCCACCGACCACAGATAAGCGAAGCGCGAGCGCAAGGCCGCGTCGTGGCTAATGCCGATACGCGGCTGCAGTACGCCGTATCCCTCGACAACTCTTGTCCGAGTAAGGTTCAGCCGCGGCCGATTATAGGGCAGATGCATGGTACCGATTATCCGCTGCGCGCTTTCCAGTGGCAGCTCTGTATCCGCGTCAAGGGTGACTATGTAACGGATACGCGGCAAGATGTCTGTGTCCCCAACTATAAAATCATAGGTCGTATCCGTCTTTCCTTTAAGCAGTTCAACAAATTCCACCAATTTACCCCGCTTGCGTTCCCAACCCATCCATACTCCCTCAGACGAGTTCCACATCCTGCGGCGCTGAAAGAGGTGAAAGGTGCTCTCACCAGGGGCAGAGTATGTGCAGTTTAACGCCTCAATGCTTGCGCGGGCGGCAGCATGGATAGCGGCATCTTCCAGCAGCTTTTCCTCACCTGCGTCGGTAAAATCGCCCAGGAGAGCAAAATGAATATTCGAATAGCGGTTTGCCAGGTAGTGCAGTTCCAGCCGATCCGCCAATTCCTGCACCTCTTTGACCGTGGACCAAATAACGGGGATGACCACCATTGTGGTTGCTTCCGGTGGAACACCCCGGGAAAAATCGAATCGGAGAAGCGGCCGTGGCTGCCTGACGCATTCTATAAGCCAGTGTGCTGCCGTGATGGCCCACTCGCTCGCGGGTAAGAACAGCGCCAGTACAACGATCACCCACTGGCCAACCGTAAAGCTTGTACCTCTGGATACCCACCAGGCAAATCCAAGAAGGAAAAGCATGAATAATCCTGTCAGGGCAGTAAAATATGTACCAGTGGAGCGGCGTGACATTTCCAATTCCGGTAAATACGAAGGAGTGCCACAGATCTTTAGCGCATGCCGCAGTTCCTTGATGCCATCCGCTTCGAGCAGATAATATGCGGCAAATACCTGGCGTGGCATTTCTTCCAGCATAACCGGACCACGTGTTGTCTCATCGTTTTTTTCCTGTTCTGGATACGCCTGCTCATATTCCTTCGCCGCAAGCCCGACGGCCTGCTGTGCTACTAGGTTTTCCGGCATATGCAGGCGGTAGGCCAAATCCTCAACCCGCTTACGTAACACGTCGCGGCTTGAGAAATCAAGAAGCTGATATGTACCTGTGCTTTCTCCACGCAGCGTATGCTCAACCATACAAATCTGTTCAAACCGTTCTTGCCAGTCCAAGCGTGATATTTTACGCAGACTTCCCATAAGGTTGCCTGTGGATACCTGATAGGCTGCCTGAAGCTGATACTCGTAAGAGACGATTCGATCAAGGCTGTCGGGGCCATTTTCTAATTTGCACATTAGCCATTCCCGCACCGTTGCCGAATCGTCTGCCCACTCACGCAGACGTCTGACCAGGTAGGCGATCTGGCAGCCAGAGAGCAGCATATCCTGGCCTGCTTCTTCAAGGGCGACCTTTAGCACTTCTGGGTTTAACTTTGCCGACTCCAAACGTGCCAACAGCCGTTCGGTTAAGGTACACACCTCTCGCCGTTCGCGGACCAGTTCTATGACTGCGGCCAGGCGCCGGATTACGGCAATACGCAAAATAAGCGGAACCGCCCACGCCTCTGCTATAGTCAAAACCGATACTTCCTGATAAAAATTGATATATGAGATGAGCGAATCCTCATCCAGGTTCCCGTCTACATGTTCAAGATAATCAGCACAAATAGACAGTATCCTTGTTTTGCCGGTCTTGCGTAAATCGGGCAAATTTCGCAAAAAGGCACCAGGAAGCTGATGACGGACGACCATCACCTGTTCGTCGATGAATTCAGCATGATCCAAAAGCCATTCCTCTGCGGGCTGCAAACAACTTGCATCACCTTCCTGAAGAGAGCGAATAAACAGGCGTATTTTTTCGATGTCGGCATAAAACTCCCGCCACAGGCGCTTTGATGGCCAGCGTCTCACATACGGATCATGGGTCAATGCAAGTTCATGAGCTTTTTGTCGGAGTTGTTCTGTATTTAAAAGCATAGTCCTCCCAAAGACAATCAAAGATTGAAAAGTAATTATCGTTTATTCCATGCGATACTGCTGGTAAAATTAGATTCACATTAAAAATATACCCCTTTGGAGTACTAATTATGAATTGTAAATTTCGGTAATTTCTATCGTATAGCGCATTTCATAGGATAGTGGTGGCGTATGTAATACTTAGAGACGTTCGAACCACTGAAAAAATCAGAAGAAGAAGAGATAGGAGGTACGTCAAATAAAAGAGAAGCTAGCCAGAATCTACAAATAAATAGATTCTAGCCAGCTTCTCTTTTCAAAATTGCTAACTCGTGTTAATTCTTTATATTATAAGTATACTTAATTTTTAGCGGT
>Ga0316613_10001420_pt1 | contig 16381 bp, 15 predicted proteins | sample OWC_soil_day10_C_2_FD_207647 | JGI IMG/M metagenome (GOLD analysis project Ga0316613, IMG submission 207647) | Wetland soil microbial communities from Old Woman Creek delta, Ohio, United States - OWC_soil_day10_CT_b | ecosystem: Environmental > Terrestrial > Soil > Wetlands | place: USA: Ohio...
CTAAAAGCTCAACTGCTTCGGTGTAAGTCACATGAGCGAATTCGGAATTTAATACATGGTTCAGTCTTTCTAACAATTCCTTGTCCACAAACTGGTTAAAGAAGTTCATCTCTTCCGGTGCGTGCTCTAGAACATAACGGATCACATATTTTAACATGGATTCTGCCAGTTCCATATCATCCTGAAGATCAGCAAAAGCCATCTCAGGCTCAATCATCCAGAATTCTGCTGCGTGCCGGGTGGTATTGGAGTTCTCAGCACGGAATGTAGGACCAAAGGTATAAACATTCCGGAAAGCCATGGCATAGGTTTCTGCATTGAGCTGTCCGCTAACGGTTAAGTTGGTTGGTTTCCCAAAGAAATCCTGAGAAAAGTCTACTGCTCCCTCCTGGGTCATGGGAATATTCTTTAAATCCATGGTTGTCACCTGGAACATCTCACCAGCACCTTCGCAGTCACTTCCTGTGATAAGGGGAGTGTGTACATAGACAAAATCCCGCTCCTGAAAGAACTGATGGATGGCATAGGCAATGAGAGAACGAACACGGAAAACTGCCTGAAACGTATTCGTTCTTGGACGAAGATGAGAGATAGTTCTTAAATATTCAAAGGTATGACGCTTTTTCTGAAGTGGGTAATCAGGGGCAGACGCACCTTCAATGTCGATTTTTGCGGCCTGAATCTCGAAAGGCTGTTTGGCTTCCGGTGTCGGAATCAGGGTTCCTGTGACGATAACCGCTGCTCCAACGTTTAATTTGGATATCTCTGAAAAATTATCCATGGTGTCATGATATACGATCTGAAGCGTGTCAAAATAGCTTCCGTCATTTAATACAATGAAACCAAAGGTTTTGGAATCCCTTAAGCTTCTCACCCAGCCGCCAATTGTAACTTCCTTGTTGAGAAATGAATCTTTGTCTCTATATATTTGTCTTACTGTGGTTAATTCCATAATAGCTTCTCCTTTTACATGTTCGCATACTTAGTAAGATTATACTGTATTTTCGGCCTCGATTCAAGGGGGATGGGGGGCAAAAACACTGTAACTGTACTAAAATGTAAAAGAAATGACAAAAGCATGAAAAATGTCGGAAAATGCACAAAAAATTATCACAATAATTCAAAAATTTGTTCACTATTTTACGAATGTGTGGTATAATGCTAGTACAATAAATTTCAACAGCAAGAGGTGATAACGTGATTAAAAAAGAGATGATTGCCATGCTTCTTGCGGGCGGTCAGGGCAGTCGTTTAGGTGTTCTGACGCAGAAGGTGGCAAAACCCGCAGTATCCTTTGGCGGAAAATACCGTATCATCGATTTTCCGCTCAGCAATTGCATCAATTCAGGAGTCGATACAGTAGGGGTCCTGACTCAGTATCAGCCATTGCGTTTAAACACTCATATCGGAATCGGTATTCCGTGGGATTTAGACCGTAACGTTGGCGGTGTCACGATTCTGCCTCCCTATGAAAGAAGCAAGGGAAGCGACTGGTATACCGGTACAGCCAATGCCATCTATCAGAACCTGGAGTATATGGAAACCTATAACCCGGATTATGTTCTTATCCTCTCAGGGGATCATATTTATAAGATGGATTATGAGGTTATGCTGGAGTATCATAAAGCAAATAATGCTGATATCACTATTGCTGCCATGCCGGTCCCCATTGAAGAGGCCAGCCGTTTCGGAATTCTGATCACCGATGAGAACAACCGGATAACAGAATTCGAGGAAAAACCTGCAAATCCCAGAAGCAATCTTGCTTCCATGGGCATCTACATATTCAGCTGGAAGGTCTTAAAAGAAGCATTAATCAAAATGTCAGATGTTCCCGGCTGTGACTTTGGAAAGCATATCATACCAGATTGTTTTGAATCAGGGAACCGTGTGTTTGCATACGAATACAACGGTTACTGGAAGGATGTAGGAACCTTAAGCTCTTATTGGGAAGCCAATATGGAGCTGATTGATATCATTCCGGAATTTAATCTTTATGAAGAGTATTGGAAGATTTATACCAAGAGTGATATTATTCCGCCTCAGTATGTGTCAGAAGAGGCTGTCATTGACAGAAGTATCATCGGAGAAGGAACTGAAATCTGCGGAGAGGTTCATAACTCCGTCATTGGTGCGGGTGTAGTAATCAAGTCAGGGGCTGTAGTGAAAGATTCCATTATCATGAGAGAGTGTGTGATAGGGGAGAACACTACAATCAGTAAAGCAATCATCGCTGAGAACGTTATTGTCGGTGCAGACTGTGAATTGGGAGCAGGTGATTTCGCACCCAGCAAATACGATCCCAAGGTTTATCAGTTTGATCTGGTAACCATTGGTGAAAATTCAGTCATACCAGATAAAGTAAAGGTGGGGAAGAACACAGCAATTGTCGGAGAGACCAGACTGGAGGATTATCCGGATGGGCAACTGGCAGGCGGTGACTACATCATAAAGGCAGGTGGTATGAAATGAGGGCCATAGGAATTGTATTAGCAGGCGGAAACAGCAAAAGAATGAGGGAATTATCCAATAAAAGGGCAATAGCCGCTATGCCCATTGCAGGAAACTACCGCAGCATAGATTTTGCACTCAGTAATATGACTAACTCTCATATACAGAATGTGGCGGTTTTAACCCAGTATAATTCCAGATCTCTTCATCTGCATTTAAGTTCTTCTAAGTGGTGGGATTTCGGTAGAAAGCAGGGAGGCCTGTATGTATTTACCCCTACTATTACAGCAGAAAGCAGCGACTGGTACAGAGGAACTGCAGACGCCCTTTATCAGAATCTGATATTCTTAAAAAACAGTCATGAGCCATATGTGGTTATCGCTGCAGGAGATGGCATCTATAAGCTGGATTATGGAAAAGTACTGGAATATCATATTGAAAAGAAGGCTGACATCACCGTTGTCTGTACGGAACTTCCGGCAGGAGAGGACACAACCCGCTTTGGAATTGTGAAAACCAATGATGACGGAAGAATTACAGATTTTGAGGAAAAACCTATGGTTGCTTCCTCTAACACAGTCTCCTGCGGTATTTATGTAATCCGCAGACGACAGCTGATTGAGTTAATTGAACGGTGTGCCATGGAAGACCGTTATGATTTTGTGAGTGACATTCTCGTCCGTTACCGGAATCTTAAAAGAATCTATGCCTACCGTATGAATACATACTGGAGAAACATTGCCTCTGTGGAGTCCTACTATAAAACCAATATGGACTTTTTAAAACCAGAGGTCAGGGATTATTTCTTCCGACAGTATCCGGATGTTTATTCGAAGATTGATGATCTGCCACCAGCAAAGTACAATCCTGGAGCTTCTGTGAAAAACAGCCTGATCTCCAGCGGCAGTATTGTCAATGGAGTAGTAGAAAACTCCGTTTTATTTAAAAAAGCTTATATTGGTAACAACTGTGTCATCAGGAATTCCATCATTTTAAATGATGTTTATGTAGGAGACAATACGGTAATAGAAAACTGTATCGTGGAAAGCCGGGATACCATCCGGGCCAATACCACCTATATAGGAACGCCAGACAATGTAAAAATTGTCATAGAAAAAAACGAGAGATACACATTATAGGAAATGTGACGGGAAGGGGCTTTAACATGCAGATTACAGACGTAAGAGTTAGACGCATCGAAAAAGAGGGTAAGATGAAAGCTATTGTATCCATAACACTGGACAATGAATTTGTGATTCATGATATTAAGGTAATTGAAGGAGAAAAAGGCCTGTTTATTGCCATGCCAAGCCGCAAGGCTGCAGACGGGGAGTACCGGGATATCGCGCATCCCATTAATTCCGGAACCCGGGATATGATCCAGAGAGTAATTTTGGATAAGTATGAGACCACGGCTCTTGAGATGCCGGAGGTTGCAGCAGCATTTGCTTAAGTAACTATATAATCTTAATCCGCAGACCAGTTTATCCGGCTGCGGATTTTTTTATCAAAAAATCAATGGAATACGGGATTTACACCAGTGTTCTTGTAAACTATAATAGAAAGTAATAAATTTGTGAAAGGTGGGTCATTTATGACTATAAAAATAGGAATTTTAGGCTATGGAAATCTTGGAAGAGGTGTGGAATGTGCAATTTTACATAATACGGATATGGAACTTTGTGCGGTATTTACCAGGAGAGATCCTAAATCAATCAGTCTGCTTACACCGGGGGTAAAGGTTTATCCGATTGAAGAGGCCATTTCTATGAAAGATGCAGTTGATGTACTGATTCTCTGCGGAGGAAGTGCGCATGATCTTCCAGAGCAGACACCCCAGTTTGCCAGATATTTTAATGTGGTGGACAGCTTTGACACCCATGCTAAAATTCAGGAACACTTTGAAAAGGTGGATGCCAGCGCCAAAGAGGGTAATAAAACAGGAATTATATCCGTTGGCTGGGATCCGGGTATGTTCTCCTTAAACCGCCTATATGCAGGAGCCATATTACCAGGTGGTCACGACTATACCTTCTGGGGCAAGGGAGTCAGCCAGGGACATTCAGATGCCATACGTAAGATAGAAGGTGTTAAAGATGCAAGGCAGTATACCATCCCTGTCAAAGAATCATTGGAGGCAGTGCGAAGTGGGAAAAATCCAGAGCTCACTACCAGACAGAAACATATCAGGGAGTGCTATGTAGTTTTAAAAGAAGGATCAGATCAGGAAAAAATAAGAGAAGAGATTGTGACCATGCCCAATTATTTTGCTGATTATGATACAGAGGTTCATTTTATCAGCGAAGAGGAACTGATGCGGGATCATAAAGGAATTCCCCACGGCGGATCTGTGATAAGAACTGGAACAACCGGCTGGAAAGATGAGAACGGTCATGTGGTTGAATACAGCTTAAAACTGGATTCAAACCCTGAATTTACCGCATCTGTTCTGATTGCTTTTGCAAGGGCTGCCTATCGTTTGAATAAAGAAGGGGTGAGCGGTTGTAAAACCGTGTTTGATATTGCACCTTCCTATTTAAGCATATTAGACGGGGAACAACTTCGCAGACAACTGCTATAGACAGCAGCAGGAGGAGACGAAATGTCAGTAAAAAAAGAAATGGTATTGTATTATTGTCCGGAAAAGGATATTCAGAAAGGGAATGATTCAAGAACTGCCAGGTTAAAGGCAGTTCTGGTACGAATGGGAATCCGCATTAAAAATATTACACCAGACCAGACAGGTCAGACTATTGGTTATCTGGCTGGTATTGAGGGATTTGAAGAGCAGACATCTGCTGAATATCCCATGGTGGAGGAAGAAATTCTGGTAATGAAGAATTTTTCCAGCAGAAAAATTGATGAACTTCTAATGAATTTAAGGCGTTCAGGAATATCAAAAATAGCTTTAAAGGCTGTGATAACAGATACCAATTCAAAATGGAGTTTCTACGAATTATATCAGGAACTGAAAAAAGAGCATGAGACTATGTCTGTCAACGAAGAGTCATGAAACGAATTATTACGTATTATTTAAAGCCCTATTATCTTCGGATGATTGTGGGCTTTTTCATTAAATTTTCAGGTACGCTAATGGATCTTTTTCTCCCCTGGACCCTGGCCCGCATGATTGATGTGGTAATTCCGGCAGGAAAAAAGGAAGAAATTTTTCTGTGGGGAATCTTCATGCTGGTATGCTCTGTTCTGGCGGTGACATTAAGCATTATTGCAAACCGTATGGCATCGAGAGTGGCAAGTGATTCGATTTTTACCATACGGGAGGATTTATTTCGCAAGGTAATGATACTTTCAAACCGGCAGGTTGATGAAATAACAAGACCCTCCCTGATCTCAAGACTTACCAGTGATACTTATAATGTACACCAGATGATTGGAAGAATACAGAGACTTGGAGTAAGATCCCCAATCTTGCTGGTGGGCGGAATTATTATGACTTTTTTATTGGATCCTGTTTTAGCCTGTATCCTTTTAGGGGTTCTTCCCCTTCTGACAGCAGTGGTCATTGGTGTTTCCGGTAAAAGTATTCCTCAGTTTACCCAGCTGCAGGAAAAGGTGGATGGGTTTGTACGTCTGATTCGGGAAGACATAGCCGGAATCCGTGTCATTAAAGCCCTTTCCAAAGAAGACTTTGAGCGGGAACGGTTCAATCAGCATAATCGTGAGGTAGTGGATTGGGAAAAACGTGCTACCGTTACAACAGCCATAATAAACCCGGTCATGAACCTGTTTCTCAATATGGGGCTGGTGTGTGTTGTAATTGCAGGAGCCTACCGTGTTAATGAGGGGCTATCCAAAGTCGGCACTATATTGGCATTTATGACTTACTTTACAATTATTTTAAATGCTCTTATGTCTATTTCCAGAATGTTCGTTATAGTATCAAAGGCAGCTGCGTCAGCAGAACGGATTGACAGAGTCCTTAAAGGTGAAGATGAAACCTCTTTTCAATTGGCACCGGCATTAAAAGAGAAGGAAAAAGAAATTTCATTTCTTGAATTTGATCATGTATCCTTTTCTTATGACGGTACTGGTAATCATTTAAGAGACATCTCGTTTCAAATGGAAAAGGGAGAAACACTTGGTATTATAGGGGCAACGGGATCAGGAAAATCTACAGTTGTCAATCTTCTTATGAGATATTACGATCCGGATGAGGGGACAATCCGTATCAATGGGCGGGATATCCGTGCAATGAGCCTTAAAGATTTAAGGTCCAGGTTTGGAACTGTATTTCAAAATGATGTGATATTTGAAGAATCCATATTTGAAAACATACGAATGGGGCGTAATATTTCTGAGAAAGAAGCAGTTAATGCAGCCGGTTATGCTAAGGCACTTGATTTTATCGGAGAAAAAGGGGGCATCTTAGAATCCTTAAATATCCGGGGTGCCAATTTAAGCGGAGGTCAGAAGCAGAGAATCCTTATAGCAAGAGCCCTTGCAGCCCATCCTGATATTTTAGTACTTGATGATTCTTCAAGCGCTCTGGACTACAAAACAGATTCCCAGCTAAGGAAAGAACTAAAGGAAAACTTTTCCGGTACTACCTGTATCCTGATTGCCCAGAGGATTAGTTCTGTTATGAACCTTAAGCAGATTCTGGTACTGGATGAGGGGGTTGTTATTGGGCAGGGAACTCATGAAGAATTGATGAAAACCTGTGAAGGCTATCGGGAAATAGTTTCTTCTCAGATGGGAGCGGGAGGAAACGTATGAAGGACTCACAAAAAAGCACAATTAAACGTTTGATGCCTTATCTGATGAAATACCGGTTTTTACTTCTTCTTGCCCTTGCTATGACAATAGGAAGCAATCTGCTGGCATTACTGGGACCTTTGCTTTCCGGTTATGCTGTTGATGCCATAGAACCTGGGAAGGGAGGTGTAAATTTTCCCTGCGTGTTTCAATACGCAGGTCTTATGGCAATGTTTTATCTGATATCTTCTATCCTGTCCTATATCCTGTCTGTATTGATGATTACAATCAGTCGAAAGGTGGTATATCAGATGCGTAAGGATGTCTTTGACCGAATGCTTTACTTGCCGGCCGGTTATTATGATACCCATCAGACAGGAGATATCATAAGCCGTATTTCTTATGATATTGATACGGTAAATGAATCTCTGTCCAGTGACTTAATTCAGATTCTTACCACGCTGGTGACGGTTGTGGGGGCTCTTTATATGATGGTGATCATCTCGCCAGAACTTGTGCTGGTATTTGTAATAACGGTGCCCTTATCAGGTCTGATGACCAGATTTATCACAAGCCGAACAAGACCTCTGTTTCGTGAGCGGGCAAGAAGCCTTGGAGCGCTCAATGGTTTTGTGGAAGAAACGGTTACTGGGCAGAAAAGTATTAAAGCCTATTGCGAGGAAGAAGAGATAATCCGTAAATTTTCCTTTAAAAATAAAGAGGCAGTGGAAAGCTATTATAAATCAGAATATTATGGAAGCATGACTGGTCCAATGGTCAATTTCATTAACAATTTGTCCCTGACCTTAATCAGTGTATTTGGTGCATTCCTTTATCTGACAGGTGCCATGTCAGTGGGCCAGATCTCCTCGTTTGTTCTCTATTCAAGAAAATTCTCCGGTCCTATTAATGAGGCCGCAAATATTATGAATGATCTTCAGTCTGCCCTTGCCGCGGCAGAGCGGGTGTTTAAGCTTATGGATGAGCTTCCGGAGCAGGAAGACAGAAAAGATGCGGTGGCAATTTCTGATTCAAAACAATCAGTTAAAGGCTGTGTTGAATTCGCTCATGTGGATTTTGGATATGAACCCGGAAAACCCATACTACAGAATCTATCCTTAAAAGCAGAACCTGGAAAGCTGATTGCGATTGTAGGCCCCACTGGAGCAGGAAAAACAACAATAATAAATCTGCTAATGCGCTTTTATGACGTGGATGGCGGTAAAATTACCATTGATGGTATGGATATAAGAGATCTGACCAGGAAAAGTCTCAGAAAGGCATTTGCCATGGTATTACAGGAAACATGGCTGTTTCAGGGAACGATCTATGAGAACCTTGCTTACGGAAAAGAAGATGCAACTTTGGATGAAGTGGTAAAAGCGGCAAAAGATGCACGGATTCATTCCTTTATTGAACAACTGCCGGAAGGTTATAAAACCATCTTAAAAGAAGACGGAACAAATATATCTAAGGGTCAGAAGCAGCTTTTAACCATAGCAAGAGCCATGCTGCTTGATAGTAAAATACTAATTCTGGATGAAGCAACATCAAATGTGGACACAAGAACTGAAATTCAGATTCAGCAGGCTATGCGCCGCCTGATGGCAGGAAAAACCTGTTTCGTTATTGCACATCGTCTCTCTACCATTCAGGATTCAGATCTGATAGCGGTTATTTATCAGGGGGGAGTTGCAGAACAGGGGACTCATCAGAGTTTAATGGAAAAACGGGGCAGATATTATGAAATGGTCATGGCTCAATATGATTCTTAATAAGGGAACGGATGAAACAAAATCCGTTCCCTTTTTCTGTCTTTTACTGGTAATCACAAACTCCTGCCCATTTATTCAGAAGCTCTGCCTCTTCCGGCCGTTTCTTGGAAAGCTGGGCAGCTGCAACAATGGGAAGCCATGACTGAACATACTTTTTCGCGGTTCCGGTCTTTTTACAGAACAGATTCATATACATATCTGCCTTATTCTGGTCCTGCAGACAGAACAGCAGATAGGTTCTTGCTACATCTGCACTGGCATTGCCCTGAGTGGCATGAACCCAGTCCAGAACAAACATGGTGCCGTCTTCCTTTACAATGATATTGGAGGGGTTAAAATCGCCATGGCAGAGTTTTGTATGCTTTGGCATACTGTCAAGCTGAGTACGCATGTCATATCTTGTTACGTCACCAAGCTCATCAATGTCCTGGATCTGCTTGGATATTTTATCCTTCAGCTTATTTAGATGGGGACAATGCTTAGACATGACATTCAGGTGAAGATTTACCATCTGTTCCATATATTCAGGCAGTTTTTCCGGATTTTCATCCATAAGCTGCTGGAGGGTTTTGCCTTCAATAAAATCAAAGGTAATGGACCACTGGTTATCAAAAACACCGACTTCCAGTACTCTTGGAACATTAATGCCGCCAATTTCTTCTACTCTGGCGCTGATCAGTGCTTCGTTTAAAACTTCAGCCTTTGGAAACTCAGCGTTGAAAACCTTAATTGCCTTTTCACCATCGTGAAAGACCTTTTTTGTTGCTGTTGTAGCGATTAATTCTGCTGCCATATGAACCTCTCCTTCCATCTTTGAGTCTAGCATATTAAGTAATTTTATACGTTTATTTTACTACAAAATACCGAAAAAGTATAGCAATTTATAGAAATATATAGAATAAATTACTAAATAATTGGCAAATCAGAAACAAAAAATGGCAGCTCCATAAGCCGGAAGTGGATAAGCAATGGAATAATCCTGACCATCCCATGGAGTCTTTTCAGATTTATAAACCAGAGCTGTTTTTGCTTTTTTATACAGACCGTTGGAAGTATCCATCACAAGTGTGTATTTTCCTGATTTTGGCACACCCACACGGTACTCAGGACGGGATACAGGAGTAAAGTTAAGAACAAACAGCAAGCTGCCCTGAGTGTCTTTTCCGTGCCTTATAAAACTGAAAATACTATGCTCGTTGTCATTGGCATTTATCCAGGAAAAACCTTCCCAGACGTAATCATTGTCATAAAGTGCAGGGAATTTCCGATAAAGGTGCAGAAGATCTCTGACATAATTTTGAAGATCTTCCCCAAGAGGTTCTTTGGCCAGATACCAGTCCAGGGAATCTTTTTCATCCCACTCGTGGAACTGCCCGAAATCCTGTCCCATAAAAAGCAGCTTTTTGCCGGGATGGCCAAGCATGAAAGTATAACCAAGTTTTAAATTAGAAAACTTATCCTCAAGAAGTCCGGGCATTTTGCCAATCATGGAACCTTTTAAATGAACCACTTCATCATGGGATAATACAAGTATATATTTTTCACTGGTAAAATATGTAATTCCGAAGGTCATTTTATGATGATTATATTTCCTGAAATACGGATCCAGCTTCATGTACTCCAGAAAATCATGCATCCAGCCCATATTCCACTTAAATGTAAAACCAAGACCTGAATTTTCCGGCTTATCCGTAACCTTTGGCCAGGCAGTAGATTCTTCCGCAATTACAACAGCGCCTTTTCCACGTTCCTTCATAACGCTGTTTAAGTGCTTAAAGAACTCGATTGCCTCAAGGTTTTCGTTACCGCCCAGACAGTTTTTCACCCATTCACCCTGGGATCTTCCGTAGTCTAAATACAGCATGGAAGCCACTGCATCTACCCGCAGCCCGTCAATGTGATACTTTTCTACCCAGTAAAGAGCATTGGCAATCAGGAAATTATCAACCTCATACTTACTGTAATCAAAAACCTTGGTTCCCCAGTCAGGGTGTTCTCCCTTACGTGGATCTGCGTATTCATAACAGGCCTCTCCATCAAATTCCGAAAGCCCATGGGCATCCTTGGGAAAATGTGCAGGCACCCAGTCAAGTATGACTCCAATTCCATTCTGATGCATGTAATCAACAAAATACATGAACTCATCCGGTGTCCCGTACCGGGAAGTAGGAGCATAATAACCGGTCACCTGATAGCCCCAGGAACCGTCGTAGGGGTGTTCTGCAATACCCAATAGCTCTATGTGGGTATAACCCATATCCTTTATGTATTCTGCCAGTTCATGAGCAGCTTCTTTGTATGTGTAATAACCTTCTTTATCCTCTCGGTTTTTTCTTTTCCAGGAGCCTAAATGAACCTCATAAATGCTTAATGGCCCCGATAATGGATCCTGTTCTTCTCTTTTGGCAACCCATTCCAGATCATTCCACGAATATATAGATAAATCTGCAGTAATAGAAGCGGTCTGTGGGCGGAACTCTGCATAAAATGCATAGGGATCCGCTTTAAAAAGAATCTTTCCGCTGCGTGTGGTCACAGAATATTTGTATAACTGTCCCAGACCGACTCCTGGTACAAATACTTCCCAAATCCCGGAGTCGGCTAAGGGAACCATAGGATTTAAGTCGGGGTTCCAGCCATTGAAATCTCCCACAACACCAACCTGACTGGCATGAGGTGCCCAAACAGCAAAATACATTCCCTGCTTTCCGTTGCATGTTTTTGGATGAGCGCCCAATTTTTCATAAATTTCGTAATGCCGGCCGTTGTTGTACAAATACCGGTCAAGCTCAGTAATAAAACCTGTTTCCAAATCATTCGTTAAATCTTCCATTTGCTCACCCCTTCATTTTGGTACACGATTCCACAGGCAGAAGCAGCGTTTGCAACAGGTTACGTATTAAAGCGGGTTTTTGTCTGACTATACTTCACGGCTTTTAAAACGACGCAAAAGAAACTGGTAACGTAGCTGTGCGGCATTAAGCTCGTAAATGTAACAGTCAATTAATGTCGGGTCAACGACCTGTTCAAAATGATTTCTTGCTGCATCAATGGCGGTTTTGGAACGTTCGATTTCTTTGCGTAAATTCCGTTCCTCTTCCGTAAGGGAAAAGTGATTTCCTAACAATAAATTTTTCATACGATCATCTCCAGATAACAGATTAACGAGGTACCTATAAATCTCAGTATATCTGGAAATTGGAACTTTATTCATCTATTGCCTGAATCTCCATAAATTTATTGGACTGGATCCATAAAATTCTGGAGATACTGCCCAAGAGTACATAACTTTCCTGTGCTTTCGCCAAAGGTAAGAAAGTAATAATTAGCAGTTCCTTCCTGTCTGACAGACACCAGTCCTGCTTCCTTGAGAATCTTTAAATGATGAGATATGGCCGGCCGGGATAAGTTAGTCTGATCCGTGATCTCGTTCACGTTCATTCCCCGGACATTTGTCTGAAACGAATCCGTACTGGCCAAAACTTCAATAATTGTTAGCCGGACTTCGTCTCCCAATGCAATAAAAAGCGGCATGCAGCTTTTAAAAAGCTCAGAAAATTCGCTATTTGCCACCTGAAACATCTCCTTTGGTTTAAAATAGTAAACTAATATTATATTAACACCGGTGAAGAAAATGGTCAACTGATATTGTGTAAAATCACTTATATAAAACAAAAAAATAATAAAATATTGTAAAAAATAACAAAAAATGCGATTTGTGTTGCATACATCAATTTAACAGCTTTAAAAAAATTGTTAAAAGCAGTTGACTTTTGTATTCATCTTGTGCATAATAAAGTCAGAATCCCGCATACGTTCTGTATACGGACTTTCTCATTATCAATGAATTGGAATTTATTATTCCGTCGTTCAAGGCCGATATTCCGGCACTATTTCCAGATTTATAGTTTAAATAAAGGGGATGATATTGTAAAATTTGTGGTGTTATTTTTTATTCTGGCAGCCGGTTCTTATTTTGACGTAAGAGAGCACAGAATACCTAACAGGTTGGTGTTGATTGGTGTGGCGGCGGGGATCTTTTTATCCGGCTGGGAGGTAGGAAAGCAGGCAGTACTATGGGGGGGAATCTTCTTTTTAAGCCGTTTCTTCGTGATAACAGCGTTGTTTTTTTTCCTGTTTCTATTTCGTATGATTGGAGCCGGTGATATTAAAATCATTGCTTTGATATTCGGGTATCTGGGTTATGGCGACGGTTTTGCAGCAGTTGCCGGAGGTTTCATAATAGGGGCATTCTGGTCCCTGGTTCTAATGACTGTGAAAGGCTGTGCCTTTCAGCGGTTTTCTTACTTTCTGACCTATGTCAGGTCATTGATTCACACAAAAAAAATAACAGCTTATTATAGTTCTGCCCGGGATGGGTACAACGCAGTAATTCCGTTAGGATTCTGTATGCTTTTAGGAACAATACTTACTGTTGTTTTCTTTTAACAAGGAGGTTTGCTATGACAAAACGTATTATGGCAATATACGATGGGGACTCTGGATTTGGAGAACGGTTTGCAGAATTTGTAAATTTTAAAGAGCGGTTTCCTGTGTCCATTGTGTCGTTTTCATCACTAGAGGAACTTATGAGTTATAGCTGTGACCACGATATTAAACTTCTGCTCATCAGTTCCGGAGTTTCAAACCAGGAGATCGGGCAGATTGGCGCAGACAAAGTAGTTCTTCTTGCAGAAGAGAAAATAATTCCTGCAAATGAGTCATATCCCAGTGTTTATAAGTACCAGGCGGCAGATCACCTTATTCGGGAGATCATGGAACAATACTGCGCAGATTTGGATGAAACAGGATATACCGCACTGTCTGAAAGAAGCAGGGTAGTAGGTGTCTATTCACCGGTAAACCGTTGTTTAAAAACCTCTTTTTCTCTGGCTATGGCCCAGCTTTTGTCACGGGATTTAAAGGTTCTTTACTTAAATATGGAAGATTGCTCTGGTTTTGCGGGACTGACAGGAGAAGAGTATAAAAGGGGGATGTCAGATCTGTTTTATTATTACAGACAGGGCAGCTTTTCATTTGGACGACTTGGTTCTGTTATATATACATGGGGAGATTTGGATTATGTGCCACCGGTTCAGTATCCGGAAGATCTGGCATTTATTTCAGCTCAGGAGATAGCCGGACTAATTAAGCAGATCTCTAAGGAAAGTACATACGGTACCATTATCCTTGATCTGGGGCAGATGGGAAAAAGAGCGGCTGACGTTTTGGAAGTATGTGACGGAATCTATATGCCTGTGAAAGATGATTGTGTATCAGAAGCCAAAGTAGAAGAATTTGAAGCATACCTTGCGGCTTCCGGTCACAATGCCGTAATGAGCCGGATTCAGAAAATCAATCTTCCCTATCATTGTACCTTTGGCAGGAAGGACAATTATCTGGATCAGCTTTTGTGGAGTGAATTAGGAGATTTTACCCGGCAGCTGTTAAGAAAACAGCCATAGGGAGGGAGAAGGTATGAACGAAGAACAACGCATCAGGATGCGGGAAGATATTATGTTGGAACTAAATCAGCATCAACAGATTTCAGATGAAGAGCTTTTCACCATGATCGATGAGAAGATAATCAGATTGGGAATGACCGAATATCTGCCTTTAAGAGAAAAATTAATATTAAGAGGCTGGCTATTTGACTCCTTCAGACGCCTGGGGATTCTTCAGGAACTGGTAGATGATAAATCCGTCACAGAAATCATGGTAAATGGGGCAAATAACATCTTTATTGAACGAAATGGCCGTATGGAGCGGTGGGAAAAGGAATTTGAGAGTCAGGAACAATTGGAAGATATGATTCAGCAGATTGTCAGCCGTGTAAACAGAACCGTGAATGTTTCAAGACCCATAGCAGATGCCAGACTGGGCGACGGTTCCAGGGTTCATGTTGTCCTGCCCCCGGTTTCCATTGACGGACCGGCTGTTACAATCAGAAAATTTCCAGAACCCATCACCATTGATAAGCTTTTAAAGCTGGGATCAATAACAAGGGAAGCATCAGACTTTTTAAAAGCAATTGTGGAAGCTGGATATAATATTTTCATCAGCGGAGGAACCAACTCTGGTAAAAGTACTTTTTTAAATGCTCTTTCTTCTTACATCCCCAAAAGCGAGCGTATTGTAACCATAGAAGATTCTGCAGAGCTGCAGATTACCCATATCTCCAATCTGGTACGTTTGGAGACGAGAGGTGCCAATGGAGAGGGGGAGGGAGAGGTGACCATCGGCGATTTAATTAAGGCAGCACTTCGCATGAATCCTTCCAGGATTATCGTGGGTGAGGTAAGAGGAAGAGAAGCGCTTGATATGATTTCTGCCATGAATACCGGACATGACGGAAGTTTAAGCACAGGGCATGGAAACAGTCCAAAGGACATGCTGTCAAGGTTAGAAACCATGGTGCTCATGGGAACAGACATTCCTCTTTTGGCGGTGCGCAGTCAGGTAGCGGCAGCAATTGATATCTTAATTCATTTAGGCAGATTAAGGGATAAAAGCAGACGGGTCTTATCAATTGTGGAGGTAGCTGGATATGAAGATGGTGAAATCAGACTTAATCCCATTTACCGGTTTGAAGAAGGGGAAACCGACAGGGGAGATGCCAGGAAAGTTGGGGGGAGCCTTAAAAAAGTTGGAGATCTCAAAAACACTGAAAAGCTCAAAGCAGCAGGCGTTGTATTATGATATTTATATCCTTTCTGTGAGGGAGTGGCTGTATTATAGTGGACAGGGGGTCTTAATCGCAGCACTTTTTTCTTATATTTTCTATCGCAGTCTGGCGATATTTCTTATTTTCATTCCTTTCGGAATTATAGTTCCCTTGACAAAAAGAAAAGAATTAAAAGACAAACAGCTTCAGCAGTTGAATCTGGAATTTAAAGAAGGCATTTTACTTCTCTCCTCTTTTTTAAGCGCTGGTTATTCAGTAGAAAACTCGGTTATTTCTGCTTCAAGAGAGCTGTCAGTTCTTTATGGTGCAGAGGGACTCATAACAAAGGAATTCCGGTTCATTGAGAGTCAGATTCATATGAACCGGTCCGTTGAGCAGGCATTATTAGAATTTGCTTTAAGAAGCGGTCTGGATGATGTGAAGAATTTTGCAGAGGTATTTTCCACTGCAAAGCGCAGCGGAGGAGAATTGGTTTCTATCATCAGTCACACGGCAGATGTAATTCGGGATAAAGTGCAGGTAAGGCAGGAGATTATCACTATGACCGCCTCCAAGCAGTTTGAATTAAAAATAATGAATCTTATTCCTTTTTTCATAGTCGTCTATATTGATTTCACCTCCCCGGGCTTTTTCCAGATTATGTATACCACAGGAGCGGGAAGAATTTTAATGACCATATGTATGATCCTTTATATGATTGCTTACCACACAGCAAAGCGGATTATGGAAATTGAGATATAATCGGGGAGCCTTA